>Ga0247778_1000527_pt1 | contig 44870 bp, 53 predicted proteins | sample UWRJL049202B5_FD_179939 | JGI IMG/M metagenome (GOLD analysis project Ga0247778, IMG submission 179939) | Plant litter microbial communities from Arlington Agricultural Research Station in Wisconsin, United States - UWRJ-L049-202B-5 | ecosystem: Environmental > Terrestrial > Plant litter >...
TAATAAAAATAATAAAGGTTTTATTAATATATATTATATATAAATATAATTTAAAAATATATTGATCAATAATAATTATAAAATTAAATAATTAAATAATAAATATATAAATAAATAATTTAAAAATATTATATAAAAAATTAATTGTAGATTTAGTATTTTTTAGTCTACAAATAGTATTATATTATAATATATATTATAATATAAAATTTATATTTAAAAAGAAGAATAAAATCTATTTTTTATAAAAAAATATTAAAATAAAATAATTAAATATAAAATTAAATCATAAAAAATTGAAATTTTTCAAAATTAAGAAAATTAAAAAATCTATTATAAATTAATATTATTCAAAATTATAAATATTTATTTAATATTTTATATATTTTTCCTCAAATTAGTATTATTAGGAGTACTGTCAATTTTTATTATGGAGATATAATCAATTAATCTTAACACCAAATACAAAATTAAAATAATATTAAATTATAAAATTATTAAAAAATAAATCAAATATTTAATTAAATAAAAAAAATATTTATATTCAGAAAATATTTGAGAATCGATTAAAGAAATTAATTATTTAAAAATATTTGAATTATATTAAAATAATCCAAAAAATCGAATAAAATCAGGTTAATAAAAAAAAAAATCTAAATCAAGAATAAAAAAACAAATCTTGGGTTAGGATTCCAAAAAAACAGGAGTAGGGGATAGGGGACTTTTTGAAATTACTATTTTCCTATTGTAAGGGCAGATATACAACCATAAATGGAGGGAGTTCAATTGGTGTAGAATTGACTAAAGAACAAGAGCCTAGCTACAGGAAACGCCTTATATGCATGTGGTCACGTGTCTGCGAACCACGTGCCACACCCCCTTTTCCGCTACTACAATATTTATATTTAAACGTAGCTATTAAGGTTATTTTAAGGTTTTCGAAATAATTAATATAAATCAGATATATTATTATAAGATCTACTTTTTTATTTTTATAATAAATTTAATTCCAACTAGGATTAATTTTAAAGTTTTTTTAAATATAATTTAACAATTATAAAAATAAATAATTTATAAAATATTAATTAATATATTCAATTAATAATAATAATTTTTTTTTGTTTTTAATATTAAAATAATCTATTTTATATATTATTTATAATATTGATAAATAGATTCGAGAAATTAAATAAATTAGAATTGAGGAACAATTAGAATAAAAAATACTAGTCTATTTACTTTAATATATACCGAGTTTATAACCTTTTTACTTCCTATCCTATATAACTAAAATAGTTTTTTATATTTTGCTTCTTCCTCCCAACTATATCAATACACCAGTCCAAAAACCTGTCAAAATCTTGGTTTTGGTCTTCTTCATAGATTTGCCAATTCTACTTTATAAATATCTTCAATTCAATAAAGAATTTTTTAATAAAATTTAAATCCAGAGAATATAATAGTAGGTAAATAAATTTAACCCCAATATCCTAATATATCTATTCAATCCGTTCCGAATGGTAAAAGAAAATATTATCTATAATTAGAACCGATTTTGGCTCTAGCTATCTACCGTATAAAAGAAGTAAATACTCAATAAAATCTTCAAAAGCTTCATTATCTATAAATCCCTGAAAAATATAAGCAAACAGAATCCCATTTTATATATATATTAACAATATCTGATATTGTTTCTTACGTTAGAATTAAATAATTTGAATTGGGGCCACTTCAAGGGGAGACTAGCTAGTCCGTTTAAATTCAATATATTTATTGTAAACCAGATTCATTTATATAAATAAAATAATAAAAATAGAAACTATTTGTTGCACGTATTGCACCTGCGTGCTGGCTGCCTTGGTGCCTGAGGCACCACATATGTAAATAACCTCACTTCCTGCCCCTACGGCACCATCATCTCTTAATATATATATACATATAGTATTTATTGTATCAATAGTAGCAATAACCTGCAAGATCTGTCTTTAAATGTATCTATGAAGTCTTATTCGATACGCCAGCTTTCTTATAACAGTACCTACATTTATATCAATCCTACAGTTTCATATCTGTTTAATTAAATCTTTTTTAAACAATCTATTTATCAATAACTATTTTCAATATAATACGGCGAATAGCTCCTAACAAATCATCAATCTATTTACTTGGTTTTTCGATATATCTTTTAAATATAGTGGTAAGAAAATTTTTATAATTAATTGATAGTCTATAATATTTTTAGATTTTGATAAAATTGTTATTAGTTTAAATACTTCAAATATCAATATATCTATTATATAAAGGTATAAATTTCTTATTAATAACAATATTTCTATTACAACTTAAATAAGATTCTTTAATATATAAATCGATTATTTAACTAGTTTTATCTCGAACCAATTAACCGCATTTTTATAGCTTTTATTGGATATTTTACAACACCCTGAATTTACAATTTTGTCTATTATAGTTCCAAAATCTTGTCCTCCTCCCCCTATTGAATTATAATTCGTTGAATATTTTTTTTTATTTTCTACAAATTGTATTACTTTCTGTCCTAAAAAGATCGGATTTTTCGACCCTCATTTCGACGATTTATATAACAAAAGAGACTAGATAATATTTAGTAATAGGATCTATTATAAAATTATAATACTATTTATAAATAAATTTGTAAATATAGCTAAAATCAAAAAAAAAATCTTAATTCTAGCTAATTAAAATTAGTGTTTATATGGAAATGTTCTAACTTGGTATACGACTGAACTAAAACCTGATAATAGATTCGTTTTATTTTATATTTTTGTCGATTATCTAATTGATCGATTTAAAAAATGATTTAAGCCCCCATAATATAAAACTTTTGCTAGATTTTTAAATTTTCATTATTACTACCGTAATACTAAAAAATATATTTTTTTTATCGAATTCATTTATATAATATTTAGAGCCTTATAAAAAACTGGATTTGACAACATTTTTAATCAATTTATTTATATTTATTAAGAATTTGAAGCCCATTTATGTCAAGATTTCCATATATTTATAGCATTAATAACTAAAACTGATTTCATTGGTCAATTCGAGAACTATCGTAGTATATAGTTCGAATTTTATAAGACTAGGCCCCTTTTTTTTTCCGGATTCGGTAATATAACGAATATCCCTTTTCGGCCGAAAAAAAATTATTAACGAGTCAATCAATAATAAAAATCTAGGCCTAGAATATTAATAATAGATTCTATTGAAAAGTTATATTTGGCTAACAATAAAACTGGCGAGACTACTAACAAGATTAGCAAGACTAATATGGTTTATCTTACAACTTAAAAATAATATAAATGATATAAAAATATTATTAATCGAACTCCTGGTAGGGATTTAGAATTGGATTAACAAATTGAGTAATATTAATATTTATTTGGAGTTTAATTGGGATGTTTTAATTGGCTGGATTTATTCGCATTTAATAATATATTTGGAATCTTAATTGCAATCATAGTTAAACCTATTTTTTATATATTTCAGGTTTAATTATAATAATTACAAGGGCGTAATATGTTTTTTTTGAGGTGGTATTATTGTACGTATTGCACCTGCGTGCTGGCTGCCTTGGTGCCTAAGGCACCACATATGTAAATAACCTCACTTCCTGCCCCTACGGCACCATCATCTCTTAATATACATACACACACAGCATTTACTGCATCACTATTCGATAAATTATATAAATATAGATCTCGTAAATTTATATTTTTTTATTATATTATTTATTGAATTATTTTTTTAGTCCAATTTTTGAATATTAATATTTTTCCTATACTAGAAATAATTATAAACATCTCGAATTTATTCTATAAAAAAATTATTATTTGAAATTGATATAACCTAGATTTTTCTAATAAATATTTATAAAAAGTATCTAATATATATAATATTATATTTTATTTTTATCCAGGATTATTTCGAAAAATATTAGAAATATCTAAAATATAAATTTTCTTATATATAATTCAAATAAAACAAAAATCATATCTAATAATTTTGGTTTTATTAAAAATTATATTATTAATTATATTATATTATAATTTATTAAAATTTGGTATTGTAAGGGCGTAGATACAACCATAAATAGAGGGAGTTCAATTGGTGTAGAATTGACTAAAGAACAAGAACTAGGCACAGGAAAACGTTTTATATGCATGTGGTCACGTGTCTGCGAACCACGTGCCACACCCCATTTTCCGCTATTACAGTATTATTATAAATAATATTATTTGAGTAATAATAGATATAATATAAATAATTTTAAATTAATATTGAATTTCAAAAAATATCATAAAAAAAAGAATTAATATCAAATTTTAAAAATAATAACCGATGTTCTTAGATTATAATATAATAATAAAAAAGGAATTAACCGGAATTATCTTAATAGAACTTAATATTGTAACTCAATAAACTTAAAAGAGTTTATAAAATAAAAGCCGAAAACGAAGCTGGTTGTATTATATTATTTTTAAATAAAAATTTTTTTATTAATATAATAATAATTATTTAAAAAATAATAAAATATTTAAAATATAATAATTGTTATTATATTATTTTAATATATTTATTAGATTTATATCTAAAAATTTTATAAAAAATAATTATAATATTAATATATTAAAATATTATTTGAATTAAATATAAAATTTTTATATTTTTTAGATTTTAAAAATCTAAAGATCTATTATATAATCTATTGGTCTTGTGTCGTAGTTTCTCTGTGTGGTTGCAGCCACCGAGCCTCAGGGCCAAGACACTCGTGATTCCTGATTCGTAACATCTCTATACCATTATGACTATGGCTCAGTCTTTACCGTTGACGCTCATGCGTTCAGGAGTGTCCATGGTCGCAGCGGGAATCTGCGTTGGCTTTCTCATATCTCTGACAAAATATCCACGTCTGCGAGTGTCGGCACACATTCATTTCTTATTGGAAGGTACGATAGTCTTGTCAGCTAGCCTAGTATGTGATTACAAACTTGTCTTCTCTACAGTGGATTGCATAAACTCTTTCACAATTTCCTCGCTAGCATTTTAGAATTCGAAACCATCATCCTTAAAGACTTTTTCATTGCTAACCTATGCAATACAATATAATATGCCTCGACGATCTGACGAGACTATCCTAGCTATTCAGGTAAGTGCAGAGATTGGAGATACCGCAAGCTGCCAATAAATCCAGCCAAGTTCCACAAGTCAGGGCTCCTCTAATTGCAATTGATCTTGTACGAGGTGATCTTGTTGTTGACCTGTGAGGGCAAGGCGGAATTGAAAGATGCAGTGTACTGGACAAGCCAGGTGCTGCAGCTGCGGTCGTCGTAGAACAGGACGGTGCACCTCTCGCCGGCAGGAACGGACCAGGAAACGTAGGACGCCTTATTGCTGGCGCTCGTTGGGGTCAGGTCCCAGCATGATAACGAACCAGAGCCGCCCGCGTCATGGATGCGTGTGGTGCCTCCTGAGCCGTCGAACAACTGCAGACGGTACGCCGAAGACATGTCCGCGAGCATGGAGGCGGCAGTGGTGAGCGCGAGCAACTTCATAATGCCCGCTTTGCGTCCTACGAACGAGTAGTGAGAGGAAGCTGTAAGGCTCTTACCGAATAATTTGTTTGACGTACGTTGCAACTAGAGAGAAAAATTTTCCTCGAAGGGCAAGGCGAGTGAACAGCTGCGTCTGTAGTATGCAAAGGGCAGAAGATAGTCATTTTATATACTCGCGAGTACCTAGAGCTAGCACTTAGAGAATATTGGAGCATGAATTAGCCCGGCTTACGGTCACACCACTCTAGTTTGCTGGCTGGTCACATGTAGGCCTACATGTTATGATCTGCTGAAAATAATATCAAATTCGGAGTAACAACAGACCGGCAGGAGCCAAATATAGCATTACCCGCACCCATGGATCTTCCAGAAGCACAGACCGGGGCACCCGTCAAGCAATCACGGGGTAGAGCAGAGGTAAGCGAGAACCAGATTTCTTTCTAGACCCGGAGGACAGGAGGTCGAGAATCGGCTACTGTGCTTACAATAGCCATTGCACTTTTACCTGTCACGACTCACATCCAATCATACACTTCGCGCCAGCTACATCTGCTATATTGAGCAGTGTGGCTGAATCCCTCGCACGGGGGCAGGCCCAGGGGGTGCCTCGCTTAACCAAGGTTTTTAAAAGCGGGAAATGGAAAATACACGTGCTCTTTCACAAACAATTCGATATCTTGTCAAACAAGAACCTGTAATAATTTAGGGAGGGGGTGAAGCTCTTATCCCACCTGGCGTACAAATAAAACCTAAAGTAAATGTTCTTTTTATGAGAGCCAGGCCCAAACCCCCAGGCTTCTCTGTGCTCAATAAGTCGGCAATGAACAGAGGCAGATTTGTGTAGCATTTTAGATATATTTGCTAACGGAGCGTGATTAGGCACGTGAAATTTGACGATTTCACATCAGAGGTTGCACAAAAACTTGACAACGTCATATAATTCTGATCTCACCTGCCTCATTTGAACAGGTGCATTTATCCAAGCCTCAATGCACCTACTATCCTATCAAAAGCGCGTAAGCCACAGAAATGCGATTGAAGCTGCTGGAGCTGTAGCTGCTGCGGAGTCGCACAGCTATGGTACGGAGCATTTTGACATCAATCGGGAGTGAAAATAGAATTGAAGACGTCTATGAAAAAATATACATCACGATAAGTGGCTAGCTTCAAACTACAAACTCGACCCCAAAGGACATAGATGAGTAACACTCAAATTTATAGTGAAATAAGTGAATGGACGTCACGTGTACGGCTGCACGTGACTTCCATCCAATATGCTAATATCTCGTATTTTCTTTCACTCCCGAAGGCAAAAACGAATTGAATATAGCTGGCGCTACCATCAGTGCAGGTGGATCATAAATTTCTCGTAAGAGGAACATTAACGACCGAGTGACCTGTCGGTACAGAGGCGGAGGTCGACCCGACACTTGCATTGCTCGGCCACGGGAATTTTCTAATCGCATGTGAATAACCTCCTGATGCCCATGCGGTTCTGACTCATCTGATGCGATGTAACCTTCTCGGTTCGTCCCATATGGGCTGACTGGAAGTTTGATAAAGGTTATCCGATGATCTCGACAGACAGAATCGTATCACTCTCAGGCAACCTTTCTCGTGAAGTGAGGATGCTCTTGCAATCTATAATTCTCAGAACGCCTCGCCTATCTAGCCATTGCGAACGTACCTTATGGACGCAAGTGTGTGCTGTCATACGATAAAGTGTCATAAGATCTGGAAATGAATCGAGAGGTCTTAAATCTTCTCTGGAGGCGTTTTGAAGGACCGATCTATCGAATAATGCCAAGGCCTGAGGAAGAGGCAGTTTTTGGCACGGGGTTGTCCCAACTATAAAGCTACTGCCCGAGCCCTTTGAATATCTTTTCCTTCACCTGAATCAAAGTGCCTTGCTCTCAATTGAATATTACTTACCTCAAATCTCTCTATCAATTTCATTAGTGGATTCGTTGGCATAGAGAACCTCATTCTATCACGAGTAATCTACCCTCTAATACTGTTCAACTTCATCGCTATGCGTTCCCGATCCTTCCACCTCTCAATCCTTATAGGAGGGACTTTTATCTTCGCTAGTGTACAAAGTACTTTTGCATCTACAACTGACCCAACAACACCGCCGACGGTTACACCTTGTAGATCATTCACCACTGCACGGATCTCAAAAACGCCCGCCACATCTCTGAGTCGGTCGCCCTCGTCAACTACCAAGCCCACAACAGCCACGCCTCGGAGTACCGCAACACGTACTAAGACGCCAAACACTACTTCATCAACTACTAAGTGTCCCCAATCTCCTACCCCATCGACCACACCATTAGTTACATCCATCTCCGTTTGTTCTTCAACAGCTCCTATATCTTCGCCTCCGGCGTGTCGAAATGATGGTCTCTACACATTTCCCCCAGACAATAGCACGTTTGCAAATGCCTGGACAGGGCCGGATTGGGCTTCATTTCCAATAAATTTTACGAATTCTCCACCTCTTCCAGACCCAGAGCCCGTCCCGCATTCAATAGACCACCCAGCACTGGTCCGCCTAGTCCAAACTGCTCAAGAGCAGCTGCTCACCCAGTACGATGCGTTTGGGACCTTGGCTTGTTTTGCCAAAGGCGATACAACCAGTTGCAAGGGCCCATGGCTATATGGTGAGGATTGGAGCAACAGTACTACCGGAGTCCAATACGCGATTCGACAGAATACGGCTGCCGACCCCAGTTATTATTGTGGTTTCGATCAATTCTGGCTGAGTCGGAGAGAGAGATACTTCTACGGGTTTAGCTCTGAGAATGTTACCGACAGCTTGCAGGGCATCGCGCACTCCGCTTCCATGTTTGCGGCAGCAACCTGCACATCTAACTCATCATGTGTGTCTGTATACAACAGCGATTCCGCGCAGATGTATTACGACTTCCGGAATTATATCGAGGAAACTTTCTTTAATTTCATGGGCACAGCACTCCAAGACAAGACCCGCAGCTTCTGTCCACGCAACATCTGGTCGTCAGCATCGATGCTCGCTATTCCGACGACCGCTTTTAATGGCGGAAAGGAGTACTTGGGCATGCACGATGCAGTCTTTATTCCAGGGGTAGCCCAGTCGTTGAATGGCACCTTCGAAGAGGCTAAGAAAGAGCTTAATATACTCCTCGGGACCAGTATCCGCAAAGCAGAAGGCGTCTTTCTCAATATGATCTTCTTCACGTATGGTACCCCGCTTGGGTCGAATCTTCACAAAAGGTCAGTTGTTGGTGACGAGGAGGTGTATCCCGGTTGTAAGAGGAGCGTTTGGATAATTGAGGGGAAGTGTGAGGGCATCATTCCGCCGCGAGAGTTTGACCTTGCGGGTGAAATCCTACCTATGAAAGATCGTGATCGAAGTAAGAGACAACAATTTCCTAGTGCGTTTACCAAATAACAGTGTACTAACAATTTAAATAGTGGAAGTCCTGGCTAGATTGTCTGGCAGTAGCGATCTGGTCCAACGGGATACTTGCGACAGTATGAGAGCGTCTATCAGTAACAGCTTGAAGAACTTCGAAGCCGGGAAAGCGTTGTTTGATGCTGCCGTCATTGCTCTGTATTCGTATGGCACACTTGCGCTTGCTCTTCAATCTGCTGGATACGCGACAGTTGCGGCGGCAAATATTGAGCTGCTTGGTGGCTTCACTCTAGTCTTTTTGATGACTGTGGCTGCATGTGAGGCATTCGATGACTGCAGTTTTTTCCCCCCGTCCCTAGTCAGCGCTACGAAAAACGTAGCTGGTAAACTGCATGCGAACGCAGGCCTTGCAGCTTTTTTCAATCTAATTTCAAAAGAGGGTAGCGCCGTAAATCAGGTGACAAAAACACTGACGGCAGGCGCGGGGGTGGGGTTCTTGGGGGTCATTGCTGCTGAAGGGTATGTTGATTTCATTTTGGGAGCAGCAATCAAATACTACAAGAGTGCGTTAGACTGTTGCGACGGGGATTGCGAGTCTGCTGTGTGTCAACAGGCAAGCCTTGGCTGTCTTCTGGGGACAGGTGAATTCTGGCGGGGAGATGAGGTAGGCGAGAAGGGGTTAAATTGTAGGGCCTACTAGACATGACGGAGTATTTGTCGATCCGATTCTGATCAACTTGAGTCGCCTAGTCGGCGGCACCAGTTTTACCATACCCTATACTCTCTCTTGGAGTGGTTTCTGCCGCCAGCGATAGTCTGTCTTGCTCTAATGCTATAGTACAGCCCTTATGTAGTGTAGTATGGATGAATCATTTCTTGTGGCCGCGAGGCAGGAAGCCGATGCGATTGTAACAACGACGACGAGCTCAACAGCTCCGACTTGACTACGAAGTAGGGGCGACAAGAAGGAACCACGTCTTACTAAGCGAAAGCAGCCGCCCTCAACTTATGGTGACCTAGTACGCAAGAAGCGTAGGAGACGATGTTGAATAAGGCGAAACGTAAGGGATTGCTGCGCTATATTAGACTATCGAACCTTACGCCACAGCATATTCGAGAATTAGTCGATGAGACCGAATATGGAATCCGAGGTGCATTCGTCCAAATAGAGATTCATCCCTGGCATTGGAGAGACGCTTTAGGGAACGAAACCAGCTTCAAGGAGGAAGTGCTTAGAATAGTTGGGTACGCACTTCTTACCCAGGGGAGAGTTGTAGCAGAAGATTGCCCACTGATTTTAGCTGAGCTTGCAGAGAGACGGTGCTTGAGTAAGGTGAAAGTTGACTTCGCTTGGGCCTTGACTGGGCTACGGGGGGTTTTAGTCCGATTTGAAAATGAAGACCATCCTGGACAAAATCTGGGAGCGCCGTTTATCGGTCAATGTTTTGACTTCTGCGCATTTTGCTAGCGTTGACGCAATCTCCTGCGCTAGAGAAGAAGAAAAACTTTGCTAGGATCCACGACTTGTCAAATAGGTTCAGAATCAATACTCACCCCCTTTCGTCGTTGTGTTCTGAGATTTTTCCCCGAAACTGTTCCGTAAACGTATCTAAACTATGTCATTTCAAAATGAGCCCCGTCAAGCAAATTCAGCCCCATTATTGGGGCTAGTTCCTCACTACCATAAACTCATGGACATCCCTTGGATCATTTCGCCGCCGCTGCTCCTCAATTCTTATCCTGCTTTCCTGCTGTCATGGGAAGTTTCCCATACACCTTCGACTCCCCAGGAACTTCAGTTTTTTCAAGCTGCACCCTAACACAGCTCTTCACCAACCTCCCCCAAGCCTCATTACTCGCATCCTGGCCCTCACACAGCGTCGCCAGATCGCCAATAACGATCACTCCACTCTTCGCTCTCGTCATCGCAACATTCAGTCTCCTCATGTCCTTCAAGAACCCCATGTCCTTCCTCACGTTACATCTCACCGTCACGAAAATAATGATGTCAGCTTCTCGGCCTTGAAATCCGTCAATGCTGAATACCTCTACGCCTTCTAGCGTCGTGCGCTGAAGTTCGATCTGGCGCGTGTAGGGCGTGAGGACTATGATGCTGTGTTCCGGCAAGGATGACGAAGTGGAAGGGGTTCGGAGCAGACGACAAACTTCTCGACAGAGCGTTGCTTGGCCGCGGTTGCATTTCGACTTGCGCCCGAGGTCTTCGGCGTCAGAGCACTGTATGAAGACTTTACGACCTTGCCGATCTCCGATGGGGTTTGGCCATGGGAATTGGGAAGGTGGCAGAGGCCGCGCCGTGTCTGGGACAGCAGTTGCCAACGCGCTGTTGTAGAACTCCCGAGAGCTGAAACTACAGATGTCTCTGTGCATACGGTATTGCGTGTCCAGCATTACTTTGCTAATTCCGGGCAGGTCTTCGTTGTAGAGGCGTTCGAAGAGAGAAACGTCGAAGTCGACGAGTTGGGCGTGCTGTCCTGTTGTGGCTCTTAGTTGGACGTGATCTCCGACCAGAACGGCTCGCTCGCACCCTTTGACTAGAGGTGCTAGGGTCATGGCTTCGGACTGCTGGGATGCTTCATCAATGAGCACGATCTGGAAGGATTCGCCGCGGAGAAGGCCGAGGTTTGCGCCGATGCAGGTGGTGAAGACGAGGCGGCATTCTTTGATTCGCTTCTGTGCTTTGCGCCGAGCTTCAGGGTTGGCGTTTAGATCTTTGCCCATCATGGCATCACAAGTGTACTTTTTCAGGTCTTCTGAGACTTTTCGTACCTATATTAAATGGGGTCAGTATCAGCTATTCTGGGGTAAGGGCAGGTGCGTACATCAGTAGATACACGGATGGGGGGTGTATTGGTTTTCGATATTCCTTCCAGTTCTACGAACTTTCTGAGAACACTATCGACCGCGTTGTGGGTTGGCGCAGCTACCAATATCCTTTTTGTTGGTGCGGCCCTTAGGAGCTGCTGAAGAATCTCGACAACGGTACGAGTCTTGCCCGTCCCGGGAGGTCCCCAGAGGAGGGTTACTTGGGCACTCATTGCCGCTGCGAGGGCTCGATTCTGGCTTTCATTTAGGGCTGGCTCGGGAATAAACTTCAGACGAACAGCTTCGCTAGCTTCGATGGACCCATCCAAGTCGGTAAGCATGTCGTATATCCTGCAACAGTTGTGCTTTTCCGCGTAGAATGAGGTTAGGGCACCCAACATCTCGCCAGTGCTAACGAAAGACCCGCAATGCTGGATTCTCCATGAACATTTCTCAAAATACTCAGGAAGCCGTTGAAGACAGCGGAATGTCGCACTGCCCAATCGTGAGGCCTCCACCACTGAGTCTATGGACAGCAATGGCTGGCCAGGGGCATTTTGTGGGGTTGAAGCGACGTGCAGTCTAATGTGATCGCCAGTTCTCAAAGACGATGTTGACGGGGCATCAAGACGGAGTCTGGCTTCCACCACGGTAAAATTATTGGTGATATGTTTGTATTGTAGTTCTACAAGCTCCTCTCGCACAACAGTAGATTCTGTAGCTTCGTCAATATGGTCTAAAGCAGCGCCATAGAGCTGTCTTGTATATTGGTGTATTGACGTTGAGCTGCTTGCCAAAAGTTTGCCGATGTGAAGATCAAGCTGCTCCAAAAGGAGGTCGAGAGCTAAATCTGCGGACCGTATAGTCAAGGTGATGAGCTCGATCAGTTCACTCAGTTGCTGATAACGTAATTCATCTAGCTGCGAGAGGACAATACTGAATGGCTCTGTGATGAAACCTCCAAGTGTATTGCCGGACAAGATAAGCATGCAAAGCAACCGAGGTGCAATGGAACGAAGGTCTTCCTTCATGGTATCCGCAAATAGCTTCCAAAGATCCGAATGAAGAAATTTAGTGGCGGCGAATGGGGCCTGGAGAAGGAACTGAAGAAGACACCGGACAACTTCCTCCTCTTGTTGAATGTGGACTTGTGATTTGACAGTGCTTGTGAGATAGTCATATATCTCGATTACCTTAGCATGCTCCCTTTTCCCGAGAAGCCATTCCAGCAAAGATTTGATCAAGCTTGGTGAGTGAAGATCTTTGAGAGAATTCAAATCGTTGTCCCTAACAACCGAGACGATATAATCAGGCTCTTTTTCCCACTGAGTGTTATCGAGCTTCGCCACCGAGGACTCGCGAGCCTCTTGCTCGAATCGAGGTATGATTTTGCGGGTATCCACAAAATCCAACCAAAGGTCTAGAATTTGCAAAGCCTTTATATCTCTGTTGCTGATTACATAAATTTCCTAGAATTGTGAGCTAGGTTTCCAAAACTGTTCTTTAGAAAACGTACTGCACCCATGATACCTTGTCTATTTACTCTGCCAGCATGTCTTTGAATGTCACTGCTGATCTTGTTCAGCGCGATGCTTGCTCGGCACTCAGAATTGACACCAGTAAGTATAGTCGTCTGTTTCTCTCTTCGCTGGTCACCTTGACTGGGAATGTTTCGGTACGAACTGTCATCGCTAGGCCCATGTGTTAGAAAAATCCATGTATCTGCCCGGCGATTGTTGTAGAGCTGGAAGACGGAGCCATCACAAAACAGACGATAGTTGACTTTGGTTGGCACAACACGGTACCGGGACGATTCGCTCCCTTGGGACCGCGGGAAGGCGAAGACGCTGACGGAATCATCGACCCGGCATTCTTGATGTCTCACAATTTTATGTGGTATGTATATCGCAACGGAGAGTCGTTCATCCAGACGCAGCACTATGAGCTTTTTATGAAAGAGCCCCATGGAAGTAGCCGTACGATCGAGAAATGAACTCATCCTATCAATTGTCGAGTCAAAAACTCTTTTCCATCTGAGGGCGGGGTAATGTAGACGAAAAGGGACTAGATCTTGGGGCGTTAGGATACTTGATTGCAACAAGCCATTCATAACCAGACCGGGTGTCATGGCCATGATTGGTAGTTTGCTCAGAGTCCAAGCTTTTTGCTCATCAGATAGGGCACTGAAATTAAAAAAAGGAACCCATCGATCGAATCCTTCGCCCGCTCTTTCGCACCATTTCGTTGTGAGGCGGATAAGTTCGAATTCGGAAAGAGACAGGGATTGCCGGCTGAGTAGAAGTTGTAAATCATCAAAATCATAATGGTCCTGTTCGTTTATCTCCACTAGCTGGGATTCGTTGTTCGTACTGGCCTTTTCGTGCAACACATCCAGAATGAAGGGTTGGGTAAGCTCATTCGGCTTAGGAGGATCTTTCAAAGACTCTGGGATTTTGATACGATTTCCATCTACACATTGGGAGAATAGTCGATTCAGTTGCTGGCATTCCGGACTCATTGGCCCTTTCAGCCTAGCCCAGTCCAGGAAGAGGTTTTTGACTTGACCTAGAGACACGGAAGTATACTCAGCAAAATAACGTATGCGGTCGTCATCTGTAATAGCGCTGAATGAGACGGGCTCTTTGACTCCTGGGTATTCTGCCGGCTCTGCAACGGTGTTTGGGACAATTTCGGGGTCCCAGCAAACGAAAACTACAATTTGTTGTTAGAAAGAGCACCATAAATCCAAATCGGAGTCCGGATTACCTACATTTATCGCCATCCAAATCGCCCCCAACATGAGATCCGCACTCGGTCTTTTGCCTCGCGTTGGGAAGATTATGCAATCATTCAAATGGAATAATTCCGGCCTATCGACCGCTTTGAACTTCTGTAAATCGCCAGGATGCAGGCATGGGTTTCTTGTAACTAGAACCTCAGTCCCCGTCAAGGTCCGAGGCTGGCCATCCGTATCCATTGTAACTCGGACAAAGCATTCGCCTTCCCTCAAGACGTCGCGAGGATCGCATATACCAAACAGCAATCTCGACCTCGGGACTAGTATGCGACATCGATTTTCTCCCCGCTTGTCGAGTAATTTGAGGCGCTCTTCTCTCACGAGCTTCCGAATCTCGGGACCAACAGATTCCACACCATCAAGGAGAAGACGTTCTGCAGTTTCCATACGACTGCAAGAGCATAGAAACTGGAAAGCCAGGGGAGGATCCAGTGCCGAGACGCGGGCAAGGAAGTCTAAATACTTCTGTTGTTTTGAAATGAGGACCTCGGTTTTGATCCCAAGGGCATGAAGTAGCAACACGATCTCGTCGTTGAGGTAACCAAAGGCGTACGGCTGAGCAGGGTAAGTCTGGCTTCCTCAAAGTACTGCTTTCTTTGAAGCACTCACCTTTGAATAATCAACGACAGAGAGCATAAGGTCCTTCACTTCCTTGAACTTCCGCATAGAATCCCTGAATTGCACAAGCATTTGCTTTGGGAGCTTTCGTTCAAGAGTCAAAACGCCTTTGTAACCTCGATATCTAATTTGGAAAACAGAAGGTGTGTACCGAACATTTCGAAAAGTGATTTGCGTTTTCTTCACCAACTGCTTGGCTAGAATCGTAGATATCAATCCACACCCATCGGTGAAACAGTATTCCTTGCTCTGAATGTCGGCAATATCTTCGCAGCGGTCTGGATGAAGAGTAACCCCAAGTTCAGCTGCAGAGAACAAGAGTCCGATCCTCTTCGCCTTCTTGGCCACAGACTTGATCTTCGAGAAGTCTCCAAAGCCGTCTACCTTTGCCTTTATTTCATCCTTGGATGCTGCAAACAGAAAGCAGGACCTGGATTTGAGCTGGCTGTTACTATGTCCATAGAAGTGGTAGATAGAATCATTTATCATGATCCCTGCTGTGAGAATTCGACAGATGTAGGCGGCAGATTCCTTCGCAGGAGCTGGCTCAGTGACATTCGGATCACTTTTTGTCGGGCAGCGTAGGCGAAAATCTGAGAACGATACGAGAATTAATTTATCCAACGGGTCGGCGGTAGTCACTCTGTTCGAGGGGCAAGGGACCAAGGTGATGCTGATTTCTTGTTTTTCAGGGTTGGAAACCACTGATATCAGCTTCACCAAATGTCTCTTGTTTAATTCCGCTGGTGTCGGAAGATCGCTGACGGAAAAAGACCATAATTCATCCTCTGGGCAGATTCGATCCTGAAGAATTCTCTTGAAGTTTGCCATTTCGAGGTTGTCTTAGAAGAAGCAGTGAAACGCGAGCAGGGGAAAGAGGTGAGGTTGCATATGCAAGCGGGGTATGGTTACACAGCATAACACGCAACCCAATTAACGAGGTAACAACGAGACGTTCCTTCTTCGAAGATCCGGGGGAAGCATTCACCCATTCACGAAGAATATCATGGAAAGTACGGAGCAGAACATAACCCCTCATTCCATATTCCCGGCTCGGCCTAAGATCATCTATATTGTCGGGGCTCAAAGCACTGGGAAGACGAGGCTTCTCGAGGCTTTAAAAGCTTACTTCGATCATGCTGCCGAAGTCGCAGAATCTGAGCTACAGAAGCCTATTGTGATCAAGGAAGTGGCGCGTACAGTCCTCAAGAAACACAATTTCACGGCACTCGATATTACAACATCACCAACAAGAGCATTGCTTCTGCAGAAGTTGATCTTGAACGCGCAGCACTACGCCGAGGACGAGACAAGCGGCAAGTGGTTCATATCTGATAGGTCGGGCTTGGATCCGATTGTCTATGCCAAAGTCCATGTTGGAGACGATGCTTTTGAGGAAATGCTTCATATGCCAACATCTATCAGGCTCCTCCAAAACATGCGAGATTCCCTCGTATGTATTTGTGAGATGAATCCGCTATGGCTCAAGGATGATGGCGTAAGGCTGATGCCCAAGGATTTCGAGGAATGGGAAACCTTTCACCAAACATTTCTTGCGGTTTTGCGGGAGCAGAGGATCCAGTACACAGTCTTGAGCAAAGAGTCGATTTGGTTCTAGCAGAATGGAGAAAGATTTGAGTACGTTTGTCGAGTGAAGAGATCCTTAGTTTAGGACAGCGTTTAATATTTTGAGAATCTACCACGTGGAGTGGGCATCAACATCTCATTCAAACGCGCAAGGCTTCTCTGGCGCGAATGTATTCTCGCTGCTCAGTCTCCCATTCAGGATATACGACAGATAGGGGTAGTAACTGCTTCGTAGCTGGAAGGTAGATGTCTGGGTCAATAGTACGGATCTTAGTGCCTTGTGGAAGGTTCAAGCCGATGTCCTTGGGGAGGCCTTCTGACTCCAGCCGCTTCATTGATTCCATTTCGCGGGAAGCAGCTGCATTACGCAGCAACTCCCAAAACTCATCATCTGATAGTTTCCATAGATCTTCATCGTTCACGCTTCCTCGCCTGATCATGTCTCCAATCAGCTGGCCAGTCCTTTTGTACATGTCAATGTGAGCAGGATTCGACCATACATCCCTATCTATCTCCAAATATGCTCGGGCAAACGCAAGAGCCAACTGTCCGTCTTCTAGCATAAAGATTCGTTGCGGGCTCGACACGTCCGGAAATGCTTTCAGCGCGGCATATAAACGCTGAACATCTTCGAGTGGTAGCTTGCCAAACCCGACTGCATCCCGCAGCGAGTAGTCCAGTCGATCGGCGCAGAGGTGAGGCGAGGGCCTTTCCACCAAAGGGAAAAGCTCCTCATCCAACGCTCTCAGATTGCCAAAACCGTGATTTTCAAGAATCTGTGGCAGCCCAGTCGTCTTGATATACCGTGATTTATGAACCTCGTGAAAGCTTCCCTCGCCAGGCTTTGAAAGTGCCCAATCAATGACATGACTAAGCGTAGTATGACTGATATCATGAAGAAGAGCGGCAACTTGCTCTTCGAGACTGGCACCGACTGTGCGCACAAGGAGAAATGCTCCTACGGAGTGTTCAAACCGAGTCACTCTAGGAGTCAACCCCAAATGGCCGGTGACCCCGTGTTGACAGACTCCTGTCAGTCGGAGGAGAGCAGGAGACTGAAGAAGTTCGACCAGGATCGGTTCTGATATTTTATGATCGCCATATATCTTGTCTCGAATGAGAATCTCGTTTTGGGAAGGGTATTCGAGGGTCTGAAAGAACCCCGCTTTCATTGGCGAGGCCATCGCGTTGCTGCTGGAATTCATACGTCGTCCGGTTGTAGTAAAGAATCGATTGTATGTGGATAGGAGACACTTGCCTCTCTGAAGGAGGTTCCTGGACATAGAAAGACGTTCTTTCTATTTTCGGTTGAGGAGAGGTGAAGAATCGTGACCTCGCGATTTCTTGATCGCGTAAAAACCGCCCGAAAAAAATGCACCATTGCCAACATCCATGAAGTTACACGTAATTGCTGCCAGACGGCAACAATACCTGTCGAATTTGCCATGGGAGGCTCGAAATCCGACTTGCATCTTACGAAGAAACGCATCTACAAGCTTACATCCGCTAGCACTGCCGCGATCTCGAGCTTTCAGCCAAGATGTCGTATCGAACTTTACGCGTCCGCCGACCACTTCAACGACTTCCAGGCTACTCTTAACAACCCAGAAAGAGTCAATGACCCCCCATAGGAGGATATTTTCTACCGCACAACCTATCCGCAGCTCCATGGAGCTCCACAAACAAGTTGTCGAAGGAATCGCGGCCAGCGTGCGTGGATATTACAAGAAGGGAGAGAAATTCCGCATATTTCATGGCTCGACAAACAGTACAAGATCGACCGCGAAACGCAACCTAGTGGACACAAGCGGGCTATCAAATGTACTGAAGGTAGACGTGGAAGCAAGAACATGTCTCGTGGAGCCTAATGTCCCAATGGACCGGCTGGTTGAAGCGACATTGAAACATGGACTTGTGCCCCCTGTTGTGATGGAGTTTCCGGGTATAACGGTTGGCGGTGGCTATTCAGGGACTTCTGGAGAGAGCAGCTCTTTCAAACATGGCTTCTTCGACCGGACAATCAATAATGTGGAAATGGTGCTGGCTGATGGTGAGGTAGTGACGATCTCACCCACCGCAAAGCCAGATTTGTTCCACGGTGCGGCAGGAGCTGTAGGCACATTCGGAGTCACGACATTGGTTGAGTTGCAGCTTCAAAAGGCGAAGAAATACGTGGAGACGGTATACCACCCTGTGTACAATATGTCTGAGGCGATAAAGAAGCTGCACGAGGTGACTGCGGATCCAGAGTTGGATTACGTTGACGGGATCATGTTCTCCAAAACAGAAGGGGCTATAATTACTGGTCGACTCACAGATGAGAGAAAGGAAGGGCTGCCAATTCAACGCTTCAGCGCTGCAGGAGATCCCTGGTTCTACATGCACGTTCAGGAAGCAGTCAAGAAAAATGACTCTGGGCCGACTTCAGAAGCAATACCTCTCGCAGAATATCTCTTCCGTTATGATCGGGGTGGATTCTGGGTTGGAGCATCAGCATTCAAATATTTTGGATTCCCGTTCAACCGTTTCACGCGGTGGTTCCTCGATGATTTCTTACATACTCGAATGATGTATACGGCTCTTCATGCAAGCGGAGAGTCGAAGAGATATGTCGTTCAGGATCTTGCTCTTCCATATTCCACAGCAGAGAAGTTCGTCGACTACACAGATGAAACTTTCGGAATATACCCATTATGGTTGTGCCCACTGAAGCAAAGCCCATATCCTACCATGCACCCACATTACAACCAGACGGAAGCAGACGGCAAGACGCTACAGCCCATGCTAAACATAGGGCTTTGGGGTTTCGGGCCAAAGAACTACGACGAGTTCGTGAGAAAGAATCGGGATCTGGAGCAGAAGCTCAAGGAGCTAGGGGGCATGAAGTGGCTCTATGCGCACACATATTACACCGAGGCGGAATTCTGGGAACAGTTCGATAAGCCCTGGTATGAGAAATTGCGAGCCAAATACAATGCCACGACTTTGCCGAGTGTATATGAGAAAGTCAAGGTAGACGTCGAGGCGGAGAAAAGGGCCGACAAAGATAATGGGAGCTTTTGGCGTACAAAATGGCCTTTCAATGGGTTCTATGGTATCAAGAAAGCCATCGAGAGCCGAACTTACATTGCTTCGAGGAAGTCTGTTTGGAAGACGATTGAGTGGTGATCAGACTTCTCGATGTTTGACATACTGTACCAAAACATGTATAGCCAGGTGTCAGGTTCTAGAAAAGATCCTCCCACCAAACTTTTATTTTGTATATATTTACCTGTCTCTCCAAATCCACTTCAGACTGCCCTTTCCCGTTCCCTGGTCGTCACGTTTACCCCATACTTTTTGTTTTACCAGCAACCAAGTGGTGTTAATTAATGCAAACTCAAGTTTGTTTATTTGATACAGGTGTTAACAATGTTGCAGTTGAGGCGGCAAGTTGAGAAATAATAACCTTTACTAAAAAATTTCCCGTCAGTCAGCTGTTGTCGGTATTAATTGAGAATCCGTGATTCGCCGTTTTTGTTCATTGAGAGTCAGCGATCATATTATGAGTAGGGTTGGGTAGTGATCTGAGCAGATTTTAGTAGATTTGTATCTTCTCCGCTGGTATGAGTCTGTCTGACTCAGATTGAGTTTCCGACAATTCATCATCACGCTCTACGAATCTCAAGTCTCACATTGAGGTAGGGCAAACCATACTTGACTTCACACAACACTTGAGCGGGTGCTCTGTGTCCTTGATTAGCAAGGAAAAATCTCGGAACTACTCCACACAAGGCTATTCTGTCGAGTTCTCGTGTTTTCCCACGTGTTTCAGTGACTCTTTATGTTTTTGATTCACAGCCAGAGCACCAGGAGCTTCGAATGTCTTACAAAATTCCTCCATTTACGCAGTGTTTCCTGGTTCGAACACATTCATATTCCCGTTTGCCGCACACAGCATCCTCAATATCTTACTCTCTAGCAAGCTCCCCGCGTCATCTGCCCATATTCATACAGTTGTACAACATGGAAGACCACCTCAACACCAGCCCAGCGTCCTCTCACCCATCGCTTTTCAACTCAAGTAATCTGTCTTCTCCAAATACGAGTTCTTCTAGTAGCTTTCTCGGGTCCCAGTTCCTTCGCGAATGGATGGCCTCTGATGCACCGCTCGCTTCTGAGACAATAGTAGAGATGTGGGAGGAGGAAGATGAGGAGGAAATTGAGGAATGGGATGACAATGTTTCTTCCTGGAGGAAGAGGTTGCTGTACATTCAGACGTTCATTCTGTTTTTGGTTCTGTTGTGGTTTCTTAGTATGGTTTATTTGGTACTTTATAGCTAGGCAATTTTCTTGAAATATAGTTGAAGAAGGGTTTGAAGCAGAATGCGAGGAAGCTTTCTTTCGTAGTATTTTTTGGACGCTTCAGAATATTGGAATAGAGAAACAACTCAAAGTTGGGTTTAGAAGACAGTCTACTACTGTATGCTGGTGGCGCTTCTGTTGAGATACTCTTGTGGAGGTCTTAACGATACATATTCTGATCGTACCACAGGCGAAAGTCCAGCCGCCGATACACCTTTGTATAGCATGGTGACCTGCAATATTGCTAGTCTTACCTTGGCTCCTCCCGAGCTCAAGCAACGGAACGTCCCAGGCTTGGTTAGTGCTCACAGAAATAGCCAAGAGGTTAGATTTTCAAGTAGTGGGACTCTCAGAGAATCTTTGAGTGTATTCCTGTTCGAACTTCGTGCTTTTCATTCATCTGATGCATAAATATTCTTTGAATCATATTGGTTTTCAACGTACGGATATACCTATTTCAAAGAGCCTCGGGGGCAATGAAGAATGCATTAGATTTCCTACTGGGGTATAAGATCCAACAATTAGGTGAAAGTCATTCAGGCTCAGAGAGTGCATTATTTGCTATGTTGGACCCATCGGCTAGAAGCAAAGCAGCGAAGGGCGAAAACCTGTGATCGCGAGCTTGATTTCAGTGAGTATAAGCTTCCACTGCAAAATTTTGTCTAGAACGCACCTTCTGCTGCTGTTGGTGCTCGTCGTAGATCCTCAATACCGGCCCACTCAACCTACAAATTTCAAGTTACAGGGCTTGTTATGCCTTCGTATGATTTTGACTTACCTCGGTGAGCTCTCGCGGCGCATAGAAAACGTAATGATCTGGATCTTCCTGGTGGATTCTTTAATAATCTGCCAGATGACTCGGACGGAGCGCTTACTTCCATCGATAGCTGTAAGGCTTCTGCGAATAGAGACCCTAAATACCACACTAGAGCTTCACCTGGTAGCTGATAAGAGGGTATTCTAATTTGTACATAAGCGTGAGATTCTTTGGTAGGGCTATCGGTGTTCGAAGTCGATTCAACGATATCCTCCATTTGTTCCGCGGTATCTCCACTCTTTTCGGCAGCCAAGTCGAGGTCAGGGGTATCGTTCATTTCGTCATCGCTACCTTCATTTTCCTCTTCGACGCTCGTTTCACACCGCGGAAGTGGCCACAAGGCAAGGTCCTTCAAATGGCGAGCCATGTGATGCTCTATAGCGCGGCGACCAGGGATCCTTTCTTGACAAAAGGAACAAGTCGATGCAGAATCCACACCCATACGCTGCTGGCATGCTTGAACAAGATGATCTACTTGGATGTCTCTTGCGTTGAAACCATGGCTTACTTGTAAGTGCCGTCGAAATTGTGCTTGCGAGTCAAATTTTTCAAGGCAGTCACCCAAACATAGCCATTCACGTCTGTGAAACGACAATTCATGATTGAACCAGTCTTTCCGGTTCCCGAACATCTTTTCCGGCTCTTGACATCCCCCGAAGGTACAAACATAAGGTTGCAGGTCCCTGTATACATGGTTTCCGGAATCGCGATTAGTCTCGCGTGCAATAGAGGCCTGCTTCTACGCACCCCCAAGCCCCCATATTTGGCGGTGCAATTGGCAACAGGCAGTAAGGACATGTGAATGCGTCACCTCCAAGAGCTATACCCTCCGGAGGGGCTGGAATTGTCAGTCTGTCTGATGAAGATCCTGCAATCGAAGACGCGTAGGAGCTATTGGATTGCACGTCCATACGATCCAGATCTAGACACCCAACTTCGACTTCGGTCGAGTTTCTTGTGGGCTCCTCGCCGGGCATGAAGCTGGGATTAGTATCGGAAATCTCACTGTCATGTTCCGACTCGCTGTCTCCATCGAGGGTCAGGCCACGCTCGAGTTTCATTTGATGGCGTTTACTGTACTCAAGAATTTGTCGTCGTCGGCAAGTCGCGGCGATTAATCGCTTCTTAAGTTCATCGTCTGCCATCGGAAATTTTGCTTGAATGTGATTAGAATCAATAATCGACCATTAGGACATCTCGAGCCTTCCTGACTTCGTGTACCTGTCCGAACGAGCAGGATTTCGAAGTGCGAGTGAGAGTCGTGCGAGACAGGATACGGAAACCTGGCATTTTGACCAAAGCCTTTTGTAATTTCGGTTTGGGCGATAAAATACGAAGAAGTTCTTCATCACCGGCGGATAGGTCTGATTCAGAAGACGATGCCGGCGTATCATCCACCAGTACAACCAGGCTCTTGACTAGGTGCTTTTCAGCGATGACTTCCTCAAAGACAGCTATTGGGACTGCGGACTGCTATCTCGAGAGCGAGATGGATGATTGAGATTTTTACAATCCAAGAGAAAGAGAGCTGCTTACCTTGCTCGAGCGTGTTGCGAATTTCTACCAGCAACTCTACAACGCTCTCTTTCAAGTCTGATGCTACTCGCAAACGCTCCTCGAGTGAGCTTTTCCTGTGTTCCTGATGTGCGCCAGTCTGACGGGACCAACTCAGAAATTCTCGGCTGCACTCTCGCACGGCTTGCGCCGAATCGTGACCTGGCCCGAGTAGACCTGGCTGGGGAATTTCCGCATCCGACAGAGCTTCAAGCTGCTACCGGCACGCCTGCACGAGCAATGGAATCGAAGCTCCCATCGTAGAACTTTGTTACGGCCGGTCTTGAGGGGTAGCCTTTCCAGGCTGCCCTTATGTGGTGAAGCAGTCAGCGGCTCACGCCCGACCATGATGCTGCATGAGAAATCATGGCGTTCTGCTCATTGGAAACGTAACCGAAAAAGCCTCCCAAGAAGCTGCATCAGTCCTATCTTGACGTAGAGTCTTTACGAGCCTACTATCAGTTTGTTGTGAAAACTAGTCGTGAGGTCCGGAAGGCAAGGTAAGCTGAGGCCAAGTGCCTCATCACTGAGATCGGGTGCTATACCCTGCGCGCATTTGCTAACGAGTCGTCACGATAGTTCGAAGGCGGCAAAGCCCAGCCTTGCGACGAACCCCTCAAGTCTTGTCCCCAGATGTGCCGAATAACCTCACGATGGTAGTTGCCGAGCTTGGCATTGCGCTTGCGCTCTATCGCTTCGTGATCAGTGGGATTGAAGATTATAACAAAGCCGCGGGGCTATTCAAGCGATACAAGGCCGCTAATGATACTACGGGGGAGGTACTGAGCATTTTGCGAACAGAACTCCGAATCTTCTCCAACATTCTCGAGTTGCTCCTGGACAAGCTACCTAGCACAAGCGGGGGATAGGAGAGTCCAGAGAACCTTCGCGAGCTGCAGATGAAGCTTTCGACCTCATACACAGAGTTCGTGGTAACAGCGGGATATTTGAGCCGAAGCTTAGAAAAGCTTCGTGGTCTGCTTGAATTGCACAGAGGGGAAGATGGGCGGCCGGAAGATGTAAGTAGTGGAATTGCGAGGGCTTCGATATCATACAGAGGAAACGGCCGAATCTCTTCAATTAACTGATGTTGCGTAGGTCCCATGGAAGTCTCTCGAAGCTGTAAAGAAAAGGGAGAAATCTGTCCTTGATCAATTCAAATTAAGATATAGGAAGTTTCGATTTGCTATCAACAGCGACGAATATGCCGAATGCTTGCAAAAGATTCGTGGACATAACGATAGACTGGAAACATTAGGGGACCAGGGGTTGAAGCTGTCAGCGGGTCGGCTCGAAAAACCGCATTGGGCACAGGTATGTTGAAATCCACCCTTATTTCCATAGCCTTTTGGGAAGCGGAGACTTCGAGAGTCATTTTGGAAGCGTCTTCGGGAGCATCTTCGAGAGCTCGGCTCTTCAACATCTGAAACTTCACGCAAAGTTTAGATACTAATTTGTCAAATAGTTTTCATTCGTCAGAGACTGCATAGCCCGAGTTGCTTTGATACTCCAAGAATGCTTTGTGTGCCAGTGTCGGAGGCTACATCGAATTTTTATACAACTAGACGATATGTCCAAGAAGGTTAAGAAGTGTACGGACGAAACATCAGTTTTGAATACAATCGCTTTCAGAATGGCCTTTGAGTACGAGGCTAGAGCGGCCAGACATCCGTCATCTTGGGGCTGGAAAGAGATGAAAATACGTCCTTTTCTTGTGGCCGAAGATCCTGCTGAGAGCCGAGTAAAATTTCAACAGCCACACACCGTTTCGCGAATAACTCAGGGAACGCAGCTGTCACTTGTAAATGATCTCTGTCACAGAATCAGGACTCTCGTCGAGGGTACAGGGCCACAGCCAGTAGTTGGCTGTTTGCTGCCCGTGGGTTCATGCGGGCTCCTAGCAGATCCACGCCACGGGAGCTATATCTTGGTTGACAAGAATCTGCCCAGAACCGGTATAGTGGAAGAGTTTTCGGTATCGATCGAGGCGTCCTTGGCAAATCCAGGTTTCAAGTTACTTGAGAAGCACAAATGCGAGATTGCTCTACGCGTAGCTTCAAGTTTGGTGCATCTTCGGACAAGAAAATGGCTAGGGGCATGGTGGAGCAGCAGGAACCTGTTCTTGGTACGCAGCAACAGACACGATGCATGGCGTACGAGACCCGAACCTTTTATGATGCTAGAGCCAAACTCAAATGATCTGAATGTCGATGAAACAATATTGCCGCGAAGAATTGAACCAGCGTTGTTCTCGCTGGGCATCTTCTTGCTGGAAATCGCATACGGCAGGCCTTGGGACAGCATAGAGCCTGTTACAATGTCTGGGAATTTGTCAGAAATGGGCTTGTTCCTCGGCAACTATAGCAAAGCGAAGGGGCTTTGCGAGGCCATAGAATCTAAAAACTACCCTCTAGGGCCATTAGTAGCACCGCTATATGCGAAAGCGGCTAGGTCGTGTATTGTTGAAGATTTCAGTAGCCGAGGGAGACGGAATGCGTTCGAGGATAGTACCTTTCTTGCAGACTTCTATGGGGAAGTGATCTGCTATCTTAAGACTGCTCGGGCGGCTTGCGGTTTGAATGAAGATGTTAGGCCATAGATCTTTTCATTGCTACGATATATTGAGGTCAGCATTTTGTAACAGAAGCGAGCATCATGTATGTACTGTCTTAAAGATCCATGACCCACAGGCTACTGCATAATTTTGGAGCGACTTTTCGAGTTGCAAGTCTTTGAGTATGGACAGAAATGAAACTTCAATGCACAACTTGTGCACCTGTGAGAACTTGACCCGTGTTGAGGCTCGCCAGACAAGAATTTTTCCCCCTCCTCGGCGCGCCAGGATTCAGTACGCGTTCCGGGCACGACTACTACTTCGCAGAAATTAAGCAGCTATGACAAACTTATCGAGCACGAAGTTCTGTTCTATGATCTGCAATAGCGCTGGAACCCTAACACATGTTAAGAATGAAATTTTCGCTCGGTTGTTCTAGGATTAATTTGGTGATCCGAGACCTTGTCATCTCCACCACCGTATCTCGACACTTTCGAGAACGTTGGAGCAATTTGGCTGCGCACCAGGGTTGAGAATACAATTTACAACACTTTGGACGCTGCGATTTGGTGGACACCCGTAATTTCATAGACTTACGAGCCCTGAAACTTGCTCTATTGCAGGATTTTCGTGTGCATGGCACGTCCCACCATAAGCAAAATACTTAGGATGAACTCAACCCTTCATAGCAATCCTTATTCACCACGACTCTAAAGCTCCTCGAAAAAACGTATTTAAGCAAGTAGTTGAACTGACTTCTCGAACCCAAAGTATCGAAAGCCGAACAGCGCAAACCTAATCCTATCATGTTTAGCATCTTGCTGCGCTGGCTCTCAGATTCTTGAACTCACTGAAGTAAGCTTCCATTCTGAATAACAATTGGAAAGAATGCAGATACAAAGTTTTGAATGAATGAATGAACGGGTATCTGCTGTCAAAACCTGACATCCAGTCGCTGGACAGAGTGAGATTCCATGACAAGACCTTATAACGGTACGAGCTAGGAAAGCGGGGTCCGAAAATGAGAGCCACGACCACAGAACAGAAACAAGCCATAGGCCCCACCAGCTCGACAGGTTGTCCGCCATTTCGATGTTGTTCATCTCATTATGGTTACAAGATCCAACATATCCATCATATTTATACCCCTCGCAACCCATTCACATCCCCTGCATCCTCAACACCCTCAATCTCGAACCCAAATAGCAAATTCAAGGTGAATATAAACACCACCGTGAATAAAAGAATCATGGCACAGCAAGTTCCCCATCCTCCTGTAGTTACCAACACACGAGCTCATATGAAGAACTATGGGGTAATTGATTCTGGACGGCGGAATCGCTGGATGCGCATTCGAGAACGGTGCTCTACTTCCATTGATAAAGTAGAGAAGGAATTGAATGTGTCGGGGGAGAAATATTGCCGTTGGGAAAGTAGCTGCCGTCAAGAAGAAAAAGTCGTTCGTTGAACACGAAAAACACGAATGTCGTTCCTAGCTCCTTTAGGCTCATCACCGGCTGAAGAGATCATCAGATTTAATAACAACTGCAGCGAGAAATGACTTGCCAGACCCCAGCCATGTGCACCATCCACGCACAGTAGCTTTTCAGCTTGGGTCAGAAAATGGAAAGCAAAGCTCCTTTCATACCACCAAGCAACCCCAAAAAGTGAATAGACACTAGCAAACCCCAACTTCTACGCCTTCAACTCAGACTCTCAATAAATAATGAGGGGTATAAAATCAACCCCCACATCCTCCAAATTCACAAGACCCAAACACGTGTTCTATGCTCGGTATGGAGACATCTTGTGGCTAAGAAACCGAGGTGCGCGTCCGCGACATTAGAGAAACTGGAGCAGAGTTGAATTTTTTGGGCAGATAACTCAGAAGTAAAAAGAGCTAAATGGACAATCTATTTGCTGTCAACAAAACCACACAGTCGTTAAACACTACAGTCGTTATTCAAATATCATCGACGACCAAACTCTCATTCAATATTCTGAACGTGGAATCTCGAAAGCAATATCAAAGATGCCATCCTCAAATGGAGGTGCGAGACAGGACAGAAAACACATGGCTCCGAAAACGTCCAGATTTGTAATATATGTTTGGGGCTTGAACTTCATTGAGGTGAAGGTGGATTTATACCACTTAGTAAAGACGCCAGAGCAATTCACTCCCATTCCATTTCTAGAACCCAAGAAACAAGTAGAGAAATAAAAAGAGAAATACCCCACTTGGGGAAGCGGAATACTCAAGACACGGGAATAAAAGTACAAAGTTTCATTTTCATCTCGATCATACAAAAGAGACATACATGTGAGGAGTGAAGTTATATTCTTTCTTCTTTCTTTCCCATCTCATCTTTCCCAGCAACGACGCCAGAGAAATGCAAATGCACACACACAAGCTATAGTAATCCTGTACAATACAAGTAAGTATCCTCTCCCACTACCTCACTCCCAAGCAAGCCATAAATTACAAGGTCCGTTTCTGCTCCACTATCTCTCACCGCTCTCCATCAAGCTCGCACCACTCGCTATCAAGCTCAAACAAGCTCGGCAGGCTCACCCGCATTAAACAGGACTCGGATTCTCCGGCGGACTATCCGTACTCTCCGTCGGAAACGGCGGCGGCGCACTCTTCCCCCCTCCCACTCCACCCCCAACAGGACCATCCCCACCCCCAAAATACTTAACAAAATCCTTATTCTCATCGAACGGTCTCTTACCCAACAACCTAACCATATCATCCCTTGACAAAACCTCCTTACTCAACAACTCCTCCGCCACAATCCCAACCTCCTTCTTCTTCTCACTCAACAACTCCTTACACTGTGCATACGCTTCATCCACTATCCTCCGCACTTCAGAGTCAATCGTTTGCGCCGTGGCTTCCGCGAATGGTTTATGCAGTTTATTCTCATCGTCTTCGAAATGTAGAGGGCCTAGTTTTTTAGACATACCCCATTTCGTAACCATCGCCGTCGCCATGCGCGTAACTTTATTGAAATCGTCACTCGCGCCAGACGTCACAGTCTCGAAATGCAGCTCCTCTGACACGCGTCCGCCCAGCGTCATGGCCATGCGGTCCATGAGCTGGTTCACGTTCATGAGGTAGGTATCGCCGGCTGGCAGGTATTGGGCGTAGCCGAGGGCGCCTTGGCCGCGGGGGATGATGGAGACTTTTAGGAGCGGGTCCGCATATTTGAAGTACCAGCCGCAGATGGCGTGGCCGGCTTCGTGGTAGGCTACTGTTTTCTTTTCTTCGGGCGAGAGGACGAGGGATTTCTTTTCTAGGCCGCCGATTACGCGCTCGATGGCTTGTTCGAAGTGCAGCATTGCTACGGATTTGGCGCTTGTGCGGGCAGCTATATATCCATTAGGAGGTGCTGGTATGGGAAGGGGGAGGGAACATACCTATTAATGCAGCCTCGTTACAGCAGTTGGCAATATCGGCACCAGAAAATCCGGGGGTAAGAGCTGAGAGACGACCAGTCAGGTATTCCAAGTCCTCATTCGTAACAATCTTCTTCAAGTGAACCATAAAAATCTGTTTTCGGCCATCCATAGTAGGTCGATCAATAGAGATATGTCTGTCGAAACGTCCAGGACGCATGAGCGCCTTGTCAAGAACATCAGGTCTGTTGGTACCAGCAAGAACAACGACCTGCTCTTGGGTGTTGAAACCGTCCATCTCAGTCAAGATTTGGTTCAGGGTAGCTTCCCGCTCATCGTTACCACCACCGAAGCTGCCACCCTTGCCACGAGACTTTCCAATTGCATCGATTTCGTCAATGAAGATAATGCAAGGTGTGGTTTTCCTGGCCATGGCAAAGAGATCTCTGACTCTCGACGCACCGACACCAACAAACATCTCCACGAATTCCGAACCAGAGACACTGAAGAACGGTACTTGAGACTCTCCAGCCGTAGCCTTAGCCAGCAGAGTCTTACCCGTACCAGGAGGGCCAGAAAGAATAGCTCCTCTGGGAATCTTAGCACCAAGTCTCTGAAATTGCTCCGGCGTCTTCAAGAACGACACAAACTCCATAATCTCCATCTTCGCCTCGTCCATACCAGCCACATCCTTGAACTTGACCTTGACATCCGTCTCGTGGTTAAATTGTTTCGCACGACTCTTGCCCATACCAAACATGCCACTAGCACCTCCAGCACCCGAAGAAGCCCGTCTCGAAAACCAGTAGATGGCACCAATAAACAGCAGCGTAGGGCCGAAACTCAGCACAACAGCCCAGGTATTCGTATCTGTCTCATAGCTAACCGGAATGCGTTCCGAGCTCGGGATACCGAGTTCCATCTGCGCATCATCCAGTCTCCTCTCGAACGCCTCGACGCTGCCAATCGAGAAATAGTAATGAAAGCTGGGGTTCGCAGCCGGCGAATCAGGATACATAGCCTGTGTCGCCTCTCTATGCAGCTCCACGCGCACGCGATCCCGATTCACAACTGTGAGTTTCTCCACCAGTCCTTTATCGAGGAACGTGCTCCGGAATTCCTGGAACGTGATATCGCGTCCACTCTCGCCCGGCATGACCATTCGATACAGCAGATACGACACAAAAGCACTAAGCAAAAAGCTCGAAGTATCGATCTTGAAATCCGTCCCAGCAGGTCCCTTAAACCCCTTAAAGCCCTGCTCATTCTTCCCACCACTCCCTCCACTCCCCCCCGCACCACCACTACTACCCTCCTTCCCCTCATTACTCTCAAAATCAACTTTCTCCTTCCCCTCCACACCCGCCTCCTTCTCCCTATACCTCCTCACCATCCCACTCGTCAACTTGGTCAACTTCGCCGCCTGGCTCAAACTCAGTGTTTTCCCCCTCGTCTCATCCATAAGCTCCCTAAGCTCCTTCGGAATCCCCTCTTTCTTCATATGCTCCAGACTCTTCTCAATAACCTCCACCTCGCCCTTCGGCAGCCCCATCTTCAGCGTCTCAAGCAACTCCTCAATCGCCTTCTGATCTTCCGCATTCAGGCGCGTCATGCCCTCTTCTAGCGGCGGCTCAGAAGCTTCGGGTTTAGGAGACAGAGGCGAAGGTTTGTCGGCATTATAGAGGTTTTCTGTTCCCGGTGCCGCTTTGGGCGTTGTTTTGGCACTTGCGTGCTCGTCTTTTTTGGGAACATAGTTACTTGACTTCTTGGGTTTTTTGGGCGGCGGCTGAGTCGCGTATGTTCTTCGTGCTGCGAGCGAGCACGTTCGGACGGCGGCGGCGGATGGGAGGGTTGATCGGGAGATGCGGGCCAGCGAGCTGCTGCTCTGTCGTAGTAGCGAGCTCATATCTGGCTAGAGAATGGGAGTGGGAGAATTAGGAAAGAAAGGGAGGATTGGGTGTTGTGCGGGCGCGCGAGGATTTTATTCCATTGGTGATGGGGGATGGCGTTGGGTACTGTAGAGCGAGCTCCGGGATGACAAAAAAGTCGAGGTTGTCATGGATTTCGGGCGAAATATATTCTGGCCAATCAACAATCTCGTCACGTGCGAAAATGCTCCAAAAATGCTCAGGCTGTTTGTGTTCAATTTTTATTTCATTTCAATTGCTCAAAAAGCTATGTAGTAATATCATTATCAATCAACTTTAATACAGTACGCTCATTCCGTGCATGCAACCCATAGACCCATTTTGAGTTGAGAGATAATACACTATCCCTGACCCGAGGCCGTAAAAAGCAACAATCAACGCCCATTCCAAAAATTCATAGCAAGTTCATTTGCAAACGCCATATCTAGGTCCCAACACCTCATGCTCAAAATCGTATTCCATGCTCATGCCATTACTACATCTGATTCTGGAGATGTTGATTATTGTTCTGATGCAAATTCGGATCTCCCATCACACCGTTTTCGAAACTGGGGTATGTGCCTCCGGTCATGTCGGCCCAGTCCCATTCCAAGGTCATTGGCATTTGCCATAAATCTTGTGGTACGAATGGTTGCTGGAAGGAGTTGACGTTGAGAGGTGAGCCCATATCTGCACCATTTGTGTATCCCATGTCGGCGAACGGAGTCATGCCATTGGTTGGTGTAGAGTAATCGGTGCCGTATTCTGGTTGCCAGTTCGAGCCAGGGGAGCCTTGGTTACCCATTGGAGGAGAGCCGAAGCCATTTTGTATGTTCTGCTGAACCATACCCGGTGAAAAGACTCCAGCGATATTGGGTTGTGGTGTACCACTTGTCATTGGCTGGGGCACTCCATGAGGCATTCCCTTTGCCTTCGAAGCATGGTCCTCATGACTCTTGCGCTTTCGTCTCGAAGAGCTCTCTTTTTCGGCTTTGTCCAACACAACTTTCGCAATTCTCTCAAATTCAGAGCAGACACCCAGCATTCGCTTAACTCCGCCGTTCTCTTCTTCTGTACCTAACATTGACAAAAAGTTGACCACGAGGTTCATTAACCGGACATCGGATCGTGCGCGGGGATCTTGCGGATTCTGCAAGATGTTTCCGAATAATGTTACAAGAGCTGATACAGGGAAATATAAAATGAGCCTACAAAAAATTAGTTTAGTCTCAAGCAAACGCCAGAATCAAACTTACCAGACACATTGGAAATCTCCTTGAGGAACGTATTTAATCAAATGTATAGAAGCTCGAGCAGCCGAAACGCACAAAGCAGCCGAAGAAAAGACACGAGGATTCAGAGGTCTGGCGTTTAGTCCTTGAATAGCATAATTCGACAATCGACTGGTCCAATATCCGTGGTGTACCGACATACGGTGAATGGTAGTGAGACAGTTATAGTAAGCGAAGTGCAGAACGACGACGTGGAGAATCAAAGGCGTGTGCGAAGCCTTGATCTCATGCTCAGGCCGGAAATCGACGGGTATACTATCCTTCCACTCTTCCAATTTCTGATCCAGCTCTCCGATGGTGTTGAGCAGCTCGCCATCCGATTGCTTGGCAGCTTTCGTGGAGTACAGTTGCTTATATACTTTACTTTCGATCGTAGCAAACTCGGCCATCAAACGGAAGAGGTTCAGCTTGCCTTTCCCGTCAGCCAATGGAATATTACCGATATTGTCCTCTGGGTCAGCGCTCGGTAGCTCAACATTCATATCATCGTCGTCTTGCGCCGGCGGTCGTCCCGATCTCAAGCAAATATCCTTGTCCACAATATACGCAATCCAGAACACACGTTTCCTCTGCTCAATCTCAACGGGGTTAAGATTGAAGCCAGATCCTCGCTTGTGCAGGCCAATGCTATGAGATAACCGGATAGCTGCAGCGACCAGGAAAAACGTAGGTTGCGGGTTGGGAGTTCCTTGCATGAAAAGAGCCATTCCAAGAAGAGCCTGTACACTTAGCAAATCCGTGTTGCGCATCGTCAGTTCAGTGAAGACCGCCATAGCATTCTTCAAATACCCCCACGCCTTCTCATCTTCCTCTTGGGGAACCAGATTGCTCATAACCCGAAGTCTGTGAGCTATAGCAAGAGCGACATTGAGACTAGCCCACCATCCGGAGCCTTCATATGGATCTCGGGAGTATTGCCGGTCGACCAGATGCATGAAGGTCGGTTGGTGGAAGAGCGGAAACATGCAGTTGAAATTCTCGAAGAAGTCTTTCATCAGGGAAACGCATTCGTTCTTGGGCGGTAGTGGTCTGAAGATCCGACGGCCGAATAGGTCTCCGAATACTTCTGGCTTCCAGTACATCCACTTGTTTTCGTCTACCGAGGCATTGGATATCATTTCTTGGAATGAGGAATCGCCGGTCTTGTCAGCTACCCATTGGATACCTTTTGGAGAGAAGATGGAGAATCCAGAGGAAGAACCTGTATCAGACAGAATCAGTATAACATTTGTTTTCCTGGAATCCGGAGCTCCGTACCAATATATCGTGTTTCACCGCAATTGTTCGTTACTAATGAGCACATCATATCAGAAAGCTCTTCTACACCCTCTCCTTCCTGCTTCTCGTCTCCCTCCTCAGTTGTGCTAAGACGCTTTTCACTCGTGCCATTCTTAGATGATGGTTCGGGGGATGCGATGGTACTTCGAGGCGTCGAGCCATTAGGTTCTCTCTCGGAGGCTTGGGAAGGAGACGTAGGACCTGAAGTCGGTGCCTGCGAAGCTCTCTGCGCCTGTTGAGTTTCCGCAAGTCTCTTCTCCAACTGACTCAAGTCCGTCCGTCCATTATCGTCCTCTTTCAGTAATCCTAGAAGTTGATTAATAATAGCTCTTCAGAACGCCAGGCACCGCAATATATCCATCGCAGACATACCAGAAAGTCTAAGCAGATTCTCCATCCTCCCCAATCTATTCTCGAGACCCTCGATATATTTGGCTCTGCGCTCACATCAGCAATATCCTCTGCAGCGAACAAACAGACATACCCCTTCGGTGGATTCCTCTTCTTCTCCACCTGCGTAAACACACATTCCGTCTTATAATTAATACAATGCGTACACGCCGGCAGTTTCCCATCGCACTTGATCTTCTTCTTCCTACACATATCACAAGCCTAAAAAGCATACTCGTCAGTCCAATGTCCTGACACCAGGTACAGCGGTCCTACCCGCGCAATCCGTCTCCTCTTAGCCTCATTACTCTCATCCAGCAGCGTACCATCCCCAAAAAGCGGCTGCGACATATCGTTCATGTTGGCGGGCATAGGCAGGCCGTCTGCGCTGTACGCACCGAAGATCTGAGGCGGGGGGTTCATGAGCGGCGGCGGCGGGATCTGTGGCATTGGGAAGCCATTGCTATCGTGATTATGCAGCGTATCCATCATGGGCTCTGCGAGTCTGCGAACATATAAATCTCCAACTCAACAAAAAAAAAAACCAGAACTGGTTTAATGGGAAAGAAAGAGTGAATGATACGTTTCGCGGATCTTATTCTGAGGTGAATCTGAAGCGGAGTAGTAGGAGATAATGTGGCACCGCTGCCCCGACCGAGTGTCGGTGGAGATAGGTACAGAAAGGCAAGCGTATTCGCGCCCTTCGTTTTCGGGAACCCTTGAACGCCAACACCCACAAGAGTCAAGACAGGCCTGGGCTGGCCCTGCTAGCTTCCTCGGACTCTACTTCACTCCCGCTGCGCTGCTGCAGACTGCAATCGCTGGGGTTAGTGCCGTGCTGTATGGACCACGCACCTCCAGGGTGCAGCTTCTATTTCGCGGGGCTTGCTTCTTCTGCGGCCAACAGTTGCAGGTGTGGCATACAGGCGTGGGCGAATATTACGATTCGGCCAGTGGGATAAATTAATCGAGGTACTACTGTACTGCGAATAGCACGGTTACTTGGAAGGCCGAGAACCAAGATTAGAGAGGTTATTCTGAGGAGTGAATTAGATTGTGCAGTGTGACAGACATCTCGAGTTCTCGAGTGAATGTGCGTGAATCTGAATCGCAATCGTAATTCTGAGAGACGATGAGTGATAATTCGTCAGCTTCCTTCCAGACTTGGCTCGAAAAGTTCACTGCTGCCCTGGGCACGCTTGTGTTACACTTCCATTGCAGCCTCTCCCGTCTGCTTCTCAAGTCTTGGCCTGCCCGTGGTTTTCGCTCTGTAATCACCCCCCGAAAAACCCCATTACCAAATCGACAGGGTCCTGCGCCTCATCGTCAGCGTCACAAAAAAAACCTTACGGTACCTCAGACACTACCTACAGCCCTAAATCCAATCAGCCTCCTCAGCTTCAAGAAAGGAGAGGGATCCACCGTCTATGTGTTCTTTTGTTACAGAATTTTGCGACTTGGAAGTCAGATTAAAGTTAGCCCTTCACCTCCCTTCCTCGCACGCAGTCCTCACCCAAGCACCAAGCCGTCACACACCAAGCCAAACAAAAAATCAGACGACACCTCCGGCTCGCACCGCCAAACCGTCCACTACCTACCCAAGGTACTTACCAAGCATCATACCCATTCCCATACATCTGAGTACATCCCTCTCCTAACATTATCGGCCCTCCATCTTCCCGAAGTCTTGTCATAACGGACGTCGTTTCAGACGTGTATGAGAAGTAAGCAAGCATCGTGATTGGCCGGGACGCGAGAGCGTGAAGGTATTCACACTCCCAAGACCGATGGCGCTTTGGCCTGAGAGGATATGCACAAGCACATGCTTTGTATCATGTATCAGGCATCAGCCACGGTGCTGGGTGTTTTATATTCAGACGGTTGCCAAGCTTTATATAGTTGGTGATCTCGTCGCATCATGATATCACTCACAGCCAGAATAACCTCACAACTATAGGAGTCAAAAGTTTCATGACATCCATTACATCCATTAGCAGTACAAAGTACTACAAAATCCGTCCTTGAATCGATATTGTACATACATAGTGGAAGCTTCCAGACAGACACAGACACAAGACCAACAATATTGGTATTATTAGATTAAGGTTTATATAAACCCTCTCTTCTTCTTCTCTCTACCCAAGAAATGACCTCTCTTTGCAAGTCTTTCCTTCCCTTCCTTCTCTCTCTCAAAACAAAACGTATCCTTTTGTAACCAAAATCGAGATATCGATCGCTTCAGGCGCCGCGCCCCAGTCATTGCAACAAAAATGAGTTACAGTAAAACAACATCTCCAGCGCTGACTAGTTCGCAAATTGATTCAATTCGCGCCCCTTCGTTTCATTACATCAAGGAACAGAGTAAAAAAAACGCCAATTAAATGCAACAACTGCAATTGATATCCAGGCCCCCGGAAGGGAGCGGGGCCAAGAAAAAAAATGGAAAGAGTGCGCACTGCACAAAATGTTCGAGAATCGGTGGGAAAATTCGTCAATTATCTACAGGGAATCTGAAGGTAGATTGTCATCGTGCGTCCGTCCGTCCATTATCGGGAGATCCCTGGGCCGTGGCACAGATCATCTCTCGAGACAAAAACAAGCTTTTAATTATTTCTTCCACGTTATTAGACCTCTTCGGTAAATCTCGAAGCGTGCGATCCATCTTGGGATGGATGAGAACGACCTAGCATGTCAGGTCGCAGCGGTGGGGTTAAAGGAGGTGGTGTCGGGGTACGTCCAAACGGTCCATGCTCCGTCACAGGCGTCCTGGCTGGACTCGGCCGCATAACAGGAACGCCACTGTCACGTTCTGGTGGAGGGGGGAAACTCGTAGGCGGCGGACTGCCAGGGCCACCATAAAATCCTGTCGAGTCTCGGTAGAAGGATGATCCACTCAAGGTACTATCATGTACACCTCCTCCGTACCCGTCACCACCAGTCTGCAGTACTGACGGCAACTTCCTCCCAGAAACCCGGTAAAATCCTCGCTCGCTTCCTGCTGTCGACGATACTGTGCCTGTTGTCTTCTGAGATGCCCGTTTGTTGTATCCTGTCAAAGTGGCTAAAGCTGCCGGAACAGCAAATGGCAGAGACCGCCGTTGAGACATACCACCGGACGGTTGACTTGGCGGGAGATCCCGCACTTGATCGCCTTCATTACCATTACCAAGCGATATCATAGATTGTTTCCGTTTCCACCATTTTATTAGGAGGAGCAAAAGAAAGCCAATCAGGGCCAGACCCGCAAGACCGCCCAGGACGCCACCAAGAAGCCTAGGTGTTGTACTTGATGAATCAGAATTCGACGTCGAATTGTTTCCAGAAGCTGCAGTACTGGAAGGAGCTCCTCCAGAATTTACGCCGGTCCCTCCTGCACCAATCCCGCCAGCACCCGTCGAGGTCGCTTGGTATGATGAAGAACTCGGTGAATAGAGCGACGAAGTGGAAGTCGTGGATGATTCACTAGAAGTCGAACTCGAGCTGGATAAAGAAGATGACGTGGAATATGTGAGTGAACTCGAGATCGAGGAGGATAATGTCGAGGAGGTAGTTGAGGAGTTTGAAAATGCACTCGAAAATGTGGCTGCGGATAAGCTACTGGAGCTTGAAATTACTAGAGTTTTGTTAGCACCTATTCCCCCTAACACATCAATTCCTCCTGAGCTTACAAGTTGTTGAATTAGAGCTGGCTGCGAGCGAAGGAAAAGCTGACGAAGGAGTGGATGTCAACGAGGACGTAGCCTCGAGACTCGAACTTAATGATTGTGATGCGGTAGACGCTTGTGTGGAATTGGTCGAGGATGCGCCAGAGGCAGAGTCGTGGGTCGCAGAGGGACTCGCAGGTGTTGTCGTGGCCGGCGCCGCAGAGTTCTCTGTTGTTGATGGCGTGGGAGCCAGCACTACCTGGGTGGAGAAGGTACTCCCCGTCGAGTCGACATCGATCTGCTGGAGATAGGAGACTGTCGCGACGACCTCCGTTACTACTGACTGGATTTCCTGAACCGTTGTTCCTGCCTGCCGCTTGTGTATGTGATGATGGTGTCTATGTTGGTGTTGGTGCTCGCGATGAGCAATGTCGTTCCTGGCCAGAAAGAGTGATGGCGCAGGTGGTGGTGCGTCGTCGCTCATGGCGGCAGACGCCTTTTGCTGCTCTACAGCGCTGTGTGCAGAATTGACTCCGCGGATTGACGCGATTGTAGAGACATACGTCAACTCATGGCCTTCAACCGTGACGATCCAACGGTGAGGAGAGGTTACTTAGAAGTGGTGTGGGAGAAGAGACCCTTGGGAGGTAAATTCAATCATATCACGAGCGAGCGAGAGCGAGCAAGAGCGACTCCTTCTCAGCAAATGAGAGATCCACTCTGGCGGCGGACAACGAAAGCGGCACTGGTTGCTGCTGCATCTGGATGTTCTGCCACAGGAAATCCATGCCGCTTTTGCAGTCCCCTGTGAGCCAATTCGGGGAGGCCAAGAAACGTATTTCCCACGAGCGAATCAAAACGCTCCGGTTGACCAGGGCGATGTCTCATTGACCACTCACAGCCGCACCACATATAATCCTGGCGGGGCTCAAGATTGAGCAACGGCGGGATCGCATGGCCAAAGCTCTTACGGGCCAGACACTCTGTTGCACTCTGATTTCTGCAGCAAACAAAATGTGAGAGTTACGCCGAGACGACGTTTGTCCTCACTCACTCACTTCTTCAGCTATGAAATGAAAGAAATTGTCTCGCTCTTCCAAAGAAACCCCTTAATTCTCGTCTCGGATCCTGTGCAAGCCAGAAAGGAGTGCAGCAGAGGAACCTTGGACCTTGGACCTTGGGAGGGTGGGTATGGTGTGTTGGGATGGCCCGAAAAGGGATTATTTTTGGTGTCTGATCGAGCCACCAGGCTAAAAGGTACAAAGATGGGACCTGGGACCCAGGCCCCCTTTCAATAATCATACGCCGCCTCCTTCTTTGGTGCTACACGAGTTGCGCCTGCGTGCCTTTCCTTTGTACCCGAACGAGCCTTATGAGCCGTTGTATGACTCTGGGGGAAATTATTCAACATCTGTTGAAAGCGGTTGAGCCCAGAATCAACAGCTTCATATTCTGGGTGATTGAAACAAAGTAGAAACAATCGAAAAGCTTCGTCGTGATCCACTTTGAAGTTAATCTGCGCATCGACTTCGGCCCTCACTCCCGCGCTTGGCATGGATTCTGAGGCACAGTGTCACCGATGTGTCTGCTCCCGTAGGCATCCCACGTCGTCCCCTTCCCATGTGCAATCTTTAATCCCACGAGATGTTGATGTGCATTGTGCAGCAGCGGCTCACATGGGACGTCTGCACTGCAATTTATGAAGGATATATGAAGGATAAATATAAATCCCTATTATCCATTCCTTTCTCAACCCCACAAAAGCATGTGATGCGATGATGCCATGTTTACAAGGGCCCTGAGCCTCAGCCGGAAGCTTGCTCTGGGACCCCGCAATTCCAAACTTGTTTGAACGCATTCGTACCAGCCAGGATGGAAACAAAACAAATAAAAAGGTAACTCGTGGACCTTCGCAGTAGGTGAATCACCACGACAATCATGGCGACTCCAGGCCAAATGGACGAAAAATCGCGGCCAGTAGCCTCTTTTGTTGAGAGTACTGCTACACCAGCGCAGTTGGCAGAGAAGGCAGACAGCCAGAAATACCGCTACGATGAAATGGCGACACCTGCGCAACTCGAGGAGAAAGCTCGAAGGAACATGGCATATCCACCGCCACCTCCTGTCACTACAGCTGCAACCTCTGCCCAGCTATCAGAGAAAGCCCAGTATACTCGCTCCTCTCTCGAGGTACCCAGAGGTCGAGCTCCTCCACTTCCTCCTCGAATGAGCTCAACATTTCATGCTCCTCCGCCTGCATACAGTGCCGATGACGCTGCGAAGAGGGACGAGATGATTTCTGAACAATGGCGCTCTCATGATCCACGATCATCCTCAACACATTCCCTTGTACCATCAGAGTCTGAAAGAGACGGGCGTCGCACATTGCTTCTCGTATACATTCATGGATTTATGGGCAATGAAACAAGCTTCCAGAGTTTCCCTGCTCATGTTCACAATCTACTTACCATCACTCTTGAGGAGACCCATGTGGTTCACACCAAGATCTATCCCAGGTATAAATCAAGAAAGGCGATCGAATTTGCGAGAGATGACTTCAGTACTTGGTAAGCCCTATTCTTTCCATTGAAACACCTCTAGCTTATGTAGCAACAGGTTGGAGCCTCACGAGAACCGCTACACCGAAGTCGTTCTGCTGGGACACAGTATGGGAGGGATATTATCTGCAGAAGTAGCTCTTCAGAAACCACAATCTCCCGCCACCGGAAAGCCCTTCCGACATCGAATATTAGGAACAATCAGCTTTGATACCCCTTTCCTCGGTATGCATCCTGGCGTTATAGTTAGTGGTATAGGGAGTTTGTTCCGTCCTGCAGAACCACCAGGACAAACACCACGCCAGTCAATCAGTGGGGCTACCTCCCCTACAATGGATAGCCAAGCTTCCGCATCATCATCCAGCTATGCGACCTCCATAATCGATTCAGATTCTGCTTCACAAATGAGTCTGGTACAGAGCATTACCTCGCCTGCATCCCCTTCGTCTCCAAGAGATCCATTCTTCAATCCTCCATTCCCGAATGATGTTCGGTTACCGGAGCGAAAAGGATGGACTAACCTGCTTCACTTTATTAACAAGCATTCCGATGGTCTCACTTCCGCAACGAAGTCTTACTTCATGTCACATTTGGAATTTGGAGGCTGCTTAGCAGATTATCCAGGTTTAAAGAATCGTTATGAAAGGCTTCGTGCATTGGAGAATGTTGATGATCTTACAAGGAGAGATGGCCCTGGATACCAAGCTCCGGTCAGGCGAGTTCGATTTACCAATTACTATACCGCTAGTACTGGCAGGCCGAAGGAATCCAAAATCCCCCCTGGTCAGATGATGGACAAGGATGGGGATTTGAAGCCTATCGAGGTTGAGATGCAGGAAATGAACCTTGGTGGTGCTGGCAGTCATTCGCCGACGCCAACTCCGAGTATCTCGGTGGAGGAACGCGGGGATGGCGTTATTACACCACAGCCGCTAGAAGAGGGCGAGGCTGCATCTCCGGTTAAGGCGCAGATGCAGAACCTTGGCGAGAACTCCGGTGTCCAGGATGATTTCCAAGAACCGCCAGCGATGAGGCATATTGATTCCATTCCAATGGAGGATGATGAAATTCCTGAGCCATTGGCTACAACCGACACGACAGCATCAGAAGCGCCAGCTCAAGGAATTAAGCCCACTGCTTCTGAGCCGTCCCTCCCCCCTATTCCTCCAGAACCCACAGAGCCAGAACCAATCGACCTCAGCGTATATACTGACAAGGATTCCCGTAAAATCGCCGAGAAAGAGCAGAAACGTATCATGAAAGTCTATCAACAAGCAGTCAAGGACCGAGAAAGTGCTATCAGGGATCGGAAGAAGTTGGTTGAGAAACGAGAGAAGAAAGCCCGACAGGAGCAAGAGAAGCAATTGAAAGCCGAAGAAAAACAGCGATTGAAGGAAGAGAAAGAAGAAGAGAAGCGCAAAGCCACAATCAATCCCGAGCCACCCAGGGAACGAAAAGCCTCCGTTACACCATCCATGAAAGACGACAAGCCCAAGCGAGACAAGAAGTTCTGCATGTTACCTCCAGAGTATGGCGGAAAGAGAGACAAGTGTTGGGTCAGAGTGTACATGGAAGGTGTGGATGAAGTCGGCGCGCATTGCGGTCTCTTCTTCCCTGGTCCGCAGTACGAGAGTTTGGTTGGTGATGTGGGCGCGAGAATTGGAAAGTGGGTTGAGGAGGATGCTACAAGGCGAGCCATCCTCGCTGCTGAGAGAGGAGAATGAGAATGATTTTACGATGATGTTTTACGACGTTGATTTCTATTCTCATGACATATTTTGAGATACCCTAGAAGCAATACGAAGATTTCTAATATATATCCAGCCATTTATATTCTGTTTTCATCGCGCGAGCAAATCCCAGAGGCATCAAAAGGTCTCGATATGAGGAATTTCCTTTCCATCACACGCTGACCACGTTTTTCCTTCTGCATTATTCATACTCTCATATATCTCGTCCCATCAAAAGACAACCACGTTTTACTGCCTCCTGCAGTACCACATCAAAAATCGCCCGACGATATCAAAAATCTCCTGCATCGCAAAAAGCGCCCACGATCTCATTGGTCAGCCAGCACCAAAGCCGACTCACCACCCCACTACTGTAGCGAGTAACGTCATCTCCACTCTAAGAGCTGCAGAAAGCTACCCCACAAAATGGCTAGCAGAGCTGCTCAACGGGCATATCGCCTTTGGGCCGCGCCCAAATTCTTTCAATTCCTTTCCTAATGCCTCAATTGCATCGTCGTGTCTGAAATTAGTCTCCCTAATACCTCGATACCCCTCAGCAAGAGAAAGCCGCAAACATGGCAGACCAGACGGCCGGAACGAATCCATACAGCCTCCCCACCGCCCTCCCTCACTCCCCTCACAACAGCGGTAGAAAAACATGGCGTACAAGACTCGACTTCCTCTCCTCATCCTCGCCTCCGACCCAAGATGCACACCATGGTCTCCGACAGGAAAACACGAGAGAGAGTACGCGGAGTAAACACGTCGCCAAATGGTGGAAGGTTCGCCTGTTTAGGGGCATGATAAATGATGTGCGCAGACGGGCGCCGTTTTATGTCAGCGATTGGGTTGATGCGTGGGATTATCGCGTCGTGCCTGCTACGGTTTATATGTATTTTGCTAAGTACTACTTTCCCTCTAAATATTGAAATGAGAGGAAAGGCTGATGGGGAGTAGTATTTTGCCTGCGTTGGCGTTTTCGCTGGATATGTAAGTGAGATATATAATTTAGTTGGGGAGAGGGGGCTGATGGATTGATATAGGTTTACGAAAACGGATATGAGTTATGGTGTTAATGAAGTGTTGCTTGCTTCTGTGTTGGGCAGCGTGGTGTTTGCTGTTTTTGCGGCCCAGCCTTTGGTTATTGTTGGTGTTACGGGGCCGATTACTGTTTTTAATTAGTGAGTATTCTGTTCCTCTGAATGAAGCTTTAGTTGATGTGGAATGTAGCACTGTCTACGACATCATGACACCAACCGGCACGAATTACTTTGCTTTCATGGCATTAATCGGCTTGTAAGCACTCCCTCAAGATTCAAAAGAAAAGGGAAATTTGACATGAGAATAGATGGTCACTAGTAATGCACTGGATCCTCGCAATAACCAATTCCTGCAACGCCCTCAAATACGTAACCCGTTTTTCCTGCGACATCTTCGGCTTCTACGTCGCCTTCATCTACTTGCAAAAAGGCATCCAAGTCCTAACCCGCCAAGGCGATTCCTCACCCTTCTACCTCTCCATCGTCATTGCCCTCCTCGTTCTCGTCGTAGGCTATCTCTGCGGCGTCATCGGCGGCTCTCCTCTCTTCCAGCACTACATTCGCGTCTTCATCAAGGATTATGGCACGCCGCTGACTGTGGTCTTCTTTACTGGATTCGTGCATATTGGGAGAATGAGGGATGTTGAGCTTAGTACGTTGCCGACGAGTAGGGCGTTTTTCCCGACGACGGATAGGGGGTGGTTTGTGCATTTTTGGGATATTCGTGTCTCGGATGTCTTTATTGCTATTCCGTTCGCCATTCTGCTTACTATTCTCTTTTACTTTGATCACAACGGTATCCCCCCTTTCCTCTCCATCTCCGACTTTCCTTGCTAACGCAAACAAGTATCCTCCCTAATCGCCCAAGGCACCGAATTCCCCCTCCGCAAACCCGCCGGCTTCCACTGGGACATCTTCCTCCTAGGCCTAACCACAGGAATCGCCGGCCTCCTCGGAATCCCCTTCCCCAACGGCCTCATTCCCCAAGCGCCCTTCCACACCTCCTCTCTCTGCGTCACTTCCCTCCACTCAGACCCCAACGAAAACGGCACCTCCAAAGGCCACGTCACCACCAAAGTCGACCACGTCGTCGAACAGCGCTTCTCGAACCTAGCTCAGGGCCTCCTAACCCTAGGAACCATGACCGGTCCCCTGCTCGTAGTACTCCATCTAATTCCCCAAGGCGTCCTCGCAGGCCTCTTCTTCGTAATGGGTGTCCAAGCCCTAGAAGGAAACGGCATAACCCTCAAAATCCTCTTCCTTCTCCGCGACGCCTCCCATACACCCGCTTCAGACCCCTTGAAACGCATCAAACGCCGCAGTGCCATCTGGGCCTTTGTCGCTATCCAATTAGTGGGATTTGGTGCAACGTTTGCGATTACGCAGACTATTGCTGCGGTGGGCTTTCCGATTATTATTTTGGGGTTGATTCCGGTGAGGACGTGGGTTTTGCCGAGGTGGTTTGAGGAGGGGGAGTTGAGGGTGTTGGATAAGCCGACTGCGAGTCCGTTTACGATGGTTAGTGTGGGGGGGAATTTTGGGGAGGA
>Ga0247778_1000529_pt1 | contig 44853 bp, 42 predicted proteins | sample UWRJL049202B5_FD_179939 | JGI IMG/M metagenome (GOLD analysis project Ga0247778, IMG submission 179939) | Plant litter microbial communities from Arlington Agricultural Research Station in Wisconsin, United States - UWRJ-L049-202B-5 | ecosystem: Environmental > Terrestrial > Plant litter >...
GTCGACCCCCCCTCCCCCCCCCCCCCCCCCCCTTCCTTTCTTTAAATGTTGTTATCGGGACCGGCCGCTGCCCCTTAGCCTGCCAGAGTCGAGCCTCAACTCCGAGTATTTTCGTGGATTGCAGGGTTGTCTCAGGGGAAACATTACATTCAGACCTGTGGAAAATAAAGCGGCATGTGGTGTGGTGGCACGGTGGAGGCACAGCTGTGGCTGGCGCTCTCAACAGCACGTTCTATGATCAGGGATACAAATTTGGATACAATGTCGGCCACAAATAATGACGTAGAAATATCTGCGAGTGTGAGTAATTATGTTCACGCATGCCTTTTCCTTTGAGTGTGGTGTGATCATCTTTTTCGGGCATCCAACAGTAAATTCTTTCAACTTTGTAGCTATTCAGCGACGATAAATGGTTCGGTTGGCGAGGACTTAGAAAGGTACTTTCAGATAACTTTCTCATTAACTAACCTAGGCAAGACCGCCCTCACTTAATCATGTCTTTGCTGAAGTCAGCATGGCATGTCAACAACCCCATCGCTAAGCCCTATGAGATCCAGCAGACTTTCAATCCTTCTTCCACAAGAGCCAAGGTGCCATTTTAATGCTATTTTGTAGGCTGGATGTCTCTCGGGTCTATGTTTGGTTTCACATCACTGGTTTTCTGCCTTCATGTTGTTCATTACTATGCGAAAGCACTAGAAAGCAACGGATTCTTTCGTCCCAACACTTTCTTCCCCTCCGAGATCATATCTATTGCGAATGACACGCCCAAATGATATTTTTCATTCAATTTTCATTTTTTAAGCACTGTTCAAACGAATATTTGTTCGACTTCCTGGTTTCTTATCGCAAATGAGATAGACTACGGAATCTAACAAAGCCCCCGTCAGCTGCCTTTTTTGGAATTCCATGGAAGGCCCTAGCGGCGTTGGAATGGCTCGGTTGATTACATATCCATAACTTGCGGGGAAAATAAGTTTTGAAGAATCTATTTTAGTTGGCGCTCTGGACATTGTTCGAGTTTTGGAGGCAGAACATTCTGAACTGTTCTCGGTACGACTTCATACGCGGTATGACTTCAAACTATGGACGGCGGCAGCAGTGTTACAAAAAAGCTTCAAGACGTCAGAGAAATGAACCCCACAGCAACCGATTAATGGCGGGTCCGTTGGTGGTGCATTGGAGTCGACCGTCGATTGGAGGGGCTCAGCAAAACGGGGAAACCCCACCCAGCGGCTTGCCCCACCACCCTTCCCGTTATCTCCCCTTGGCGATGAATGGCACTGGGTGGCGTCTGCACTGATCATAATACTATCTGAGCGCGCGCCCGCGTGTTAGTGGTGGACCCGGCAGTAGTGATCCTCAGGTAGCCTAAGCTTGTTGTGTATTACTCCAATCCGGCAAAATTCCATTTTGGAAGGTGTAAATCTTGTATTCGGGTTTCACGACCGCTCATACCAGCGCATCAGAGTTCGAATCATAATTGTGAGATAAGACAGTCGCATGGTGCGATGCGGGCTAATCTATTGCTAAGATCAGAGTGCTTCGGAAATATGGACCCGTACGTACGGGTCTTGGTACAAGCATTTAAGCTTCCTCTTCCCCCAGCTTGCGGGTCGTCGTGGCGATACGAAAGACCCTTTTGGTCTCGATAGATACATCTTCTGGGGAAGATCACCATGGAGGACGAACCCAAATCAACCAGAATGGTGGACGAACCGATTGGGGAGAAGACATCGAATGTGAGTTAGCCAATGCGCTGGTGTTCCCCCTCGCCCTCTCGCGGTTTTAACCCAATTCCTAGACGCAGTATTCTGATGAGCCCGTGCTGGTCATCTCCGAAGACCAAATTGAAGCGTGAGTGATCCCCACGAAGATTAAAAAATCGTCTGATGATGAAAAGAGAATTAAACGTGACAGAGGATGATCTGCTCAAAGCACAGGAGCAAGCCAAAGAACTAAGTGTTGAAGAAACTCGCGAGGTATTTCAACTTCTTCTATCAAATTAGACTTTCGTTCTATACTAATCGTGACCTCGTAGACGATGGCTAAAGTATTGAAAGTTCATGAGAACGACCCAAACTTTCCAATCGTAATTGTCGAGAAGATAAAAGAGTTCCTCGGCAACCCTGACGTGCTGGACCACCCGGAGAACCACGTCGATCTTATTTATGAAATGAAAACCGAGGCAGCCTTGATCACAAACAACAGCCCATACGCTGAAGTACGAGCTGTAGTCGACAACACCGATGATTCGACCTTACCTTCGTCTACTATCCGTGTCTGGGTCATAGGCATTTTGTTTGTTGTTGCATTGTCGTTCATCAATCAACTATTTTCGATTCGGCAGCCTGCAATTACGGTAACCGCTAATGTGGTACAACTGTTGTGCTTCCCGGTCGCGAAGGCCTGGGAAGCTGTTCTTCCCGACTGGGGTTTCACACTTTTCGGCGTTAGACATAGTTTGAATCCTGGCAAGTTCAATCAAAAAGAGCATATGCTGATAACCATCATGGCAAGCGTTGGTGTAAGCAACTCTGGGCCTTTGTTCATATGCTCCCCTTTCACTTTCAGTTTCATCTATGTACTTCGATTTACTCTATCCATTTCTCAAAGAGGAAATGACACTCCCGAAACCTTCTAGAACAGGAAATAACTGACTCCCCTGTGTTGCAGTGGTCCACACCATATACGGACAACATTATATGGTCTCAATACCTTCCTCAGTACTTCAACCAGAGTTACGCCGGCCATTTTGGGTACCAGATCTTAATAGCGCTTGCCACTAATCTGATAGGCTACGGAATTGCTGGAATTGCTAGGAGGTTCCTCGTTTATCCTGCATACTGTGTGTGGCCTGCTTCTCTCGTCACTATTGCACTCAACGATACATTCCATACCGACAAGAATTTGTCAGTTCTTGGTCCTTTCAAGAGAATCTTCACTGTTTCTCGTCTCACGTTCTTCGCCTACGCTTTCGCTGCCATGTTCGTCTACTTCTGGTTCCCGAACTACATCTTCCAGGCCCTAAGCATTTTCAATTGGATTTCCTGGACCGCCCCTCACAACACAAATCTCAACGCCGTTGTTGGTATGAATAACGGTCTCGGACTGAACCCGTTCCCAACATTCGACTGGAATATCTTGCTTTGGGACAATCCACCGCAGGATCCTCTCATGGTTCCCTTCTTCAACACTGCCAATAAATTCTTTGGAGCTTTCGTCTCGTCCTTTGTGATCATGGCGGTTTGGTATACCAACACCTATAACACTGGCTACCTTCCAATCAATTCGAACAGAGTGTTTGATCATACTGGGAAACTTTTCAATGTTTCCAGAGCCATAAATGAGAAAGGCCTGTTCGATGCCGAGAAATATGAAGCCTATTCCCCTGCCTTCCTCTCGGCCAGCTACGCTTGTCTTTACTTGTTCTTCTTCGCAATATATACATCAGTCATCTCATACACGTATATTTATCACCGCCATGAGATCATTATGGGCTTCCGCAATCTCATTAACAGTTTCCGCAAGAACAAGAATATTGAGCACAACTACACTGATATTCACAACCGTCTGATGTCTGTCTATCCTGAAGGTCAGTGCTCCTGTACCCACTTAGTTTTCATTTGATATTGACATACGATATCAGTCTCAGAGTGGTGGTATATGATATGCCTTTGCTTTGCGATCGCTTGTGCTTGCGCCGGGATTGCGGGGTGGCAGACGTACACAAGCGTCGGTGTTGTCTTCTATGGAATCGCCCTTTGCCTTATTTTTGTCGTCCCCATAGGTATCATCAAAGCTATTACTGGAATTGAGATTACTTTGAACGTTCTTGCGGAATTTATCGGTGGTTCATGGGTCGGGGGCAACGCACTCGCGATGAATTACTTCAAGTCTTTTGGGTGAGTATCTAGCCGATATCTCCTATCCTAGAAGTTACATCGGATTGCATACTTATATTGAATCTGCAGATATGTCACTTGCAGTCACGCAGTCCGCTTCTCGAATGACTTGAAACTTGCGCACTACATCAAGATCCCGCCTAAGCATACATTCTGGGCCCAGATTGTCGCCACCGTCGTCTCATCGTTTGTCTGTACCGGCGTCTTGAACTTCCAAATGAACTCAATTGAGGATGTTTGCACTACCACGCAAAAGAATCACTACACTTGCCCCGGGATCAATCAATTCTTCACCGCTGCTGTACTTTGGGGAACGATCGGACCAAAGAAAGTTTTCGGAAAAGGCGGACAGTATACTGCCTTGCTTGCCGGCTTCCCTATCGGCTTCATACTCCCATTTGTGGTTTATTACGCTCAGAAGAAACTGCCCAAACAAACTTGGCTTCGTCAAATTCATGTAGTTGCATTCATGTATGGTGCTATCGGATGGGCTCCGTATAATGTGAGCTATATATGGCCTGCTGTACCGATTGGCTGGCTTAGTATGGTGTATGTGAAGAAGAGATTCTTGGGCTTCTGGTCAAAAGTACGTGCTCGACTCTGCGTCCCTTGTGTTGCGATGCTGACACAATGCTAGTATAACTACGTTCTCTCGGCAGCTTTCTCATCTGCCATTGCCATCGCTGCAATCATAATATTCTTCGCTTTGCAATGGACTGAGATCAGCCTGGATTGGTGGGGCAACGATGTCAGCTCACGTGGGTGTGAAGGCACGCCTTGTGTGAGACACCACCTCGCGAAAGGGGAGTACTTTGGACCTAGAATTGGCCACTTCCATTGATAATATGCCGCACTGAATGTTCGAAAAACAAGAAATTCATTATTTGCTCCAGATGAGATTTGATCTTCACACGAATTATGTACTTCATTAGCAACATTAGAGCAGCTCAAAAGCCCGGTCCTGTTGGCGCCTCACTCTGAAGAGAGCAGTAAGTTCAAGCCTGCTGTTTGTATCTCCTACATGCATTACGCCGGCATTTGTTTGTGGTCTCCTGTAGATTGCAGCACAGAATTTAGGACCGAATCAACCCCCTTTTCTGGACCCACCCGTGGACTGCTAAGACAGCGCTAAGCGAAGGACGAAAGGAATAAGTGGAGTCCACAAAATTATCATTCTGCATTCAAGGACTCAACATATAAGAAATAGCAAGTCTGCCTCTGTATCTCCTTGTACATTCTCTATTGAGGTTTTGCAGCAGGCCCAGCAAACATCATTCGGAAGTACGATAGTCCTTACCCCGCGATTGACACTTAATACTGTGAATGCCAATCTCGCCAACCAATTTTCATGAGCTCGTATAACGAGAACCCCATCTAATGGCGGCTCCACGAACTCATCCCAGTTGTCAACTGAGATAAGATGTGGTCTTCCGCTGCGAAATATTTCGTTGAAGCGGGGAAGATGCTTCCGCTTTTTCGAATTATTCTCAATAGCCCGACAGTTACAGCCCAGTCGGATAGGATTGATCTCATCGTTATACAGTCTGCCAGGAAAGACAGTTTGATCGATATTCCGCAAGCGAATTGACAGCAAGCCTGAGGTAGATAGCCCGTACCGGTTTTCTGGAGGCTTCGAGCTTTCGTGTAACCTTCCACGCTCCAGTGCAGACAATATGTCCAAGTCTGCGACCCATTGGCCTCGGTCATGCACTGAAACAATAGTTTCGACAAGTGATGCTGGCCGATCGATGATATTGTCCTCTTGGGAGTCATCTCGAAGAGGGAGATTATATGCTGTGAAGCCAAGATGAATTGTCGTTTGTTGGAAGCAGTCCTCAATCCGCCCATCAAACTGAGCGTGGTTGATGTGCCTCCAGCTTTCGTTGCTCAATTTTCGAATTTTTGGCTCTGTCGGCGGGATCAGGAAGGCCAGTCCAGGACGCCCAATGTTTCCCACTACACGACGAACTTCGCGTTCCAATGGAATCTCATGAGGATCACAAAGCAGGGCGGCTGCCACATATATCGAGTTTCCTGAAGATAGCGCAAACACTTTGCTCAGACCTTCTGGATCCAAATCATATATTCCGGAATCGAACATAGCAATGCAGGACAAAGCTTGAGGCCTGAAGAGTTGCTGATTCCAGAAGAGATGAGTTTTGTCCGTCCTATTTCTGGATTCGGGTCGCAGCCATCTGGATAGCCATAATCTCCGGGAAGCAATTGAGGTTGAGACTGTCGCCGCAGGAAGAAGCTTGTATACTTCTGTGGCTGAAGCACTTGCCCTGAGGGAAATTGTATATATTCCATAACCATCCCGTCTCGCCGCGGCTGAGTATGAATTCTCTGGTATTCCCAATTTGGAAGGCGCGCCACTTAGTTTGGTCTGATCAAAATATGATAGCCAGTCCACTAAAGGTCTAAGAAGCAACATATCTGACTGTAGGGCAGTCTCCATAACCTCAGTGGGTAGACAATCTCCCACGCGTGGGAGTTCGGTCTCCGATGACACTGGGCCGACATATTGGTGCTTGAATTCGTAAATTCCGGATAAAGATGGGTCCCCAATGACGAGTTCGAGATAGGCAAAGTCTCCCGGTAATCGGGAAGCATGGTTTTCGCAAAAGTCATCCATCCCCGAGTCGAATGAATACCCATGACCCTGGTCAATACAAAATTCGTCGCTTAAAAAAGCTCCCATTTCATATAGTGGGAGGCAGTTTTCTCCATAACCCGTTATTTCCCGCGCTCTGGCTTCACTTTTCAGCTTGTACTCGTGATTCTGAGACCCACACAGCTTTAGTCTCTCGTTCCGGTGGTGCCCCTTGCAAAGGACCGAGCATTCTCTAGACGCCAACAAACATTGGCAATCTTCTGAACACTGAAGCTCACAAGCGCAACTTACAACAGAGTCGGCCGAGCAATCGAGGTGAGTAGTAATTGGTATCCAGCGGGTGTAAGTGATGGATCTTTGGTCTGATGGACAGTCTGCTTCTTGTTTCTCAAGTGCCATGTCCTTTCCGACCGGCAGAACACTAGCATACTCAAAGACTGCATCCCCATTGTCGTTTGAAACGTGTTTGACAGGACTATGGCGGTATCTTATGATATGAGTCGCATTACTCAGTTTGAGCCTTCTGGCGATATGCCGTAATATTTGAAGACGCAACTCTTCGTCAGATACAATATGTATCAAGACAAAGGGATCAGATAACCCAAAGAGAGGAAGCGGGCGATCATAATTCGGACATAACATGTCAGTCCGGCGACGACCTAGGCATACAAGCTGCATGGCCGTTTGTTTCTCGATACCCTTGCTGTGAATAATTCGCTGGGCTGCAATGAATAACCAGCCTATCCATGTGGAAGAAAGTAATATCTGGTGCGCTCGTATGTGAAGAGGTATGTCTTCCCAAGCCGTGTCATCGAAATTCTCTAGTCTCTCTTCCGGTCCATTGGGCTCTTTACCATCTTGAGAAATCTTGCACAGGAGATCTAGAAGCTTGACGAGCCACGAAAGCCCCTCCTCAGTGCTATGACCGTATTCCATCCAACCTCCAAATACCGCACCTAGGACGATGTATGCAAATTCGTCCATTGAGATCCGGGAGTTTTCTTGCCCCAATGATCGCTGCGACCAGACAGGATGTCCATAATACCTCATGTGGGCTAATGGAAGTGACCAAGAGACGCTTTGGTGCGATTTATCGTCGAATTGGAGTCCTAAGGTGAGTAAAGCAGTAGGAAGAAATAGCTGATCTCCCTGCTTTACTTCTGCAGTGACCGTTCCTAGGATGACCAAGTCCGGATATAAGTGCCAAGAGGACATCCCCAGTAAAGCTGCGGCATCCTGGACTTGCTGTGGTATTCCTCTCACTAAGCAGTCCATTGCCACTAGCGCGGTGGACCATGCGGCCATCACACTACTGTAAACACTTTTTTCGCTGTTGACCGGCACATTGATATTATCCAGCATGAGAAGGAGTTGCTTATGCTCCCGCACTTTGGCCTTGTCGGCACTTTCAATCCAGGATCGCGCACTTGCATCCCAACGGGCGAGTTCTTCTCGGGATAGCTCTTGTTTTGTCGCACATATTTCTGCATCAAACTTTGATGCATACATAGCACGCTCGGCTTCCTGGACGATTTCTTCTTTTCGTTTCGTCACTAACTCATCCCAGACCGAGGTGGCCTCCGGCCCATTCCACATCCTCGCAAGCATACAAGCAAGGAGATGCACTCCGATCGCACCTTCACCCGACGTGACAGCTGCCCACAAACTAGTAGAATCAGCTCCGATATAGCTTGCGAAAAGGCCGTCTTTCGCTGTTGGTTGCGGGTTCGCTTTCGCTGACTGTGAAATTTCAGAGACCCTTTTACCGTAAGCTCGATACAGCTCAGGGGTACTCGGCATCTTGGAGGCGAAAAGAGCACCCAGCTTGCGCGCCGTCTTATGGACCGATCCATCTTCAGCAGACTTCTTCCGGTTGTGAGAGATTGTTTTCCCGACTCCAAGAAACTCGGGGGGAGCCTCAAGTTTGATAAGTGTAAAGTCAATGTTGAGATTGGCTAGAGAGACAGCGTTTTCGTTGTAGACGGCGGCCATAGCCGCCGTCACCCGACTGATGGTGTTATTCATTCTTCCTGCGGTGGCGAAAACGATGATCCCGAGGGGATACGATCGTTTTCTGGGGCAGATTATGCTCTGCGTCCAAACGAGGCTGCTGGTGGAGGCGAAGCCCCTCACTCGGGCGTTACTTGCCATGCATCGCGCGTACCATCGTGGCTTGATATTGATGCCCAAGGGATACATATGAGAAACACAAGCCAATCAGGTATGATCCATATCGGTGAGTCGATTCGGACCTGCTTGGCAACCACTTCGGTTCGACACACCCATTCAATTCCCATAATTTCCGTCAGGATATCCGCACAATGCGGCATTTCTCGCGAACGCTCGAAACATTCGAGAATTGTTGAGACCGCGAAGTGTGTAGCTCGATGGCAGAACTACCAGAGAGGCTGTAGCAAGTCCAGCACAACCAATGAAAACGTGTCGCTCAACCATACATTTATGACAAAAATTCTGGAAGCTGGAAGAAAGACTTGCTTCGATAATTAAGTTACTGTTATATCGAAGATTCATGATAATAATAGATCTTACTCCAAGCAATTTCAGGCCATTCGAGTTGAGACAAAATACCTTGAATCCCACGCTGCTGCCTGCCGGTTCTGATCTTGGTAGATTCCTTCCAGCGATCTGGCCACTACCAGCTCAGCAAGTGCTCGCCAAGACATAGAAATTATACTGTAGATTTCTAGCTGTTGAATGAATCCTCCTAAGACCTTTCACCAGTTTTCGTCGTCAAGGACATAGAACTGCGCCAATTGATGACTGCCTAAATTCGTCCTAGCTCGAAAGGACACATCTGCGTCATTAGCTGAATGCAAACGAATAACATAGTCCTCAGCCAGCAGGTACTCGTAGTGCCCTTTCGTCCTATCATACCGTAGCTTGACGAGGGGCCAATAAGGCTTCCTGCGAAAGAATTTCAGCTCAGGAACACGATTTGCCGACGTTGAGGGTATATTCATGAGCGGGATGCCTAGGAATTCTAGCTGTCGATTGAGCTCCTTTCGTTGTACAAGCTCCAGAATCGCAACATAATCGTCGACTAAAGGACTCGGGAGTTTGAGAATGTGCAACACGAGACGGAGTCCGAGATTTGTATGATCGTGTGCTTCCTTACGAGACAGATCCGGCGTGATCTCCCATCCTGCATCGAAACCCGCGAATCCCTGCGGTGAGCTGGCAAATACTCCACTGAACGTTCGAAGTTCGTTGATCGAGTGATTGCCACGTGAAAGACTCCAAGCTAGCATACTCTGATCATGATTTTGCCTTGCAAACTCAGTCTGCAGTCTTACGAATGCATTTTCGCCCCCTTCGCCGTAGAGAATTGGCATATTGATCCTAAGGAGACCCATGAGACAGTATGCCATATCTTCCTCTCGTGTGGTCTGTCGTTTAGAAACCCATGAGTATCTCTGAGCAACACACAATCCCGACGGATGCCGAGTCAGTCCCGCTCGATCTTGTGGCGGAAAATTTATCACGGTTTGAGGAATACCTGTGACTTGCGATATATTATCCGCCAACTGATCTTTATGGCCAAATATCAACCAGTTTTTATCGCAGAATACTACTCTTTTAGGAGCTATAAGCTCCTGCAATGTCCACCCCCTAGTGAACCATCGGCTTTCGGCAAAACTTGCGAGGAGTGTGCGGTCGAGGACAGTAGGACTTGTGGATGTCACATCTTCAAGATAGGCTACGCATATGTCGGCTCGTTCATAGATCTTTTACATGCCGTTGATAGCCTCAGATAGATCCGCCGAGCTAGACTTGTCGATACAGCAAGTGTCATCCCAAACCCATTGATAGCCAAGCTCTTCTGCAAGCCTGCAGAAATTGCGGACCTTTGGGTAGCCAGGGTGCCTGATGAATGTTTCTTCGGCCTGGATGTCCTGGAATGATACTTCATCCTCATTCCATACGTGTGAGAAGACAATGTAGCGGGGTCGAGTGCGGAGGTCGTAGAATGTCTTCAACTTGAAAGTGCTGGTATTGAGAAGACGCATGCTGAAGGGCGTATGAATACTGTACTGGTGAGCATGGAGAGACGTCGAGATCTATAATATATCGTCTGTCAGCGCGCGCTATCTTGTTTGGGGCAATGATGTTGTGTTGGTAGCCTGCTCGAACTTGAGTGCAAGTCGTCGTTTTAATTCCCAGAGGTTCTCAGCTGCGACTCAGCCGCAGCGCCGCCAGGATTTTGAGCCTCGTAAAATCCGACGGAGAAATAATTTATCAACAATCCGAAAACATAAATTATAAGACGGGGGTGGGGGAATTGAGCATGTACAAGACAATATAAGAGGCTTTAAATGTTTGCGATTACCTAGGTATCTTGTGTAGTACCTATCCTTTATCATAGCCTATCCTCCACACCCACGCAGTACCAGGTACCATCTCTGGGGCCTGCTCCTGCTAAGGTGTGCTAACGTCGCTTGAGACAGAAAACGTGCCAAAAACCTAAACCAGCGAATTGCGTAGGAAGTACCTACCTAGAGTTTATTGTATTTCTAATCCAGAATGCCCGCCAAACAGACGCGTTTCCCGTGTTGTAGTGGGGCACGTGATCAGCCAAATATCTGAGACCCTGGCTGGCCTACTCTCCCGGTGGACAGAAAAAGCCGGACAGATTTTTTGACCACGGTATTAATACAACCCAGCATATATAAATAAAAAATGTCTGAAACTTGATCCAAAATATATATATATATATATCCGATCTAATTGCAATTTTTATAACATTTTTATAATATTTTTGTCGTTCTTGGGGGGGTTGGGAAATTGGTGTTCTCGTCTATTTACGTTCCGAACCTGGAGGCAGAAGTCCGTGCGTTCAGGGCATTTTATTCGCTAAAAAACACCTCTAAAACCAAGGCTCTTTTAGTATTATTTCAAAAAATCAAAAGACTCACATGAAATAAGTTTCTATAATTCTATATATAAATCCATGAATACTGAAAATATAATAATCAGTTGAAAAATTTATTGTTTTAATAAAATTTGAGGAAATTGAGCGAGATGCCCTGAACGCACGGACTTCTGCCTCCAGGTTCGTTAGTCCGGCTTTTTCTGTCCACCGGGAGCTACCCTTGTAGAGAGGACGCTCTGGATACATGGAGAGCATTGTGACATATGTCTGGTTCAGGAGGCTGATGAAGGTTATAAAGTCGATTTTTGGGAGGTGGGAGACGTAGATGGGTGTCCCTTGGATTGCAGAGAGTGCCAGTCGCCGCGAGGCCTGCGGGCCCTACAGTTCAGTACATTAACCGAGCGAGCCTACTGTAAGGGTGCTCAGGAAATTGCGCTCTCGGTTTGGACATATAAAGACTGAAAATTGATAATTATAAGATGTAGTAATGATGTCAGATTTAGGGATTTGAAATTAAGACAAAAACAAAAAAAAAAAAAAAAAAAAGCCTCGAAATCATTAGATTTCTTCCAATAGAGTTTGAAATCAGTTGATTAGGCTATCTGCAGGTGCTCCCGCAGACCGGCTTACTCACGCTGACTTATTGGACAGTCTGATGATCTTGAGCAGTGAATATATTCCCTGTCCAGAGTCGATCTTGGATCCCTGTCATACTGAGCCGTACTGAACTGTGAACACGATGACCGAGCTTCTCTAGATACCCAGCCGGGTCCGAAGCGCAGTTTTCAGGAAACATTGTTCAAATTCCGATGTTCGAGCACTTTGTCCAAAATGGCCGACGTGAGTCCCACACATCTGGAAGAACACGCATCGCTAATGTATGTCCGTTGGGATGATCTTTATAAAATAGTGAAACCTTTCCAGATATTCTGCGCCATTCCATCAGACGCCGTTGATCAGCGCCGCTCGAATATCAACTTCTCTTGCGCCGCATCTCTCGTAACTGACGCTCGTCCCAATAAGAGCTCTTATACACTTAATACGAATGGTTTTGCCTTTCGTGACTATCCAACCGCACTCGAGAAGTTTGACAATACAGATGACATCGAGAAAATATATCTTCCGGAGCTCGACAAGCTTTTGCAAGTTGAGTTTCCGGGGGCGGAGAAGATACCTTTTTGGGACTGGAGGGTATGATTCGATAGATTATGTTCACTAATGCACGCATTAAGCAGTGTTTAGATCCGACGAAGTGGGCGTCTAGATGAGCAACTATTGTAAATGCTGCGAACAGGATTGAGCTTTTTCTGCCTGCGCAGCAGGTACATATTAGTATACCCTCTTCCAAACAAACCTCCGGTATATAACTGATACGTCTTTAAGACCAGGTACCATCTACTGTCATAGGAAGGATTCATCTCCACCTGCCAACCGAAGCAGATCGTCTTATTCGAGGGCGAGTTCGTATGATCAAGTAAGTCTCTTATGCTCGCACCACCAATTCAAATACCAGTGCTCGCCTTACACCTTTCAGCATATGGCGACCTATCGTCGAGCTTGTTCAGGATTGTCCTCTGGCCCTCTGTGATGGTCCCAGAGGACCTGCTTGAGACGGATCATGTAAGTAGGCACTATTTGGGGGCAACCATGTATGCGATGCAGCGGTAAACACATCGCTGGTATTACCTGAGCAATCAACGGAAGGGAGAGGTTAATTTGCTGAAAAACTTTGACTCCCAGCCGAATGTGGAGGCGAAATGTAGGTTTCATTCCGCATGTCAGTATGATTGAAAAGTCTTCTAACGTAAAAAAGACTGTCCACATGCGTCTTTTCGCCAATCAACAATATCTGAAGGGGCGATACCTCGTGAGAGTATTGAGTTGAGGGCAATGGTTTTTACGGGTGGTGAGGATTGAAAGTAAATTCGGCGGAATCTATCAAGTTCTTCATCCGCGGGGTCTCTCAGCCTCGCCGTACAGAGTAGGAACCCTAAGAAGTACGAAGGGACGATCTTAAAGTCGTTTGATATAGTGATTTATACATATTTCAAAGGATAATTTTTGAAATTATAAAACAGAAATTGCCCTTTGAGAGATAAAGGTTGCGTCAAGATACATAGGATTCAGCTTTAATAGTGTTGTTTTGAGCTATCAGAATTATAGCTACAGCATGAAGTACCCTCCCAGCCTCCTCGGAATTTTCAAAATTTTAATCCTTCTCAAAGTCCCTACTAGTGTTCGGGATCTCGATAGCTTCTCGTCAGATCCACCTTTAAGCAGCAAGACCTGTGCACTGAAAATTGAACGGCTGTTTCAGATCGATTCAGTCGTCACCCGCATTTCCTATGTTATGGATGTTGCCAAAAGTCTTTTTCCACGGCTGCTTTCTGGTATCCGCCATAGTTGCCGACATCATTTTCTCAACCCAGCCGGGTTTGCTGTCTTTGCCACTATTAAGTTGAGAAGAAGACGGCATTTTACACGTGTAGGGGGCCTTCTATCCCGGAATCAGTATATCAATGCACTACGATGTGGAGCAGATATCATATTTTTACTGAATGATATCGCGAGGGGGTTTTGGGATATCAGGAAAAGCGATGCTTAAGAGACAGATATGATGGGTTGAGTCGGAGAAATTCTGGGTTATTTTCTTTCACCTTCTTAGGGTAAAAATTCGTGAGGTTGCATTGATTAATGAAACTGTACGAAGAATGCAGCCAGAATGCTTTGCCTTCCAATGGACCGACCGAGTCACTGAACGTCGCAACTCTTACATACTCTCTAGGTATATTAGTTCTATAGAGAGCAATAAGGATCCGAGTGAGACATTCCTTCGGTTCCTTCGCCAACACAGAGGAGAGCAGGTTGTGGTACACGTTTGAGAGTTAGCTTTGCCCGCCGAAGACACCTTATAGGAACTCGGGAGCGGATGGGTGGCGATACGGAGAACTGTGGCATACGAAATGGTGTGACTATGAGTTAGTAAGGCAGGATATCGAGAATGAGAGACCTGGGTCGTTGAGAAGGCGATGTAATAGGCACAGTTGGGCGGTGAGTTTCTCACGCGGATGTAAATATGAAACCGCCGGTTAGCGGGAAATACAACTGCGCATCAAGAAGCTTGGTTTGGAAGGTAGAATATTGGTTGGACTCACAGAGATCAATTTCAAATTTCAGTTGCCACCTCGACAACACACTGCTAGCGGAAGCCGTCACCTCTGTCAATATCGTTTCATCCCTCTCTTCTGCTTTGCGGCAATTCATTCCCCTGATAGGTCTTCCGTTGTATCTTCGCGAGGAGTCCCCAAAACGAGAATGTTGGTCGGCATACCGGTATTACCACAATGCCTCCAATCCGGACGCGCAGGTATCATATGCGACATTTCACATTCCCTATAAAACTCTCTTAAGAAAGACAAATTAGACACACAACACTATGTAGTGTTCACAGCTAAAGTGCTTACGCAAGAGTCTGGTATCCAAATTCCCCAAGAACTCGTATGCAAAATTAATAACGCGTCAGTACGCAGTCAAACACGAATCACCTCGAGATAGCCACGAACCTGTCATAATCAGCCTAATTCCGGACTAGCTCTATGCGAGAGAAAGGGAGCTTTTGAGCGGTTAAATACTTCGGCTATTAGCGATTGCCTGTCGGTCCCGGAAAATCTTGCACCGCCGCACCTGCGACTTTCGTCCTCATAATCAAAAACAGCTGTAACTGGACCTGCTTTACGCTATAATCTTCGCTTGTGCCTTCCGGTCTAGCCTTCTAAAACACATCATTTGGGGCTGATGACGCAGCTTGACGACGCGGGATGCTAGACTCATTGGGAACGGGCCAGCATATGCAAACATCCGACACACGGATTGGGATCTTCTCTCGCCTTGCCTGCAAGCAGGAAATGGTAGCACATCGGTAAAGCCAATCAACGCGCTCTGAAGTGAGGCCCCGCTGTTATTAGATAGCATCGCGGTGATATGCAAGTGAGTCTGGTGTCAAAATATAAGTATACCCTCTTTTCGCTGTTTCCTTTTTTTGTATCCTTTTATCCTCAGCTTCGCGTATAATTACCAAACCATGAAGTATGCGACTCTCTTCGCCCTTGCGGCGGCATCTTGTGTCTACACTATCGACTTTGAGGAACGAGCGTTTGAGTGGACAGTTGGACAAAGAGTCAATACAACTAGTGGCGCGGTCCTTGGACACCCAGCAACAAACGACTTGGAAGTCTCGGAGTACTTGGGAATTCCTTACGGAAAGGCACCAATTGGGGAGTTAAGATTTGCGGCACCCGTCAGATTCAATGGCACTGTAAACCTCGATGGCAGCGCTTTTGTAAGCCCATCTCCATCCCATTCTTGAGGTCAGAGCCAACAGTTTACGCAACAGAAAGCCTCATGCCCAGTCAGGCCGGGCTCGAGCTCGAGCTCTGTTTATACTGTAGCCCAATTAGCAGCCGCGAACGTTACGAGCGTTGGAATACAAGCATTGGCTATATTCAGTGATACTGGGGCAAATTACAGCGAGGATTGCTTATATGTGAACGTTTGGACCAAACCACAAACAGGAGATGCAACGAAGGCAGTATTGGTCTGGATACACGGAGGTGCATTTAGTAGCGGGAGTTCCACTATCCCGGCATACAATGGAGCGAATCTTGCGGGACAGGAAGGGGTAGTTGTGGTCTCCTTCAAGTGAGATAATATGCCCCTTCTAACTTAAAATGCTAAGTTCCGCAGCTATCGATTAAGTATATTAGGATTTCCGGGCAACCCTTCCGGGCCAAACAATTTGGGACTTTTGGATCAGAGGTTAGCCGTGGAATGGGTACGAGACAACATTGCAAATTTTGGAGGGGATCCATCCAGAATCACAATTTTTGGACAATCAGCTGGAGGTGCTTCGGTGGATTTCTATTCTTACGCATGGAATTCGGACCCCATTGCAGCAGGATTTATCCCGGAATCTGGCAATGTATTTTCATGGGGTCTTCCTAGCCCAAAAAAAACCAGCGCGGAGAATTGGTTCAATGTCACTAGTACACTAGGATGCGGGGATGCTTCGTCGGACTCAGCAGTAGTTCTTTCTTGCATGCGAAAACAAAACTATAATGCAATTCTGGCCGCAATGCCTACTTCCAGTGGTCTAGTCCTCGGTGGCTTTATTCCAACAGTCGACGAAACCGTTGTTTTTTCTAATTACTCGCAACGAACGCCTGCCAAAGTTCCAATGTTGATCGGCAACAACGATTATGAAGGCGGCCTCTTCCGTACCTCCTATGCTCTTCAAGGAATCTTCCTCCCTGATATCTTCTGGGACAACTTCAATCTCCAAGAATATACATGTCCGTGTGGAATCCGCGCAAATGCCTCAGCTAGTGCTAACAACCCGACCTGGCGTTACCGCTACTATGGCGTCTTCCCTAACCTCGCAATCTCTAGCGAGGCAGGCGCCTATCATGAGGCAGAGATTCCTCTCATTTTCAATACGGCACCTTCCAACCCCGCTTCTTCCGAAGCAGAAATCTCCACCGGAAACTACATGCGTGGAGCCTGGGCCGCATTTGCGAAAGATCCTGCAAATGGGTTGACCGCTCTTGGATGGCCGACATACAATCCAAACAGCGACACATTGATCAGATTAGCGTATGGAAATACCACGGGTCCAAATGTTACCAGTCCATACTACACTGATTCGAATTGCGTCCTTGTCAATGCCAGTTCGACAAACGTTAGTGATAACCCTACTTTGTCGGCGACGGTGAGCTCGAGCCCAACAAGCTCGGCTACAGCAACTGGAAGTAGCACTGCGGCTACGACTTCAAAGGGCGAGGGCGGGAAGGTAGAAATCGGCGTTTGGGTCGGGTTTGGAGCTTTAATTATGGGGTTTTTACTTTAAGATCGAGATACGGGAATGATGTAATAAACGAAAAGGTTACCCTGATGAGATATACTTATGTAGAGTATTTTCCTCCCCCTGTAAAGCGACATCGATATGCCGAAGATTGACAAATTTCTTGGTATTCCGTGCCTCAACCATCTAAACGCGGGTTGAAAGGATGCTTATATACCCGAAATTAGGCACCTAGAGCCTTCCATAGGTTCCCAGAGCCTTGGATTCCAAATATGGTGGCAAATCACGTAGCCCATCTACCATCACATTTTACAGAGACAAGTCAGTCCTCCCTTGTAAGATCAATCCTGAAGAATCATCGAACCAACATGTGAGAATCAACGGCCAAGTTATATTGATTGCTCTCTTCTAATGGCACCTTGGAGTTCAAGTACACGAATGCGAGTGGATAAACCCAAAGGCGCTCAGCAATCCAAATATCAGTATCAAACCAGCAAAGACAATTATGAAATGAAATTTCTGGTGGCTATGTCGGTAAACATTGTGTCGAGGTTGAGATTATCTTTCTGGAATCACTTCTGCATGAGTTGAAATCACCACATGACAGGAGCGTAGTTGGAGCAATTTTTTGCTTCCTGACTTATGAATGCAAGTCAACATGGCTATGTACTGTACACACTAGCGGCAACGGAGCAGAGTCCTGTTGTGTTTCATTACTTGTAATATATGGTCCTGAAAGCACACTCACTCTCCTGCTTCGATCCTATTAGGCAATGAAAGGTTCTTGCTTGATAGTATCATCACTTTAGCGCCTCAAAATGCCTCTGAACTTGGGGTTGAGAATATATCCCACACCATTAGAGCTGAGAGCTGATTGAAGTTAATCTTCTTATTTACATCCAAATGCCAAATAAGGACCTTTTGTATCAGAAATAGTACACAAGATGTAACAAGGATATACGGGCTAGCATGGTATCCTCGTGATCAAGGAAGCTGAAACCATGATTTTATCTTCTGCCATAATCTCACCGATTAATTCGACGCTATTTATTACTGATAATATCAGCTGAGAATGACCCTAGGGTATACGGGTCTCTTCATACAGAGATAATGCTCCTAGGCTACTCTTTTCTGCTACGGCTTGTTGGGCACCACAACCAGTGAGTATCTCGAAGAATATTTAGTTCACGCCGAACTTCGACAGGCGTATAGTGGTAAACGCAGTCTGAATAGCAAAAAGCAGCTTAATTTTGAATAACCTCTTGAGGCTGAGCATTAAATACAATGAAAACTGTAAAAGAAATAAAGACCTCCCCCACCCATGAAAATTGTGCCGGTGGTTTCACCGGACACTAAAAAACCAACCCTTACGTTGCAAAATTCAATAAAACCCTAAAATTTGAGAGGAAGAACAAGACTAGCGGTTAATACGTAGTGTAAGAGCCCGGGAAGGAGGAATGAAATGGTCAAGTTAAGGAGGTCAAAGTTGAAGCGGTATCAAATACCAGAGTCATTCTCAAGATACTCCCCAGTTGCGTAAAAGCTGCTCCAGACGTTGCAAGTATTGTTGAAAGTCTCGGCGTCGATTGTTGCGGCGATTTCCGACTCTCGCTCCACGAACTGCAAAGCCAGCCCTTGGCTTTGGTGCCAGGAAATGTGGCAGTGCATGAGCCATGATCTGGGAATCTGTTAAGACTTGAACCATATGACTGAAGCAGTCTGACGGGCAGTAAACGGAGAGATATGCTTACCCAGGGTTGTCGGTAAAAAATGCAAGGACCAAGAAGCCGTTCCCGGGCAACGTAGCAACATCTCTGCGGGGAGGATTATTGGTGTTAAGCGTGGTGGTTGAGCTGTCAAAAGTCCCAGTTTCTTGAGCAAGAACAAAGAAGTCATGACCGTGGAGGTGGATCGGGTGGTTGATTCCGATTCCACTTGTATCTTGGATGACCCAGTAAACCCACTGTGATAATAGAAGCCATTAGTTAGAAAGTTTAACGATGGATTAAAAATGAGATACGCATGCATACCTGATCAACAACAGTGATTTCGTGCACGTTATATTCCGTCGGAAAGATCGATTCGTTGTTCAGAATCTGTAATTCCGTCGGATTGGCCCAATCGAGAACAAGGGATGAGGTGTTGACTGTCCAAGTGAAAAGACTATTTGCGATGGAAAAGGCGACATCTAGTTCTTCTTCCGTGGCGAAGTCCCCCACGGTGAGGTTCAAGTACGGTACCAAATCCGAGAGGGATTCATCTCCGCATGTATTGTTGAAATTCCCTACCGTCGTCACAGGATCGGTTGTACTAGATCCATCGTAGCGAATGATCCCAAGGATGTTGTCTGCATTATCGTTTCCGAGGCACGCTGTTTGCCAGATTGCTCTTAACCAGTAGTTGTCTACGGCTTCGCTTGCCTCAACAACGATTTCGTATCGTTGGCCAATACCGATCAGCAGGTTATCTGTCGTGTAAGGTACAATAGGAACAAAATCGTTGGAGATGACACTGAAAGAGTGGCCATCGATGGAAAATCTTATATAGCCGTCGATGGCAGTGTTCACAAGCCTGAGAAGATACTTGGTCCCAGAAGTGAAGGTTGTTTCGAATCTCGTACCGTTTCCAAGACATGCGGAATCGGTGGATCCCGTGCAATTGTATGTATTTGTGCCGTTGATTAAACCATTCTCTAGTTGCGGGGGTGCGCCACTTTTTACAGAATCTTCCCAGAGAGCAAATGCCGATGTGTGTGACCAGTCAGTAAGGAGCAATGTCCCAAGATCCTCATCATAGTTTGCTGTTGCAGGCCCATGGATGACCAAAGGACCGAGCAGACCATCAGCGTACTGAAGTGTGAAGTGAGAATGGTACCAAGAATGGCCATATTGGGTGCAACGAAAAGTGTAAGTCATCGTGTTTCCGGGAGCGATAGGGCATTGGGTTACCCCTGGGACGCCTAAGATTTTGCCACGGTTAGATTATGAAATATGGGTTGGAGAAGACGTGTTACCGTCAGACTCGCTCGTATTCCCCTGCCGGATACCATGCCAATGAATGGATGTTCTAAAATGTACAAGTTAGAAATGTGAATACTCGTGGAAAGGGTGCTAATTGCTATATACCCGTTGTTTTCTAGTCCATTTGTGACGTGGACAACAAGAGTGTCGCCCCAGTCGGCTTCGATGAGAGGGCCAGGAAATGTGCCATTCCACGTAAGAACTTGACGTTCATAGCCATCAGGCGCCAACGTAGTGTTCACAGCAGTGAGCCAATACTATACTAATGTTAGATGTTCTGAAGAATAAATTAAGCGAGTTGACAAATATATAATCACCTCTCGAGTAACACCTGTATCAGGTGTGACATCGTAGTAGTTGGTATCAATGCTATAATCTCCCCAGCAGTTTCGAGAAGTAGCTGTATTCTCGCAAGATGTTGTTTGTCGAAGCTCAAGAGGGTTCAAGGGGGTACCATGGTCTCCAGAAACAACAAGTGCTGTGATTTGAGTAAAAAAAAGGGGAATAGAAGCAAGGATAATATTCTTCATGGTGGACACAGGAGTCTTCAAAGGCGCTCTGTGATAACAGCAGAGGGAAGGGATAGTGATAAAACTCCAAATGTTTGAAGATGTTTGACTTGGAAGGGCATTAGAAGCAGAGGGCATGCTACCATACTTATAAATCTTAGAAAAGCCATCAGTCTTGAGGATTTTGAACTCATAATTCCCGATTCGGTGTCCCCTTTCCCCACGGCCACGCAAGAATACAAATTAATGCTTGTTGGATACGTAAGTCTTGGAGAGTACGCAAGCTCAAGAGACTATCCTAGGTTAAAAGAACAATATGAAGCTTGCTCGACCTTGTTCCTTGATACTAATCTTAAAGGGGTACGCAAGCTCACATGAACCCCTTTAGGGAAGCATAGATTTTACAGGATGTTAGGATTCGAAATATTGGTATTTAACATCTATTTTACTTCTTTGAGCTGTTTTTACAGAATTATATCTATATATTTGATTTGGAATTGATCGAATTCGCTCCAAGGAAAAAATAACCAGGAAAAGTGTAGACACCGAGGGAAAATTCACTCTAGCAGTGGATCTCACACACTCCGGTTTTTGAGTTTGGTGAAAATTCCCTGTCGGGTATGCGGTCTGAAATAGGGGGAAGTGGAACCTCAACAACTCATCAAACTATTGGAATCTGGCATAGAGACTCCATTAGGGTAACGAAACCCTGGTATGTACGTACAACTTGCAGTGTGAACGTGCTACGATCATATGAAAAGACAAGAAGACACTAATTCCCTACCCGATCAACATTCTCTATAGTCTAGGATAGTTGAGGTACAAGGTATTGTCATTCCAACTCGAAAAAAAATCATTATGCCGTCTGATTGATCTTGGCAGCCCGGAAACGTCCCATTGAGGTATCGAGCTTGCGGTGGCAGTCCTATTGAAGTATATAAAAATTTTTTTGTTGTTTGACTCCCAAATAAAGCATAAGTGATCGTCTCAAGGGAGGAAGCTGGCCAACGAAACTCTTGTTCTACCCACAGTTTACCCTTGTCTAATCCTTGATTTCGAGTTCATCTGATAATACCCTGTATGTGGGACGGTCGATATAAGGGGTTATATAGCTGCATACAGTAAGTGTTGTTCCGTATCCCCTGAAGAATCGAGGGAACTAGTTAATTGTTTTCGAGCTATATCATTGGACACCGCCCCTTGCAACACGCCGTGTCAATGCTTCGGATGCAGCCCCACTTGCCTATTGTCCCTATATATTTGTAGGATAGATAAATACTGTTCATATTCGTATCAAGTAGGTAGAAACTAGATATTGCTTCGAAATTACTGCTAAATGTATCATACTGAGTATAATTACCTCTTCCCATACACGGTACTATTTTGAAATCAGCGTCATAGTCCCAATGTAAACCAATACAGTCAATATATCCTGGGCTGCATAAACAATCGGCAGACGAACGGCGGCAGACGAGGTCTGGGATGCCATTAAATGACCAATGTGATCGGTATGTTGTGCTTGCTTCGAGTCTACAAAAGAACTACATCCTGGCAAGATCCGAAAGTAGATGATCTTCCCGATGACCTAAATATAGATAACCCCAGAGGAGCGGCCCGGTGTGATCCGCTGGATCCCTTGCGCATCGGACAATAATTTGCCCCTTGCCTCGTGGCTTCATCTCGGTCAGTACCAGGTACCAAAACCATCAAGAAATCTGGATCTCCTCACACCATTTGCATTACTAAAAGGCAATAAGCATGACAAAATGGTGCGTAAGCCAGTCATGCCCCTTGACGACGCGTATTTTGTGCGGGGCAAGTTACAAGGACCACCGTGGATCTCCATTTTGGGCTGTTCCTCCACAGTTACATTGGAAGGCCAGTGAAATGCAGGCCGTGGTACGGGTAGCTAAGCCTCAGCCTAGGGATTCTGAATCCGGTACTCGTGCGGGGAAGTCTGCTTCTTTGGGCCTTTTTGTGGGGTTGAAACAATTGAGTTGTGGTTCATTGTTGACGCGGCCTGCAACTTGCAGGAGAAAATTTGTGTTGGACAGGCCGTGCACGGCCTACCTTTATTTCGGAGAATATACGTACCCCCCTACGCCACGCGCGAGCGCACGTACCAATACAAGACCCACCCCGTGTATCCGCTTTCTCCGTCGTCAACCCCCTCCTTCGTCGCCAAGAGGGTGCTCATCTCGAAAGGCCAAGGGAGCAGTCATCTCACCGGGCGCCGAGAGTCAAGCCACGAGAAGCAACAATATACTACTAGCGAATGATACGACCCTATTTTATTTCTTTACATTGTATCGTTGCTTTCTACCTACTTTCTGCCAAGCTACTGAGCTCTCCCTTCTTTGCTCAAATTCCTCCGCCCCACAATCCTACATTCGTGGAATTTTAACAATGTCCGGTCTCTCAATTGTGCAGCTCTCTGCTTCCTCAAGCAAACTCCGCCTCCAACTGATTTCTCTCCACATTCAACACCGTCCTCAAATGCTCATACCTCAACGGCACCCCCTTATGCTGACTCAGTAACTGACTTGTCTTAAGCACATTCTTAATCTGCCGTCCATTAATCTCCACCTCAGCCAGTCTCCCCACCTCCTCCTCACTCAACTCATGCTTCACGCCTCTCACCAAGAAATTCTTCCATACTTGAACTCTGGCGGCAGTATCCAGAGCAGGATATTCCATAGAGATATGGATGCGTGATTGGAAGGCCGGATCCATGTTCTTGACGCGGTTGGTAGTGAGAAAGAGGATACCCTCGTAGTATTCCAGTGTACGCAGGAAAATGGAGACGATTTTATTGCGTTCGAGATCGTGTGCTGAGCGCGCTTCGAGGAACACGTCGCATTCGTCGAGCAGGAGGACAGCGTTCCATTTCGCTACCATTTCGAGGATGGTGGTGAGGGAAGACTCGACTTCGGAACTCTTGATGCCTAGATCGCCCGCGGACATCATGTATAGTGGTACTTTCATGTTTTCAGCGACGGATTCCGCGGTGAGGGTCTTTCCGATACCGGGACCACCGGATAAGAGCATGATGATTCCTTTGCCCTTGCCGGAGATTACGTCGTCGAAGGAGTCTTTGTATTTTACTTGGGATTCGGCGAAGGCGAGGATGAGTTCTTTCTGATCGGCGGGGAGGACGAGAGAGGAAAAGGCGGCGTTGTTGAAAGTTATGTCGGTGACTTCGTCGACGAAGAAGGAGAGCCAGCGTTTGGTCTTGAGGGCGTAGCCTTTGAGGAGGCTGGAGGTATGAGTGAGTTGGTCGTCTGTGAGGGGGACTCGCTTGGTTTCCACTTTGCTGGCGGTGGCGTTGTGAGCGCCGGCTGGGATGTCGTCTTCATCTTCCGAGTAGTAGTAGTCCTCGTCGTACTCATCATCGATCTCGTCCTCGTCTTCACATTCGCTGTCTTCGGGAGTAGCGTCTGCCTTGGACTTGATCTTGAGGGGTTGAAGATGCGGAAGGCTGTTTGGATTGAATTTTCCATATGCGAATGTGTCGATAATTATGCGGGAATCGACGGTCACTTTGATGTCTTGGCCGCACATGTTCTTGCCGATGGCGTAGGACTTGTAGGCTTTGTAGTGGTAGCCGTGGTAGTGTTCGAAGAGCTTGCCACGCTTGAGGAGTTGCGCACGAATCTTCTTTTGCTCTGGGTGGAACTCGATGGGGATTGCGTCGAGTGCCGCAATAGACATTGTGCCGCCAAATGATGGGACGATGTGGTGAACCTGGCCATAGCCAAATTTGTCACCATCCCATTCGACCTTCTGGCAGTTGAGGCCGTACACTGGACCGTACTTTGGATGATCATAGTAGCTTCCCTGAGAGAACTTGGAGCCACAGTGGCGGCCCCACTCTTCGGTGTAGATGGTTGCACCCGGCTGGAAAATGGTCCACAAGTGGCCAAAGGTGATGACCTTGTTTTTGATGAAGTCATTTTTGGCTTCAATTGTGTCTTTCAGTTCTGCGTGCAGGGTATCGTGAAGCAAGCGAAGATGATCTTTCGTCTCTCCATCCGCTTGATCTTCGAGCGCTGAGGTGAATTCGGCCCATCGATGAACAAATGGGTTGAAGGGAGCCTGAAATACCAGTCTCTTCAAAGTGGTAGTGACACCTTGAAGTATGTTAGATAATTCAGATCTGAAAGTGAATAAACCTACCTGGGTAGTCCTTCAGAACTTTGGACAGAATCTTCTTTAAGAGGGGACTCTGCACGACGATGCTGTCAATCTCGAGTTTCTTTCTGGAATCGAAGCTCTTCTTGTTTCGGACAAGAATTGCGAATCGAGCCGTGATCTCGTTCTCGGCAGCTTCATCGAGATCCTCGGGGTACTTGTCAGTCCATGTGGTGCGGCCTCTGTTATCTTCCTTTTGGTAGAGGTTCTTGATATCACACTCCATGCCGACATCCGGAACCTTTTCAGTGCCGTTTGTGTCTTTTGATGGAGGAGAGGCGACGGCCTCGGCGGGGCTAGCCCCATTTTCAGTTACACCTGGAGCCATTGTGACGGTAAGAAATTCAATAACAGAGTGGGGATTGAGGATGTTCTGGGATTTAAATTTATCAAGAATCGAAAAGTAGAAATGCCAAAAAAAATCAGGTACTTATATGTGAATTCTGCCTCGATTAGCTTAGGCAGACAAGGCGGGCTACACACAAGGCTAACTCTGACTCAACTTAACTTTATTGGCCTGATGTCGTGTCTTTGCCGCATGAGTACATGTGAATTGTTGGTTATATTACACAAATTGGACGAACTAGAGCCACAGTAAAAGAGTTAGTGTGTTGGGATGTGACTCTGCGCCGATCCTGCGAGGCAAAATACTTCTGCCTTGTAGTGGGCCCTAAACTAGTAAAGGTCGACCAACCACGGTTGAATTCATACTGACCTGAACTCACGAGAATATTGGAAGTTACAGACTTCTGATATTCAGGAAGCAAGGTAGATGTTAATATCTGTAGAATGGAATGGGATGAAGTCGTAGAATTAAGCTCGAGCTAGGAACATGGTGGTGGTGGTGGTGGGGCAGGGCAGGCACGAACAACGAGAACGAGAACGAGAATGCACCGTTTTAACCGCGTCGATTTCGCGTTTCGCCACTTCTTCTTCTTCAACCCCGCCATCCCGAGGAACAACGAGCATGGGAGAACACCATGTCCAAGACTCTCGTTGCCGCTGAGCGGAGAGCGATTGAAGGCAAAAATAATGACGACCACGATACGCAGTTCTACGAGCAGCTGCAAGACATCTATTCGGTAGGCAGACGCCCCTGCAGCCTTCCGTGGCGTGGGATATACTGGGATGGCACTGACCTCTCCGCAGAGCAGTCCGGTTCGAGACGAACCCGCGAATATCGCGTCCACCTTGCTCGACGACGCGCCGCCGATTCCATATCTTCCAACATCAGCTCCAGATCCCCCAGAATCGCGTCTCGTCAAATCTATTGAAGTCGGCCCCCAAGCGGAAGATGATGGAGAGGACGAGGAGAGCGACAAATTCCATCTAAGTCCCGACAAAAAGCAACCTCCATCTGCATCCGCCACCGACGGCCCATTCCTCCATCCCTCTGCGATCTCCCGACGTCCCTCTGGAGCAAGCGATGACAACGATGCTGCTACAGAGTCTCAAGCTCCCACAAGATACGTTCGTCGCGACTCGAAAGGGAAACTGAGGTGCTTTAATGAACAAGGGGAGGAAATAACGCCATTGAACGCAGCCACCAAAAAGCATGCCAGGATGGATGTCGAACATACACAGAAGAGCACCATGTCCTTGACCCAGGAGAATTCCGAGTCTGCATATGAGCACCTCGATATCCAGAAATGCGTCCCCTTTCCGCCAAGTTCTCCCACCTCGCAACGCGAGCACACCGGCGAGCGGCACACGCAAGATGGACACACTCAATCGTTACTGTGGCGGCAGCATAATTCTGCCCGAACCGATTCTACCGCGCATACATACAAGGAGAATGATACAGGGCATATCACCCTCACATACGATCCAGAAGCGGACATTGCAGATGACGAACCCGAGTCACAGGATGCTTCCTACGCAATTCCCCCTCGACTCGAATCTTTTCCTTTTCCTGAAGGGCAAATCCATCCATACGAACCAGAAACACCCGCCCCGCCCAAAAACCCCTTCACCCAGAAGGGTTCTGTACTGAAGGGGTTTGAGATGTTTGGCGCAACTCAGCCATCGGTAGGGCGTACTGCGCCTACCCCCACCTCTGCTAGACCATCCCCCGATATCTACAATGACTTTACATCTCCCCGCAATCGTATGTTATCTTCACCGTTAGCTCGAAGGAAGGACGTAGAGGACAAAGATGAAGAAGAAGCGGAGGAGCGGACCCCTCTCCAATCATCAATTCGACAATTACTCGATCAGTCAAAGTCTGTTGAGACTGCAAAGGGATTTGTCCCCAGAATGTCAGGCGTCCGGTCTTTCGATACTCGACCACTCCAACGTACCAATTCTTTGCCCGGGCCGCGCAAATACAGTTCGATGAAGGAAAGCCAAGAGAGGAGAAGGAGGGAAGAAGCTGCTTTGCAATCGCAGTCATCCGGTTCCGATTCCGACATTGATCATGATCCCAAAAGGAAACGGGTACACCGAGAGCGTGTCATAAAAACACAACTCGCGGCGGTCAGAATGCCGTCGAGTCGACCAAGATCATCGAGCGGGAAGTTGGAAAGTGATGTGCCACCGGCAGCAATGTCAGAAAGGCGACGTAGCATTCAAGACGACTACTTAGCGCAGACTTACGGAACTGATTCAAGAGATACTCAACACACCCAGCAGACTACTCAACCAGATGAAATCGTCGCAGATTCTCAGGGAGCTCCTCATAGAGTCACAGGTCGCATTGAGCCAGCTTCTTCGCCGCCACTTACCAGCCATGCGGGCAAGGATATAGAAGCCTCTTACAACACTGGCCCTAATGCTACTCCTTCTGGCACAGCGAAGATGAACTCCCTCGAAAATACTCAGCACGATTCGGAACGAATTCCAGCCACAGAAACGGAAGCCGCTGATCAAGATCTGATCGACTCTATCGAATCCTCTAAAGACGAGCCTGAACCTAGCCTCCCACTGCAAGAACTCGACTCGAACCGGCGAAGTCTTCAAACCCCCGTAGTGAACAAGAATCAAGTCTTTTCCGACGAGGCAGACGATGCAGTTCCGGAGACAAGTCCATCTGAAGACCGGCTGCGACCTATGGGTGAGATTGGACTGTCCTTTGCTGAAGATGGTGACGAAGAGGATATTCTTCGGAATCTCAGAGGCTTGACACAAGATCTCGAATTCATGAATGCAACCAAGCAGCCGAAGCTTCCTCTCCCCCGCTTTCAAGAAGCGACGTCGAATGCGTCCGTATCGTCCAAATCCGAACGTTCAATCTCCACCCCTCAGTCTCGATCTGAGCCCAAAACACACGGTAGTGATCATATTACACCCAAGGAATTGGAAGGCATAATTGCCAACTCTGTCCATAAAGAAACTAAAGCGCATGATCAACAGGTCCGAGCGCTCGACGAAGTTAGCAACGAGCCACATGAGGAGGCTGATCCGGAGCTTTCTAGCCTAGAGAACAGCCGGAAGAATATTACCGAGCCTCTCAATTCCGAACAATCTGATGCACCGAAGCCTAACACAGATGTTCGGACGCAGCCTGAGGAAGGAGCGAGTGACGTGCCGAGCAGAGGAACTCGTGCGACAGCTCCGGATTCTACTGCTACCGCCACCGAAAAATCATCAGAAACACCAAAGCGAGAACTAAGGACAAAGACCGAACTGAAAGGGCCATCGCGAGCACTCAGGCGGTCTACAGGGTCTACTCCTGCACCCAGAAGTGTCACTCCCCGTCAATCTTCTCGAGCTTCCCGATCAAATTCCACCGCAAAACCCACCATTTCCGAACCTTTGGCGAAACCCGCTTCACCGCCCATGGCCGCGAAGTCTGTCACTGAGGCCTCATTAACTGCCAGTACTGCAGCGGAAGCAGCAACACTGCGGTCAACTCCCCATCCACCAGATCTCGGCAGTGGAGTAGCGGCGCCTGCAACACGCTCTTCTCAACGGCAGGCAGCCAACAAGAAAACTGCTCAAGACGTCCGTAGCCCGCTAAGAACCTACTCGAAACGGACCTCGAAGCGAAAGTCCGGTGCGATCTCTTTACAAAATGACGAACAAGTTGTACCATCTCGCTCGTCAAAAAGGCAATCCACAGCGCGCACGACACGCGAGTCTAGTGAGGATCCGTTGGCCCTCGCATCCGTGCCAGCATTCGGTGCGAATGGAACCTCAGCTGTCCAGGGTCTCTTTACAGGGATGGCTTTTGCTGTGTCCTATGTCAAGCACGAAGAAGAGAAGAATGCGGTGATGAAGACCATAACTGACATGGGCGGTAAGATTCTTCCAGATGGCTTCGATTGCCTGTTTGAATCAATCGCCAGCTCCAACATCAAGACCGAGGCAACACACCTTTCACTTACTCCTGAGGCAAAGTCTACTGGTTTCACAGCTTTAATTGCGGATGAACATTCGAGGAAGACCAAGTACATGCAGGCTCTTGCGCTAGGTCTACCTTGTATTTCGGGTCGCTGGATCTCAGCTTGCGTCTCAAGGGGCTCGATCGTAGACTGGGCACCATATCTGCTCTGCGCTGGCCAGTCTACATTCTTGGGCAATGCGCATCTGAGCAGAGCTTTGGAACCGTACCCAGCCGTACAAGCCAATCTAGATTCTACATTTGCAGCTAGAGGTAAGATTCTGGAGGGCAAATCCGTCCTGATGGTATCGGGCAAGGGCCGCGCAGATAGCAAGAGGAAGGCTTTCATGTTCTTGACACGTGCAATGGGTCCTGAGAGGGTCGGTCAGGTAGCCGATTACTCTGAGGCGAGGAAGAAGCTGGTCGAGGCCGAACATGAAGGTCAGGACTGGGATCTGCTATTCGTAGATGCTAGTGGAAAGGCGGTGGAGTCTGCCGTCTTTGGTCCAAACCCTCCCTCGAGTGGAAGCTCTCGGAAGAGAAAACGCGGCCCCACAGCAACTGAAGATACCCCTTCACCAGCCCCAAAGAAAATACGACTCATTACTGATGAAGTCGTTGTACAAAGCTTGATTTTTGGTCAATTAATTGAGGGACAATAAGGATAGGGACCATAATGGCCGTCGTTGTACCAACATGTATGTGCATATAGATCGGCGCTTTGCTAATGATATTGGCTGTCCGGCGAGATAGATCATGGACGGTGTCCCGGAATTACCACTTGCTGGAGGAGTTAGGTCCTCCTGGCTGGGGGAGGAGCATATGTACGAATTATTATGGAATTCAATTGCATTTGAAGAAGCCTAGTTGGCATTAAACCTTTTGAGTATGTAAGGGTACTTTGCTCCAGCCGCCGACCTTCCACCAATAACCGCGGTCAATTCCACGAAAGATATAAGTATTTTTGTTATGTTTGGTTCTTTGTTGCGAGCATTTATTTAGTACGAAAATAATGTATCTAGAGAAGTCGGCGCAAATTGTCCCTTTCTTTCACGTCGCCCGCAAGCTCAACCACAAAGTTTTGGAGACAAAGAAAAATTGGGTGCTCCGGATCCGAACTTGTTTCGCAGGTGAAAACATGCTGTCATTGTTCTCGTTCTGATTTTTGCAGGTGTTACATTTGAGTCATTATTTTTGGCTTCTAAAACTCAACTGGGGCTGCGTGCCTCTCGGAACACCAGAATGGCAGCCCCTGATCCAGCTCTTAGCGCGGAACCTGTTGCAGCAACGCTATTTGCCAGAAAGTATGGCGTAGCCGCGCCGGGGCTTGATCCGCTCGACATATTCCGCCGACAAGGGAGATCAGGTTCGCGGCAGAGTTCTCGTCTTCAAAGTTCACGATGCTGACTTGGATCCAGGTTTCACCCCCACCTCGCCACTAAACACAATCCTGCCTCGGACAGCCGAGCAGATGCGCGAGATACAATGGATAGACCGGTATCAAGCAGACCTGTTCGCCGGCTTTAGCATGCGCATGCTTGAGGACATGGGTGCTCTGGCTCTTGCCGATCCAGATGTCTCGTACACAACTCTCACAAATCCAATGCAGTATGTATACCCGTCGTACCCAATCCATTATTCATGCCTAATCAAAGCAGTCCCATCTTCATAAAGAAGTGGGAATCATCAGTAACAACGAACCGCTACAAAAATCGTCCAAACCTACCCATCGATCTAAAAGGTGACTGCTACTCGTTGCCAGATGACAACACCGGCTTCTGGGCGATGGATAACCCCGTTGTGCGTGATATCCTGGAGCCGTGTCTCAGATTGGCGACTAGATTCATTGAAAATATTCATACGAATGAATGGGTACGTTCTTCCCATTCGCATTTTCTAGCTCTGACGGAGGGCAACAGCTAGACGCTTTCTTGTCCAGTACTTTTCGTCCTTTGGACCTGAAGCTAGACCCGCGCTCTCCTACCAAAAAGGCATTCTCATCACTCTACACCTTCCACCGGCCCCCATTCCGCCTGCTCCCCTTCTCCGAAATTACCGCCAGAGCAGAATCCTGGCTCATGGACACACTGGAGCCCAAAATACTCTTTGCGATCGCAGACGCCAGATATGACCCTTTGGATGGTGTAACTCCTGTGGAGGATTTCTATTACGCTTGTACGGGTGGAATGTTATCTGAGGAAGAAGGGGAGGATGGCAAGATTGCGAATGTGTTGATTACGCTTAGCACGCAGTTGTTGACGCCGTTGTTGAGGAATGACTTGAATGTGGGGGAGCGACTTACAGAGCAGGCATTTGTGGCGCTGGTCATACTACATGAACTCGGGGTGATTATGCTTTCCGCCGTTCTCGTTCCTTTCTGTCTCTCAACAGAAAAATTGAACTAACGAAGCAAGCAGCATGCTTTAAATCTCAGTCTAGTCAACAGCCCAACACACCCTCACCTCTCGGCCGCCCACGAACCCTTCTTCGAATCCGAACCCGTGGCCGAACTCGGACATTCTTTCGTGTCTTCCTTCCTCGGCGGTGCTTTCCATCCTTTCTTCCACCGCGATGACCTTGCCCATATCCCTCGAATGGGGCTCGCGATGGTAGACTGGCCGAACGTCAAGTACGACCAAGGCATGAAACTTCTTGGTGCGCCGGGATTAAGGCAGCGGCCGCAGTGGTATCCGATACTCAATAAATGGTACGAGGTTATACAAACAGATGAGTTTTGGGATACGGGCGTGGAGAAATTGGGGCTTGGGCTTGCGAAGGCGTGGACGGGGACGGGGAGTAGGGTTGTGGTTGAAGAGGTGGGGAAAATCAGGGTCTATGAGAAGCTGGAGCCGACGGAGCGGGAGATTGAGAGCGGCTTTCCTGAGGTTGAGGAGTGGGCGCAGGTCTTAGCTGTGATGGAGATGAAACCAGCCGAGAGGGAGGCATTTGTTTATATGCAAAACCTAGAGCGGATGAAGAGGCATGCTATTGAACGGTCGCTTTGGAGAGCAAAGAGGGAGGTGGCGGTTATGGAGTTAAAGAACGCAGTTGCAAATTTGAAGGCTGCCCAGAATCTGAGGATGGAGATAGCTCCCGTTCTTGCTGCGTTGTTAGAGAAGTTGAAAGCGGAGGCACAGGAACAACTCAATGAGCTCATAACGCTCATCGACCAGAAAGGTTTAGGGGAGCCCAATCTTGTACGGCATAAAGATCTCCTCGTTCGAGTGAACCGCCATCTCAGGAAACTCACATCGAATTTCAAAGACGACTGCAAAACATACGCTCTCGAGAGACTAGAAATCGAAAGCAGACCACTGGAAGCGCTCTTACTAGCATGCCAGGCCGTCCTATCCGACATCGACAACTCAATCGCAGATCCAAAGCAATATCTCCAAGACGAAGTCGCTAAAGCCGTCACGGAGATGGACACCGCACTCCAACAGTTCGAAGCTGGAGAGAAAATGGCGGAAGTTCTATCCGCAATAAAAATCATACACACGCCCATCGACGCCACTGCCTCTCGTTCCGAAATCGCTTCCCTCCTTATGCGAGCGCGGAAAGCGCACCTGGTAGGAGATACGGAACTGTGCAATGAATACGCGATGGATATCCTGCTTAATATCGATGAAAGCCGTGTTACTGATACCACGAGCGCGTTAGCGGGCGTTGTGGCGAGGGCGTTTTTGTGTAGGAAGTTGCCGGTTGATGATAGGTTGGGGGAGACACAACGGCTTGTGGTGATGTTGGAGGATATCAGGACGAAGCTTAGGGAAGAGGGGGAAGGAGGTGATGAGGGGGTGTGGGGTCATTGGGGGTATTGGTATGATGTTGCGAGGGGGTTGGTGGCTGAGCAGTTGAGGAGGAGTAGGGTTGGGAGGGTTAGTGTTAGGGATCATGTTGAGAGGGTTTGGGGGGATGATTTGGAGTTGATGTGAGGGTGAGGGTGTGCCGTTTAATCGTGTTAAGCTGTGTAAATGTTAATATTTATGCATACGATCTTCTTTTTCTGGGCGTTGGGTGTGGGGATGCTATTGACGAGACACGGATGACCCTGCCCCCTTTACGACAAGCGAGAGAAGATGATGTCCAGACCATTACCTGCCGCGGGGTATTTCGCCATGTTTCCTCTATACCTGGAGTTCGTCTCGGCGTAAGGGGATATTGAGGTACAAATGTGGGTTCGAGGAGAGCTACAACACGTCGCAGATGCATTGGGAGTCACGCTTGCAGGTAATTTTGCGCGAGGAGAAAAGGAGGATCCGTACGATATCAGATGACAAAAAATTGAAGGAAGGAACGACTGCAACGATTAGCACAGAATTCAAAGAGATGAGTTTTTTAAAAAATACTGTATGTGTGACTTCCTCCAAGCTATGAGAAGCGCTTTGCCTGTTCAAAGTCTTAGTTGATTGGAATTCCACTTTAGAACTCACCGAGGGCTCGGTGACTTAATTGACTTGGCGAATTTCATCACGCTATTATTGAAGCCTGATATACTGCATCACTCTCCAACAGTACTTACGAAAATTACTACATTGAGTGTAGCGATACGAAAGATGATTATAAAGCGATCGTATGAACGGGTTTATGCACCCGCTTCGCATTATTGCCGAAGAGCGAGGCCCACCACCGAGACAACGCCCCCAAGCCACCTCTGAACTGGCACTGTGTTATTAATCAATTTTAAGTAACATTCAGCCGCGTTGACATTCCGATGGCCAAAAGTTTCCGGACTCATTACACAAGAACACTGGATTTGATATCGTGGCCCAAAATGTGCGGCTGCTTATGTCCGCGGGGAGATAGCCTCAACGTCCGTGGGGCTCCCGGTGCTTACTTCAGCATCAGTGATACGCCGGGTCGTATGTACCGCTGATCAAAGCGTAAGTCGCAGCAAGGCTACGACTCGACAAGTATATATCAATAGCCTTGTTTCCCACCCCACCCAACAGCATCTTTACACTCATCACCAACAAATCCAACCTTCTCTGCAGTCAGCTTACTCCACCAACCAACTTTCTGGTTCAATTGCCTCTTAAATTCAACTTCCTCGACCTCTCCGAATTACACATTAAAAACATCCAATCCCTCTACCCCCCAATATCACTTTCTCAAAAATGGATTCCCCAAAATTCGCCTCCTTCAACGTAACAACCACAACCTACAAAACCATCAACAACCAAGCCATCGACCTCGGCGTCTTCATCCCCAAATCCGTACATACGGGCACCCGCCCCATAATTGCACATTTCCACGGTGGGTTCCTCGTCACTGGCCACGCACTATGTCCAGACTGGACGCACACTCGACTACGCTCTTCTCCATTCCGCAATCCTCATCTTCCCAAACCACCGTCTATTCCCCGAATCCAATGGCTTAGAAATTCTATCCGACATTAAAGATTTTTGGATTTGGGTCAAGGATGAGCTACCGGCTTATTTGAAGAGGGTGGGGAGTGATATCACTCCTGATTTCGGGAAGGTGTTGAGTTATGGCGATAGTGCGGGCGGATATCTGGCGATTCAGAGTGGCTTGATGAGACCTGATTTCGTGAAGGCGGTTGTGGCGGCGTATCCGATGACTTATATTGATTCTGCTTGGTACACCGTGGCGTCTACGGGGAAGAATCCGAATGGGTCGCCGGAGGTGCCGAAAGAGGTGTTTGAGCAGCATGTTAAAGACACCCCCGAGGGCAAGATTGTTACGGGTGCATTTCCGCCGGAGAGATTCCCGCTTACGATGAGCATTTTGCAGAGTGGGGGGTTCAGTGGGCTTGGGAAGGATGATTCTTTGTTTCCGGCTAGGGTATTGGAGAAGTTGAGCGGTAAGGAGAATATGCCGTTCTTGTTTACGTTTCATGGGACGGAGGATAGAGCTGTGCCGTGTGGTGAGACGCAGAAGTTTGTGGGGAAATGGGTGGAGAAGTTTGGGAAGGCGAGCGTGGTGGGGAAGTTTTTGGAGGGTGAGGATCATGGATTCGATGGTGAGACTAAATTGGAAGATGGCTGGCTGCAGGAGGGATTGATTCCTGTCACCAAGGCGTGGCTTAGCTGAACAAGAAACTACACAAGAAAACAAACACAGTAGGTTCAATTAGATATAGCAATATTGAACCCTTTCTGCAAATTTTTGGATTTCTCTAGTGCAATATATGAAGATATCAAGAAGCACGAAAATAGAGGTATCATTGAGGGGTAAATTATCCCGCCAAGGTAACTCGGGCAATCTCGGCGGGGCAAAAGACACCATAAAAACCGCAGGTCAAGGTAGTCCGATGCTGAAATTTACATGGAAGATGCCAACGCAAATCATACGTGTTAGCCAAGGCCATCTAGGCAGTTTTATCAGAACTGAGACAAAGGGATCTATTGTACAGTCTTCGTGCAGATCTCGAGGAAGTTATGCCTAGTCTACGAATTATTTGACGAACATCACAAGGAGAGCTTTTCTTTTGAGCCGCAAGGGCTCTCCAATCTCATACGTCTAACTTTATCAAATCGCCATGGAAGAGGTCACTTCTGTTCAGAATCGCACTTTCGGAGCTGGCCCACCAGCCCTGCTGGTTGTTCCCTGGGCCACATTCTCGGTTTATCGAATGCCAAATGACGATATTTCAGGTCGAATCTTTCCGATATGAAAGCGGTTCTTTGGACTTGAGCACAAAAGTGGGCTCGCCGCAATAAAAACTGATTGGCTCGAGTAAGAATTTTTTAAAGGACGCATGCTATGATTGAAAAGCGTTGATCATCGCAGACACACTTCACGAAACTTTGGGAGCTTGAATGAGGGACCACCAGGACTGCAAAAAAAGTCTGGAGGGAGACCAAAGAAAGACAGACGCAATCTCAGGGCAATGCTATTGGAATCTTTGCTTGAAGGGGTGCTTTAGTGGGGTCGACATTTGAGGTAGGTGTCGAATAATTTGGACATTTCACTTCGGCAATGGAGACAAAAGCTTCTTTTTATGCAGTGAAAGTTGCACTACTCTTGAGATATTTTGCAAAATGCATCAATTGTCAATTCTATCTAGTCCCTAGATCCCATCCAAAGTAAAGTCCATCATAAAATAAAAATGTCTGACGCGTATAAATCCCCATGAGCCGAACGCTAAACCGAGAATTACCCATGCCTTCCTTAGCAATGACCATTTCCCGTAGTGATGACGTTGTAATTATCGGTATCAAATTCCTATCCCCCAGCTCTGCATGTGTTGATAATATCTCGCGCGTACGACGCTAAGTATTCGAGGCCCGGCGAGATCGCATAATGATTCTAAAGCGATGTGTATCAGTAAATGATGGGTTACAGCAGGGCGCAGAAGTAAAGTGGGTTTTGATTTTGACTTACGTCGTTGCATAGAATGATAGATGTCTGACGGAAGCAAACCATTACCAGACATTTGCTGGGACCGATTTTTACGGTGAAATAGTTATCAGAGAGCCATAACATGTAATCGATGCCCTGAGTAACTCCATCAGGGTCAGCGAGGGCAAGGCTCTGACCCGCAACCAGGGTGCATAGAATTTCATTCTAGAAATTTAAACGTTAGTTTTGATTCTCCTTTTTTTTGGAAATCGGCTGGAATTGAAAAGTAATTTACCTTATTACGTGGCGTAAGGGCACTCTTTCGAATAACTTCTAAATCATCCGCGGAAGTAACAACACCACGACTCGTTAAATTTGCGGTACTTCCAGGGTAGAGCAGTCCTAGTTGGGCCACCACTTCCTAAGGATAAATTAGTTGGGGCGCTTTCGATTCTATGCTTCATTATGACGTACCGTAGTGTGGCCTTGGAGTGCGATGTCTTCCCCGTTGAAGTTGCCTACGAAAGTGGGAGTCGCCGTCTGGTAATCGCCTTTGATTCCTAGGGCATCGGGTGAGATTGCAGATGCTTCACGGCGCAGAGATAGTCCGGTAACACCAATCTAATACTGCAATTAGTGATCTATATCTGTTGACGAACGGAAAGACAACTCAAAAAGGCAAGACTATTACATACAAGTCTGGAGATGGCCAACAAGGCGTGAACCCAAGCATTAGAAGTGAACTGCATATTTGAGGTGGAGAATGTAGAGTGGCTTGGTAGATGAAATTCAAAGATTTCAGTTTGGAGAGGGGAATATTGTTGATGGTCGGGGGAAGAAATAATAGATAAGACTTTATAAGAAAGTCCCACTGCTACGAAATGCAAAGTCAAATCGACCCAACATGATGTCAGTGTAAATCTGGTTTAGATATCTACCTTCTGCGATTGAATCGATATTAGGGTGATGTTCACATGCTTCTATCGTCTAATATTTACCAGCTAGCATGGATCACCTCCCATGAGACCTTTCCCATTCTAACTGGGAAACTTCAGGTTCTTCTCCAATCAACGTAAATACAGCGACATTCTCCATGAGGGCATTGACAGGACTTCAAAGGGCCAATCGGTAGAAAGGTCTTCCTTGACACCGCTACCGTAGCCCTAGATCTCTAGTTGAATATACTGCAAGTTGAGCCCGAGTGGCGAGCAATCTTCACGCAATCCCCGACCTGCATATTCTGTCCTACAAAAGAGCCATCTCCGTCGCGTCCGTCCATTTCGGAGTTTCGAATGACATCTGCTTTTCTCTTGACCATGAGAATCGCGCCAACCTGCTGCCCTTTAAGAGTGAAAGGGTCCTGGATATCTTTTCCTAAGATAGACTCTGCGTCATCAAAATCATCGTCCTTTTTGTTCTCCATGTTGGTATCGCAGGCTGAAGCGCCATCGTCTTCATCGTCGTTGGGAACGAATTGCGCGGGCTGCCATGGACTGTCCCATCTTCATTGCGGATCCCTTTTTCGGTACACCAGCTTACCCCAACACACCCAATTCCAAAGCAACGACCTTCTTCGCTATATGAATGAGCCCATTTCACTTCAAATAACTAATCTTTCTTCGGGAAAATCGGGTACCAACCAGCTGTAGCTGCTCCTAAGGCTTTGGAACTTGCTCGACCACAACAGGGATTATTTCGGGACAACCTTTACTGCACGCGTGATCAATATGGAAGTCGACTTTGAGTTGAATACTTCTGGTAGAGTTGTTGGTTGCTGAAGCAAGTGGTGTTTCTTTAATATCTTTCTTCCACTAGCTCACCTTGATGACTATCTTGGAGCAAGAATAATTGCAATCCCCTGTCGTCGTATCTTCCGGGGCATTTGCTTCGTAAACTGTGATTGATCCGACAGTCGCAGCATCGTGAGATATGAACTTGGGAATGGGCGACGGCATGTCGTGGATCTAAGTCAGCTATGGCAGTCGATTGTGGAAGTCGGTTCTGGGTGTTGATTTTTATGGTTGGTGAGATGTTGAAGGAAACTTCAATGATGCCGTACCAGAGCTCTTCTTGTAGCGCCTTTAGGACTCCTGTCAGATTAGTGAAGAATATTACGGAAAATCATGGCAATTATCGATCCTTATAGAGCAAATGATCAAACCCAGATGATCAAGGTCATCATACATTGCAGGCTGTGAATTTGGAACATTGGAGAATGAGACAGCCCATCCAATTTCAGGTCAGACAGAGCTAGAAATTTTTTCGAAACTTAACGTAAAAGAGATGTTGTACGCAATCCTTCGACTTTATCCTTGCTCAATGTTTCGCCCCCTGAAAGCTGGAAACACGTGATGGCGCTTCTTCCTATGAAAAGGGGAAGTAGCCCTCGGGTTGAATCTCATGTGGATGCTACTGACGTGTCAAATTTCCATTCTCGAAGTCGCTTCAATTGATTGTGTTCGTCCCGGTTCATGTAACATTTGTAGAAGAAACATTTGTAGAAGAGTATGAATCTTGCAATCTTGCAACACTTAAATAAGGGATACCGAGAGGATGGGAAAGCCTGAGACTTTAGTAGGTGCAGACATTGACACACTTCTGCTAAAATTGGTCTACATGAAACTGTATAGTATGATAAGTTAGTGGTAGTGAGAAGCTACCGCCGATTCAGGAAGTGGTGCAGCCGAGGCTTTCGAAAAGGGGAGCACCTTCGAACATTCGTCATGGTATGCCCCGCGGATGCTCGAGGATGCTCACAAAAGATGTTTCATGTAGGAGAAAATTAGCTGAACTTGAATTTACTTTTATCTCAGTACCGAGAAACGGATGATAGCAGAGCCCTGCTTGAAATGGACGATGATGCAGTTCACCTGAAGATAATAGGCGTGGGTTGGTGGTCTCAGAGTTTTGAACAGTATCTCTGCAGCGCTATTTCGAGCAATATTTTCAGAATCGTGTTGAAGACGCAGAGGCTCTGGTTCACTGTCCAGTCCACTTTCCTCAAGAGGTATTGCATTGCTTTGAGAATCACAGTCCCACGGAGGTTTCGAGAGGCGAACAGACCGCTATTGTGGTTGTCTCGAGACAGTCAGTAAGAAAATCTACCCTCATAACCCCACAGCCCATGACAGACAGCTCATTAAACCTTAACAATGTTTGGTTCGAATGGAATCCAATCTACGACGCCCCCTTTTCACTAGCCGGGCGTTTACGTAAGCGAAACCATCAACCTCGATCCGTCAGCTTCCTCTCGTCAACGTCGCGAAAATCATCAACAACTCATCGAGATAGCGCCCATTCATCAAGGAATCATAACTACATTATATTTATTATAGTGAAGGAAGTATTAGCAACGATGTACGTAAGGGAACGTCTTTTTTTATCCATCACATCAACGATATCGAAATTGACGAAACAGATTGCCACCAAACACCCCCCACGTCAGAACACGATCAGCCGATCGCGACTGGGACGTCCTTACTCTTCTCCAAAAAGTTGTAAATATCCCTACAGCTTGTCTCCAAAGACTTCTCCGTTCTCCAGTCCAGTTCTGACTCTGCCCTCCGGGGCATAGCGACGCAGATACCCACATCGCCATCGCGCCTGTCGACGATTTGGACCGGGATTGTGGCCGATGCGACGCCTTCAACGGCCCCAACAACGTCCAAGACCGAATTACCGGTGCCACTACCCAAATTGTATGTCCTGAAACCCTTGGGAATGCGGTCGTTGAAGGCGGCAGCAAGGGCTGCGATGTGACCTCGGGCCAAGTCGGTAACGTGAATGAAGTCTCGCACTGCCGTTCCGTCGGGTGTGGGGTAGTCAGTTCCGAAAATATTGAGGACTGGTATGCTGCCTGCAAGAACGTTCAAGACTACCGGCATCAAATTTGTTGGCACGCCGCGGGGATCTTCCCCCAAGAGTCCAGATTCATCGCAACCCACAGGGTTGAAGTAACGCAAGGCGATTATGGTCCATTCAGGGTCTGCGAATGCGAGATCCGAGAGAATTGCTTCACACATCCATTTTGTTCGACCATACGGGTTTGTGAGGCCAGTGCATCCTCCATCGACGGTTCTTACTGTGCCGTCATGATCCACGAAAGTCTCCGTCTGATGAGTACAGTATTCCTCCTTCAGCGGAACTCCAGAGTTGGCAAGGGATCCGTATACTGTCGCAGACGACGAGAAGATGAAAGTCTTGATATTGTAACTCTTCAATATCGAACAGAACTCTATCATTCCAGCGACGTTGTTTGCATAATACTTCAGCGGGTCTTTGATGCTTTCAGAAACAGATTTGTACGCTGCGAAATGTATAACTCCTTTGATTGCAGATGTCATGACCGAGTCGTCATCAGTGGTTGCGAAAAGTCGAGTGGGCTTGGAATAGTCGCTGAGAATCTGACGCATAGTAGTTTCGTCGCGGTAGTCCGCTTCGTAGAATCTCATCACCGGTGCCTCCTCCATACGTCCTTCATAATACCGTGTCAGGAGTACTTGGAGCCGATTATAAACACTGCGGAACGCATTGCTGAGATTGTCGATGATGATTATGTTCTCTCCAGCTTTCAGCAACTCAAAACAAGTGTGGCTCCCAATGTACCCAAGTCCCCCAACGACGGCAATGTATTGTTGCTGGTGGTACACGAGATTGCTAAAGGAATGACTGAAAAGGGTTGACCTCTCTGTTGCGGGCGTGCCGACTTCTGAAAGAGACTCCGAAGGTGATTGTCGAGGACTGGAAGATCCAGAATCTGTAGAACTGTCCGTTATCATTGCGAAACGAGGATATCTCAGTGGATGTCGAAATCAATTTGAATTATATGCCTGTTTAAATTCAGCAATGGATCAGCAAAAGTACCTGGTGGTATACTAAATACTTAGTGGTGATTGGCGAAAACATTATATATGGAGTGATCGTCACAGGTCCCCGCAACGCACGGGTTTTGGCAAGGCCATCTTAGAGATTAGTCAGGAATTTTCGTACAGCACTGCTTCGGCGAAATACGCCGACAAGGCTACATGGGCTACCGGGAGCTGCAAGTCAATTAAGCAAGCGAACGACTCGTAATTGGTATCCCACGAGCCGATTTTCAAAATAGATTGGCTTTTCTTGGCATCATCGTTAGCATAAAGTTCAGCCCGCTTCTTCTTTCTCATGCTGTCGAACCACACGAGAATTTCATACTAAAGCACTCATGAAGTCCAGAAGCTCCAAAACTAACTGTTGCACGTCCAGACTTTGCGGTATCCCCAAGTACCTTCTTTGGGCACTCTTGGGGGTAGCCGTAATTGTCATCGTGGTTCCAATTGCCGTCATGTTTGGGAGAAAAAAAACTTCCACACCGAAGGGTACTGTTCTAGTTCCCCTCTACGTCTACCCTTCTCCGGGAGCGTGGGACCCCTTGTTCACTGCGTACGCCACCAATATTTCCCCTCGCTTCAGATGACTTCAAGCTGACGACGCCTAGGATCACAAACCATCCGCATCTCAATTTCACGGTGGTGGTAAATCCTGCCAGCGGTCCAGGCGTGGAACCACTCCCTGACGGCAACTACACGAGAGAGATCCCAAAGCTTAACCAACACGCTAATGTACGAACTGTTGGATATGTCTCGACGAGCTATACCACCAGAAATATCTCATTAGCTTTGCGGGATATCGATATTTATTCGGCATGGGCCGAGAACTCCACCGTCAGCGGTCTAGGCATGCATGGGATCTTTTTGGACGAAACGCCTTCCCAATACCAGCCTGCCAGCGTACAGTTTCTGGATACACTTGCGGCGTCCATAAAATCTCAAACTGGTTTAGGAAAGGACCCCTTGGTAAGTGTTGGCATTTTTGTTTTTTCCAAGTCGTCTGTTTGTTCCGATTTAGGCAATATCATAAAAGCCTGGATAAAGCAGCAGGCACTTCCACGCACCTCAAAGCGGCACTCCCCTCTTTTACAAGCGGAACCCATACTAACCCAGAAACAGATAATTCATAATCCCGGGACGATCCCTGATCCACGATACATGACATCTGCCAACCTTACCGTCGTGTTCGAAGGCACCTACTCCACCTATCAAATCTATGGCTTCCACAAGGCTATGACAACATTCCAAGACTCGTCGAAGACAGATCGCAACGCACTTGCGGCCATCGTGCATACAGTCCCTACAACGCTATCCGACAAAGATGAAAAGTCTCTCGTCAGGGATCTTCGCTCATCAGTAGGAAACATTTTCATCACGGGCTTGTCAGTTGATTATTACGCTAGTTTCTGGTCCGGATGGCTCGGGTTTACTGATGACATGGTTTCATGATCTGATGGTGCTATCCAATCGCATGGAGTGTAAGTTAGAAGAGTGTGATCTAAGATGCATCGGTGAGGCTCAGCCATCATCAGGATGGGTGCTTCCGCCGCGCTGGATGTTTGGTCCACTCTTTCCTGAAGACTAGGCGTTAGAAATTGACTGGCCCGAGGAGACGCACGTGTTTTTAGTGCAAAAGGTGCATACACTCACTTTGCTGAAAGTAGGTGGATGGGAAAATGCGAGGCTGGTAATGGATTATCCCAGCTGCTATGTAACTCGATCTTGCTGCTTGTTCCAGAATTGACCATCCTTGACTCGCATCACAGCCACCATGTAGTATTTTACCGCGTGATCGTCATCTTACCAGGCGAAATAGTTCTCAGCCTCCAAACAGCAGATGTTCTTCCGAAACTTGCCCCTCGTCTGTCCGGCGCCACCGTCCCTGTAAACTATCTGATGAAACAAGGCCAATGAGAACGCCACATCGGATTATTTCATCTTGGTAGGCTACGCCCCGGATAAGCCGAACTAGCTTGCGAGCCGTGGCCGTGCTTGAGGCTCTATATCCTAAGCATCTTTAGAATATCTTGAGCTCAATAAGACCACATTGACGTCAATACCAAGGTCTCACCATTGAATAGTGTCGGCAGTTTCAGTGGTAGGGACACAATGCTGTAGCACCTCACTACAGCGAGAGACCGAGCATGCCGCGTGTTGGCCCGTAGCGCTTGACTCCGAGACCTCCGGCCTCACTATCGAATTCTCAATTTTCATACATGGGAAAGTTAATGCAACTATCGACTGACGATTTAGAAATTAAGCTTGATAATCATGTTTGTTTCCCTAGCCCCGCTTGCTATTTCTCCATTGTTTCGTTCGGTGGTCTGATCCCAGCTTTCAAGGCCCCGCCTCAACGTGGCGTTATGGGCGCGTCCCGCTTCCGAATCCGACGAGAGCCCAGGGCCCTGGGGCTGATGCCAAGTCTTGGGCCTCTGCATCACATCATCGGGGCTGCAGCAGTTGCAAGTTGCGAACTCTCTTCCTATTTGCAGATGCGTGACGCCAGATGATGACACTGCAGTTGTGCGTTGTTGGGTGTGGGGAGATACGAGGAAGCGAAATGCTTGGCGGAAGGGATCTCTATGCGAGGCGTCTTGGTTCCTGGAGATTTCCTCCGGGGTATAAGCGAACTTGTCACTATTTTGGGTGACGTTTCAAGGTGAGATTTTCGAGGTACATGAGAATTGTAGATCTTCAAGGCCTAGAGTCTGACGCCGAGCAACAGGAGTTATAACTGGATTTACAGTTATGTCCGTATCTCCGGCAATACAAGCACAACCAGGACTATGATGCGATCTGATGTTGTGCGTTGTGATGTCTTGTAAATTCGTTTTTGACCGGGCGAAATTTCCCAGCCATGGCCATGTACATGATACAGTTTCGCCACGTGTTGAAGAAAACTTGAAGGTCGGTGGTACGAGAATGAAACACGATTTCGGTTCTTCTTTTTCTGAGACACTTGACTTGGCGTATTCCATATCGGGAATCAGGCGCGCTAATTGAGCAGAATATGAACTGCGGGGGCCCGCCTGCTGTACCATGTACGCATTGCGCAAATTCTTTCCCATGCAACCCCTGTCCATGAATTGGGCGTGACAAATTTTTAAGAGTTGAAATTTTATTGTGGGGGAGACTAATGTACGGGAGAAAAGGTACGGCGGAAAAGGTAGCTTGCTGTGGAGGTGGCGTACAGATGTGGCATTTTTTCCCAATACTCCAAGTACTCAAAAGGTACAGGGTGCAATTAGAGTCGGTAGGTCCCGGTGTGGCGATCGTGGCTTTGACATGGCAGCGCCCTGAGTTGAGTGGGGGTGAATAGCTTCTCCGGGAATGTGAATGGCCATATATCAATCCCATGAGTGAGGCTGGGATTTC
>Ga0247778_1000530_pt1 | contig 44242 bp, 31 predicted proteins | sample UWRJL049202B5_FD_179939 | JGI IMG/M metagenome (GOLD analysis project Ga0247778, IMG submission 179939) | Plant litter microbial communities from Arlington Agricultural Research Station in Wisconsin, United States - UWRJ-L049-202B-5 | ecosystem: Environmental > Terrestrial > Plant litter >...
TCGTATCGGACCCGCCGAGCCCGCCGAACGGGGTGACGCTCTCGCCCGACGAAAAGACGCTGTACGTGACCGCGGCCAACAACGGCTTCAAGAAGTACCCGGTGATGGCCGACGGCTCGCTGGGCGCGGGCTCGGACTTCGTCAGCGGCGCGGGCGGAGACGGCATGGCCGTCAATTGCGCCGGTGAAGTGTTCGTTGCGGGTGGCAACAACACCGTGCGCGTCTACTCCGCGGCAGGTGCGTCGCTCGGGACCATCACCGCGACCGGTGCAGGCACGACCACCAACGTCGCCTTCGGCGGTACCGACCATAAAACGCTGTACATCACCGCGCAGGGCACCGAGGGCCAACGCGGCGTGTACTCGATTACCCTGCCCGTGCCCGGTTTTCCTTACTAGCGCTCGTCAACGAGAGGCGGCCACGGCCTGCTGGCCGGAGGCATTGCACGCGCCGGAAACCGTGGACGCCCGCGCCGACCTATACGCTCTCGGTGCGGTCGGCTATTGGCTGCTGACCGCGACGCACGTGTTCGGCGGGAATTCGATCGTCGAGGTGTGCGCTCACCATCTGCATTCGCCCGCTGAACCGCCGTCGGTTCGGCTCGGCGCGCCCGTGGCGGCTGATCTCGAAGCCCTGCTTCTCGCTTGTCTGGCGAAGCGACCCGAGTCACGCCCCGATCTGCACCTCACGGTGACTCGTCTCGCCGACTGAATGCCAGCGCCCGAACGAGTGCACGTCAGCAGAGCAGCCGCGTGGCTGCTCTGCCGACACTCACTTCGGCTTACTGCATCAAGAGCTTGAACTCGATGCGGCGGTTCTTTTCGCGACCGGCGTTGGTCTTGTTGTCAGCGATTGGTTCGCTGGGGCCTGCACCGCGAATGCTGATCCGGTCGGCAGGCGTTCCGGCCTTGATCAGCCAATCTTTCACGGCCTGGGCGCGGTCCAGCGATAGTTGTTGATTGAAGGCTTCGTCACCCTCGCTGGAGGTGTGGCCAGAAATCTCGATGTTGACGCTTGGATATTGGGCGAACACCTTGGCCGCTTTGCCCAAAACGGGTGACGACGCTTCACGAATCGTGGCCTTGTTCTTGTCGAAGAAGATGCCTTGCACGACGCCCGTGAACTTCTTGACCGCTTCCGGCACGGTGTCCGGGCAGCCGTCTTGATCTTCGAAGCCGTTGCGCGTCTCCGGCTCCTTGGGGCACTTGTCCTTGTCGTCGGGGATGCCGTCGCCATCGGTGTCACGGATTGGGCATCCGAGGGGCTTGATGCCGGCCTCCGTGGGGCACTGATCACAGGGCAGGGGCACGCCGTCTTGATCCGGATCGAGATTGACGATGGGGCAGCCTTTGGGTGCGGGTCCGGCCTCGCGCGGGCAGAAATCGTCGCGATCGAGCACGCCATCGTTGTCCGTGTCGGCCGGGCAACCATTCGGCGCAACGCCGGGATCGGCCGGGCATTGATCGTCGCGATCCAAAAAGCCGTCGTGGTCCGTATCTGGCGGGGGGGGCGGCGGCTCCCGGCGTGTGCGCCCGATGGTCGCGGCCAGGCCGAGCTGAATCTCGAAGGTGTGCGCCTGTCCGTCTTGCTGCGTCTTTTCGGTGATCGTGTCGCGCAAGTCGAGGCGCATGCCGAACGAATGAGTAAACGGCACTTTGGCGCCGACACCGAAATGCCAGGCGGGGTCGCTGTCGTTGGCCATGGCGCGACTGATCGCACCCAGGCGGCCTACACCCACCAAAAGGAACGGGGTCACGTAGGGCAGCGGAGCTTGCAACACAGCTTGCAAGCGTCCGGCGTAGAGCGCGGCGCTGGTTTCGGTGCCCTTGATCTTACTGGCCGCGGCCATCGCCTCTGCTTCCACGCCGAAGAACGAAAGCGGGTAATAGCCGAGGCGCGCGCCGAACTCTCCGCCGACCGCGTAGGGGCGCTGCGGATAGGCTTCGTAGCGAAGGTTGTGATCGCTGCTCGGAAAGATTGCGCCGCCAAAGATGCCCAATTCGAGCAAATTGTTCTCCGGAGGAAAACCGGCCTGATAAGGCTCGTACGTCGCCTCCTCTTTCGCTGCGGGTGCCGCTGCGGTGGCGGTGCCTTCACTGGTTGCGCCGCCGCTGGTCGACACCGCAACGCTGCCCGAGGCCGCCGGTGCAGCAGCATCTTGCGCAAACGCAGTGTTGCCAAGCGTCGTAGACAAACCCAAAACGAACAAACTGGTCAATTGCTTGGACATTCAATAGCCTCTGAGTCAGCTAAGACTCGCTAAGTACCCTGTGGATCTTCCCAACTAGCAGAGATTCAATGCCGACCTGCTGATATTGAATGACCTCGTGTTTATGTCCCAAAGTGTCTCGCTGAAAGCTGCGTAAAACCGCGCGGCGCAAATAAGACACACTCGCCGAGCGCACGCCCAGCGCGACCGTCGGCGCAGCGAGCGCGTCGGCCGTCAGTTTTTCGCCGAGACCCGCCAGGTGGCGAGTTGCCGAAACTGCGCAGAGTCCACGAACGTGAGCATCCGGACGCGGCCGTCACTGGCACTGACGTAATTGCCGGGATAGTTGAACGATTCGAGCGCGTGGCTCGCGGGGTCCGTCCCCGCCAGCGGCGGCCGAAAACAAAACGTTGCGTCTTTGCTAAAGTTCGGCGACCCGTCGTAGATATCGCTCCACAAAAGCGCGTTCGCGTGCCGCAGGTAAGCGCCCGGCTGATCACTCGACTCGAACGAAACGCAAGCCGCCGAGGCGAGGCCCGGCTCGATCTTCCAATGCGAGTCCGGGCCCGGCGAAGCCTCGGCGCGCACGACCGTCGCGACGTGGCGCAGCAACGCCCCGGGTTGCGCGAGCGCGCTCAGCGTCATCAGCCCGCCACTGGCCGGCTTCAACGCCGTCCAGCGCATGTCCAAGCTGCCGTCGTCGACGCTCTGCACGACGCGCTGACCGTCCTTGGTGCTGGCCGCGCCCGCCACGTCCACGGACAGGCCGCTCGCTCGCACGACGAGTTTCATTCCGCCGCTGCCGGCGCTGGGCAAAAACTGCTGTGCGCTTTGACCGCTGCAGGCAGCCTGTTCGAGCAGCGCGCCGGAGCTCATGCTGTTCGCCCTGACTTGCAGGCATTTGCCGCTCAACGCGTTGCGAAGCGCGAACGCGCCGCCGCTTGCCGAAAGCGCCCAGAAGATCTGATTGCCGCCAGCGGAGCAGGCGTATTGCTGCATTTCTACGCCATTGTCCACGCCCAGACCCACGGCATCGATGCAGCTGTTCGGCGCGTCCGCGGGCCGCAGCGAGTAGGCGGTATTGTCGACGAGCAACGGACAGCCGACGTCGGGCGTCGGGCCGTCGCAATGGGGAACCGCGCAAACCGCGCCGACACAGGTGCCGGTCTTGCAATCCTCACCGACACGGCAGGCGTAGCCCACCGCGCACGGCGTGCAGCTCCCTCCGCAGTTGACGTCGCTCTCGTCACCGTTGCAAGCCAGATCGCTACAGGATGGCGGTTGGCAGACCTGATTGGTGCAAATGCCGCTCGCGCAATCAGTGCCCAACAAACAGTGTTTTCCCGCGGCGCAGGCCACACACGCGCGACCTCCGCAATCGACGTCGGTTTCTTCGCCGCTGATGCCGTCGTCATCACAGCGCGCTGCCCCGGAAGCGTCGCCACCCGTCCCCGCCGCGCCCAGCGTAGCTGACGCGCCCGCGCCGGCCGTCACGGGCGAGGCTCCCGCGGTTGCCAGCAGGCTGCCGGCGGCCGCGACCGAGCCGCTCATTCCGGCAGCGCCACCGAGCGCGGCGTATCCCGCCGCACTCGGTCCATCCTCACCAGCCTGCAGATAGGCGAGCGAATGGAAGGCGCAGGCACTGCTCAACGCCATGAGGCCGGCCGTGAGCGAGCGCGCTTTCAAAACCGCGCGCCGTAGCTGGCCTGGACGCTGCTGGGGCTAGCGACCACGGTCACGGGCATCGCTCCTTCCGCGCGATGTTCCGAGTCTGGATGGCGCAACAAGAGATACGCCGCCAAGGGCAACGACACGAGCCCTACTCCGAACGAAACGTCGCTGAGCAGGTACTTGGTGCGCACCGGCTCGAGCTCAGCGTCAGTGCAGTGGGGCGAACAGCTGTCCCGCAGTTGGAGCTCACCGTTGTGTCCCCACACCGATAACCCAGCGCCCGTGCCGAGGCTCGCTACGCCGACTGCAAGCAGCACCCACGGCAGCGCTCCCGGGTCCGGTGCGCTCGCTGTGGTTTGCCTTGCCGGCAGAGCCCTTCTGGGTTTTGTCCCGCCCGTAGCGGGCTTCGGCTCAGCGTAGGCCCGAGCCAGGGGCGCGAATTCCATTTGCAGCAAGCGGTCCTTGTCGCCCGCTCGAATCTGGGCGTGCAGCGCGGACGACTCACCCTCAGCCGTTTCGAAGCGGAAGTCGTATTCGCCAGGGTCGAGCTCGACCGCGCCAGCGTTCATGTGCTCGGCCAAGACGCGATCGCCGACCGACACGCGCACGTCGGTCAGCGGGTGAGCGCCGCGCTGGGCGGAAAAGACGACCGTGGGCTGCTCGGCTTCGAGCTCCTTCGACCAACGCGAGCAGTCCCGGCGGATGAATTCCGGACAGTCGGCTTTTCGACAGCGCTCGAACTCCAGTCGAGCGCTGAACAGCTCACCGGCGCGGCGCTGCTCTTGAGATTGCTCGTAGGCCTGCGCGCACTCCTGGACTGCGGGGTTCGTCGGCACGCTTTCGCCTTGTGCGAGCGCGTGCCCCGCGAGGCTCGCGAGCAGCGCCAGGACGGCGCTCATCGAGTTGCGCGTGCGGCTCATCGGCACCTCATAAGCACTCGAACCGCACGCGACGCACGCCCGCAGCATCGATTCGATAGGGCGTGTCGCAGTTGAGCGAGGGGGCCGGCGTAGGCTCCGCGGGCGTGGTTTTGGCGGGGACTCGGCGGACGCTGGGCGCGACTGATCTTGGCGGTGCCACACGCGGCGCGGGCGGAAGCTCATCGAGCTGAACGATCGGGACGAGCGGAACCAAGACGTTCCCACTCGCGCTCCCCGAAACGAGCGGGTGCGCTCGCGCTGAGCTCGTGCGCGCCGAGGGGAGCCCTGCTGGCGGCTGATGCTCGGGGGCGAACGACGCGGGGCGCGCGCTGCTGGCAGCCAGCCGCACCGCGTGACGCCGCGACGAAACGATCCCGAACACCATCAACACGCTCACGATCAACGCGAGGCAGACACCGGCGACGTGACGATGTCGTGCGGGTGCCTGAAGGTTCGGCCCGAGCGAACGCGTGGTGCCGCCGGTGCTGATGGATGCACTCTTGGATTCCCAGAGCAGGTGCGCCGATGAGCTCTCGGTCGGCGGCAGTTCCAGCAGGGTCTGGTCGGCCCACTCCGACGCGGGCTGCGAGGTCGGCTGGGCGTCGACATCGGCGACGTCGATTGCCTCCAGCGCTCGCAGCGCTTCCCGGCGGCTCGCCAAACCCTCGGCGGCGGTGGCAGAAACCCAAGCGGCGAGCTCGGCGCGCGTAGCTTCGCCGCTGACGGCACGCAAGGCATCGGCGAATTCGGCCGCGCTTTGATAACGCCGCGCACTGTCGCGCGCGAGCGCCTTCAGCACCACGCGATCGAGTGCGGCCGATACCGACGGGTTTTTGCTGCTCGGGGGCGCGATCGGCGTGCTCAGCACGCGCTCCACCGTCTTGGCCAAGCCGGGCACCGAGAACAGGCGTTGCCCAGTGAGGCTCTCCCAGAGCACGACTCCGGCGGAGAAGACGTCCGTGCGCGCGTCGACGGGCTGACCGCGGATTTGCTCCGGTGACAAATACGAGAACTTGCCCTTCACGGTGCCCGGCCGCGTGCTCTGGCTTCGCGATTCGGCCTTGGCAATGCCAAAGTCGAGGACACGCGCCACGCCGTTGTCGCCGACCATGATGTTCTGCGGCGAAACATCGCGATGCACGATGTTCAGGGGTTGCCCGCCAGCGCTGGCCGTATGCGCCGCGTGCAGACCATCCAGCGCATCGCACAGGATGCGTTGAGTGATGCCGAGCGGCAACAAAGCGTGTTGCTTGCGGGCCAGCCGAATCAGCTGCGCGAGCGTTTCGCCTTGCACGTACTCCATGACCAAGAGAAGCTCGTGGTCCTCGGCCACGACGTCGAGCGAACTCACTACGTTGGGGTGGTTGATCACCGAGGCCAGCCGCGCTTCGTCGATGAACATCGACAAAAACTCCGGATCTGCCGCAAAGTGCGCGTGCAGGCGCTTGATTGCGACGATCTTCGAGAAGCCCGCCGGCCCGAGCAGGCGTCCGAGATGCACGGTGGCCATGCCCCCGGATGCCAGCTCGGCGCAAATCAAATAGCGCCCGACTCTGCGACGATTAGAGCTTCGCGGAACGGGCCCCATCATCGGTAAACTCAGTTTAGCATGCGCGTTCGGCTGCTCCCCGCGAGAGCGGTAGTTTGGTGAGACGTGGGCATACGGCCGACTACACAATCCACCTGCTCATTCAGCGAGCGTCTCCCAACGAGACGAGAGGGGTCGGGTCTCTTTGCCGCCCGCGCTGCCTTCCGCATTTACCTGAACGAACAGCTGGTGGGGGCCGGTACTACCGCGACAATCCCGGTGCTATGCTGGGCGCGCTTGGTTCGCTCGGCTGCATTCGTCTCCCTGTCCGCGCTCGTGGCGCTCGCGGCGTGCACACGGGCTAGCGTCGATGCCGGGCCGGATCATCTCGAGCGACCCTTCGAAGATTCTGGGCAAAACTTTGCATTGTCGTTCGACGGCGTCGACGACTACGCGACCACTGCCACCGCGGAGTTCCCGGATGGCCGGCACGAACAGACGCTCTCGGCCTGGTTTCAGGTCGCCACTTTGGCGGATCGCGTGGCACTGCTCACGCTACGCAAGGACTTCGACAGTGGGATCGAGCTCGGGTTGCGGCAAGGCTTGGTCGGTGCTTGGCGCGTGTACGGCGACCGGCCACAGGTGATCGCCAAGACCGCGATCACGTCTGGCGTATGGCACCACGCCGCGTACACCTTCGACGGCACGACCAACCAGTTGTACGTCGACGGTGTGCTCGTCGCGAGCTCGACCGAGCTACCCGACAAGCGCACGCCGACCAGCTGCTGGCTCGGCACGCTGGATGGCACGCGTGATCTATTCAAAGGGCGGATGGATGACGTGCACGTGTTCCAGATCGCGCGCAGCGCCGAGCAGATCGCGGCTGAATTTGCCGGTAAATTCTCGGCGGGCGAGGACGGCCTGGTGCTCGACCTCAGCTGCGACGAGACCGCGGGCAGCCTCGTCTTCGATCACTCCGAGCGCGAAAATGACGGCCAGCTCGGCGACGGCGTCATTTCGTCAATGCCCGCACGCGTGCCCGCGAACCTGGCCCAAAGCGAGCACTGATTTAGAACAGCGTGCCCTCGCGGGTCACGCGCACGAGGCTGATGCCGGCGTCGTCGAGGTACAAGCTGGGCGGCGAGGGCTGAATGTCCTCGCCGATGTTGCACGGGTTCCAGAGCACGTCGTCCGAACCGGTGGTGCGGCGATCTTCCAGATCATAAACCAAGCGGTCGTTCAGCCAAACCAAGATGCGTCCGGTCTCGTCCGCGCGCGGGCGATAAAAGACTTCGATCTGAAACCAAGTTTCGATGGGCACGAAGGCGGGAGGATCGGCCAGCGGCGCCTGCAAATACGCCGGGTCGTGACTGAACACGTAAAGTACGACTTGACCCCCGGGCAGCGTGCGCAAATTGAGATCGTGACCGTGACTGATGGCCGTCGGGTCTGAATCCAAACGCGAACGAAACTTCTGGATCGTCCATTGGGAGTTGGTTTGATACTGACGCGGTAGATAGTACCAAGCGCTGTAGTAGGCGTCGGGGGGCGACTGCAGCTCGCGGTAGACCCCCGGGCCCTCCGTGTCGCTCATCGCCAAATCGGTCAGCTTCAGCGAATAGCGGCCGCTGTGCGCGAGGTCGTCCGCGATTTCGACGGTGCTGTCGGCGGTATCCAAGAGCAGCCCGCCTTCGCCATCTGCGTACCAGTCATCGAGTTCGCCCGACTCATGGTCGGTGGCCCACATCACGTTGCTGCCGATGTCGAGCGTTGGCCCGCACCCTTCTGTCAGCAGACCGAACAGCCCGAGCGCACCGCACAGCATGCGCAGTGGGAGTGGGGGGCGAAAACGAGTGCGATCGTGCATCGGCTTACAATCCGAACGATACGCCCGCGGCGGCGCCTAGCCAGAGGTAAGGAAGATTGCCGATCACGGCCTGCGGCAACGCGGAAATTTCACTCGGCACGGGAGTCAGCCAGACAAACGCACCGACGAACGGCGCGAAGTGGGGGCCGAACTGGCGAGCGACTTGAACGCCCGCGCGCACGCCGACCTCAACCGAGTCGTGCGTGTGCTCGCTGAGCAAGTTAGTTGCGCGCACGCGCTGCAGAGCCAGCGACAGGCCGAGATCGGCAGTCATTGACCAGGGCTCGAAATCCGAACGCAGCCGGGCGCCGACGCTGAACGGAACGCGCGTGACCTCGCCTTGCACGCCGTTCAAGTCGAACCGAGCGCGCGAAGTGTAGGTGACCGCTAGCGTGCCCGCGAGCGCGCCGCGCCCGAGCGCTACGCGCAACTCGGCGCCGAACGAATGCATGCTGGGCGCCTCGAGGATCGCGGGCGCGGACGCATACAGCGCGCTCAGTTCGAAGTGCGTCAGCGGCGCCCGTTCAGCGCGCCCCGCTAGGGGGACGGGCGCCGGCGTGGGTCTCGGCGCGGGCGGCGGCACTGGCTCGGGTTGGGGTTTGACGCTGGGCTCGGTGCCCAGCTCCGGGGGCATCAAGGTCAGCACCGCGAAGACAGCAGCGAAGCGCGCGCGGCCGTCGCAGTCGCGTGCGGGGTCGGAGTAGCTCTTTTTTACCGATGCGCCCTCTTTCCAAACCGTGACGCGGTAGCTATCGCCCAAATCCTCGAGCTCGACGCGCACGCCCTGCGCGAGCAGCCCCTGACGCTCGGGCGGGATCAGGCTGAGCACCGCTTGTTGTACCGTTTCGGGATCCGGGCACTCCACACTGCCGAGGACGAACGGCGCGCTCGGCGGCGAGACGTCTCGTTTCTCGGAAACTTGGCCCAGCGCGGGCGCTGTCCACGCGCTCAGCAAGAAAGGCAGGACGCGGAGGACGCGCGCAATGCGGAACAAGAGCAAGCGCTGGGAGCGAACACGCATGGCAGGGTGGGCGGGAACAGGATACCCTGGTTGGAACGGCAAGCGTCCGCGATACCAAGTGGTCTGGGCAGTTTACGTTTTCTGAAAGGTTCGCTTGAAAGAGCCCCTTGAAACAGCGATGCCGGGTACAAGCCAGGCCAAACGATGGCTCGTGGAAAGCGCCGAGAAAGCGGCCGCGGAACCGCTGCCTCCTGGCGCTCAGTTGGAATTCCGCGCCATTTACGAGCGCTGGTTCGCGGAAGTGTCGCGTTGGATCCGAGCCATGGGCGGTCCCGAGGCCGAACGCGAAGATCTGGTGCAAGACGTGTTTTTGGTCGTGCATCGCCGCTTGCCCGATTTCGACGGCCAAAACGTGGCCGGGTGGCTGTATCAAATCGCCCGCCACCGCGTACGGGATTTTCGGCGTCTGCTCTGGGTCAGGCATCTACTGTTCGGCAGCGTGCCGCTCTCCGAAAGCCTGAGCAAGGGAGGAGCCTCGCCTGCGGATGTGCTGGAGACGAACGAGAAGCGCGTGCTGCTCGAGCGCCTGCTGGGCAAGTTGAACGAGTCCGAGCGGGCCGCAGTGGTGCTATTCGAGATTGACGGTTACAGCGGTGAAGAAATCGCCGAGGTCCAAGGCGTGCCAGTCAACACGGTTTGGGCTCGCATCCATAAGGCACGCAAAAAGCTCAAGGCTTCCCTCGCCAAACACGAGAGCCGAGCTTCCAAGGGGCCCGGATGTTGAAGCGCTTGCTCGACCAAGCCGCGATCTCCAGCACTGACGACGGCGATCGCCGATTGTCGGAGCTGTTTTCCTCGGCCGCACCGTTCGAAATCGATCCCTTTCGCAAACGCCGGATCTTGGTGCGTTTGGAGCGCGGGGAAACTTCGCGCAGCCGTGTTGCGCGCTTTTGGCTACGTCCGATCGTGATCGCGACTTTGCTCGTCAGCGGCAGCGCGATGGCGGAGCTCGGTCACCGCTACGTTCTGCACGGGACGGGGTTTTTGGGGTTGGCTGGGTCGTCCAGCGCAACCGCTGCCAATGTCACGGTCGCGCCGCGCTCCGTTCCCGTCTCGAAGCGAGCGCCAAGCGGCCATCTCGCTCCCGAGAGCGAACTCGCGCCCGACGCAGCCGCGGCAGCTGCTGCGTCGCTCGCGCCGCCCACGCCCGAGCCCGCGGCCAGCGTGCCGCGCTCAACGCTGAAGAACTCTCGCGTGCGTCCCGAATCGAGCGAAGATGCGACGCACGTCGTGCAGGCCATTCAAGCCTTGCGCACCGAGCGCGATCCGGCGCGCGCGCAAGCGCTCCTGAACGACTACCTCAAGGCCAATCCACGCGGCACGCTTTCCGGTGATGCGCTGGCGCTATCCATCGAGGCCGCCTCTGCCCAGCACGACCCACGCGCCGCGGAATACGCGCGGCGCTACCTCGCCCTGTACCCCAAGGGCAAATATCGGGATTTGGCCAAGCGCGCCCTCGAAGCGCAACGCTGAGCCTCGCATTCATCACGCCGGTGGTGCGGCTCAGTGTTGGCGATACGCGCTCAAGCCGAGCTTGGCTTCGTCGATGCCGTCAGCGACGAAGCCAGCCATGATGCGCGCGCCATTTTCCTGGAAGTGAGTGCCGTCGATGCTGGCGTCGGCGTTGATCTTGAAGAACAGCTCCTGGGCGGCGGTCGTGGGCTTGGGGCAGATTGCCGTCAGATAAGCGTGGGTTTTGAGGCCGAGGTCGACGACCGAGACGCCGTCCGTTTTGCCCAGGTCGAGCATGGCTTGTCCGTAGTTGGCGAGTGAGCGCGGACCTTTGCAGTAGGCGGAGTTGCGCGGTGGCGGCGTGACCAAGACGGGGATCGCCTTTTTTCCGAGCGCGCCGTCGATGTAGGCTTGCAAGTAGGTTTTGAAGTCGGTTTCGGCGGCTGCAAAATACGGATATTCGACGCCGTCGAGGGTGTACTTGGCGGTCGTGTTGCTGTCGTTGGTGCCGAACTGCACGAGCAGGTAGTCTCCCGGCTGAATCAGTTTGAGGATTGCGGCGAGCGAGCCCTCTTGAATGAAGCGGCGTGCCGTGCGGCCGCCCACGGCCTTGTCCAGGACCTTCACCTTGCTGGTGTAGTTCGGGCTCAGCATCTGTCCCCAACCCGCCCAGGATTTGGGATCTTTAGGGTCGAGCGTGTACTCCGAGACCGTCGAATCACCTGCGAGGTACACACTGACGGCGGACAGGTTGCTCGCGCCCCCGGAACCCCCTGCGGCGCTGCTGCCCGCGGAGCCCGCGCTGGAGCTGCTGCCCGCGGAGCCCGCGTTGGCGCTGCTGCCCGCGGAGCCCGCGCTGGCGCTGCTGCCCGCGACTCCAGCCTGGTTGCCGACGCTCCCGTTGTTCAGCGCGCCGCCCGCGCCTGCCACGCCGTTCGCGTCCGAGCCGCCTGCGAGACCGAAGGCGCCCGCGCTCCCCGAGGCCGAGCCACTGCGGCCTGCGGTGGCCGGTGCACCCGTGCTCGAGCCTCCGCTGCCTGCGCCGAGCTCCCCCGAAACGCCACCGGCATTCGCCATGGCACCGTCGTTCGTGCTGGAGCAGCTGGCAAAACAGGTTACGCAGGCCAGCAAGCGCAGCGCACTCGACGCGCGTTGGTAAATCCCGCTTCGCCTGCTCGAGTTCCCTTGGGTCACCTGCTGATCAGGGGCCAATGGGCCCGCGCCTTGCCGGGGAGCGATCTGGGCAAGGTTTTCCCTTCACGGCCCCTGATGGTCGCTGATGAGGAACGTTCTTGGTGGTGCTGCTGCTCGTCGTCAGTGGGCGATGATCGCGATCTTGGCTTGGGTCGCAGCCTGCGGCTCTTCGGGCTCTACGGGCTCGCCCGGTTCGAATGGCGGTAGCGCCAGCGACGGCGACGGCGGCTTTCCGGGGGCCGCCAATCGAGCGGGCGCGACGGGCAGTGCCGGGACCGCCACGGGAATTGGCGGAGCGCCCGGCGGTGCGGGGGCGAACAGCGCGGGTGCCGCGGTGGGCCTGGGCGGTGGTGGCCATCTGGCGGGCTCAGCCGGGCAGAGTAGCGCTGGCAACCCCGGCAGCAGTGGCGGCGCGCTGGGCGCCGCGGGGGCCAGCGGTTCGACGAGCAACGGCGGCAATACGGGCGGCACCGGCTTCTATCGCATGGAGCGGTTGAGCCGCGGCTTGGTGGCGGTGAGCTCCAGCAACGGCGTGTACGTCGGGTGGCGCATGTTCGGCTTCGAGTACGACGCGAGCACGCCGGCCAACGTCTCCTACAACGTGTATCGCGACGGCACGAAGGTCGCGAACGTGACCAACAGTACGAATTATCAAGATAGCGCGGGCACGAGCACGTCGACGTACAGCGTGCGCCCAGTGATTGGTGGTGTGGAGGGTGCTGCCTCCGAGAGCGCCAAGGTCTTGTCTCAACAATACCTGACCGTGCCGCTGCAAGTACCTCCGGGCGGAACCACGCCCGCGTCCTGCCCGACCGCGAGCGAGGCCTACACTTACAGCGCGAACGACGGGAGCCCTGGCGACACCGATGGCGATGGCGTGTACGAAATTTTCCTCAAGTGGGATCCATCGAACGCGAAGGACAACTCGCAAGACGGTTGCACCGGTAACGTGTTCATCGACGCGTACAAGGTCGATGGCACCCGGCTCTGGCGCATCGATCTAGGGCCCAACATTCGCGCGGGCGCCCACTACACGCAATTCGTGGTCTACGACTTCGACGGCGACGGCAAGGCAGAAATGGCCGTAAAAACCGCGCCCGGCACCAAGGATGGGACGGGCCAATACTTGAAGCTAGGCCCGGCCGCCAACGACACGGACAGCATGCTGTACCGCAACTCGTCGGGCTACATTCTGAGCGGCCCCGAATACCTGACCGTGTTCAACGGCCAGACGGGCGCCGAAATGGCAACGGTCGATTTCGACCAAGCGCGCGGCACGGTGAGCGCGTGGGGTGACAGCTACGGCAATCGCGTCGATCGCTTCTTGGCCACCGCGGCCTACCTGGACGCGACCGGTTTGCCGAGCTTCGTCATGGCGCGCGGCTACTACACGCGCGCCACGCTCAGCGCTTGGAATTGGCGCGAGGGCAAACTGACGAAGCTTTGGAAATTCGACAGTGATGCGACGCCAAAAGATGCGGCAGGCCATCCGTACACCGGCCAAGGTTCGCACAGCATGGCCGTCGCCAACGTGGACGACGATGCAGGGCAAGAGATCATGTATGGCGCGGCGACCATCGACAACACGGGCGCGGGCCTGTGCTCGACGGGCTTCAATCATGGCGATGCCATCCATGCCGGAGATTTGATTCCATCGCGGCCCGGGCTCGAGCTGTTCATGTGCAACGAAGACGGCGAGCACCCGTCTTATCACCTGCGTGATGGCAAAACCTGCGCCATCATCCAGCAAGGTCCCGTGAACGGCGCCGATACCGGGCGCTGCGTGGCAGAAGACGTGGATAGCGCGAACCCTGGCGCCGAAATGTGGTCCTCCAGCACCACGGGGCTGTTTTCCGCCACGAGCAACGCGAGCCTGGGCGCCGCGCCCGGCTCGACCAATTTCTTGGTTTGGTGGGATGCCGACGAGACGCGCGAGCTCGAGGACGCCAATCACATCGACAAGTACTCGGCGGGCACCACCACTCGCCTGCTGACGGCGACGGGCTTCAGCTCGAACAACGGCACCAAGTCGACGCCCACGCTGACGGCCGATTTGTTTGGTGATTGGCGCGAAGAGGTGGTGTGGCGCGCGACGGACAGCAGTTCACTGCGCATCTATACGACCACCGCGCTGACCACCCGCCGCATCTACACGCTGATGCACGACCCGCAATATCGGATGCAAGTCACTTCCGAGCAGACCGCGTACAATCAGCCGCCGCACACCGGCTTTCACATCGGCAGCGGCATGGCCGCGCCACCAGCGCCCGCGATCACGGTGAAGTGAGGCCCTGGGCTACTTGAGGTAAGCGGCGAGGCCGAGGTTCTGGTCTCGCAGCGCCTTCGCCACCAAGCCCGCGATCTGCACCGCGCCCGAGGTATCGAAGTGCGTGTGATCGTCGCAAAAGAACGTGCCGACCGCGCCGGTCGTCGACGCGCTGACGTCACCGCCCGGAATGGGACAGAAGCCGAGCGACTGATAGAGCGTGGTGCTGAGCAGATTCAAGTCGATCACCGGCACCCCGTACTGCGTGCCAGCCTCCTTGGTCGCGGTCACGTACGGCTCACGCGTGCCCTTGCTGACGGTGCTGCCGCTGCAGGCGATCTGGCTCACAGGCGTGACGAAGATCGGCTGCGCGCCGCGATCTTTTGCGGCTTGCGCGAGCAGGCCATAGCTAGTCTTGAACGCGCTCGCGCCCACGTGACGCGGACAGGTCGAATCGCCATCGTTGATGCCGAATTGAATGAACAGGTAATCCCCGGTTTTCATCCCGGTCAACATCGCCGTCCAGCGCGCTTGCACGGTGGGCTCACCTTGAGCGTCTTTGCCGAGGTTGCACTCACCAGCGCTGTCTTTGGTGTCCTGCACGTCGTACAGCCAAGTGCGCACGCTGCGGCCGCCGACCGCGCTGTTGGTGACCGCGACTTTGCTGTTGAACAGCGCCTTGAATTGACCGCCCCAGCCGATCGGGCACGGCCCACCGGTGGCTACCGTCGAATCGCCCGCGATCCACACGGTAACGTTGCCTTGCGCGCCACCCGCCCCACCTGCGCCACCGCCGCTTCCGCTGCCGCCTTTGCCTGCTGCGCCTGGCGCACCCGCGGCCCCCAGGTTGCCGGCGGAACCGCCAGCGCCGCTCGTGCCGCTCGTGCCCTGACCGGCGCTGCCCGCTTGCGAGGCCGCGCCGGCAGCGGCGGTTTGTCCCGCTGTCCCGGCGCCTGCGGAACCGCTCGTACTGCTGTCGGCGCCGGCTTGGCTCACGGCCGCGCCACCCGCGCCGCCATTCACGGCCCCGCCACCGCCGCTGGCCGTCGCCCCTGCCGCCGCGAGACGCCCGCCTGCTGGAGTGTGCGAGTCGTTCGAAGCCGACGGGTCCGAGCTGCAGCCGGCAAAGACGTGGGAAAATGCCAGTGCTAGCAGCACGCTGCCGACTGGTCGCGGGGAGTGAGAAGCCATCGCTCGGTTTAGGGCAGAACTGCGCTAGAGCTTGTCACGGTGCGGCTTGGCCGCCGGAGGCCGCGGCAGCAACGCCGAGCGGTGTTCCCACTTCTCGCGCATTTTTTCAAGGTTCTCGCGGACGTGACCCTTGAGTCGAGGGTCGCTCGCAGAACTTTGGCGATGATCCCGATAGAACCATGAAATCCGAAGCCCTTCCCCTCTTGGCGTGTGCCGTCGCGCTGCTCCTGGGCGTTGCATGCGCCTGCGCTTCGAAGAGCGGTGACGAAAGTCAGGCTGCCGCTGCCGGCCATACCGCTGAACCTCACGCGGGCAGCAGCGCTGGCGGCGCAGCGAACGGCGCGGCCGGCTCCGGCGCTTCGCCCGCTGTTGCCGGCTCGAGCAGTGCAGGTTCGAGCAGCGCCGGTTCGAGCAGCGCTGGTTCGAGCAGCGGTGGGATCGCGGGGGGCATGGCCAGCGGCGGCGCGCCGGGCAACTCCGCAGGGCAGGGCCAAGGCGGCACGCCGAGCGCTGGCGCGAGCTCCGGCGCGAGCGGCGCGCCGAGCAGCGCGGGAGTCTCGGTCATTACCGGCACGCTCGAAGGCGGCGTTGCCTTCAAGGACGACAAGGGCGCGCTCGTGAATGCCCACGGCGGCGGCATCAACCAGCTGGCGGATACCTTCTACCTCTCGGGCGAATATTTCGTTTACTCCGCGAGCGCCACCTACGAAACGAACAACAGCTTCCACGGCTTTTCCATGTATTCCTCGAAGGATCTGGTGACCTGGAAGTTCGAGAAGCTGATCTTGCCGCAACAAGCCAGCGGCGAGCTCGGCCCCAATCGCAACGGGGAGCGCCCGCACATCATCAAGTGTCCGAGCACTGGCGAGTACGTGCTGTACGCCCACGCCGCTTCGCTCGACTACCAGACGGACAAGGAGGTCGTGTATGCCACGAGCTCCACCATCAATGGCGATTACAAGTACAAGGGCGCGCTGACCAACGCCAGCGGCACCAAAGCCGTGCACAGCGACATGAGCGCGTTCGTCGACAGCGAGAACAACCCGTACGTGATCACCGAAAGCGGGCACGTGTACAAGCTCGCGGCCGATTGCCACAGCTGGCTTTCGGACACTGCTTACAGCGCGATGGCGGGCATGGAGTCGCCGACCGCGTTCAAGGCAGGGGACTCGTATTTTTGGATTATGTCGAACAAAACGGGCTTCCGTGCCAACGACAACGAATACGCCAGCGCGCCGGCCATGAGCGGCCCTTGGACGAACCGAGGCCTGATCGCTCCGGCGGATGCGCACACTTGGATCTCGCAGAGCACCTTCGTCTTGCCCGTGGTGGGGAGCGCCGGCACGGTCTACGTTTATTTCGGCGACCATTGGCAAAACGCCGATGATCAGAGCGGGAAGACGACCGGCAAAAACAATTCGCTCGCCACGCTCACCGTGCAGCCGCTGGTGATCGATGGCACCAAGGCCTCGATGCCGAAGTTCTACGCTTCTTGGAAGTTAGACATCGCGAAGGGCACCTGGTCTCCCTGAGGCGGGGTAACTGGGGCAATCGCGCATGGGCCCCCAAACGTGGAACGTCAACGACACGACACCCCCGGGTTGAGCGACACAATCCGACATTTGCCCCAAGGTGCCCTGGCACGGCCCATTTTTGCCTAAAAAACCTGGCTGACGCGCCCTTCGTTCGCGATCGTGTTAGCTTTGAAGACTGTGGACTTGTCCGGCTCTGGCTCATCCAAGAACGGCCCCCCGCGCAACCGGTTGCTGCGCCTGAAGATGGGGTTTCGCACCCTGCTGCTGAGTGCGGGGTCGATCACCATTGGTCGCAAATCCAGCTGCGATCTGGTGCTCGACGACCCGCAGATCTCACGTGAGCACGCGCGGGTGATCGTCAGCGACGCGAGCGCGGCCATTCAGGATCTGAGCAGTGGCAACGGCGTGCAGGTCAACGGGCAGCGCATTCAAGGCCTGCACCGGCTCGCGGTGGGCGACCGGATTCAGATCGGCGTGCACACCATCGAGGTGATCGGCCCAGCCGATACCGGCCCGAGCGTGCACGACGAAACCGAGGTCACGCGCATCGGTAAAGTCACCGGCAGCTTCACGGACGAGCGCCCCACGGTCGCGAAAAATCCGCGCAAGCCTTGAGCTAGAAGCGGCTCATTTCGGTACAGTGGCGCGAACACTGGCCGAGCAGGCACACGAAATAGCTCGGCCAGCGAGCGCTAAAAGCGCGCTCGGGCGCGCTGTATTTTTATAGATCTCAAGCGCGCGAAAAAACTGCTGCTGGATTTTTCCAGGAACGAATCTTGTTCGCCTCGACCGCGCTCAAATGATACCGAATTCAGATGCCGGTCCCGAAGCTGCGTCACGCTTTCAGTCTTGCCCTCACCGGCGTGATTTTCGTTTTGCAGCTGAGCTCCTGCGAAAGCAATAACGAGGTCGTCCCGAGCGGCTCGAGTGGCTCGCCGTCCACAGTCCCGGGCGCGGGCCGCGCGACCGTTGGCTCGGCGGGCAGCGGGCTTTCAGCTTCGGGTGGGGCGCCAACCGTGGTTGCGGGCGCGGGCGGCGCGCTGGGTTCCGCCGGCAGTGTGTCGTCGGGCGGCGGCGTTGGCGGAATGAGCGTCAGCAGCGGTGGCACCGCCGGCATGCCGTGCACCGACATTCAGATCCCCGATCCCGACCACGCAAAGGACCCTTGCTCCATCTGGCCGGAGTACGACGCCGCAAACCCGCCCGGCACGCCGAAAAATTGCGGCGCTTCTTGGCTGACCCAAGCCGGCTATTGTCTGAAGAGCTGCGGCGTCTGCAGTGACGGCACCAGCTCGGGCGGCAGCGGCGCGGGCGGCGGCAGCGCTGGCGGTTTCAGCACCGGGCTCGGCCCAGGTCCCACGCTGCCGGATGTTCCGACCTCCAACACAGTGATGTGGGCTAGCCGCTACTGGGATTGTTGCAAGCCTCACTGCTCGACCAACGGCAACATCAAATCCTGCGGTCAAGACGGTGTCTCGCAGAACGGTGGCAACAGCGCGTGCAGTGGTGGCTCCGCGTACACCTGTTACAGCCAAGCGCCGCGCGCGATCGGCGACAACGTAGCGTACGGCTATGTCGCGGTGCCCAAACCGAATTGCGGCACTTGCTACAACATTCAGTTCACGGGCACCGGGCAATTCAACGCCAAAGACCCCGGGTCGGTCTGGCTCACCGGTAAGCACATGATCGTCAAGGTCAGCAATACTGGCGGTGACGTGGCGGGCAATCAATTCGACCTAATGATTCCCGGCGGAGGCGTGGGCCAAAACGCAAACACGTGCACGGGTCAGTGGAAGTTGAGCTCCTCGGACCTCGGCCCCACGCAGGGCGGCTTCCTCACGAGCTGCACCGGCAGCTACGCCGAAAAGAAGGAATGCGTGCGCCAAAAGTGCATGAAGCTTCCCGACGGCGATCTACGCAAAGGCTGCATCTGGTTCGTCGACTGGTACGGCGCCGCCGACAACCCCAACTTCCGCTACACGGACATCGCCTGCCCGAGCGACATCTGAGCCGTCATTGATCTCACGCGGGCTCCTTGTCGAGAGTGGGCGCTCGCGATCCAGCATCGCACCTCGAACCGCGCCCGTGTTCACGTCGCGGGCCGTCAGTTTCGCAGTGTCTGACCAGATGGCGAAAAGCGCCGCCTTGCCGTGCTCCTGGGCATTTGCGGGGATTGCCTGCGTGGTGGAATCTAGGTGGCGGAAATTTTCTGCCTTACGCCGATGCCAGCAACGACTTGGTTTGCGGAGTTAGTATCTCGACCCGGGCCAGGTCGCTTGCTTCGTGCCATCCGGCACGAGAGGCGAACTGGACTACAAAGTTACTAACTGGGGCGGAGCGCCTCCCAGCGGCACGCCCATTAGGCCGAATGTCAGTCCCACCGCGGTCGCGCTACGGAAGTGGACCGAGCCCCCTTGGGCGAGCAATTACGCGAACGGCATGCCACAGCCGCGCCCCGGCGGCGCGCACTACAATCTCTACGTCCTGTTTTCGGACAGTCGCGAGTACGCCTCGCAATGTGCACGTCTTGTCCGGCCAAGTCGCGCGGTCGTTAGTAACCGACGGAGCACTCAGCCGGACAAAGATCCCACCGCGAAGACGGGCTTCGCCGAGACCGGGTCTCGTGGAGTCGGCCTTGTGGAAACTCTGGCGGGCTGCGAGCTGCGCTGCTGGAGCGCGAGCGCCCCCCAAAAATCAATGCGCCGAAGTCACCAACGCAGAGCGCGCTCAGGCCATGATGGCGCTGAGGGCGCCGGTCACGTCTGCTTTGAGCGGCTGCGTACCGAAGGTGTTGACGTCTTGGCCGAAGGCTTGCGCGATCGAGACCAAGATCTTGCTGTTGGTGGTGGGCGTGTAAGTGGCTTTGCCCGGGCACCAGGGATCGCTGCTGGGGCAGGCGGAGCCCATCTTGAGGCGGCGGCCCATTTTGAATTTCCCGTTGGCGCCGCCAGCGATCACCGTGGGCACGTTGCGCGTGCTGTGTAAGGCGGGGTTACCCATGTCGCTCGTGACATAGATGATGGTGCTGTCCAAGATGCCGAGCTGATCGAGCTTCTGCATCAAGCGCGCGACTTTGGAGTAACAATAGCGGTTGAATTCAGCGAGCGGTAGCCAGGTGGCAGGCGTACCCGCTCCCGGGATGCCGTTGTTGCCGATGGCCGAGGCGGCGTACGGGTGCGCGACCGCGCCGTGATTGTCGGCAGGCAGACCGATCGGATTGCCCGCGTACGACAGGTCATTCATGAACAGCGTGCCGAAGCGGGTCACGTCACAGGCCAAGGCCTGCGCGAGCATGTCGATGTGCGCGTCCGTGATTGCGTCGAAGTATGGCTCGCCGCCGTTGTATTGCTTGAGCTTCGGAAACTTGCTGGCGTCCGGCGCGGCCGGCACGGCACAGACGGGGCTGCCCGTCGTGCCGCCGCCGAGCTGTTTTTCGATCTCGTGCAGCGCGTTCAGGTGCTGATCGAGCTTTTGTTGCTCGTTGGCGGCCAAGCCCGTGCGTAAGCGAGTGATGTCCCAACGCACGTAGTCGACCACGCTTTGGCCGAGCTTTCGCTTGCGCTCGGCGGCGGCCATGTCCCCGGGATCCGAGCTGACGGCGAGCCCGTCGAACAGCAGGTGAAAAGCCGCCACCGGGTCGATGATCTTGGGCAAGGGCGCGCCGCCATCGCCATAGGAGAGGGTGAGCCCCGGATCGGTCCCGTCGTTGCCCACGCCCAGGTTGACGCTGGTGATGCGCGTGTCGCTGCCCAGACCCTTGGTGACCGCGAGGTACTGATCCAACGAAGAGTTGGACGGGCGGCGCGCGCCACCGTCGATCGTGCTGCCGGTGAGGATGGTGCCGGCCGAATCGTGCCCGTTGGCGTTCGACAAGTGATCGATGCCTTCCAGCACCAAGATTTTGTCTTTGAAGCTCTTCCCGTAGGTCCCGGCGTCGTCGAAGGGTTTCAGCGAGCAATTCTCGTAGCTCAGATCGAAGTTTGACTCGGTGTCGGTGGACTTCATCGCCCAGTACTCGGCGGACAAGCCGTGCGGGTGATAAATGGTGATGAACTTGAGCGGCAGCGTCTCGCCGGCGGCCTGTGCGACCGAGTTTTCGAGCAAGCGCGAGAAGGGCAGGGCGGCCATGCCGGCGCCCATGGCGCGCAAGAAAGCGCGGCGTGTCGGACTGAGTCGTTTCATTGCGCTCTCCGGAGCGTGAAGTTGGGGCTCGTGATCACGGAACGTAAAGCTTCCAAAATGTTGCCTTCGGCGGCCGAGGCGGGAGTGGGGTGCGCGGCGTCCGGCGCGGGTGCGGGCACTTTGCGCCAATAGTCCACGAAGGCTTGCTCCGCGGCTTGTACGTCGGTGTTGCTGCGCCCGCTGGAGGCGCGGAAAATGTTGCGCGCAAAGCACTCGCGCACGCGATCGCTCTTGGCCAGGGCCGCGGCCAGCTGATTGGAATCCGCGTAGTCGCCGTCGAAATCCAAGCCCAGCGCGACGGTCGAGTGGCTGTCCACGGGCTGGCCCTTGTCCATCGTTTGCTGCTGGCCCATGCCGTCGTATTGCTCGAACGGAAAACCGAGTGAGTCGATCGCGTCGTGACACTTGGCGCACTCGGGGTCGGTGGCGTGAATGTTCAGCCGTTGGCGCGTGGTCTTGGTCGGGTCCGGCTGCAGCGGGGGAACCGTGAGCATGATCTCCGACGGCGACTTCACGAGCTGACACGCCAAGCGGCGTTGGATGGCGAGACCGCGCAGCACCGGCCCGGTCTCGCTGGCGTGCGCATAGACCGAAAGAAAAGCGCCTTGGTTCAAAATTCCGCGTCGTTGCGGCAGCGAGATTTCGCCGTCTCCGGCGGCAGTGCCGCCGTACAACTGGGTCAACCCTTGATCTTGAGTGGCCGTCCAATTCGCGCCCAGCAGCTCGCCGACCGTGCCCGTCTTCTTCTCGATCAAGCGCTGGAGGAACGCGCCCGTCTCGTTGACCATGGCCGGCTTCAAGCCCGCGAACGCGCCGTAGGCCTGCGTGTCTTTGGCCGTGTCGGCCAAACGATCCGTGCCCAGCCACTCCTGGATCACGCGCAGCACCCGCGCCCGCGAAGCGGAGGGATCGGCACCGGACACCAAGCGAGTGAACACGGCGCTGCGTTGCTCGGCCGTTTCGAGCTGACCCTTGCTCGCGGCGGTCATCAGCTCGGCATCGGGTGGGCCCGCGGTCACCAGGTAGGAAAGAGCGCTGGCCGTTTCATACGGCGTGAGCTCGACCTGACTGGCGGCCGAGCCGTCGCCGACTTCAGTCAGATACAAGAAGCCTGCTGATTGCAGCAAGCCCGTCGCGACCAGCTCGATGCCGTCCGCGTACGTCGCGCCATCCGCTCCGACGTGGAACAAATCCAGCAACTTTTGCACTTCATCATCGCCGATCGGGCGGCGAAAGGCGTGGCTGGCAAACGATTGAATGAAGGTTTTGGCGCAGGCTTCGCCGCCCGTCGTTGGATTGCTGCAGGGGGCGAGGGTATCGAGCTTGGTGCGGACCTCGGCCGCGAGCTTGGTGGCGGCTCCCGAAATCTGCTTCACCAACACCGAATCGACGCGCTGCTCGTCGTTCACGGTGTAGCCGCCTTGGCGGGTATCGGGCGCGAAGTCAGTCGTCACCGCGTCGCTGTTGCCGACCACGGCGCGCGCCGAATTCTCGTACTCGGCATTGCTGAGCCGGCGGATGCGCGCGGGCAACAGCGGCGACGAAGGATCGCCCGTGCTGGCGCCCGCGAGCGAACCCGCGCCGGCATCCGAGCCCGAACCGCCGCTTGAACTCGTCCCTGCGCTCGAGTTCGAGCCACCCGTGTCAGTCGTAGGACGCGGCTTCACTCCGTCATCGATGCTGCCCTGGACGCAACCCGTGGTGCCTACCAATAGCGGCAAGACGATGGAGAAAAGTTCGCGCCGAAGCCGCATCACCATAACTTGGTACTTGGCTCAAACTTCGGACAGTTGCAACGCTTACCAGTGCAAGTGGACGAGGCGTGTTGCACTGGAAAGCGGGCGCGTCTCGAAAGGAAACGTGAAGCGCTTTTACCAGCGAATTCGCCGTGGAAATCGCTGTGGGCGGGCCTGCTACTCAGCCGCACTCGAGCGCAGTTTGCCTCACGCACTACCTCGAGGGTGATAACGCGCGCCGCCGTCGCAACACGGCGCCGAGGGCGATCAGCAGCCCGAGCCCGTGCGCGGAGCGGCTGCTCGCGGGCCGAGCGTAGCCGCAGCCGTTGTTGCTCGCGCCAGCCGCTGAACTGCTTTCGCCCGCGCGACCAGGCTCGGAGCTGCCGCCGTTCGCGGCCGAGCCCCCCGCGCCATTCGCGCTCGAAGGGACGCCCCCGCTGCCGGCACCGCTCGCGGCTCCAGCCGCAGCCGCCGCGCTTGCGCCAGATGCGGCCATGAAGCCAGCCACGCCGCTGCTCGCGCCGCCCGTGTGGCTCGCCCCGGCGCTCGTCGGGGGCGCACCGCTGCTGCCCGCGGCGCTGCTCCCGCCGTGATTCGTCCCGCCCGAGCCGCTCGTCCCGCCGCTGCCGGCGAGCGCGTCGTCCTCGCGCAGCACGGTGCCGTGACGGACCACGCCGGACAAGACGGGCACCGTGGAAGTGCCCGACCATTTCGTCAGATCCGTGCTGCTGGCCTGCAGGTAGCCGCAGTTGCCGTAGCAGTCCATGAACAGCCGCCATTGTCCGTTTTCGAGTTGGAACAGCGCGGGCCCCTCTTTTCCCGAACCCCAGCCCGCCCAATCGCCAGTGCCCACGAACGTCCACGGCCCGGTCAGCGCGGAGGCCGTCGCGTGCTCGATGAACTTGCTGGTCTCGTTCTTGGTGAAGGCGTGATACTGCGCGCCGACCTTGACCACGAAAGTATCGATGTAATTGGGGCCGATGCCGAGCGGCGTGGGGGCGTCCCATCGAGCGAGCGTGTCGTCGCTGGCCGTGTAGAGGTAGGATTTGAACTGGGTCGTGCTGGTGTCGATGCTCACGATCAAGTGGATGCGACCGTCCGTGTCTTTGAACCATTCCGGCGCCCAGGTGTCCTTCACGTTCGCGACTTGCGCCGGCACCTCGGTGCGGAACGTCCACGTTTTCAGGTCTGGGCTGGAAGCGATGGCAAAGCTGGCCGAGGTCGTGGTCCACGATTTGAGCGTGTACGCGATGTAATATTGCCCGTCCGAGTGCTTCATGATGCTCGGATCGCGCAGCACGCCCGTCGGCCCGGCGTAGCTCGTGTTCGCGAGCAGCGTGAAATCCAGACCGTTCTTCGAGGTGTACAGCGAGAGCTTCTCTTTGCTCGCGTCATCGCCCAAAAACGTGGCGAACACATAGCGTGGGGTCGCGCTCGCCGCGGCACTGATGGCAGAGAGCGCGATCGCGAACGAGAGCCCGAGCAGCGGTTTCATGGAAGCCCAACTATAAGGGCTTGCTTCGCTGCGCGTGCGCCTGTTCCGCACTTGGCGCCCACTGATCGCCGCTGAACGCAGCGAGGCGATGCTTGGAGGTGAGATTTTTCCCGTCAAACTAGATCTAGATCTCGCGCCATGTTCTCGTCATGTTCGCGCTCGGACTGCCTGGCTCCAATGAACTCTGCGAGCCAGAGCCCCACTCTCGGGGATGAGCAGGTGGGGCGATCGCGATCCAGCAGCGCAGCTCGCGGCGCGTCGTGATTCCCGCGTTGACGGCTCCTTGGTCGGACTTTGGACTTCTCCGGAACGTTTCGGACGGCGCCCCCGGCTTGGCTCGTGCCTTGCAAAGCTACGCTGGATCGCGAGCTTATCGCCCGCGCTCGTGCGGCCGCCTGAGGCGGCTTGCTACGTCTCTGCACTATCCCTTGCACTCCCGCCCCAAACGCGGCGATTGTCTGTCGAGCAGGGCGACAATCCAATGAGTGAGCATGCCATGACTGACATCACCATCACTTTCGCGGCATTGTCGGATGTCGGGCTGACCCGCAGCATCAACGAGGATGCCTTTCAGCTGACCGATTTGTCGACCGGCGCCAGTTTCGAGGCCAGCCCGTCCAACGGACAGTTCAAGCTCGGGCAGCGCGGGGCGTTGCTCACGCTGTCCGATGGCATGGGCGGGCATGCCGCCGGCGAAGTCGCCAGCTCGACCGTGATTTCGTCGGTTCGGGCAACGCTTCAAGCTGATGGGACCGCACCGGCCGAGCAACGGCTCGAAGCCGCCGTGCGCCGTGCCAACGCGGACGTGATCGAGGCCGCACAAGTCAAGGGCCGGCACGGCATGGGCGCGACCTTGACTGCCGTGTTGGTCGATCACACCGTGGCCTACGTGGCGGAGGTGGGGGATTCGCGCGCGTACCTGCTGCGCACCGGGCAGCTGAAGCAACTGACCCGCGATCAGAGCTTGGTGCAGATGCTCGTCGATCAAGGCCTGATGCAACCGGAAGAGGCGGAGAACTCACCGCGCAAAAACATCTTGTTGCAAGCCATGGGCAGCGTCGAAGAGGTCCACGCGGCGATCGGCCAAGTGCAACTGCGCCGAGGGGACACGCTCCTGATCTGTTCGGATGGCATCTCGAACGCCGTGGCCCACGCCGAGCTGTTGGACATCCTGACCTCGAATGGCCCTCAACATGCCTGTGACCGCCTGGTGCAGCTGGCCAATGAGCGCGGGGGCGAAGACAATCTGACGGCGGTCGTCGCCCAGTTCGACGGTCCTGGCCTGCCCGCGCCCTCCGCGTCCGAGACCGTCACCGGCACTTTCTCGGTGATCAAAGACTTCGGCGCGGCCGCTACCGCCGCTGCTTCTTAGAGAGCCAGTCCTAAACGCCCCGTCGCCCGCCTGCGGATACGCTCTGCAATCCCGCGTGGCGGCTCCACGACGGACCTTCGGTCTGTCTCGTCGCCGCGCCTTGGCTCGTTCGCGTCTCCTCGGCGCGCTCGGTCCGGGGCTCTTGGGCTGGCTCTGGAAGCGCGGGCCCGAAGACCCGTTGTGGATCGCGGGTGCGATCGTAGACTGCGCCGCAATGACGGTTACGAGCCTACCGCTGCTGAGTCGCATCTGGCTTTCTTGGCTAGCCAGCTTCCGAATCTTGTTCGATGGCCGCTTTGCGGCAAGCGTGGCTTTCTTGCGTGAGGGCGGCACGCCGTCCGAATCGAAGCCGGTCGTCGCTCTGCCCAGCGAGCCCGCGATCGCGCCGCGCGCCGAGGCCGCGCCCGCCTCGGCCAACGCGGCGTTGCAATTGCTTTCGCTGCTCCAGCGCGAAGGCCGCTTCATCGATTTCGTGCAACAAGAGCTGGCCTCCTTCAGCGACGCCGAGATCGGCACGGCGGCGCGCGTCGTTCATGAAGGCTGTCGTCGCGCCCTGCGCACGCACGCGCAGATCGTCAGTGTGCGGAGCGAAGCAGAGGGCGCTTCGCTGACGCTGGAGCACGCCAGCGACGACGTGAAGCTGGTCGGCAACGTCGCAGGCTCGGCGCCCTTTCGCGGCGTGCTGCGCCACCGTGGCTGGCGCGTCGCAGGGCTCAAGCTGCCGACCGTGGTCGGTGCGCATGACCCCACGCTGGTCGCCCCCGCCGAATTGGAGCTGTCATGAGCGCCCGTTACGTGATCGGAATCGATCTGGGGACGACGCATTGCGCGCTGGCCCTGGCGCCGCTGGGCGACACTGACGCGCGCGTCAGCGTGCTCGAAATCGAGCAGCTGGTGGCCCCTGGCTCCGTGGCCAAGCGGGGGCTTTTACCCAGCTTTTTGTATTTCGCCCATGAGAGCGAGCCGGCGCTCGCTCTGCCTTGGGATGGTCAGCGTCGGTTTTGCGTGGGCGAGTTCGCGCGCGCGCGCGGTGCAGAAGCGCCGCAGCGCGTGATCTCGAGCGCCAAGAGCTGGCTCTCCTATGGCGGCATCGATCGCCGTGCGGGCAACTTGCCGCTCGCTGCGCCCCCCGATCTGGAGCAGATCTCGCCCGTCGAAGCTTCGTTCCGCTTGCTCGATCATTTGAACGAAGCGTTTCGCGCGGCCAGACCGGCGGATGGCGACTTGTCCGAACAAGAAGTGGTGCTCACCGTGCCTGCTTCGTTCGACGCGGGCGCGCGCGATCTGACCGTCGAAGCGGCGCTGGCCGCGGGCTTCGACCAAGTCACCCTGCTCGAAGAACCGCAGGCTGCGCTGTACGCTTGGATCGAGCAGAACGGCGACGCTTGGCGCTCGCACTTACGTGCCGGCGACCGGGTGCTGGTGATCGACATCGGCGGTGGCACGACCGATTTTTCTTTGATCGACGCGGTCGAACAAGACGGCTCGCTCGGGCTTTCGCGAATCGCCGTCGGCGACCACATCCTGCTCGGGGGCGACAACATGGATCTGGCGCTGGCGCACGTGGTCGGCCAAGAGCTGGCCGAGCAGGGCCAAGAGCTGGATCGCTTTCAGCTCGGGGCCTTGGCTCATGCCTGTCGGGGAGCCAAAGAAAAGCTGCTTTCGGACCCGAACCTGGCAGAGGTCGCGGTCGTCTTGCCCAGTCGCGGCTCGCAACTGTTGGGCGGCTCGATTCGCGGCGAGTTGCGTCGCGAGCAGGTCGAACGCTACCTGCTCGACGGCTTCTTTCCGGTGGTTTCAGCCGATGAGCGACCCAAAGTGCGCCCGCGTGCCGGCTTGGCGCAAGCCGGCTTGCCGTACGCCAGCGACGCCGCGATCACCAAGCATTTGGCCGCGTTTTTGGCTCGTCATGCATTCGCTGAGCCATCGCCCGGCCTAGCTGACGCCACGGATGCGCGCCCGCCGACCGCCATTCTGTTCAACGGCGGCGTATTGAAAGCAGAAATCCTGCGCGCGCGCGTGATCGAGACCTTGAACGGCTGGCTCGAACAGCGCGGTGCGGCCAGAGCGCGCGTGCTACCGGGTGAAGATCTGGATTTGGCCGTGGCGCGCGGCGCGGCCTACTACGGCCTGGTGCGCCACGGGCGCGGCTTGCGGATTCGCGGCGGGACCGCGCGCGCCTACTACGTGGGCATCGAGAGCCCGATGCCGGCTCTGCCGGGCCTCGAGCCGCCCGTGTTCGCGCTGTGCGTCGCGCCCTTCGGCATGGAAGAAGGCACGCACGCCGCATTGCCGCCGGAGGAGCTGTTCGTCGTCGTGGGCGAACCGGTCCGCTTTCGCTTCTTTGGGTCCAGCACCCGTCGCTCGGATCCTGCCGGCAGCGTGCTTGAGCGTTGGCGAGCAGGGGAGCTCGAAGAGTTGCCAGCCATCGAGCTGACTTTGCCGCCCGCGGGGCGCACCGCGGGCGACGTCGTCGCGGTGCAATTGCAGGCGTCGGTCACCGCGATTGGCACGCTGAAGCTGGAAGCCATCGCGCGCGCGCCAATCGTCGCCGACGAGCGCTGGCAGATCGAACTCAGCGTCCGGCACGCTGCCCACTCGAGCGCATGACTTACCACGTTGGGATCGATCTCGGCACGACGCACACCGTCGTCGCCTACGCGGCGCGAGACGACGCGACCAGCGACGCCGCCGTGACCGCTAGCGTTTTTTCCGTGCCGCAGCTGGTCAGCCCGAGTGAGGTCGAAGCCCTGCGCTTGCTGCCCTCGTTCTTGTATGCGCCTGCGGAAAGCGAGCAGGTCGCCGACCCGTGGCAAGAATTGCCCTGGTTGGTCGGGCAATACGCGCGCCAGCGCGGCCAAGAGGTCAGCGAGCGGCTGGTGGCCTCGGCCAAGAGTTGGCTCAGCCACGCTGGTGTGTCGCGCCGGGACGCGATCTTGCCCTGGTCCGCAGACGCGGCCGCGGTGCCGAAAATGTCGCCCGTCGAAGCGAGTCGGCGCTTGCTCGAACACGTCCGGCGCTGCTGGCAAGAAGCCTTCCCCGGCCAGCCGCTGTCCGAGCAGAGCATCGTACTCACGGTGCCTGCCTCGTTCGACGAGGTCGCGCGCGAGCTCACCGTCGAAGCCGCGGAGCTTGCCGGCTTGCCCGTGCGCTTGCTGGAAGAACCGCAAGCCGCCTTCTACGATCTGATCGCGGGCGATCGCCGCCGGGCCGTGGAAGCGTTACTCGCTCCCGGCAAGAGTAGCGCGCGCGTGCTGGTCTGCGATGTGGGCGGCGGGACCACGGATCTGACGTTGATCGAAGCGCGGCGCTCGCTGGCCGGCGAGCTCGAGCTCGAGCGCATTGCGGTTGGGCGGCATCTGCTACTCGGCGGCGACAACATCGATCTCGCGCTAGCGCAAGTGTGCGAGCACAAGTTGCTGCAGGGCGAACGGCTCGAGCCATTGCGTTTCAGTCGCCTGCTGCTGGCGTGCCGCGCGGCCAAGGAGATCTTGCTTGGGCGCGCCGCGCCGGATTCCGCGCCCATCCGCGTCGCGTCACTGGGTTCAGCGCTGGTGGGCGGCACGCTCGCCACCGAGCTTTTGCGGCGCGAAGTCGAGGCGTTGGTTTTCGACGGGTTTCTGCCGCTGGTCGCGCGCGGCGAGGCCGCGCCGAACGCACGCGCCGGCTTGCTCGCCTTCGGCCTACCGTACGAGCGCGACCCGGCCATTTCTCGGCATATCGTGCAGTTTTTAGAGCGACACGCGGCTACCGCCGAGGCCGGCGTAGACGCGCTGTTGCTCAATGGCGGCTTGTTCCACGCCGAGCGCGCGGCTCAGCGCGTGCGCGAGTTGGTCTCGCTTTTTTGCGAGCGCGAAGTCACGCTCTTACCCTACCCCGATCCCGATCTGTCCGTTGCGCGGGGCGCGGTCGCCTACAGTCGCTCGCTCGCCGGGCAAGGTCTGCGCATCGGTGGTGGCACACCGCGTGGGTTCTACGTGGCGGTCGATGAACGCGCCGCGCGCCGGGCGCTGTGCGTGGTACCGAAAGGCGCCCGCGAAGGCGAGCGCCACGTGGCGAGCAGCGGCGGCCTGTGGCTACGCGTTGGGCAAGCGGTGCAACTCGAGCTCTATACTTCGGACAACGCGGCGCACCATCGACCGGGCGACATCGTCGAGCTCGATGAAGACTTCGCGCTGCTGCCGCCCGTCAGCACCGTGTTCAACGCCGCCGACGGCGAAGGTGATCTCGAGGTGGCGCTGGAAGGCGAGCTCAGCGCAGCCGGCACGGTCGAGCTTGCTTCCGTCGAGCTGCACCCGAGCGAGGGTCGTGCGCCACGGCGCTTTCGGCTTGCTTTCGAGCTCCGATCCGTCGAGCCGAGCCCGCTCAAATCCGCGCCACCGAGTGCGTCGCGCCCGCCGCCAGCGCGCCTCGCCGAGGCTTTGGAAGCCATTCGGCGTGTCTTCGGCGAGGGGCGGGCCGACGTGAAGCCGCGCGAAAGCAAGGACTTGCCGCGTGAACTCGAGCGCTTGTTGGGCGAACGCCGGGGCTGGACGTTGGACTCGAATCGTAGCCTATTCGACGCTCTGGCCGAAGGCCGCGCGGCGCGGCGCAGGTCCGAAGATCACGAGCGCGTATTCTGGATGCTCGCTGGCTACTGTTTGCGACCTGGCTTCGGCGCGCCGCTCGACGAACAGCGGATCGCGCAGCTGGTGCCGTTGTTCGAAGCTGGCATCTCCGCAACTGCCAATGCCCGCAGCTGGCAACAGTTTTGGATCGCCTGGCGGCGTGTGGTGGCCGGTCTGCGCGAAGACACGCAGACGCGCGTGTTCGGCTTGCTCGAGCCATTCCTGGCTCCGAGCGAGCTCAAACTGAAGCGCAGCAAAAGCCTCAAGGCCGCCGAATTCAGCCACGAGCTGCTCGAACTCGTGGCGTCGCTCGAACGCATCCCCGTCGAACGGCGGGTGGCGCTCGGTGACTGGCTGATCGAGCGCACTTTTCGCGATCGCGATCCGCGGCTGTGGAGCGCGCTCGGCCGCGTGGGCGCGCGCGTCCCGGGCTATGCCAGCGCCCATCACGTATTGCCAGCGCGCCACGCCGAAAGTTGGCTCGATCACCTGCTCCGTGAGCGCTGGCACGAGGTGCCAACCGCTACGGCCACCGCCGCCCAGCTCGCCCGTAAAACCGACGACCGCGCCCGTGACGTCGGAGAAGCCGTGCGTGAAGAAGTGGTTCGCCGGCTGGAAGCCAGCGCTGCGGACGCCGAGCTGATCCGGTGTGTGCGCGAGTATGTGCCAGTCGTCGAAGCCGAACGCGCCGCTTGGTTCGGCGAGGAATTGCCGGTCGGTTTGCGACTGAAGCAATGAGCGACGAGAGCCATGAAACTCGAGGGCTTGAGCGTCGCTGGCGTCGAAACTTGCATCGAGGTGCCCTCGCTTCGGCTGGTGCTGGACATGGGGCGCTGCACCCGCACTGCGATTCAGCAGCCCTTGGTATTACTGAGCCACGGCCACTTGGATCACATGGGTGCAGTGGCGCAGCACGCGGCGCGGCGCGCGATGATGCGCATGGGCGAAAGCACATACGTCGCGCCAACCGCGGTCGCCCGTGATTTGGAGGAGCTGTTCAACGCCGCGGGTCGCCTCGACGGTCAAGTGATTCCCCGGCGCGTGATTGCGCTCGCACCTGGCGAAGAATTTCCAATCGGCAAACACCGCTGGGTTCGGCCTTTCCAGACGTATCACCGGGTCCCGAGCCAAGGGTACACGGTCTGGGAACGCCGGCACCGCTTGCGCGCCGAATTTCACGGTCTGCCCGGCGCACGGCTGGCAGAGCTGCGCAAAGCTGGCGTGAACATCGAAGAAGCCCGCGAAGTCGCGCTGCTCTCGTTCACCGGCGACACGCGGATCGAGGTGCTCGAGCGTACGCCGGAGCTGCAGCAAACCGAAACCCTGGTCATGGAGACCACGTTCCTCGACGAACGCGTGAACGTGGAAGGCGCGCGCAGCACCGGCCACATTCACCTCGACGAAGTGCTCGAGCGGGCAGAGCTGTTGCCGCGAGGGGAAGTGGTGATGAGCCACTTTTCCGCCCGCTACAGCGACCAAGAGGTCCGCCAGATCGTTCGCGAGCGCTTGCCGGATGAGCTGCGTGGTTTGGTCAAATTGTTCGGGGTCGGCGCGCCGCTCGAATGAGTCGAGCTCACGGCCGACTGGCTAGGCCCGCGGTGGCTCACTCCGGGTGACTGCACTCGCTCGGAATCGTGATTGTATTGGCATCGAGGGAGATGCCCGCTGTCTGCGCCAACGCGCGACCCACCAGGGTCGACCCGGTCTTCATGGTGATCGCGGTGCCTGCGACGATCGTGCCGTAGAACTCGACGGTCTTGCCGATCGTGACTTGCTTCTTGACGCTCCAAAATACGCCGCATGCTTGTGCGCCGTTGGCGAGCACGACATGCGCGCCGTCTGCGACCGTGAGCGTCAGGTTGCTGCGAATCACGAAGAAGGCGTTCGGATCGTGCTCCGCATCCAGCGTAATGTGGCCATTCAGGAGCACGTCAGCGCTGAAGCTATTCATGCAGGTGACGCCGGGGTGCAGCGTGATGTCGCCGGTCAGGCCGCCCACGACGTCGGTGTAGTCCGCGTCGCAAGCACGAGGGTCGATGTCGCCGATCAGGGCCGTGACATCCTGCTGGGCGACGATCGTGCGTTGGGCGTTGGGGGCGAGTGAGTCGGTGCCGTATTTTTCGTCGGTTGGAGCGTCGAAGCCGGTGATGTTCGACATCGCTCCCGCGCTCACGCCGAGGTTGCCCGTGACTGGCGAGACGTTGGCGGCACTGATCGCGCTGTAGGCGAGCGCAGCGAAAGGCTGCGCGGTAGCGAGCGTCGGCCCGAGGTAGCCTCCGTCGCTACCTGGTTTGCCGCCCGTACCGTTTGCCCCGCCGTGACTGCTGGCCCCCGCATGGCCAGTGGACCCCGCGCGGCTACTGGATCCCGCGTTCGCGCTCGCGCCACCGGCAGAGTCCGTTGAACCGTCACTGCTGCTGCAGCCGACGCTCAAGGCGGCCAGAATGGGCAAGGCCGCGAGACTGAATGTTGAACCAAAACGTCGTTTCATGATCTCGTCAGTGCAGCAATCGAGCCAGGATTGCGATTTCGATTCTGTGGCGCCATTTGCCGTGTGCCCCGGCCCGCATTGGTACAATGCGCCTCAGCTGGCGCGCGTCTGACACGATCGCGGCCATCGACGTGAATCCGACTAGGATGGCGGGCGTGCCTCTGCCGACCGAGCTTCGACTGAACGAACGCATTCGACGCGCCACTTTCGCGGAGCGCGTCGAGTTGAGCGAGCCGTTGCAGTCGCTGTGGGCAGGCTATGGCGAGCTGCGTCGCGTACGGCTCGCTGGCGCTCGAAGCGAAAACGCGATCGTGAAGGTAGTGACGCCACCGTCGGAGCGAGAGTTTGCGCGCGATGCGGCCCAGCTGCGGTCGCATCGGCGGAAGCTGCGTTCGTACCAAGTCGAGCTCGCGTTCTATGAAGGTTTGGCCAAGACCTGCGACGAAACCTGTCGTGTGCCCGCGCTCATTCACGGCGAGGCTCGCGACGAACGCTTCTTGTTCGTGCTCGAAGATCTGGACCAAGCCGGATTCGCTGGCCGCAGAGTGCACTGTTCGCCAGTCGAGATTGCCGCCTGCCTCGCTTGGCTAGCGGCATTTCACGCGCGCTTTCTTGGAGTCGAGCCTGCGGGGCTATGGCCAGTCGGGACGTACTGGCATTTGGCGACTCGCCCCGACGAGCTGTCGCGGCTGAGCTCCGGGGAATTGCGGCGTGCCGCTTTGCATATCGATCAGGGCCTCAGCTCGGCGCGCTTTCGCGGCCTAGTGCACGGCGACGCCAAACTCGAGAACTTTTGCTTCTCGAGCTCGGGTCAGACCGTCGCGGCGGTCGACTTCCAATACGTCGGCGGCGGCGTGGGAGTGAAAGACGTCGCCTATTTCTTGAGTAGCTGCTTGTCCGCGGCCGAGTGCGACGCACAGACCCCTGCTTACCTCGAGCTCTATTTCCACGCGTTGCGCGCGGCGCTCTGCTCGCAGGAGAGCCCGTTTGCGGACCACGCGGACGCGCTCGAGTGCGAATGGCGTGCACTTCTTCCGTGGGCGTGGGCTGACTTCCATCGCTTCCTCTTGGGTTGGGCTCCGGCCTACGCGGCCGCTGACCGCTACGGAAAGAAGCAGTTGGCACTCGTGCTGAACTCAGCGCGCTAGGTTTCCCGGTGCACACGCACACACGAAGTCGCCGATGCGCGCACACGCACCAGGGGCCGTGCGCGCTACTTGGCGTCGCGAGCCGCTTGCGGCTGCGCAGCGACCCGTTACAGTCGTAGGCGTGAGAATTCGGTTTCTGGCGGTCTCTGCGCTCTTGTGCACGGTAGCGTGTGGTAGCAGCAAGAGTGACGGCATGAGCGACGCGCATGCGGGCGCCGCTGCTTGCGTGGCGGGCTGCGCGGCCAGCGGTTCGCCGGGCAGCTCGGGCGGCCAGTCTGGAACGGCTGCTTCAGCTGGTAGCGGCTCGGTCGATGGCCCAGGCGGCACGGCTGACGGCGGCGACTCGGCGACCGGCGAGATGGGCAGTGTATACGGGCCGAAGTACTTCCGCTTCGGTGACAATCCGGGCTACTACGGCTCGGGTATCGATCGCCGGGAGAGCGCCCAGATGTCTGTCGCGGCCGGCGCCTCGAGTTTGCGTACGACCCTGCCCGAGTATTACTTGCAGAAGTGGGGGGATGCGATCGAGGTGGATGACTACGCTTCGTATCTCCCACTCGGGCTCGGCCACCACGTGTGCTTCTTGATTGGGCCGAGTCACGAACACTCCAACGCCCCCGCCGACGCGCAGGACTACGAGCTCGCGCATTACTCGCCAAAGAACTTGTACGAGCCAATCTTCAGCGCAGACGGCAGCGTGAACCCGAACAACTTCTGGGCAGCGTACGTCGAGCGCGTGGCCAAAAACTACGGTCCGTACTTGGACATGTACGAGGTTTGGAACGAACCCGACCAAGTGGGCAGCAATTGGCAAGCGACCGAAGCGTGGGACAAAACACCGCCCAACGCCAAAGATCTGATCTGGTGGAATGATTCGATCTTTTCCTACATTCGCATGTTGCGCATCACGTACGAGGTCGTGCACAAGTTCGACTCGGATGCCTCGGTGACCGTGGGCGGCATCGGCTACGGCGCGTTCTTGAGCGCGCTGCTTCGCTACACGGACGACCCCAAGGCGGGCGCGGTCAGCGCGGATTATCCGGACACGGCCGCCAAGTATTTCGATATCTTGAGCTTCCACTACTACCCGGTGTTCGGTGGCGGCAGCTCCGACGTCGGAGTCGAGGGCTTGTTCACGGCCCGTGACGACTACCGCGCGCGGCTGAAGGCGGCGGGCGCGGGTGAACGGCAATTCGTGGTCACCGAGACCGGCGCACCTCGCTACGCCGTGGGCGGCAATGTCGGCGGAGCTGATTATTCCGCGAACTACTTGCTGAAGGTGATGACGCTCGGACACTACCAGGGCTTGGTTGGCATCGATTGGTTTGCGCAGGGCGACGGCGCGGCGGTGGGTGCGTCCAGTGACTCGTTCGCCTACATGGGGCTCTACTTCGATTACTCGAGCGCCATGCAGGTTAGCGACGCCAAGCTCAGCCCGCAGGGGCAAGCCTATGCCTGGTTGAAAGGCTGGCTGCCCAATACCGCAGCCGATCCCGGCGCGCTGGCCAAACTCGACCTTCCGGAAGCAGTGCGCGGCGCGGCCTTTCTCGCCGAAGGCGGGCACCACTTGTACGTGCTGTGGGCGCACACGACCATGGACGAAAGCGCGACCGCGAAATGCTCACTGCCCGCTGCCGGGACCGCTACCGTGCGCACATTCAGCGTCGAGCATGGCGAAAGCGTGGCCATGGTCGAACCCGGCGCGGGCCAGATTGCGCTCTCGCTCACTGGCACGCCGACGGTGATCGAAGTTCCCTGAGAGCCAGGCCTAGAATCGCGGGCGACGGAACGGGTTTTTGGACTGGCTCCAAAAGCCCGCCCGCGGTCTTCGAGGCTCGAGCGCGCTCACCGGGCCTTTTCGTGGGCCTCGCAGATCGTTTTGTCGCCCTGGACGGCCACCACCACTCCGCCTTGGTCGGCGCAATAAGCCTCTGCGTTGTGCTGAACGGCTTGATTGTGAAAGAGCGTCAGACAGCTGCTCGTATCAAATGATGCTTTGAGCATCGTGAGCGCGGCGAGCACTGGATTTTTGCCGGCGCTGGCCGCCAACACCAAGCCCAGCTCACTCGAGGCGCAAGCCAACAGTGCGGCGGCGCTAATCAGCGGAGCGGGCGGCGCCGGAACCAAGGTTCGAGAAACGAAGCTCGACACCAACGACGACACGGCCGGGTCCGGCGGGGGCGGCGGGGGCGACGCGAGTGGTGGGGCGGCGAGTGGAAGCGTGGGCTCCGGTCCGGGGGATTCACACACGAGGCTCTCGAAATCCGAATCGATCTGAACCTCACAGCTGAAGGTATTCGGCGAGTCCGCGCTGCAGCGTACTGAATCAGTCAAATGGCCTCCTCCCAATGGGTGAGAGAACATCGGACGGTTGGCTAGGGCAGTTGCGCCTGTTTCACCGGCCACACGCCGAAGCCCCCTCTAGACCTGGTTTGATCGAGCGCAAGAGATCCGCGCCTTTGCTGGTCACGAAGACACGCCAAGCTTTGCCCGACATCGAGCACCCGCGGCTCACCAGGCCTCGGTGGTCCAACACGGCCATCGCGTGCCAAATGCCCATGGCATCGAGCTCGAGATCCCGGGCGACCTCGTTCTGACTCACGGCATCACCGGTGCGGTTGACCAAAGACCAGGTCGCGTCGAGCACCAGCCATTCGGTGAAGGTGATTCCCGAAGCGGCCAGGCAGGCATTCATCCGCTGGCGCCAACGCAGAGCCGAAAGCCACTGTCGCTTCTTTAGCTCTAACTGAGCCTCGGCTAGCTCACGAGCCATCGCTCCGTCGACTGCATTTGCCATCGCTGCACCGCATTGCCCTTTGGGTTCTCCGCTCAGCCTCGAAATCGTGCTGGCTGGCGTTGAGGGCTAATCGGCCGAGCTGGACGTCGGTTTCCTAAAAAAGGTAGCCGTCCGTCCTTCTCCGAAAACGAGTTGCGATGGCTCACGCGAGAGCCTGGGCTCGTGGCCAGCCCGGGCTCTCTCGAATCGGGCGGTTACTTGATGATCGTGAACTTGCAGTTCATGCAGTTGTTGTTGCCTTCGCAGTCTTCACCGAAGGTGGACTGCACTTTGCCGTCACCGCAGATGGGAGCGGTCTTGCAGGCTTTGGTGCAGACGCCGTCACCGTAGGCCGTGGCTACCGCGACGTTGTTGGCGCCCTTGTCGCACTGCTCGTTGCCGTTCTTGATGCCGTCACCACAATAGCCGGCCAGCTTGCACTGCGGGGTGCAGGTGCCGTAGGTGCCGTCGTTGATGCCGTTGTCGCACTGTTCGGGCGCTTCGACCGTCGCGTTGCCGCACTTGAGGCGGCACTGCGTGTCGCAGGTGGTGCTGGCCGGGCCGTTGTTCACGCCGTCGTCGCACTGTTCCGGGGGTTGGATCGTGCCGTCGCCGCACAGCTTGCTCGGCACATAGGCCGTGCAATCTGCTTTGCAAGAGCCCGGGAGGCCGGTGTTTTTGCCGTCGTCGCACTTTTCCGGGCCGTTGATCACGCCGTCGCCGCATAGGCCGCCCGGCACGCATTGATCCGTGCAGCTGTTGGGGCCGTAAGCGCTACTCATGTTGGCGGCGCCGTTGTCGCAGCCTTCCGGCGGGTCTTGGACCGTGGAATCACCGCAGCTCGGGCCGAACTTGCAGAGCGCCGTGCAACCACCGTAGTTGCCGTTGTTCTTGTTCGCGCCGTCGTCGCACTGCTCACCGTCGTCGTGCTTGCCGTTGCCGCACTTGAATTGGCAGCTGGTATCGCAGTTGCTGCTGGCGCTGCCGTTACCGTTGGCACCGCTGCCCGAGTCGCACTGTTCGCCGCTTGCCGTATCGACCGTGCCGTTGCCGCATTTCTTCTTGCAAGTGGTGTCGCAGTTGCTGCCTGGCCCGCCGTTCTTGGCGCCGTCGTCGCACGCCTCACCGTTGGTGATCGCGCCGTCGCCGCAGCGCGCGCCGAGCTTGCAGTTGCTTTGGCACTTGCCGTAGGCGCCGGTGTTGTTGGTCGTGCCGTCGTCGCACTCTTCCAGATTGCCCTTTTGCAGGATGCCGTCACCGCAGTAGTTCGGGGTCAGGCAGCCGGGGGCGCACTGGCCAGCCGCGGGCACCGAGCTGGTGTAGGCGTCGATATTGAGCCCGTTGTCGCAAACTTCGGGCGGAGTGAGCGGCATCTTCTTGTCGCCGCAATACGGGCCCAGCTTGCACTCGGTCGTGCACTTCCCGTACGTATTGCCGGTGGGCGGTACGTTCAGGTTGCCGCGGTCGCACTGCTCGCTGCCTGCGGCGAAGCCATCACCGCAGATCGGCGTGCACACGCTGGGCGCGCTGTTGAAGCCCGTGAGGGTCAGCCGGAAGTTCGAGGCGGAGACGTGCCGCTCGGCATTGAAGATCGCAATCTCGTATATGCCATTGGCGGTCAGCCCCAGGCCACTGATGGTGGTGCAGCCCAGCGTTCCGGTGTTCGGCACGTTTTCGGTGCAGCTGTTGGCGGTGCCGTCCGCGTTGAGCGTGAAGTTGCCGTTGACCTTGGAGTGAATACCGCCCAGGTCGAGCACGAGCTTGCCGTTGACGAAAACCCACAGATCGTCGTCGCCGTAGAAGGAGAGCTGCTCGCCGCCCTTGAAGGCGAACCAACTGCGTAGCTCCGTGGTGAAGTGGTAGTTGTGGTTACCCGTCGCACCGGCGCGGGCGATTTCTGGGTTGGTAGCGGCGACGACCCAACCCTTGCCGTCGATGGGGAAGAAGCCATCGGTGTAGCCCGCGGTGTCACAGCCCGTGTTGTCGCACGAGTACTGGTAGGCGCCACCGCCCAAGGCCTTCAAGGCGATGGTGCCGGTGAAGGATTGGTTCACCGCATTGGTGTCGATGTACCACTGATTGAACCGGTTCGTGATCGCGGTGGCATCGGCGAGCGAGGCCGCGTTGGTCGGCGTCAAGATGGCATCCGTGCCCGATACCCAACCCGGGCCGTTCATCGTCCAATTCGCCACGTTGTTGTTGCCTGCGGGCGGCGTGAACGTCGGTGACGCGAACGATGGATTGTAATCCGGGACGTACCGGTACGGACGCGCCCCGCCGACATTGATTTGCTTCAGGCTTCCCAACGTCATGTTCGGCAAGCGGCGATCTTGGACCGGATTGACCTCGAATTGAGGATGGCTGCGCGGTGAGAAATCACGCCAGACGACGGGCAGGGTGAGCAATGCGCCGGGAGCGGGCTGACTGCACGTCCAGGCCTTTTGCGGCGGGTTGGAGGCGGGGACCAGCTCGACCTTGCAATTGGCGTCGCAGCCGTCCCCGGGGAGCACGTTGCCGTCGTCGCACTCTTCGGGCGGCAAGACCAAGCCGTCACCACAATGGGCGAAGCATTGGTAGGGGAGCCCGGTTTCCACTGGGGTCTTGTAGGTATTCGCCGTGCCGCACACCGGTTCGTTGGTGCAAGTCGGCGAGCAGCCATCGAACGGGATGTTGTTCCCGTCGTCACATTGTTCGCTGCCGAGGATGGTATTGCTCGTATTGGACGGGCCGTTCACCGTGCCGTTACCGCAATACGGGCCTGCGGGCTGGGAATGCGTGGGCTTGGTTGGGTCGCAAACGTAGTTCGGCTTCAGCTTGCAGGCTGCGGTGCAGCAGGCCACATCTGCCTTTTCGTCGCACTGCTCGACACCGACCACGATGCCATCACCGCAGATTTCGGTGCACGGCGCGCCAGCCAGCGGACAGGCCCAGCCGGTGATGATCTGACAAGTAGCGGAGCAGCCGTGCTTGCCGTCGTTCAGACCGCTGTCGCAGGTTTCCGTACCGGTGACCTTGCCGTCGCCGCAGACCATGGGCACGCACGGGCCGCCGTTGGACGGGCACGTCGCGTTGGGTGCGATCGTGCAGCTCGGGGTGCAGCCGTGAACGGTGTCGACCAGGCCGTCGTCGCACAGCTCATTGCCGGCCAGAATGCCGTCACCGCATTGCTTGGCAACGCAGGGGGTGTTCGGCGACGTACACTTCCAGCCGGTCTCGACCGCGCACACGCTGGAGCAGCCGTCGCCGCCGACGATATTGCCGTCGTCGCACAGCTCAGCGCCTTCGACCTTGCCGTTGCCGCACTGCGCGGGGGGCGGGGGTGGGGTGTAGATGCAGCTCTGGCCGACGGTGGTGCAGGTGTAATTGGCCTCTACCGTACAGACCGGCGGACAGTTGCTGCCGCTGCAGGTGCCGGAGCAGCCATCATCCGAGAAGATGTTGCTGTCGTCGCAGGTTTCACCTGGATCGAGCTTGCCATTGCCGCAAATGCGCTCGCACGCGCCACCGGTCGCGGGACACGCCCAACCCGACTCGGTAAAGCAGGTCGAATCACAGCCGTCGTAATTCTTGAAGTTGTGGTCATCACACTGCTCTCCGGCTTCGATCGTGCCGTTGCCGCAATACAGATCGACCACGCATGCGCCGCCGGCCGGCGGACACTTCCAGCCGGTGACGCGCTTGCAATCCACGTCACAGCCGTGGGCGCCGTCGTTCGTGCCGTCGTCGCACTGCTCGCCGAGGGTGGTCGAGACGATGCTGTCACCGCAGAACAGATCCTTCGTACAGGCTTGGTTGGCTCCGGGGCAGCTCCAACCTGCGATCACCGTGCAGGTCTTCGAACAGCCCGCGGTGTCGTCGTTCAGGCTCTTGCCGGCGCTGTCTTTGCCGAGATCGCAGCTCTCGCCCGTCTCGACCTCGCCGTTGCCGCACTCGGCCGGTTTGGTGGGGATCTTCTCGCAGTCTTCACCGGCGTCGGGACATCGCCAGCCGGCTTCGACCGTACAGTTGCCGTCGCAGCCATCGCCTGGCTTGCCGTTGTTGTCATCACACGTTTCGGGCGCTTCGACCTTGCCGTCGCCACACACCGGGCCGTCTGGGCCTGGAGCGCCGCCTTCACCCGCGTCCCCTCCGGTGTCGCTGCCGCCGTCCGGGGTGATCTGAAAGCCGCCAGCGCCCGTACCGGACGAACCGCCATGCCCTTGACCACCGGTGCTCGGGTCACCCGGAGGATTCGATACTTCTGGAGTTCCTCCGCAAGCGAGGACCAAGAGAGCGGATGCGAAGATGGACCCTAACGCGCTGATGCGATTCATATCTGCCACTTGCCCAATCAGCCCAAAAGCTGGAAAAATTTGCTACCGCTAAGCATAGCTTTCGCCCCGCACGACTTCAACAGTCTACACAATGCAGCGCGCGAGAACAGGCGCACCTCTACGTACCCTCAAATATGTCTGACTCGGTTCGAGCGCGCTCCGCCGACAGGCGTGACAGGCTTGGGCGCATCACTCTGGCTCGGGCTGGCTCGGGCTGGCTCGGGTCTGTCATTCTTGTCATGGGCAAGCGCGCGCGACCGCTTCCGCCTGGAAACATTTCGCCCCCGAAATCTCACGAACTACTCACTTATCGATGAAAGATCGGTACCCTTACGGACACACAGAGTCGGGGGGACCGAGGGCGCTGAGCGCGCGCGGAGTAGCGGATGGGTCGGTTGCGGGGGTTCTGTCGGCAGCGCCAGCTGGTCGTCGGGCGTGCCGGGTTCCGCTGACACGGCAGGATCGCGCGCGCGCAGCACCGGCCACTCGCGCCCCGAGCCGGGGTCGACGAGCGTCGTGGCGTCCTTGTAGATTCGCGCGCTACTGTGCAAGACAGCGGTGGCACGCGATAGGGGCAGCCATTGGTATCGGCCCGGGTAGTGGGCACGCAGCAATGCGTGGACCTCGGGCGCATGGCGCGCGCTCATCGCCGGGAACAGGTGGTGTTCGACGTGATAGCCGAAACCCAGGGTGAGCCACTCGAGCCAGCGCGGAGTGGTGACGCTCAGCGAGTTCAACAAGGGGTCGTTGATGACCGTGAGTGGGCTCAAGCTGTGATTCGTGAGGATGAAGCCCATCACGATGGCGTTGGCGACCAAAAGCGGGAGCACGAAGGCGAACACGAACGCCAAGCCCCCCAACGCGAAGGCCAGGGTCGTCCACAGCGCAACACCGAGCAGCGTTTCCAGAATGGCATAGGCCTGCTCCTTGGCAGACAAGAAGCCGCGCGCGCGGGCAGCGAGCAACATGTGGCTGCTTTGCACCGAAAAGCCGATCAGCGGCGTTGACGCGCCGCGCAGCCGTCGCAGGCCGGGGGCAACCTGAGTGGCAACGCGGATCGCTCGACTCTGCCAGTACTCGCGCAGGGTCGGATAGGCGTCGGGATCTTTGCCCTCGTGCTGCGTGTTCCCATGATGCACACGGTTGTGCCAGGCGACCCACAGCCGGGGTGAAACGACGAATGGCAAAAAGCCGATCCAGCCCACGAGATAGCGCAGGCGCGGTCCACGCACGATCGCGCCATGCAGCGTCTCGTGACCGAGGAAAGTGAGCCCGGCGAAGCACACGCCGATGATCAAAGACAACAGCGGCGCGGCTAGCCAGGGCACAACGCGCTGTTGCAACGCGCTGCAGCACAGGGTGATGATCGCCAAATGGGCGGGTAGCCACCACAAACGGCTGCGGGCGGGTTGGAACGCGCCGCGCTTCAAGCGCGGTCGCAGCACGCGCACGTAGCTCGCAATCGTGCTTTCGATCATACACGAGTGTGACGACAATCGGCGCTGACGCCGTCACGTATCGGTCACACGCAGTCACGACTCTGATAGGGTCGATGTATGTCGGGTGCGGTTCGAGTAGAGGCGTCAGCGGTTCGCATCGATCTCGTGCAGGAGACGGAGCGCGCGCTACTCGCGAATTTGCTCGAGCTCTACTTGCACGATCTGAGCGAGACCTTCGCCATCATTCAATTGGCTGCCGACGGCCGCTTTGGTTATCCGCACCTGGCTGCCTATTGGTCCGCACCCGAACGCCGCTTTCCCTTTCTGATTCGCAACCGTGAGCAGGTGGTCGGCTTCGCTTTGGCGCAGCGCGGCTCGCCGCTCAGCGATGACCCAGGGGTCTTCGACGTGGCCGAGTTCTTATTCTTGCGCAGCCAGCGGCGGACGGGAGTGGGTGCGCGCGCCGCGCACTTACTCTGGGACCGCTTGCCGGGCCGCTGGATCGTGCGTGTGTCGGAGGCAAACCGCAGTGGGCTGCCGTTCTGGACGCGCGTCATCCAGAGCTACGCGGGAGAGCGTGCGACGCAAACACTACGCCGGAGTGAGCCGCACAGCTGGCGTGTGTTCGCCTTCGACTCCGAGCCACACGAGGCCCTCCGCATGCGCTAAAGCGGGCTACGCGCCGGGGTCGGTCGGCTCGCGCCCGCTAACCAACCCCAAAACTGAACGAGTGCTGGCTCAGCCGCGTGCGACGGCGCGCGTCGCGCGCGCTTTGGGCGAGGTGACGCGGCGTGTTTGACGACGCGTCAATTCGGTCGCCGACTTGATGCGACCGGCGCTACTACGCGTCGATTTGCGCGATGGCGTCGCGCTGGCAGAGATCTCGAGCGCCGGACCGCCCTTGTTGTTGGAGCGTTTCGACAGATTGCGCGGCGCGGTGCCATCACCGCTCACGCCCGCCGTTGCCGCACCGACGGCGCGATCGATGCTGTGCGGTTTGGCCTTTTTCGGCTTCGCCTGGCTGCTGCTGACCTGTTGTTCCGCCCGGTACCGTTCAGCTCTGGTTGCCATGCCGCTCAGGATAACGGCGCGCGTCCGCGATTGCACGCGCTGCTTGGCTCATTTGCTGAGCGCATGGAAAGGCTGACGAAATCAGCCCAGCGTGGCAATGCACTGAGGCATTCTTGAGCCAAAAGCGCGCGCGCCGCCGCCACTGCTTGGCTCTGCGGGGGCCGATTTGCTATGAGGCGGAGAGGCTGAGCGTTGGCTGGGGAGTCCAAAATCATGGTCATGCGATCGAGTGCGCTGCGGGCGGTAGTATCCACTCTGGGACTTCTCACGTTGCTGATACAGGCTTGCTCCAGTTCGGAAGGGCCGCTCTTTTCCGCTGCAGGTAGCGGTGGCGCCGGCCCCGCTGCAGGTGTGGGCGGCGCGAGTAAAGCCGGCGCGTTCGCGGCCTCCGGCTCTGCGGGCGTGGCTGCCGTCGCCGGAGACGCCGGCAGCGGCGAAGCCGGCGAGATCGAAACGGGCACGAGCGGCAGTGCGGGCACGAGTGGCAGCGCAGGCACGAGTGGCAGCGCAGGCACGAGTGGCAGCGCAGGCACGAGTGGGACTGCGGGCATGAGCGGCGGTGCGGGCACGAGCGGCGGTGCGGGCGCGAGCGGCGGTGCGGGCGCGAGCGGCGGCGCGGGCACGAGCGGCGGTGCGGGCGCGAGCGGCGGTGCGGGCGCGAGCGGCGGTGCGGGCACGAGCGGCGGTGCGGGCACGAGCGGCGGTGCGGGCATGAGCGGCAGTGCGGGCATGAGCGGCAGTGCGGGCATGAGCGGCAG
>Ga0247778_1000531_pt1 | contig 43697 bp, 32 predicted proteins | sample UWRJL049202B5_FD_179939 | JGI IMG/M metagenome (GOLD analysis project Ga0247778, IMG submission 179939) | Plant litter microbial communities from Arlington Agricultural Research Station in Wisconsin, United States - UWRJ-L049-202B-5 | ecosystem: Environmental > Terrestrial > Plant litter >...
ATTTTGTAATATTATATTAAATTCTTAATCTAAATCCCTAATTGAATATTCTGAATTATTATTTTAGAAATTAATAGATTATATAATATTATATAATATTCCTATAATAACTAGACAATCTCAATTATATTTTTAGTTTTATAATTTAAAAATATTTACAAATATACTCTAAATTTATATTATAAAAATCATTTAAATTTGAATTTTAAAAATTTTTCAAATTCAATATTTATTAACTATTTTACAAATATTTTCTCCTCAATTATTTATATATAAAAATTAATTTCGATTCATTTTATATTTATATAATTTTGTTATTTATTATATTTCTACAATTTCTTGGTTATTTATATTAGATAATAAATATGTTATCAATTTATAGATTTTAATATATAATTTTTATTTATATTAATATTTCGCAATATTTTAATCATTTGTATTCTTATAATAAAATAGATCTTATACAATTATAAAACATTATTTAAAATCTCTAGGAGTAAATTGTTAATTTTATTCTAATTTGTATTTCGATTATAAAAATCCAACTTCCTGATCCTGGCAAATTCAATAATATAGTACAAAAATTCGACACTTAATTATTAGTTATTAAAATTAAATTTTATATCAATAATTCCTCAATTAGCAATATATTAATTTAATTTTATTATATTTATTTAAATCTTAAATTTAATGTCCAAATCCTTGTCCTATTTTAATTATAGTAATATATGGAGAACAAAACAATTGATAATATTTATAATTATAATACTATTTTCGACCAATTGATTTAGATATATAGCGATTTTAATAAAATTAAAAAAATTAAAAATAAATTATATAAACTAGAATAAAATATAAATTTTCTTATTATCTATATGACCCAATTTGAATATTTATTTTATAAAATTAAAAATAAAATTTGATTAAATATTAATAAAGTTTTCTTTTTTTGCAAAAATTTTTATTAAATTATTAAAAATTGGTTTTTTCAATAATTTAATTTTTCAAAAGATTATATTAATTTTTTCAAGATTATACAATAATTAATTAATTATATTTCTTTATTTATTCCAAATATTAATTTTAATATTAATTAAATAGATCAAAACAACTTGAAATTTTTTATCTTATTCAATCATTAATAAATATATATTTTATATATTAATCTAATAAAAATTAATATTTTAGTATTTATAATTATTTTCAAACATCTATCTCCGTATTCGATTAAATAATAAAAACATTTTTATTATAAAAAAATAGCCGCGATTAATAAAAATTGGAAAAAAATAAAAAAATAATATTAAATTGATTTGGATAAAATTTATAATAACTAATTCTAAAAATAATTTGGAGACTAGTCTCCTGAAAAGGGAGAATAATATTACGGCGCCCATATAACTTATATTATATATATGATTCATCTTGATCTAATAATACTAGTCCTATATTTAAGGAGGCCTCCTCCTACCTTTAGCTAGCTCTACATTCAATATTCTAAGTTACCACGCATATTGTGTGCCTTGTGACAGATAGAATAATTAAGGAGATATGGTTAGGAAGGAAAATGGTTGATAATAGTTATTAAGAAATCCAGATTGTTATTTAAAACACGAAAATATATTAGGTTAGGAGGGGGATAATATTATAAACAAAACCTAGAAAAAGGATAATTCTCGGTATAGACGGCATGGCCCTGAAACTTGGTAGTAAATATTATATAAAAAAACCGATATCTAGGAAATTATATAAGAAAAATCCTTTGGGAGTTATATAAGGGATCCCTTAGATTTTTGGATTTTTTTTAACAAAAATTTAAAAAATTTGGGATTTTTGTTAAAAAAAAATCTATAAAATATGAAAGTTTTATATAAAATAAAATTTTTATTTATTAAATAAAAACTTCGTGCTCAACTTAAATAATATTTCAATATATTAGTATTTTTATATTTATAACAATTATATCGATATAGTAATAATTCCCTTCCTAGAACCTCAGACACAAACCCAACGCACGCGCTGAGTCAGCAACCAGAGCAATCGTTACAGTTAAGCGAAGCCGTCGAACCACTTATCGTGTATTGTTATTTGGTGAGGAACATGGTCCGTGCACCCTCGTGTAGGACAGTGCCCTACACACCAAAAGTTGTCCGGAATAAAGGGTAGGGGAAATCATCGCCGATTCCTATATATCTCTGACGTAGTGTCGTCAATGCGAATAACTTCGATAAAATCTTGAAACAATAATTTTGGTGATAGCCTGACGATCTATCCAATGTGGATTTCCGGCTGATATGAATTAAGTCATCGCTGCCACAAATCAGGCAGGTTCAAAATACTACAGAACAATGGAAGTTCTTTTTCACTCTCTCAAATGGTCTGTAATTCGTTCTAAGTTATATTGAGCAGTTAGTGGGCGGAGAGAGCGGCCCCTTGCATTCTGCACAGCTGCTTGTAGAAATTGGTATTCGGAGGTATACTTCGCTTGACTCCTAGCGGGGCTGCGAAGTCACAATCATCTGAGTAATACATTTAGTCCGTTGGTTCAGAGCTTCTTTTTTGGCCAAAAAGACTCTATAGTGGTAAGGGCCTACTGTTTGACAACAAAGATTGTACTATATGATCCCTCGCTAGCCCCAGGTCTTGCGCCATTGTCACTGCCCGAGCTTTAACATTTTCAGCCGCAGACTCTGCCAATTCGCTCTCAGGCGTATTATGAAATGCATATTTTTTCCTCTTCCCAATCCGCAGAGATAGCTCAGCAGCATATTCATGTAATTGCGAGCCAAATTGAGTAAAGAGAAGCATCAACATTGGAACTGCGGTTGATAAGGGCGGAGTATAGTTCCCAATTTTCAAGTCAGGTACCTCAAAATGGACAGGTATCTTGGAAATTTCGCCACCTCTAACACATAGTCTCATATGCTTAGCCAAAGCTGCGTAGATATCGATTAAGCGCAAGTGACAGGAAATAATGAGGTAGATTGAAGAATGATCAAATGCTAGTGGATCGGAAGGTGATGGTGATCTCATCGCTTTTGGTTCCATCAGGGACCCCTTGAAATGAAGATTGGATTTGAGATTGCCACCTGACATTGTTGTTCGTGAGGTTTGCGGGATGAGCCGTGGCAAAAAAGAATCCAAAAAGGGCGGATAGATATCGATGAGGCTCTGGGTGAGAAGTATCGTGTCTTCCAAAACGTAATTCGAAGAGTATGCCATGTTATCGTTCAAGCTAGGAGTGTCATGAATTGAATGGGACGGAATTGTACTGCCATGTTGGAAGAGATCAATGCTGAGCTGTGATAAGCGGCGAACACAGCTTCCCCTCTGATCGACCCCCTGTACCTCACAGTTTTGAAACGTGCCGTTTGAAAGTTCACGTCTTACTGTATTGTTTGGCAGTAGGGGATCGACATCAACGGATTCAACATCTGATGTAGGCAGGCAAATCTCTCTCGGGGTTAACTCATCGTCGAGCCCGAAGCTGCTATTGTCTTGCACTGCCATGTTATGAGAACTCTCAAAAGCTAACCTTACTGAGCCCAGTGGGCTTGAAGGATACTGGCTGCGCCAATCAAACTCGTCAAATGAAAAGTTCTGGCTGAACTGGAAAGGGCCTAAAATAGGCATGGCTTCTGGGTCTACTGAGTAGGGTGACTCTTCGAATACGATGTCGTCATTGGACTCTGTATATCTCAGATTCTAAGCAAAATTGGAGGTTGGCGGTACTACTGACCGATCGATTCTTTTTCTCGAGTTAGCGAATCTGGAAGACGCTGCCGCTTTGGATGGCTCCGAATAGTGCTTGGTCTAGTCATATTCTGTTCTTCTTTAAGCAAAGTCAGAAGGCTAAAATTTTGCGGAATTGCTTCATCGTCACCTCTGGGATGTTTGTTCTGTCTGAACGGACTAAAAACACACGGCGTTTTGGCTTTCGAGCAACGACCACAGGCGACATTCCCCGAGCTTTCAATCTTATGAATGCTAGTCAATGACCAATTGTCGGGCCAAAACTCAGAGGGATTTGAAGCAACTTACAGAGCATTTCATTTTATGAGCATGACATCTGTCACACGCGGCACGTCGCCGGACATCAGCCATAGAGAGTGGGTGTTGAAATTTCGAGAAAAAAACACTCGTAGCAAGTAACAGATGAAAATTTGACGTCGGTCCTCCCTACTGTAAGTCAATGTAGATTGATTTCAGAAGAATGATTAGAGGAGCATAAGAGTAAGATCTGATTAATCTGGTGGGCATCTTTTGGTTCCTGTAAGGTTGGTGCGTAAAGATGTTACACCCGGGCACAGCTTGTTCGGCGTTCGCTTCAAATATATTTCAGAAGTGAGATTCCTGCCTGAATTCGGCGTTCCCAGCTTCATCAACGCCGGCGCCGGTTCGTGTTACGATTTTGTTGGCCTCGGATAAATCTGCATGTAAGCATGCATGCAGATGTAGGGTTTGATTGACATTTTGGGGCTACACCCTGCTTTTCATTGACTCCAATGAACGCCGAGCCTGGTCTGCCTGCCGCCAACAATCACTCCGGCCCGGATCCGTCGAAATGAGAGTTTTCGAATTTGAACCCCATAATTCATGGATATATCAGTTCAAAATCTTTTTGTTGTGAATTCTAAACTCGCTCCTGTTCTACAAACTATTACACTTATACAAGGCCCCTTACATCGACATGTCTTCTCCCGACACGAAGCATGAGACAGATGAGAATTCCGCAGCATCAGAGATGGCACCAGCTGCCAGTATTGAAGCCAGTAAAGTTACGGACCCAGGTTTAGTCCGTGACTGGCATTTTTACATGGTATTTGTCGCTCTCTCCATCACGGCACTTCTCTCTTCCATTGAAGCAACGATTATTTCAACCGCATTACCTACAATTGTCAACAACTTAAATGTTGGCAGTAATTACGCCTGGGTTGCAAACTCTTACTTTTTAACAAGGTTAGTGAAGGTTCAATGCTACCCCAGCTTCCGCAAATCTGATCTGACATTCCTATTTCTAAAGCATGGTCGTACAACCACTCTACGGACAACTAGCCAATATATGGGGCAGACGCTGGACCATGATTTCCAGTGTTGTACTCCTGCTTGTTGGGAGTGCTATCTGCGGCTGGGCGACTAACGGGACTATACTTATTGCTGGCCGAGCAATCCAGGGCCTCGGAGGTGGAGGAATAAACATGCTCGTTGAACTTATTGTCTGCGATTTGGTTCCTGTACGCGAGCGGAGTAAATTCATGGGTAAGTATAGTAGCATCTATGAACTTGCACCCCATCCTGACACAACTGACTATTAGCCCTCTAGGAATCATTATGGGTGCCCTTACTGTTGGTACGGCCGTAGGACCCATCATTGGCGGGATAATTGTACAAAGCAGCAGCTGGAGAGTAAGTCTCCGTCCATTCATCTGCGGATCTAAAGCTATATTATAAATGCTGATGGAAGCTTGTTTTAGTGGGTATTTTGGTTGAACTTACCTGTTGGAGGCGGGGCCTTGGCATTTCTCATCCCCTTTCTCCAAGTCAACTACGTACGGGAATCCACTTTGATCAACAAGTTGAAACGCATTGACTGGATTGGGAATATTATGCTCGCCCCTTCACTAGTCGCAATCCTTATTGCCCTCACTGATGCCGATACCAAATCCCCCTGGTCATCATGGCGAGTTATTCTTCCACTGATTCTGGGATTCGCTGGGCTTGTGTGTTTCCAAATCTACGAATCGACTAGCTATTGCGTGGAACCTACCGTCCCAACTCGACTCTTTGCCAGTCGCACATCTCTCGCAGGGTTCACCCTCACTCTAATACATATCATCACCTCAATATGGTGTATATATTTCTTCCCGCTATATTTCCAGTCTGTCAAGGGTTCTAGTCCATCTCGTTCAGGCGTGCAAATTCTACCTACCTTTTTGATCCTATTGCCTTTTGCCATTGTCAGTGGTCTAGTAGTATCAAAAGTAGGCAGATATAGACCCATACACCACGCAGGTTTTGCAGTTATGATGCTTGGCTTTGGTCTCTCCACTCTCCTCGACTCTCAGTCATCTACATCGGAATGGGTGATTTATCAGGGTATCATCGCAGCCGGATCCGGCGCTATAGTCAGCAGTCTCCTACCAGCAATCCAGGCCGGCTTTTCGGACGACGACGCTGCCGCTTCGACTGCTCTGTTTACCTTTATGCGCAGTTTCGGTGCTGTCTGGGGTGTAGCCATTCCCGTGGCAGTCTTCAATAGCCGGGTCGAGAAGCTTTTGTACCGAATTGAAGACCCAACTGTCAGAGCGTTATTGGCGAACGGCCAAGCATATCAGCACGCTTCCAGGGATTTCATTTATTCGTTTCCAGCACGCGAGAGAGATGAAATAATCGGTGTCTATACGGCAGCTTTGAAAACAGTGTGGCAGGTTGGTATTGCTATGGCCGGTCTTGGGTTTCTGATTGTTTTTGCGGAAAAAGAATTGAAGCTACGGACAGAATTGCAAAGTGAATATGGAATGAAAGAACAAAAGGGACAGAAGCCAACGGCATCAAATTCCGCTCCTGTGGCCGGCGTGCAGATCGCTTCTGAAGTTTGAATGCTGAACGAGGAGCTGTTACTGTGGGAATGTGGGGAGACAAGTTAGCTGAGACAGTTTTGTGTGCCTACGATTCAAGGATAGGATTCAAGGATAGGGGTCTTCAAGAGTCAAGAATAGACTGAGTTTTCGTGACAAAAATATGCAATATTTCATAGTACGACGCCAGTGATCCCTATTGCTTGAACTGTAAACTCTTGAATTGCTTGTTTGTTAAGGAAGTGAAGCATGAATCATTCCTTGTAGACCTGGCGCAAGTATGCATTTGGGAACATGTAATATACGTCGAAAGAATTCTTAAAGTGATTAATGAGTTCGGAACGGTAGAGCCCAGGATCTTGTCCTGTAGGAGGTTTCCTGGGAATAAGCAGGCTCAAAGAGGATCTTCAACGCTAGCATAGCTAGGTAGGCAGATATCTTCCCCGCATGCCCTCTTGGCCACACCAGAATGTGAATAAATAACTACATGAACCACTGTAGCAACTCAGAATTTCTTCACTAAACAGTATTGGTATCTATAATTTACACTGTATGTTCTATACGAAGGTTCCGGCGAAAAGTCCTGCCGTTTAGTGAGTAAGCCCTGAAATACGCTGTAAGTCGCTGTAAGACACCCCTGGGGAAAATCCCTTGTAAGTATAATAAGTACTAGCTTGTAACTACAGCAACTGTGGAGTATTACTCAATATATTTGTGGCATGACCCACTATAATTTTAGCGACCTAATCATTAGTTTTTTATAACCCTTACCGGAGAACCTAGGTCGGGTGGGTAACCGGTTGGTTGGCCCCACTACAGTGATATGCGATTTAACCTTGACAAATGCTAAAAACACGGAAATTGGTCCTTTTTTCCTATGCCTAAGACCAATATGAGGTACGAATAATTGGTTGAAGGTTCCGGGATCAATAAACTAAATCTATACTAATAAAACTTTTGGTGGTTGCTCGTCGGTCACATAACTTTTTTGAAGCCCGATTTTTGGTCCTCGATTTTACGTGTAACGTTAAACCTTCTTAGGAAGATCCATCCGCAGCCACCCTCCAGCCGCGCCTCCGATTACCCCTTGCAATAACTAACCTCTTCTAGCCGAAAAAGTAAAGTGCCGCCGAAGACCGCCAATCTACGAGCACGGAGAGATTTCTTAACGTGTAACGCCAAGAAATATTCGACGGCGAGCTAATTGGACGGCTTCTTCAATAAGTGGGTTATGGTCTTAGGCGAGGTTAGGGTCCCTCTCCTCTTATTGTTATAAATAATTGTAGGTATACTTATTAAAAAAATATTAAAAAAATATTCAATTTTCAAATCAAATTTTTAAGAATTTTTTTTAATTTATTAATTAAATATATTTTTTTTGAAATAATATTCATAATACAGAAATTATTCTTAAATATTGTTGGTTGTATTTTATAATTATTAAAATAAAATGGATCTATAGGAAAAAAGGACCCATTTCTATGTTTTTAGCATTTCTCAAGGTTAAATCGCATATCACTGTACCCATTTGAGCTCGCGTGGTCAACCACCCGAGCTGCTCCCCGCCCTTACCGAAGAGTGGCTTACAGGGCTTCATAGCGTCTTACAGGGCCTTACGGTGATCTATGCACTAAACGGCAGGACTTTTTGCCGGAACCTTCGTAAATTACGTAGCATTACTGTCTTGTACTACGCCGGATGCTCGGCTTGGGGTATGTCACACAGCTGTAAATTAAGCGCATCTTACAACAATGTGACTCTGACACAAAATATTGTCCCAGTTTAGTCACAACTTCAAAGCAGGTCTGACATGCAGCGTGGACTACTGTAAGTCCAAATTTCGGCCTGATCGTCGCACTCGCCCTTAGCTCTATCGCCTTAACGAAGATCGTTCTCAACGTGGAAAGTAGACCTTGAGGTTACACTTTCTTTAATTAGGTTGAATTCAGAATTGAGCACCCTTTTTATAAATTGCTTACCGATCCAAGTCAGACGCATGTCGGACTCGCACGCAGCTAGCTGCAAACAATCTTGGCGTCTTAGGTGGGTGCAGAGCCATGTTCGAACTTGTTTCTCGAATCAAGGTATGAAAGCAACCTGACTTATAGAGTCAATTCCTTCAATCTCAAAGAACACTTGCCTTCTAGTAACGCCAGCTTAGCCAGCTGATGTGGAATAGCCTGCAATAAGAATCACCGGCAATTATTTATTCTCCAGACTCGCTAGACCTTGCGCACCGATGGATATTGTGCCCTAGATGTTTCATAGCCTTGCACTATCTAGTACATGTTACATACGAAGTACATTGCATCAACAAGGATCTCTCTGCATTTACAACAGCCCCTGCGCTTACTTCGTCTTTGCGTACTGCAGTCAGGAAGCCATTCGCCATTCTTACAGCGAACCCCGGCTGGTGGCATAGCTAATTTTATCTTCTAGCAATTATTCCTGGGAATATAGGGGCAGTATAATACCTAAGACCCAAGTCCATGCTGCACTCATCAATTACAGGATTCCAATCGGCGGTGACAGAACCTGAGTTCTTTTCTTCCGTCTGCTGGATCTGCCTTCTTTGGTACAAGGGCATATATCCCAGGACAGTAAAGAGTTTCCGCCGGCTTCAAGCCCCAGCTGATACCATATACATACATATATATCAGGATCCTTTCCCTGGTAGAGTTCCGTTTTGCATTCTTGAAATCTGCTATCGTTTAAGAAACACATATATAATATATACTATCCTGGCCCGATGTCTCACTCAATGCCTGCCGCTGCCATTCCGGTTCAACGGCGAAAACGAGCAGCCTGCGATCGATGCCGCAATCAGAAGCTTGCCTGTATTTACGACGGAGCATCGGCGGAGGTCTCTTGTCGACGATGTCAGCGTGCTAGTGTGAATTGTCACCATAGTTCTTCACTGCGAATGGGGCGCCGCCCGAAACGGGAGAGGTGTCGAAGCGGAGCCGCAGAAGTTCCACGGAGCCCGCAGAGCCGCAACGAGTGTGACGGAACCAAGACTCCTTCTCTATCACCTGCGGCCGATGAGCCCCAGAAACATAGTCAGCCTCCGATAGCCAATGACTGTCTTGGGCCTAGCAACTCCATGCAGTCCGTATCATCATTGGATGATTTTGTGACCACAAACACTGGAGCATCCAATGCCGAGATGAATTCCCTCTTATTGAGCGATTTTCCCTTCACTCTCGGAATGGCCAGCTCTTGGGATGGATGTAACGCGCCTGTGGAGATAGCAAGGTATACCCCGCATAGGGATGCCGAAGGGTTCGGTGTTAGCGTCAGCACGCATGGTTCCAAAGCCCGAAACTCTCCGAATCACTTCCCCACTGCAGCCGAAGACGGAAACTTGGATGGAACAGATGCTGACAGCGTGATGAATTGGAACATGGATTCTATCGAGGACTGTTCTCGGCCGGGCAGATGGGAAGACTCTCAACTTTCCCCGCCGGTCGAAAGTCAGACCGAGGCAGCAAATCCAATTCAAAACTTGGCAGAACTGAATACATGGCTACAAGAATTAGTCGAAATCAGTGGACAGATAGACAGCTGGGTGTCATGCGAGGCTGAAGCCGCCAAAAGTCGAAATGGAGAACATGTGGCGTCCGAATCAAAGCTAATTAACAATGTTTTGAGGGCTGGGCAAACCCTTCTTGACATAATAAGGATGTTTCAGCCTCCTTCATCAATCCGCTGCTTAGGATGCCAGAAAACATCATCAGCTTCAGAGCAATCGGATAGAAATGCGGAACACCTTCGGCCAAATACCCAGACATTGCTCTCTATGATCAGCTCCTATGTCCAGTTGCTTCGTCTTTGCAGCAACTTCTTCGGCCATGTCTCCGACGCTCTTAGTATTCACTCAGTCGGCGGCAGTCATTGTATCGGCCTTGGCCATTTTTCGCTGCTTGCAGATCAGCCACTCAAGGGGTTTCCGGTCCGATTAACTATCGAGCTTCAACTATTAGTATCAATCGAGATTATTATTTCTCTGCTAGATTCCATCGAACGGGCTCTTGGCTACACGTCAAGGGCTTCAGTTCATTCAGAGGATCATCCCCGGCCCATTGTTCCTCTACGAAAAGGACACGGCACAGACCATTTATCACGGCCGGAATGCAACGCTTGTTCAACAAAAACCACTTCAGAGAATATGACCAGTTCCGGAGACTTTGATGATAATGTTGGCCTACTTGAACGATACCGCTCACATGAATTGTTAGCGACGATTCTAAAACATGAGGATATAGAGAGTCAGGATAACGGGAAACGCAGTATAGGGCGACTGAGGGATGACATTGAAAGAGTGAAATCAATGATTTGACTAATAAAAATGAATATACAAGAGAAGTTTAAACACGAAATATGTAGATTGGGTACCACGAGGCAAACTTTCCGTCTGTGAATTGAATATCAGACACCCTCAAAACTTATATTTTAATCATCTGATTGATTATATAGCCTCACGGGTATTGTTTGGCCAAGACAAACAAAATTATTTTTGGCAAGTTCCTATCACATTACTGTGCCTAGGGAACCAATCTTAAAAAGAGGGGAGCAACGTGGAAAGTGATCTATCCCAGATATAAAAGAAGGAAAAAGAACCGCAAAATAGGAGTAACTTTATCCCTTCCTGTGCTTCACTTTGACGCAATCTTAGTCGTTGATTTAACATACAAAATCTGGCCAAATAGTTGGTGAAATGACCGGACCAGAAAGGTTTCGAGGATAGTTTTTAAGTCAGGGAATGTGCCCTTTCCACAAGTTTCCATGCCACAGTGCTTATTGCCTCGTTGAAGATTGCTTTCATCGTCCACCACAAAGAACCCGGGACAGATGCCCTGGTCTCTAATAGAAAATATGACCAGACCTGGTACATAAAGTTCAGTCCCAATTTCTCTGGGAAGAAAGCCTGCTCACTAAGAGCGTAGCCTTTGTACTGCTCCATGTTCGCCTCTCCACCCGTCACTTTGTCGACAAAGTAAGCGGCCGAACTGGCGGAACCAAGTTCAAGGTCCATCGCCAAGTTGTTGTGTTCTAAGACAAATGACCAGCTTTCTCCAGACTCGGGAGAAAAGAAGTTAATGGTCCAAGCTGATGACTGTTCTAAGTATTTACTGTGCACGGCACCCCCGTAAATTTGCTCGATACTTACATGATTCGCTCCGGTCATGAATGACTTCTGTAGAGGGCCGCTCGCTGTAAAAATTGGCTCCCCGTCTTTTAGAAGTATAGCGGATTGATACTCTACGCCGTGGTCCACCTTCGAGATAGGGTTGAATAAGGAAAAGGCGAATGGTCCCGCGACTCCTCGAGCCAGGCGCCACCCATGGACGATTGTAAACCAGTCAAATGCGGCCCATAGATGGTTATGCCCACCCCAACCCGAAAATTCGAGTCGACTTGATCCTATTTTCAAGTCTACTTCGGCATTTGCGGCAACGATGGACTCTGCAAAGTGCAGGTACGGGCTTACTTGGGTTGAAGCAGAACGAGAGGGCCATGTCTCACCGCTCGGATATCGTGCGGGTCCTAGAGACTTCAATTGCACCGTTCCTCGAGCCCTCGGACTGTCCATCCTGATCGTAGCTATCTTTAAATCTTGCGAAATCCTGAAAGAGAACGTCTTGTCGGTGGCCGTCCAGCTACCCAACACTTCACCACAGCAATCCTGAACCATTGTCTCGTCTACAGACTCAACTGAAGAGTACGAAGTTCCATTTGCCCAAGCAAATCTGAGTTCTAATCGTGTGACTCCTTGTCCGAACAGTTTGTATGAAGGATCTCGCGCAAATGAGACAATGAACATGTCTCCAGCTTCTGAGAATGTTTCAAAATACCAGTGTTGCCAAGCCGTGTCGTTGACGGCGGCCATCTTAGACCGCTCAAATAAGTCCCAGGGTGACGTAGAAAACCATATTGGTGTCTTGACTGTTTGAAAGGCCCCGACGTTGGTCGTGTAGCAGCTTTCACCGCAATTGTCGTTCAATTCGCTTTGAGTAAATCCATGTTGCCAGGAGGAGACCGCCACTGCAAAATGAAGGCAAGTGGAAAGAGATGGCATCGCCCACATTATGATAGTTGTCAGAAATCAGGTGTACAAAAGAAGAGTGTTTAGTTCGTAAGTTAGATTCAAGGCACATACAGCCTAACTAAGAAGTATAGTTTTACTCATCAAAGACCCCGGCGTGTGAAAGGTCCTTGATCCGAAGAACAACCTGCACATAATGCCATGTCTCTCGTAGGTGAAACTCTCTACCATAGTTTCTGTACCGTATTGAAAGTGTCCGAGTCCACGCTACGGTCCAAAACTTCGGGGGACATTCCTTCGGAGACATTCAACTCGGCCGAAAGTTAATTCGGATATCGAGCGCCCCTTGATCGGACCGAAACTCAGCTCCGCCGAAGAACGGACAAGACAACCGAAACAAAGAGATCTGACTTCAGAATTCCTTGTCCAGTATTTCTTGCCCTGCTGTGCTCGTTTGTATAGTACACGCGCGATGGTGCAATCACTGCCTACCCACCAAACGGTGATCTGCCAGCAGGAAGACTGCAAAATTGGCATCACCAAGGATGCCTCTCTTCCTGAACTCTTTGAACCGAATATGGTTCTTGTCAAGACCGTTGCTGTCACTCTAAATCCTTGCGACTGGAAAATGCCCGCCCGTTTCCCCTGTGTCGGCGCACTAGACGGTTGTGACTTTGCGGGAACCATAGTGAAAATCGGACATGGAGTCCGACGGCAGTTAAGAGTAGGAGATCGTGTTTTTGGTGCTGTCCACGGATCTAACCCGGCGTGTCCTCAGTCCGGCTCGTTTGCTGAGTATGTTGCAGCTTACGCCGATTTTATATTCGTGGCGCCTGACACCATGACTTGGGAGACTGCATCGGCCTTTGGTGGAATTGGTGTCGGTACTATAGGTGTTGCTTTGTTTTATTCGTTGAAGCCTCCTGGCACGGTTGAAAATCCGGCAGAGAAACCATGCTACGTTCTCGTAAATGGTGGCGCGTCTGCTTCGGGCACAATGGCGATCCAGTGCTTACGATTGTTAGTTTTCAGATCATAATATTAAGAAGACATACTAATCGTCGAACAGAGCGGGCTTGATACCAATCGCGACATGCTCCCCGCGTAGTGTAGACCTCGCCAGATCGTTCGGTGCCGAGAAACTCTTTGATTATCATGAACCAAACTGCGCGGATGATATAAAAGCCTACACCAAGAACTCACTAAAATACGTACTCGACTGCATTGCCACCACTTCTTCCGTAAAGCTTTGCTACTCAGCTATGGGTAGGCTCGGAGGCCAGTACACGGCTTTAGAGATGCCGCCTCCAGTCGCTGGACTCAGAAAGTCAATCAAGCTAGACAGGATTCTAGGCATGACCCTGCTTGGAAAAGAAATTGCGTTGAGCGAAGGGTATCATCGGCCTGCTGATCCTGAGTGCTATGCCTTTGGGTTGAAGTGGTATGTGTTGGTGCAAAATTTGATCAATGAGGGGAAACTGAGACCACATCCCTCAAAGACCATGACAGGAGGCTTCGAAGGAATATTGAGTGGCCTGGATGCACTGAAGGGAGAAAGGGTTTGGGGGAGCAAATTGAGTTACTTTCTGTAACTATTTCATGAAATATTCGGATCTAATTCTGTGTTCACGTGTCGGTTGTCAGTGACAAGATCTTACCCCTATTATTAGGTAAGCCCATAAAAAGTTTAGCACGGAAGCCACCGAATTTAGCGAACCACTCACTGTATGTTTAGGGGTAAATTGCCATGACTTTTTGCCGCGGCCTCCCTATCATGCCTGGCTTCCTGTATTCCTGTGTGCGATCTTCAGATCAATTGGAATACTCCCACCCGGCTAATACCACCAAGTCCCGAATCTGAAAAGTTGCTATACCCCCAGGCAAGGGTTTGTATACCAATTTGTAGGCATAATGAATTCGCCTTGCACTACTGGATTAACTACAAAAGCACAGACACAGGCATGACAATGATGATTTTCTTTCAATAAGATCTGGCTATCGTATTATTTCATTGAAGTTGCCACTCTCCGAACTCCAAGATGATGATCCAAAAATCGAAAGGTCTTCTCGTGCACCAATGGCCATGCCCCCACCTTTGCCTGTAAGCCTCCTTCGCCGGGTAGGGTCGGCGTCCAAACTTCCTTCTTGTTCTCCTCAAGGTGCTCCAATTTGAGCATGATTTTTCCGACAGAAAACTTCGGGTCAAAGTAAATACTATGTCCCGCGCCCGAAGCCAACACCGGACACTCGACCTTTTCCAAAATCTCGCCTCCATCCGGTAGACGGAGGGTAAATTCACGCATTTTGCGCAACAAATCGACCGGTTGTTGGACGCCCAGAATCCACGACGAGCATTGGAACTCCCAGTAGCTCTGAAAGCTGAGACGGCCTTGAAGATATGTGATTCTGTCCACAAGCCAATCCGGAATCCAGCCAGACGTCCAGAGCTTGATAAAGCCTGGGGGCATGCGGGATGTCACCAGATCCCACATATCGTAAAAGGCGTCGATTGCTACTACAGCTTTCACACGTGGATCAACGGCACCCCGCAGAGCATAGTAACCTCCGAGTGAAAGACCAGTGAGGGCGATTCTATCTGTGTCGAGGTCGAGTGTGGGATGCAAATTGGCGTATAGGTCGAGGTGATCAAGGACCGCCTTGGTGACCACTTCCCAGTCGGGGCGTTGATAGATCTTGTCCCGACGAAGAACAATTCCTTGCCCTGGCCCCTCAAATGTGAGAACCGCATATCCAAGGCCCGGTCCTGTGCACGGGAGGGCGTGGTAGAGCTCTTCTTGCGTAGAATCCGCACCCGCGTTGCAGATAACGATAGGTGTTTTACCCGATACACGTTTCCCAGCGTGAGGGAGGTAGAGATACGCTGGCAGCTGATGGCCTTCGAATTCAATGTCGAGCAGTTTGACATCGCCATCGAGCAGCTTGACTGCTTTCACAAAATTTTCAACGCTTCTTTCCAAAAGCGGAAGCACACGTGGATCTGGTTGGTCTGGCTTATCAAACATCATATACTGGCTAGCCTTGAAGTAATTTGATGCGCGCAGCAAAGCATTTCGCGTTTGGAACATATGACCAACCGCCTCTGCCTCTTTGGCAAGACGCTCTGCTTTCTCGCCTTGCTTGAAAAAGGCGCGATACCAGCTCTCTGGGTCATTGCGTTTGATTTCGCTGACGGCATCGAGGAACTCTGCAACTTCGCAGCCACCCGAGACGGCGGTTCCTAGAATGCGAGTGAGTTCGAAATTGAAAAATTCATGAGACTTGAAGAATTCGTACATAGTTCCAACATAGGTAAGTATGTCCTGCTATAAACTTTGCTCCAGTTTGCGCCTTTAACCTACAATCACCTCACTGTAGCCTGTTGATCAAAGATCGGAGACTCGGAGACTCGGAGACTCGGAGACATTCAATAACAATTATTCGGAACGTTCTCAGATTTGGGGCTCGAAACTAGGGGTGTGATATGTCGATACTCCGAATTCCGAAGCAAGAGTGATCTTGATCGCTCAAACGGCGCAGGTGGTTCCGATTGTCGAATATTTCGGAGAGTTCTTGTTTGCCTCTGCCAGCTTTCGGTTCACGAATCAGAAATAATTCGGGAAACGAAATCGCCGCTTGATGACTTATAAATGCTAACCATTTTCAACAAAGACTGCATCTGGCCACACATGGTGGCTGCGTGGTAGCCAGAATCGATCAATAATGCATCTTCATCATGGCTATGGCCTTGATACGTTTGACCCCTCTGGTAGCCTCTACGTCTCTGTAAGATCTATCCTTGAGTGATAGTCCCACCTATGCTGACTCAAAAACCAAGACTTGTTGCAAATTTTGATCAAGTTCACGTATTTCGGGCTTGGCTCTCCCCATCTATCTATACATCTACTTCGCACCAGAAGATCTCGTCTCACTGGTGCACCGTATTTCTCGACCGTTTGATTATCATGCTTGTTGCAATATACTTGGCTTTGATCTTTAGCGCGGCAGCAAATGTATACATTCGTATTGAGGGTGACGAAGCTGCGCGAAGATGGTATGCTCTTAATTTGGTGTTCACGCTTCTGCACTTGGTGCCAGCTGGCAAGGAGTATGCAAATCTCACCAGTATCAGAAACCGAGGCGGAGATGGGATAACGAGCCTCAAGGGCATGGAAAGATGGCTGGCTGTGAATACTGTTCGATTTTGGACGTCTGACTTCCCGGCATTTCTCTCTGCTTTGATAGCTACATCTCTAATTGTGCCAATTTGAGGGTGTAAACACCGTGGCTGGAATTAGGTACGACTTTAGTTGAGAGAAATTTAGGGTCGCATTTAGTTCTTGGAATTTTTAATTCAATTTCAACGTTTCTGTAAATCCTAGCTCACCAATATTTGGTTCTCAAAAATTTTGATTTGGATAATGAAGCTCTTGAAAGCTCGGGTTGATACTTAAAATTGAGAGAGACACCCACCGACCAGAATTCGGATCCAGCTGTATTCTCATTGTGATTCAATTCGTGTCGTTCGTTCAAGACCCTTTCAAAAGTCTTGGATAGACAAAAAAAGTCCCCATATCCTCTGATCGATCTCGCAAAACATCCTGGGCTGTGCTCAAAAACTCCGCAACAAGCTCATTCAACCCTTGCTTTCTTGACTTCAAAGTCCAATCTTGAAGAGTAAGTATCTCAAAACCCGTTCCTCGGCCTCCGCCATTTTCATGTGCCGATCTTCCAATGCTATCCATGGGGATCACCATTTCTCCAACGTGATGTGTGAAGTTTAGTAAGGAATTGCTTTCAACATTTTTGACCGCTGTCAAGATGCCACTCGCCACGTTCTCAACATCTATGAGATCTATGAAGCCGGTCGCTAAGTCGACTTTCCGATCCGTTCCCTGCAGTAATGGCACTGCCCGTATGATCAAAGAGAACTTAAGAATATTCGCCATCATGTCTGTTGGCTGCGGATCCTCCCCCATAATACTTGAGGGTCGGTGGATCCACACGCGTTGACAATATGCTTTGCTTGCCTTCTCGAGATAGACTTCGCTTGCCCACTTACTCGCCGTGTATCCATCAGAGCCGTCTGTCGGCGGAAAAAATTCAGCCGCCGATATTTCACGGAAATAAGGCAGTCCGCTTAGATGGGCAACACCAGCTGTGGAAATGTAATGAAGTGGCGTCTGGCGCGTGCGGGTAAGGCGGACGACCTCTTTGGTTGTTTCGAGATTAATGGGTTTGAGAGAGTGGAAGGTTTTCATGAAGGAAACGTCCGCAGCGTTATGAATAATAGCATCTATAGAATCGAAGATGCTCTTGACCTTCTCCTGGCTCAGGCCAAGATTCGGATCTAGAAGGTTACCGTAATGAAGCGTAACTTTCGGAGAGGAGAACTGAGCTGGCAAAGACCTCGTCCCAAGCCCACGAATTGCAATACAATGAATATGCCGGACTTCTGGGTTCGCGACGAGCTGATTCAGAATCGTTCGACCTAAAAATCCTGTCGAACCCGTCAGGGCTATGATCCGGGGCGTTAAACGTGATTCGTTCCTAGGAGCTGTTGGAATCGGGCTGTTGTCTAGGCTCAAGGCGGTTTCTAAAGTCCAGTCTATCTTGGAATCTATTCCGTTTTCCGGAAGCTCAATTAATTCCACCATTTTGCTCAGTGTGCTATGCTGGAAAAGACTTGGCAGCGATAATGTAGCTCCAAAAAATGTCTTTATCTCCCGACGCAGACGGACAAGCCCCATTGAATTGCCTCCAACGTGGAAGAAGTCGGAGTTCTCACTAAGTGCATGGCGCATGGCTGTGTCCTTCGGAAGTACCTTTTGCCAGGCACTTTTCATTTTGGACGCAGTGTCACCGTCACTGTCGTTTGATCCAACCTGCTCAAAAACCTCGGGAAGGGCCAAGTGGCTGATAGCTGCTCGATCCAACTTGAAGTGTTTCGTGACAGGAAGCCGGTCAATGGCTATGATCAAAGAAGGTCTCATGTATTGAGGCACTGGAAGATTTGATAACAAATCGTGAAAATAGTTCCTTTCGTCTTTCGGTGTCTTGCCATCCGCAAATGTAACATGTGCAACGAGAAACGAAGCAGGGTCGCCACGGACAGATACAATGGCTCCACTTAAGCTGCCCGCAGCTGTTCTGACGAGATTTTGTTCGATATCTTGTAATTCTATCCGCTGTCCTGCCGGTTCATATAGTCAGTGTTGTCAAATCCGCCACGGCTGGAGTCAGAGCAGCACGTTGATCAGAAATAGACTAGAACTCACCTCGTATTTTCACCTGGTTATCTCCAGAAATCCTGCCTTCTACCACTACTGTCCCGTCTTCATTCATACGGCTTCTATCACCGGTACGGTACATTCTATTCCACCCCCTAGATATAAAATCTGCAGACGCGAAGTTATCGGGTAGGAATTTCGTTTTGGTTTGATCATTATTGTTGATATACCCATCAGCAATTCCAATGCCCGCTAGGACGAGTTCGCCTGGAAATCCTATTGGAAGCGCATTCAGGTTTTTATCAACAATATAGGAAGCCATGTTTTGGATCGCTGGGCCAATTGCAATACTTTCATGCCTCTTGAGATAGTCGATTGAAGTCATATGGGAGATAATGCTCGCTTCAGTGGGACCGTATGCGTTAAAAACACCGAGGTTTGGTTTCTGCAGCGACCTAAAAGTCTGTGCTAAAGCTGGCTGAAAAAGTTCGCCAGCCGCAACCGCAGTAGACCAATCTTGGCTGTTTTTCAAAGGGTTTCCGGTAACATCTTGCAGCCACCACAAGTATTCAGACGGAGTCGCGATCGTAAGAGTAACCTTTTGGGATACTATTAGATCCACAATCGCAGAAGGGTCACTTCTCTGACTGCTGGATGCAATTATTAGGCATGAGCCTGTTGCGAGAGAGAGAAGCGTCTGCCATAGAGACACGTCGAATGTGAAAGCGGTCTGTTGCAAAATTCGTGACCCTGGACCGACCTTGAGAACCTTGGAAGAACTTTCAATCTGGTTACGTATACCAGCATGTTTCAACCGTGTACCTTTGGGCACACCGGTTGTTCCACTAGTGTAAAAAATGAACCCAAGCTCATCTGCCTTCGAAACTATCGCAGTTTCAATCTCGTTTCCTATTTCAATGGAAGAAACATCAATGATGCGAAGGTTTTCATGCTTGAGTGTCTGAGCCTGTTGCAGCGTCGGGACATGAGCCAAAACATAGCTGGCTTGGCTGTCCCTCATTACTGTCCGCAGTCGAGGAGCTGGCGAACGTAGGTCCAACGGGACGTATATGGCACCAATCCTGAGTATTGCCAGCAATGAAGCTACCCATTCGATGCTAGGCTCTAGCAACATAGCAATTCGCGATCCTGGTTCAACACCAAGTCTCTGCAAATTCACTGCCACCGTGGTACTTCTCAGGTTTAGTTCCTGGTACGATAAAGAGGTGCCAGAGCCATCTACTATCGAGGGTAGACTGCGATGAATATCAATAATTCTCTGTATACGATGAGAAATGGTCTCTGGCCATGAGGATTCTACAATTGGGCCTGAGATTTCATGATCAGCTATAATGAATGTTGCAACAACACTATAACACTTCGACCACGGAATAGAATAATATATTGTACATCTACTAACCTCTGCCCTTGCGAAGAGTTCCCTCCACATAAGTGGGATCGTGCAAAGTAACGCTGTTCAACGAAGACTCTGGCTTCGCCGCGAACTGCTCCAATATCCACATGTAGCTCCTGATCAGGACATCTGCCTCATTCCGAGAATACAAGCTACTCTGAACCTGGAAGATGACAACACCCGGACCTTGGGCGTCATCGACAATCGAAAGCATAATATCGTAGGGTGTCTGCCCAACATCATACCTTTCCTCTCCAAGCTTACATTTGAAAAGATCTGGCTTCATCTCGATCGGCGGTTTATAGTCGATGAATGCTTGGAAGATCGGACTATACTCCATAGACCGCTCTGGATTTAGCTGCTCTATCAAAACATCGAAAGGTAGACGTGAGTTTGCCAGCGCGTTCCGAACTTTGGACTGTGCTTCTTTTGCCGAGTCTGTGAATTTTTGATTGGATTGTTGACGGAAACGAAGTGGTAGCATGTTCAAGTACAGTCCGACGCTGCCCAGTTCGTTAAGCTCCGTTCGATTTGCATCAGTCATACCTATACACAGGTCGTCAATCTTGAGAAATCGCGCCAGTAGCGTTTTAAAAGTAGCGAGATGAAAGTGGAATGGCGATATCTTGTACTTGATGCAAGCTTCTTTGATTGACGACGCAACTTTGGATGATATTTTGGCATCCACTCTGCTGTGGGCGTAGCTTGTGTGAGGCTGGCGGGCTCGAACTTTGGAGTACGGCAGTAGAGGAAGGACTTGAGGAAAGTCGGAAAACGTTTTCTTCCAGTAAGCCAACTCTCGATTCATTTGGCCTTGTTCGAACGCTTTTCGCTGACGGGTCGAGTGCTCGACGTATTGCAAGGATCCGGGACCGAGCGGCAAGCCTCTATACGCCTTATCTAGATCTTTGAGAAGGACCTGTAGGCTCATGGAATCCATATTAATATGATGATAGCCAATAGCCAGAAAGTGCTGTGTCGAACTGTACGACAGGAGCGAAATTTGCATGAGATCGCCTTTTTCGAGTTTATATTCTCGAGACTTTAGTCGCGTGAATTCGTTGTCCACCTCATTCCGGGAAGTGATTTTGCGATATTCTATTTGAAATTTCGGTTCAGGCAGAATCTCCTGCATGGGCTCATCGTCAGAGTCGACAAATCGGGTTCGGAGAGCAGAGTGCCTGTATGAAATCTTTTGAAACGCCCGCCCTAACTGCTCTGTATCGATCTCACCATTCAGTTGGATCAGAAAAACGATGTTGAAGGCTGTCTGGTCTTCCAACATTGAACGAAGAAACCAAAACCGTGATTGCCCGTAAGACATCCGCTCTTTTCGTGCTATTGTTTCAGCGTGCAAGATAGTTGAATGTTCTGTGCTAGGCGTTGGTAGCCCGCCGGCGCCATCGTCTGAGTCGTGGGGTGTATCTGAAGACGAAGCAAGACTACTTTGCCCTGCACTGATCGTGGGAGTCTGATGAGAACCTTGGTCGAAGTTGACAGGTCTTGGGCCTGTCTCCTTCCTAACATCCGGAGTCAGCTCGGCGGGCAGCTTTTGAATCGCCAATTCGACCATATCAGTAACCTGGGCGGCCCCAAGAATTTTTAGCACGGGAATGTCAACGTCCAACTCATTCAAGAACCATGATCGAATCTCCACAGCGACAAGTGAGTCTATTCCAAGCTCCTCGGCGCCTGAATCCAATGGCGGTACTTCGTCGAGCTGGAGCATAGCTCGGAGTTTTTGCAAAAAATGTTCTAGAGCAAGATTAGTCTAGTAGCATTGATGAGAAGCCGGAGACTTTGTAGAGCTCTCTGTACATACCCTGAATACTCTCTTTGACATTTTCCTCCGTCGTTGCTATCAACACTTGGGCTTTAAGATTTACTTTCGTCGATACCCCCCTTGGCGTGTTGACAGCATCTTGGCGCACAACCACGTGATGGAATATGGGGTTTTGCGCCTGCCTGTCTTCTTGCTTGATTTCACGAAGACCCGTGATGACTTCATAAGAACCCCCACTACTAGGATGGCCAGCTAGAACTGTCTCCGCAAAGAGTAAGTGGAAATCGCGCTCAGAAATCATCCGGTAACCCGCTTGGATAACGCGATCTTTTGTCGTACCGTCGACTTCTCTCTCAAAATAACCGATTCCCACAATGGCGCCAATGACCATAACCGAGCCAACCAAGCCTTCTCTTCGCCTTTGCGCAGCGAGTCCGTTGAGGAACATATTAGCCGCTGTGTAATTGGACTGGCCATGTTGTCCACAGATGGTTGCAATTGACGAAAGTAAAATGAAAAAGTCGAGGTCATCCTTTTGGAAAAGCTCATTCAGATATCTACTTCCATCTACCTTGGGTGACAGCACGCGGTTCATGATACGAAGGTTCATGTCTGTGATTGCGGTGTCTTGCAGCACCATGGCACCATTCGCTACGCCTGCAATCTGCGGCATGGTATGGCGGATATCGTTGACCAGAGCCCTAACCGCCTCCCTATCGGTGATGTTACTAACTATTTGTTAGTTTTTATTTCACTACGCCAGCACAAGGGATGTATACTTAGCGAAAATTCGGACCTCGACCCCGAGCTTCCGTGCCTTCTGTAGCCACTTATCATCAACGTCAGGCTTACGGCTAGTCAGTACAATGTGTTTGGCACCAAGGCGAGCCATGAAGAGCGCTAAAGATCTTCCAAGTTGACCGGAAAGCCCAAAGAGCAGGTACGTTCTGTCGGCCCTGAAGGCCACTTTGCAATCGGCCGGCTCGACCTTTACGTGGATTGTTGGGGCATCCCAGTCAATAATTTTACCTGGATAGAAATCAATAAAATCTGAATTGTAACAGAGATCCGACAATTTGATTTTGGTTGCTCCCGCAGAGTTTTCAGATCTACCTAACACTATTTTGTGATGTTGATACGCGGTCTTAAAGAGGTTGTGAATCGGAATAACTGTGTCGAGATGCCGATGTATCGTGGACTTGCTGAACAATTGTTTAAATTCCAGTTTTAAACAGGTTTGGGGAACGACGCTAGCAATAACGCTAGCAATTCCCGTGCTTGTCATCGATAGATTCACAAACGTAGCCACATTCTCAGGCATTAGCAATCTAACTCCACGGCTAGTTGACTGTGGATGAACGAATATCATTTGTGGCCTTTTCGGGGATGATTTCGGGGGTTGATTTGGAGTGGTGAACGCACAAGTGACATTGTGCTCAGCAGCTCGAGTAACAATGACCTGCGCCAAGATCGGCGATGCATCATGGACTAGAAGTATTTGGCCGGGGGCAGTCTCTCCAACAATGTACTGGGCAAGTAGCTCAAAACTAAGAGACATTAGCTCCTCATATCCTTGGTAGGTCGGGGTCGCAGATGGAATGGTCCACGCCCGCGGAATCGTGACTTTCGATGCCATTTCAGGCATTAGAGCAAAGACCCATTCTCCTGTTTTCAATATTGCTCCTCTCGCAAGGAAGAGGCAGCTATCATTGGAAATTCGAATAGCTAGGGGCAAAGAGCAGGAAAGCCGAATCGTGACGTAGTCGTGGAGTTGAGAACCCAGGTCATGTCGGACTGCCGCCTTGGGATTGACTTCAACGCAAGAATAACCGGCATCAGAGAGCGCAAGTGTCGCATCGGAAGCTGACAGATCAATTTTTTTCGTAATAGGCCTTCGAACAGAGTTATAGCGATCATTCAATTCCGAAGAGGCCACCAAACGTGGAATCCTGGTTCGATCATTTTCAATTGCGATTTCCGGTTCGGTTGTCCAGAGCATTTTTGGACCTCCTTCTTGCCTCTCCCATGCGTCTGTGACTTGCAATCGAAGCAATGTTTCTGCAATTCTATCTGCGTGAATCCTTTGGCTGCCTTCGTGTTCGAGGAATTGAAGGCGGACGTGAGGCATTTCCATCGTCAGGGTGCGCGAGAACCCAATCATCATAGCAGCATATGGGTTGTCGGACCTAGCGCCCTTGGTCACCCATAAGACGTTTCTTGAATGCTCAAACATGCTTCGCAAGCCTGCTAATCGACTTTCAGTCAAGTTTTTGAACAAAGGCTCATCGAGATCCATGATGCTCAGAATCGTCGCCGACTCAGGGGTGTCTTTTAGATCAAAACTTTCAATAGCGTCAATTCGGACGATGCGCCCATACCAATGCTGCAGGATAGTTTGTAAAGTTTCGGCAATCTCTGCTGTTGCCGTAGTAGATCCTTCGAGAATTGTGAGATGCGCCTCTTGTGACTTGGCAGTCGGGTTCGCGAGTGGGGACTGGAGGAAGTCAACTCGCTCATCTGTAGCTTGCGCAAAGATAACACTGAAAAGCCAGGCATGCCTATCGACCTCAGGGGTGATGGTGTCAATACCAGAGAAGCCAGCATTTCGCAGCTCAATATCCCATCGATCGGCTGGGACACATGGGTTTAGCTCTCGACCGTCTTGATGGCCAAGCCACCAGCCAGGCAGTCCTCCCATTGAGAAACCTATTCGGATAGCTTCAGTATTGGTAATCTCCAACATTGCTAAATAACCACCAGGTTTCAAAAGCCGTCGTACATTCTTAAGCGTTCGATGGAGGTTTTCGGTTGCATGTAGGACAAGAGAACAAACGATGAGATCGAAAGAATGCTCTTGGAAGCCTTGCGCGATCGGATCCTTTTCGACATCGAGCGTCTTGAAAATCATACAGTCGCTATACTCATGGAAAACGTCTTGTGCCTTCTCAAAAAACCCACTAGAGATATCGGTGTATGTGTAAGAGTTGAGAGATCTTTTTAAGTGCCTGACTATGGTTTTAGTCACTCCGCCGGTACCAGCACCTGTAGAATTGATTAGTATTGGAAAGCTGTTCAATACTTCACACGTACCAACTTCCAGTATATTCATCCTCGGATACCTGTGAGCAAGCTGTAATACCCCGTTTGAAAGAAAGTTGGTGTACTTGTCCAACCCCAAGCCTTTCACGTAGAAATCATTAAGAACATTTTCGTTCATCATATGTTCCAGGATTGTTGTTTGACCACGAATAGTTGAAGCAAGATTTTCACCAACCGACCTCATCAGCTTAAGGTCTATATTGTCTGACCATCTGTTATTATTAGTTTATGTGTAAGGACTGAAATTCAGAAAACTTACTTCGCCATTTCTGCGTATATCTGCTCGCGCGTGTCGCTTTTCCAGGTCTTTTCGCTATGTGGCTGCTTTCCACTTTCAATTTTTTCAATATAGTAATCCGAAAACTTTTTGAGATGCTTGAAATACCATTCGGCTGAAGACCACTCGTGGCCAGTGATGTCTTCTACCAAGGTTCGCAGATAGAAGTAAGCAACCCGCTCGCATAGCGTGGCGAGCTCCATTTCTTGCGGGGTAGCCCGGGCCCCCCCAGTTATCAGACTACCTTGAGGAGCATCAACATTCCACCTAATATCGAAGAAGAGTTTGGCGTCGTTCTCGGGCGATCCCATGGAAAAGGGATTAATCTCAATACCTTCTACTTGTACGACAGCGAGCTGACCATCTGCGGCATAGAATTCGACATTACCCAAGATAGATGCGTTTGAGCTGGAAATTGACGCGTCGACAGGGAGGAGGGCTTGAGAATCGGAATTTGCTCTCAAAAGAGTCGGGTTCAACCTGACTCGGCTGATTTTAGTAGGAACGTGGAGTGACCACAAACGGTTGTCTCCAGGGGAGCAATAAGCCAACATGACGGCTTGAATTGCACAATCAAGAGTCCCTGGATGAACAAGTAGTGAACTTTTTCTTTCGGTGTCTCGGGACTGTCTGATGAATCCGGTACACGAATCTGTTGTTCTCTGCATTTCTGTCAAGGCTCGAAAGTCTCCGGAGTATTCGTACCCTAGAGGGAGCAAAGAATTATAGAAACGATCTTCGTTTACCGCAACAGTGTCGACTACATCGTTGGATCGCGGGGGTAAAACGTTCTTATCGGCAGCACCATAAGAAATGGTCATTGATCCAGTGCAGAAGGTTACCAATACATCGGAGTCTTGATTCGTGGTGCCTTCAAGATGGAAAGTAGCCTCCAGTCCTCCATTCGAACTGCAACCAATGAGCAGTGTAAATTGTATGTCTGCAGTCGAACGTTCGTTTTCGAACACCATGGCCTTGCCCATTATGAGGTCACGGATTTCCAGGAGCCGGATTTTTTGATCGCCAGCTAGTATCATGGCTGCTTCAAAAGCCATTGAAACATATCCCGAGCCGGGAAAAACGATTGAGCCTTGCAATTTATGGCCCCTTATCCAGGGCACTTCATTTGGTGAAAGTACATTACGCCACCGTAATCCACGGTTCGATCCATCCTGGGAGATTGTTCCCAGCAGCTCGTGCACGGGGCGGCCACGCGTACGAAATGCTCTTCCTAATCGCGATTCGGTCCAGTATATTCGGTCATGCTCCCAAGCATAACCAGGAAGATCTTTCAGGGGCTTGACAGCGGTCGTGGGAGAAATTTTGTGAAAGAAATCGAGGAGGGTTAAGCTCTCCGCTGGAATATACGATAGGGCGAAAGCAAGCGTATTTGAAAAGGCCTCGATATCATTGAACCCACGCTCCAAAGTCCCACAGTACGGGATCGGGGAACCGCCGATATCCTGGATGGTTTGGAGAGCCGGTCCCCGGAGAGCAGGGTGGGGGCCGATCTCGAATGCGGCGCCAAAGGAACCAATGCTTTCAACCGCAGCTTCGATAGCCTGTGCGAAGTTGACACGCCTCGTCATGTTATCGCTCCAGTACTTTGCGCTCAGCGAGCCATCGCTGGGGTCGATTTCTTTTCCCGTCACGCTGGAAAACCAGGTGCAGCCGGGACGAGCTGCGGACTGGAACTGAATGTTGCATGTTTCAAGACTGCGAATGTAGGGTGCAGCACAGGCAACCATGTGATGTGAGTGATATGCTGTGTCGACTTGAAGTTTTCTGACAAATTTGCCTTCTTCAATCAAGGCTGTTTCAGCTTTTGCGAGGGCGTCGATGTCTCCTGATAGCGTAACGCTTGAACTTGAATTGCAGGCGGCCACACTGATGCGGCCACGTAGATCCTCTAAGTCACAAAGTTGCTGTGCATCACTCAGAGTTGTGCCAACCGCCAACATTCCCCCCTTGGCTCCCGATGGGCTACATGCTGCCGCCGAGTGTAATCCTCGATAGTAAGCAATTTTCACGGCGTCTTCGGCTGACAGGTACCCTGCTGCGTACGCTGCACCCATTTCACCTGAGGAGTGGCCAACTACTGCATCAAATTGGATGCCGGCGAGACGAAGCATATCGACTAGAACGATTTGAACAACCGTGCAAAGTGGCTGTGAGAGTTCCGCTTTGTTCAGTTGTGACCGAGAAGAATGCGCTTCCAATTCCTGTACGAGGGACCAATTTGGCTGGTCACCTTTGGGAAGACTGTTTAATGCGAATTGAAGCTTTTCAACAATCTCCCTCGCTAGGACTGAATTGTGAATCAACGCTCTTCCCATTGTCGGCCATTGAGCTCCTTGCCCCGTGAACACACCCAAGATTTTGTTCTTCGATGGCGTTACTTTTACAGTGGCAATACTGTCGGTATTCGATATAGCAGCGTACATTTTGGCTAAAAGCGTGTCTGTTGTAGTTGCTGGGAACGACCTTCTGAAAGGGAGCGCAGATCTCTTGAAATTGAGCGTATAGGCAAGATCCTGAAGATTGTCTAACTTTTTCTCTTCTAGGTATTTGGCGAATCGCTCAATGCAACTGGCTAAAGATTTCTCGGAAGCAGCGGAGAAGGTGAAAGGGAGAATATTTGTTGATTCAGGACTTTTCACACTATTCTCCTCCTGATAGTTAGGCACATACGACTCTAGGATAACATGGGCGTTTGTGCCACCAAATCCTGCGTATGAGGCGTCAACTTCACAGTCTGCAAGATGCTTCTTGGAATCTCAACTCACCGAAGCTGTTGACACTAGCTCGTTTAGGCTGTCCTGCCGACAGAGAAGGCCACGGTAATGCGGAAGTCGGAATTTGCAAGTTTTCGTAGAATGGTGCTACGTTGTCACTGAGCCGTTCAAAGAGTAGATTTGGTGGTATGACACTGTTCTGTATAGCAAGGGAGGCCTTCATGACAGCCGCAATACCAGCTGTGCCTTCGGTATGGCCAATGACGGTCTTGATGGAACCCACATAAAGAGGATCGTCGTTTTGATGTCTTCCGCTCTCATTTTCGGAGCCGAAGAAGGCATTTCGGATAGCTTGCGCTTCTACTGGATCGCCAGCCTTGGTTCCTGTGCCATGAGCTTCGAAAAATTGAGGTCGATCTGATCTTTTGGCAGTATCAAGACCAGCTTTCTTGTACGTCTCTCGAATTAATGCCTCCTGTGCGATGTGGCTGGGCATAGTGATTCCTTGAGTGCGACCATCTTGATTAATCCCTGATTCTCGAATCAAGCACTCTATATAGTCGCCGTCTTCTAAAGCTTTGCTCAGTGTTTTGAGCACTAGTGATGCCACACCATCGCCTCTAGCATATCCATCCGCGTCTTGGTCCCACATGCGACTGCGGCTACCTGGGGAGAGCATATTAAACTTGTTTTCGGAGATATATGGCTCTGTTGTTCTGGATTAGCAACTTGTATAATCTAGCTTTCCAATACCCGGGTTTACTCACTTGAGCCTATGCACAAGTTGGAACCGGATGCTATAGCCATTGTGGTATCGCCGTTCCGCAAAGCTTGTACAGCTTGATGGACTGCAACGAGACTTGACGAGCAAGCTGTGTCAATTGTCATGCATGGTCCATGCCAATCGAAGACGTAAGACACTCGGTTCGACATGATACTGCGTGCAGTAGCAGTCGGAAAGTGAGTTGGAAGATAATCTGGTCGCTTTCAAATTAGTATTGCGTAAGTGAAAACATACTGAAGTTTAATAAAACGATTGTATCCTCTCAAATTGTGTACTGGAAGTTTGAAAAGGTCATAGCAAAGTCACCAATGTATAGTGCAATTAAAAAAGAGACGTACCGATATCCCTACTCAAGATCTCACCATATTCCTCAGACATTAGTCCAACGTAGACTGCGGTGTTGGATCCTCTAAGTAGTGACATAGACTGCCCAGCGGATTCCAGAGACTCATAAACCGTTTCGAGCAAGAGTCTTTGCTGAGGATCGATAGCATGAGCTTCCACAGGCGGGATTTTGAAGAATTGGGCATCAAAATGGCGGTAGTCTTCGCTGAGAAGATACGACTCGCTGACATTGGTGCTTCCATGGTACATACCATCAGGGTTGTAAACACCCTCTTTATTGAAACGCTCAATTGGTATTTTTTGCAAAACATCGATGGGCGCTCGCAAAAGTTCCCATAGTTTGGAAGACGAAGAAGCTCCACCAGGAAAACGACACCCACTTCCAATAATGGCAATAGGTTCCTTCTGTTCCATAACCATGATGAACGTCTATCAATAGCAAAAGGTTGATTTGTATTGCTGTTTTTTGAACTTAGATACGATTAGAAATTTGCATGTAGTATTGAAAAAAGGCCCCAAAAAGTCCGTTCATAAAAGAACTAAGTCTCAATTATAGTATGACTGCAAAGTCTCCGACCTGAGGTATTGTCTCGGTTCTAAACGGATTGGACACAATGTCCCCGACGCCTGCTTATTTCAGAACCAAGTACTGGGCATTTTCTAACAAAATTGAGCCGGCTTCGGTCTCTTAGCTTCAATCTACCAATGGCAAATCATTCATCTACGGAGACATTCGGTCTGTGCAACCCGAACAGGACCGAACTTTGCTCACCAAATCCTGGTATGGTTCCGCTTCTGACTCTCATCCGATGACTTGTGGACAATTAGTCCAAATCGGTGGGTCTTGAACCCATACCGATATGATGGTTGTCTCAAGGAAGAAGAAAAAAGGGAAAATAAAGAAATCGTATGGCTGCTTGAGATCCACTAGTATATATCAGATTGAGATACCGCGCAGCTAGTCTCTTCCACGTAAAGAGATTAAAGCGCTTCAATAAGTAGACTTCATTCCGCCCGAGCGGTCTCAAATCCTATAAGAGATCCACCATACATAAATGAATTTTCCGAGACTAGTCAACCCAGCGATATATGCAGCGAACTTTCTCAAATTGATCTCCCTTCCTGCAAGACATTCGGCGACAATGGTATCTCTTTCCGTCAATTAATATGAAACCCCAAATGACGTTCAGCTCCCACCCAAGTGATTCATTCACTACAGTGACGTTAAGATGAAGCTTTCCGTCAGGTTCTTCCGTTGAGTTTCTCCACCCTTCTCGCAGCCATTCGTCGTCAATGTCCGACAAATCTGACCACGAAGCACTTTCGGTGATACTACCGAATATCGGGTGGACTAGTGGCCTTCTCAAGCCATCTACTACGATTGTTTCCTCTCCGCCTTGAAACCCACCCGTAATTTGCTGTTCGATATGAATGCTGTGTGTCTTGCCTTCAGTATGAATATGGGCTATGTGTTCAGTGACGGCAATCATCCCTAGGGCCTGAGCGTCGTAGTAAGCACTTCGAAATATCTAGAGACTTGACATTACAATGAAGAAACCTATTATAGTTACCTGACGTTTCCACAACGGAACACCTTGAAGAGCTAAAATAGCACCGAAATCGTCCGAGAGGCTGCTGTCAACTATCCAGCGACCTGTCATATTCATCAAAGTAGAGCTTTCTGGGGCAGTCATTTTGGCGATTTTTGGGATCGAAATAACTTTCTGGGGGCAGATAGTACAATCCAGCAAGTCTAAGTATTAAACTGCTTCGGAGAGTTTCGGTATTTTTAAGTCCTCCGATATCTCCCTCCCTCCGAATCCCAACACATGCATGGCAGGTCACGTCAGCAAATCCAACGCATCATATTAAAAATATCTCGTTAATATTATAGCGGGATAGAATGACAGATGCAAATTCAAACATTCAGGCCCAAACGTTTGTGAGGAACATAATGTTAACCAATGCCTGTATCAAAACTGAGGCCCGAATAGTCAGCGAGCGGGTCGGTGGTTAATTAGACACGCAGCCGGACGTCCCTAATTCTTATTCCGGACAATTTTTGGTATGTATATTGGTCCTTACACGCGAATACACGGATTAGGTTTTACCCCAAATAATATTTTATTATATATATTAATCGAATTTTATTAAAAAATATTTAAATTTTTTAATTTTTATAAAAACAAATTTAAAAATTAATAAATATATTTAAATAATATTTAAATAAAAAAATTTTAATTATGATAGTTCTATATATAATAAAAGCAACAACCGCATTTACCGCAAAAATAGTATACCTCTATACTCGGGCCTAAAATAGATCTTATATAAGATTTAAATTATATAATATTTTAATATTAAAATCCGAAAATTGATTTCAAAATATAATATATTTAATTTAATTTTTTATATAAAAATAATTTTTTATTTGAATAAAAATTTATATTTATCTATTATATACATATTTTATAAAAAAAATTAAAAAAAATTAATTTTTTCAATTATAAAATTTTTATTTCAAAAAACTTTTTATTATTTTATTTGATTTAATTAATAAATATGAATTTATATATGAACGAAAATATTTCGTTTAAAATGATATTCAATTATATATTTAATTAATTATATAAAAAATAATAATTTTGAATATTAATATTATTATCAAGAAAAAATAATTATATAATTAGTGGTATAGTCTAGATCACTTCTCTGAAACAAGCAAGTTCCAAGCTATGTCTATGGGAGCACTCATTTACATGTGAGGCCCTGAAGGGGAGTGTAGGGTCACTATTATAGATGGAATCGAGTGGGCCATTCGGAAACTCCTGAAGTTTGCGTTGAAATCGCCTCGAAGGGAAAAGATAGAACGACGAATGTGTACTAACACGATTTATATATGCCGCTTGATATCGAGTAAAATGACTCGAAAGTTTGGGATTTGACACTTGAATTCGGGGTGAGGGGGTCTCGTTCGGCATTTGTTAGATAGGAAACTTAGTATTGTTGTTCTTGTCTTGAGCTAAAAATTGACAAAAACTTTGTTCCACAGCTTAGTTTGCGTGTATAAAGGAATAAAGGTCTGTTGTAGTCCCTGGCAGGTAGCTCTCCCCCTAATGATTTTGAGTACTTTAATCTATAGCCTAATATATTCTTAGCCGAACTGCAACATTGGGTTAATATGGGTTCATTTCACCCTTTAACCTTCAATTCGAGTTTAACTGAGCCTCTGAATTTAATTTATAGATACCAAAATCAATTGCCGCCATTAATTGGAATTGCCGCAAGCCACTTGCCTCTTATATTTGCTTCCTTATAAAAGGACGCCTTAGAACCCAAACCTCAACTTCAAACTTCAAACTTCAAACTATTCCTCACAGCCATATTATTCAATTTCAGACTCTATACCCAGTACCCAAAGATGGCGCGTCTCTCAACCACCAAGCCCCTCAATCTTCACAACCTCATCCTCATGCTATTCCTTTCACCAACCCTGATTCACGCCTTCCAGACATTCGAGCCTCATAACATACAAGAACGCGGCACAATCAGCAACACAACATGCCCAGAACTAACACATCCATGCTGGAGTTCCAGCGCCCAGTATGACTTCGAGATGTTGTGTACTGGAACGATCTTGGGTTGCTTTTTTGGGGAAAGCCAGGTCGAAGTGGGAACTTGTGTGTTGTGTAATGGCAAATACGTTCCGGCAACCAGTAGGCAGCAAGACAACTATGATCGGGAGCATCATATTGGATAAAGATTGTGGGTGGTGAATTGGGATTAAGGATGTACATCGAGTGGGAGAGGAAGGGGGCGTGCTCAGGATACTCAGGCTCTGCTCAGGCTTTGCTTAGGCTTGCTCACCCTCGGCTCAAGTTAAAGCAGCAGTTTCTCACGTCAGTATACTAAAACGGAAGCAGCGACAGGGAAAATTAATCCTGAGTATATGGGTATTTATCTTCGCGTGAATGGGGACAAATCTGCACGTGCTCACGTGCGTCCCTTCAGCATCATATTATCGTTCGTTAATTCCAACCATAAACCGTGAACCATGAATCCTGAACCCTGAAGTGTGAACCGTGAACCGTGAACCGTGAACCGTGAATTAATTCAGAACCAGAATCATCGAGTCGGTCCGTCTTGCGCTATCTGGAAGGCAACGTTAATGACAAAGCCACTTCGGAAGAATAGTCGAGCCGAGAATAGCGGATACTTGGCGTCCTTTCCTGCAGACTTTGACGAATCGCGGCATTACTGAGCTCCTAGTCCAAGGATTTCGGTGGGAACTATCTACAGAATCATCGCCACTTGCCCTTACCTATGAACCGTGACTGTGAACCATGAACCATGAACCATGAACTATGAAGTATAAACATGCATTATTTTTGCGGGAAACGCGGTTGTCGCTTTATTGTATATGGAACTATCATAATAACTCGAGAGAAATCTATCAAAATCAAATCGTAATTTCAGTATGTTTTATTTAAGAATTTGGTTCGATTAAATTTTAATCTGGTTGTTAATATAATTTTATTTATATTGAACTAGAATGGATATAACAGTCCTCAAACCCCCGATTGTATATATTGATTTATATTGACAATGACACTAATCGATATTCTTAGGATTCATGGTCTAGTAGCCACGAGTTCCAAGCCAATACATCATCCTCCTCAGCTGTCCATGTCCACGTTAATGTCCATTTGAAATCCCTTATCCCCTTAACACAAACAGCCTGTCTCTTTATCCATTCATTCGCAACTCGAACAGCGCCCCTCAGAGGGATAGGAGCGTCAAATTCTGTTAAAGGCTGTTGTGGATTAGGCACTTCTTCGTCTGTCCATACGACACTAAACGTTTTCACGGTCATGAAATACTTCAGCCACTGGAAATTTTCAGTTTTAGTAATACTCAACCAAGAAGGTTCCTGCATAATTCCCGAGATTCTATACTACGTTTGAATGTCACCGGACTTCAAGACATTCAAAAACAGGTATTGAAACTCGTGAGATATACGGGCAAAGAAAAAGACTGGACGGGGAATCATACCAACCTACAAACGTCGTAGAATGCCTGGATATTGATCCCTCTATATCGGCCCCCCATATATTTCCCCCCAACAAGCTCCAATGTAATATCTGTAATCCTGGTACCAGTAGGAAAGTGCATTGCAACATCATTTGTAGGAATCATCTTTGGTCCTCTATCTCGTTGGTCAGGCCCTCATCTTGATTATGAAGCAGCTGGACTCACAGTCTTATCTTAGTAATTCGCCGCCTCACGGCATCAGGTGTAGATTTAAGCACTTCTGAGTTGTCACGCGAAAGCACAAAGGTATGCTTCCGAAAACACATCTCAAGGATCTCGCTGTACAAGAGCGAATCCGGCCGAAAGGCCGCCGTCAACGCGGTCTGGTCTTCCTCAAGAATATCCTCATAGATCATCTCGCGTATCTCGGCTGGGAAGACGCGGAGTGTTGTGGTATTCTTGGTTGAAATAACAGAGTCAGTCAGGACTGTATCCAGAACGATGCATTCATGGAGCCTTGACTCGTGAACGCCGCATCTGGCGAAACTCGAATCCCGAGCAGCACAATTGACAAGCAAGCTATTGTTCAGTTCGCAGTCTCGAAGTCGATTGATGCTCTTGAGGGTTGAACTTGATATTTCTGCATCGCAGATAGAGCCATTCTCGATATGGGAGCGTGAGATCAATTGCGCCTTTGTGAGGTTTGAAGCGTTACCCCGCTCACTGGTGCGAACATTCTCCGCGAACTGGCAGTCTTTGAAATAACACTCCTCGAATCTGCCCCCGTGAACGGTGCACGAGATTAAAGTACAATTGCGAAAATAACAGCCGTGAACGTTCATTTGGAATAAAACTCGGTCTTTTAGCGTTTCCCGCAGCAAGCTTCCCACTTCCTGGAACGAGACTTGCGAGTGACCTGTTGTGAGAGGGAGGAGCAAGGGGTGGCTCTGTAGGTTTGAGGCACCTGAATCTGTGCGGGCATGTAATATAAATAGCGGGCCATCACCGTCTGTACATGTAGGTAGCTGCGAGGGAGTGGAGTTGATGAAAGCTTGCAGGGGAGCCTCAATCTCAGGGAGGGTTTGGATCATACCCATCGCTGGAATGTAATTGAACATCTTCGATTGCTTTATCGTGGCCTATCGTTTCTTTTCCTGTGGCATTTGCATCCCGCTCCAGGTGTTGGCATGAACAGGAGCCCAGATGTGGTGCAGTTGGGTGTTAAATGATGTTGGATCTCCGCTGCGCCACACCGAAGGAGTCAGAGCTTAGTGCCCCACTATCACGTATTGAACCAGAACGCAACACATTCTACGAACTCAAGAATTTGTTATTGATTTGTGCTCGATTCGCCTGGGGGGTTCGGGCGACGGAAATCATTCGAAGCATATTCAAAATCAAAATACACTACTAACTTGCTAATACAAGCGATGGCAAATCCACTTCAGTCATGGAATTCCTCGTAGCAACTATTTAATGTCGATTTGCTTGCTTGATCTCAGAGGGGTGGCGTCAAACTTGCTCCTAGTTTATTGTCACTGAAGATCCCTTGGTTGGTCTTTATGCAATCATCCCAGTGGTATTCAAGATACGAGCTGTCATAGCAAGAAGTCCTTCATACCAAGAACACTTCTTTGTGCCCATCTTGATGTTCGTGACGAAAGCTCTGTAAGCTTTGAATATCTGAAACAACTTCTTCAAAAGCATGGTGTCACTGTGTCAGCTTTTTCCTGGCCCAGACCCATAATCTTGCTAATAGATTAATTGTTATCTTGGAGGGTTGCATTGGCGGATGTTAGGATTTTCCACGCTCCTTGCATCGGTATCATCCCGTGCCAGAAAACCTGGCTGCTTATCGGATTTGACCTACCGAGGCTCAGGAGGCTCGCCCAAATGATGCCAGAGTATCGCTCACTGCTTGCATTTGAACCAGGTCGGATTTCATTCAAGCATTAGTGTTTTAAGCAGCATCACAAATATCACGGATATGTTGAATAATTCGACAAGTAAATCACATAAGAAAAGGTTCAAGGGAGTTGAAACACCCTCTATCAATATTGGCAGAAAAATATCAACCAAATAGATCACATTCAATTAGCAGCTCAGAGAGTCTTATCAACATATATCCTGAATCAGATCGGAACACTGGCGTGTGATGAACGTGTCCGAGACATAATCCCCAGCACCAGTACCCGAGGCAATTCTATTCCAAAGGCTGTAGATTATCAATAACTATCCCATATTCATGAAGCTAGCTATAGGGACTACTCACTAATTGCCGTTCACAGCTTCGCCAGAAGTATAACATGAGAATGATACCAATGTGCCTGCGGCGCCGAATTGTCCGTCAGCACGGTAGCTGGTCCCCGGCCCCCGACGATATCGAACGTTACTGGCTGTAAGTGCGCAAGTGACTGATCGTTTGTCGATGCCGGCGGTCTCTGGCCCGTTTGATTCTGGGCTAACAATCGGGTTGGCAAGAATCATCAAGGGCAGGAGGGTGAGACTAATGACGGCCTTCATAGTGAGGATAACTAGTTCAAAATTAAAGACCTTGAGAGTTGTAAGTAAAGATGACTATGGGAAGATCGAGGGCAGTAGTGAAAAAAGGAAAGTCGTAGACGACGAGATACTTATAGACATCCAGGTTACACAATAGGAGCAGCACACTCTTGAGTGTCTTCAACTATTTAAAACTCCTGCTTGGGTCTAATCCAATGTGAGAGTCAGTAACATATCATCTTCTAACTCATAGCATCGTCAATTTTCAAACTGACGATCATACGTTTGTCTGAAGACATTATGTTACATTGTATCTGTATTGGCTGGTCAGCCAGGGATTAGGGAGGTTTGTCGTCGGGATAATGCTAGTATCCAGGTAGTAAGACGGACTGTCCGCCCCCGAAGATATATTACTATACAATATTTCCAAGTCCCTAACTTGTGTGATAATTTAACCAAACAACACCTGATCGGACAGGCCTTCTAAGTCATCTCACAAGGTTGACAGTGGTAAGCTGAGGGGTCGGCGCCTCAGAAATATTGTATTCAAATCTGTCGTGACATAGTGCAAGAAGGTATTAGTATAATATTATAGTTTTCTCTGTTTCGCTGCTTCACGAAAGACTTTTGACGCTTTCGATTATCATGACTTGGATTTTTCTCTTAAAAGTTTAAAAAGGGATGCAAAGCATTCTGCTGGCAAGTGACTGGTATTCCAGCCTGGACATCCTGCTCATTGCCTTCCGGCACGTTTATCAGTCCATTATGGCGTTAAAAGTCGGGTTTGAATTTTCTTTTGCAGGCAATTCGGGCTTATTGGTTCGTATTCGCGTCTTGCATCGGTCTCGACACCCACGTCAGACCACCCGGTTTTCCAACCTATTATACTCGCCATAAATGTCACTCTCCCCGTTTTGAGGCGTAATCAGTACTTCATCATAGGTCACTGACTGCTGACCTTGACGCATCTTAATTAACACCCTGACATGACATGACTTTGATGGCAAAACTAGACGACAAGCTCTCGGCGTTGGAAAATATAGAGAAATCCTTCGTGTTTTCGGGCCTGGCATCCTTTTGTATTGAAATCCACATGGTCCAAATAACCCATTATTTCATTGAAGGAATCCCGCAAGGAGTCCATCCCTGCGTGACCGCAATTGATACACCAAGCTTGTATATACGATCAGGCAATCGCTCTCACCACTCTCTCGCTTACGGTTGGTACATTTCATCCTTTACCGTCGCTGACATTACCGATAATCGCAGTGTAGCATTGTCAAGAATAGGTTCCAAATATGTGTAGGGATGAGAACATCCAAGAGTCAGAGTTCGCCACGGCGAGCAGCTCTACGTACAACCAAGAGTTAGCTGCCAAGGATGGTTACATCATCCCTTAGGTTCTGCTAACCATCTTCTTATAGTCCCGAATTTGGCTTCTCATGGCTGGATACCATAGATGAAGGTATAGCTCAATTGAACTTTCTAACTACCGTATTGACCTCGGGTCTTAGACGATTGCTTTATGGCTTTGCGCCTATCTACTCCAACGCCTTTCAAAACCCTGGACTTCGGCCACAATGGATATACTGCATCTCTCTCTGCGTGGCATGAATTGCTACAATTCACAGTACCTGACCACCAGCAAGGGATTCTTTTCATTCGAGGAGATTTCCCAAATAGTGCGGAGTCAATCCTGGCCAGAGCGCAAAGGCGAAATGAGAAAGGAACATGGGGAATGGAAATGATTATCAAGGATGACGATAAGTATGTGTTAGAGGAAACGCCTGCACAGGGGATGATAAATCTTCGCTGGCCTTGCACTAGATTTAATATTGTGAAGCCCGACGCTTTTGATGGATCTAGCACGACAGTAAGCAATACTGGGTCTTTGATCTTTTTCTAACCCTAACTCCAGTTTCCATGCGCTACGTTTTGTTTAATACGTTTTTCAGAGAGGAAACAAAACTCTTGAAACCTTCTTGAATAGGACAATGCTAACCCCCACTGCTACTAGGTGGGTACACATACACTCTGTTCTTTTGTCAAGGACGAAGCACTTTATCAGATATCTCGGATTGTGCCTTCAAAGCCGCTCGGCTCTGATATTAGTATAAGCCTGTCGGACTCACAGCAAGATTCAACCCCGACGGGACTGAATATTACTGTCGGCATTGGCGGCGTAGTTCACGTTGGATCCGCAATCACCAATTTTGAAATCACTGGTGTGGCACCGGAACCGTCTTATGATACGTACAACGTTTTGGAGCCAGCAGAATACGGAAACGATTATGTGTTGGCTTTTACGAGCAAAATCCACGGTCGCAGACTTGAGATGCGTCTATGGATGAACGGACAACCCATCAGGTTAACACCAAGGGATCGTGGGAGCGCTAAGAGGAGGCTTCTTCGACCCAGTTCCAAAAATTCAACACAGCATCATGATGAAATTGTCGATATATTCGCGTTACAGCCAACGACTATGGGTGAGGATTTAGAGAATGCAATCACAGCCGTGGCAGAATATCGGTTTGTGTGGGACGAGAATCCAATGGTCTTAGAGCAACAGACACAGATCTCCAGCAGAGAAGTTCGAGACTATCTTGGCGTGACTGAGACCTCAATATCAGCACCGTATCGCTTTTGGTCGACGGTAATGGGGCATTCTCCAGGTCCCGATTGTTTCGAATTGAACGCCGTAGGCAGAAGTATCGAACAAGTATTGTGCATTTCCTCTGTTCCAGTGAGTATGAAACTTATAAGGCCGTCACAACAATCCAGTCCGACTCAAAATCTTGAAAGTGCTGAGCCTTCCATTTCGGTTGAAAGTGATTCAGCTGGGCAGAGAGACGGACCCGCCATTGCTCCACAGTCCGCACTAGATTCCTCTTCGGCCGCCGAAAATCCATACACTGAGGACACGAGTCAGAATACCTGTGACAGCTCAGGTGACATGGGCACTGCGTTGATCCAGAACATTATCTCATCTCATGTTGTTGATTTGTCTAGCACATTGTGGGTTATTTAATTCAAATCCTCATTTCATTTAGACTCAGACTAATTGTCCCACCAGCTGGCAGTTGCGACTCCTCGTTAAGGCAATCAAATATGTCGATGGACATCAGAATTTGCCTCCTTATCCTGTAATTGACGACACCAAACGATCGCATTTCGAAAAAATGAGGCTTGGTTATCGGGAACTGCTTCTCGCACGTCTACGAGGAATCTGCCAGTGGGTCTTCAATATCGCCCCTCACCTTCAAAGGCGTGAGTTTCAGAACCCTCTGCTAGGAATACTTCCTTCCGACGTGTTACCTGTCGATCAAGACTTACGGCGGGACGCGCGATTTCAAAATTCGAAGTCAGGTCCCAAAGAAGACTACCGAAAGCGTGTTCGCCAGCTCCAAGAGCGAAGGCCAAAAGATCAAAAGTGGTACTGTGCGTTGATCATTTGGTACATTATGCATCAGTACGGGGAGGTTTTGGAGGACCGTAAATTGAGAGCAGACATGTGGATTTGCCTCTCTTCGTTGGAGGCTATTCAGAATGATGACATCTACTCGGGGTCTGGCACGAATACTATTGACGACGCCAGGATCTATTTTCTCCGATGGTATCATAGCCACAGTTTTATCAATATCTGCAAATCACTCGAAAGGGACGACCCGGAAGCTTATGAATCCCATGGATTCGCTTCGAAAAGTCTTTTGCACCATAAGAAATGGGCAGAATCGTGGCAAGCCAAGACAGAAAGAACGATGAGATTGTTCGAAAAGGGGGGGCTGACGTACGAGTCCCTGGACTACGACATTGGCTACCTTGCGTTATTAATCCATGAGCTGGGTATACCAGAAGAGCCCCTCAGCAAAAGGGGTGTTTCTTGCATCGAATCATGCAAAAACATATTGAATCGATGCAAGAAAACAACCGTTTTAAGTCCTGGGCGATCCAATGTGGTTCGCTGGGATCCGGGACATACAATTCGATCAGCGATGCCGAGGCCTGCTCCATGGGAGTTAAGTTGCTTGGGTCACCATATCACGCTCTGTATGGGGGTGACCAGTAATCCTGACCAATGCCTCAGGGACTGCCAAGAGTTTCTCCTTGCGGACTACACTTTCATGTCCTCGTGGGACCAAAGCAAGACCAATTCAGTGGCAGAGTGGTGGAATATGGACACTTCGAGCATTATATGTGCAAATCTACTAGATGAGGGCTTGATCGGATTGCATTCGGACGGAAGCAGACTAGGGGACATTCGGAACGCTAGTTGTGGAAACCTAGCTGGCAGAAGCGAGCAAGCCATAGATACCAATACACCATTCACGAGAGTAGAGTGGTCCATCCCAGGTACTAGACAGCAGTCCATGTCCAAGGCTTCAAGAACGGTACAGTTTGACGACCAAAGACTTATAAGCAATGTCAAGGAAGATCCTGCCATATTGCTCGAAAGAATCCTTGAAAGATGGAGCGATAAGTCGATACTAAATGACGAGTCTATGGGATATACCTGGCGAAAGAGAAAACCACAGAAATTCTATCACGCCGATACCTCGGTCCAATCACTCGAAGACACTCCTCGTGTGTTTGAACTGAAGCAAACCCGAAAAGTCCAAATTCGACCAAATATTCAAGCGTACCTCAATGATAAGGACGGTCGGAAGCTTCCGAACTGGACGTTGAAGAGCATTACACAAGAGCTTCCTGGGACAAAGCTGCTGCATATAAGTTGTTTTGACCTATCACTGATCGCCGAAGGCAACAACACCCCAGAAATTGGAATTGCAGCGCAGAAGGGGCGGGCCGATAGAGAATTCCCCCAAATTCCAATCCCAAAGATAGGGGGCAGACCGGAAGAGACCAAAAAGGACAGCAGTCTCGCCCTTCTCTACTTGTTGGGAAAAGTAAACCATCATCCCCGCTTCACAACCTTGACAAGAGGTCTGAGGGAAGAGCTTGAGGATGAACCGGCAAGGAAGCACGCGCTGGCAAAATATCAAAACTCCCTCTTTTCGATTCTCAACGACAGTGTAAGTTACAAGACGACGGAACTCATTAAATAGTAATTAACACAGCCCGCAGATGGTTGACCTTGGAACGAAGTACAGAATCATGTAAGTTGACTCAGACCTTGACTGAGCTAGTCAGAAACTCGCTGACCACTTGGAGATTCATCGAAAAGATATCACGGTCCATATTGCAAGCAATGATCTACATGTGGCACACTGATGCTCTTGATACAATCGATGATCACTTGGGTGTGCTGTCGAAGTTCTCTGATCTTCACAACCAATCTTCTACCGCACAGAGCGATCTTTGGATAACCTCGATCACTGTTTCTCACTGGCGGTTGCAAAACGACTACGAAACATACCTTTCTAGGGTGGAAGAATTAGAAGAACAAGATGAGGGTGGATCTGACGTGAAAGACTGTTGTGTAAATGAAGCAGACGTCGGCCAGATTTGGATTGGCGACACAACTGCATTTCCCCCTAAGAACGTGAAAGACGAGAGGGCGGCGGAAGAGTCTGGTCAACACCAACTATCGTCGATCCGCGAGCTTTCCATGTCTATTGTAATCACAGGAGATGGAGAAGGGCGTTGTTGGACATGCTCAGTCATTTCTGAAGTAATTGACGAGATCGAAGCCGCGGTATACGCCAATGAGATCAAAGACATCCTGCAAATGTTCATTCATCAGCAATACACGGGGAGAATGCTTTGTTTTATTCTTCTGCTGGGGTATCTATGCGAGAGCCTTGCGAAACAGTGCGAAAACTTTACTGGAGAGCTTGACAAGATCATGGGAATGAATGTAAGTATACAGTGAGCGATGGGATAAGCTCCGCTGACGCGGAAAAAAGCCGAAAGTGTTACTGAAAGGCATCGAATGGCATAAATCGGATATTGCACTTCGGAGGCTGAAGAAAATGCTGTGGGGTCTCGAGGCGTTGCGTGTCTTCGACGATAAGCTGAAACAAGCGCTTTCAAAAATAAATGAAGGAAAGACAGCAATGTACGAGGGGCTGAAAAGGGTAACATTACAGTCCCAAGCTAGGTCCCATGTTGACTGACTTATACCACCTCAGGGGACGGATATTCGCCATAGGGATATGAAGCGCGATTGCGAGAACATAAAACAAGAGTTCACGAAAAGACTGAGCAGACTCGAGAATGCTCATAGTTCTATTCGCGAGCGGATCGAGCAGAGCTCCAGATTGAGAGAAGGGGTGAAGTGTTCCTGGACTTATTCCTGGGATACTTGCTGACGAAGACAGATTACTTCGGTCCTAACCGTTGAACAAAATGAGAATATCAGTATGCTGACCTGGGTGACCATTGCATATCTTCCGCTAGCCTTCATTGCTGTGGGTACGAAACAGTGTCGTGCCACAATCTTGCTGATTAATCTCGCAGGGTGTCTTCGGAATGGGCCATAACATCGTGCCTCCTGGGGCAAGTTGGGGAACATTTGGGTGGCTCATTTCCGTCTTTGTCCTCGGGACAGTCATCTTTGCACTAAGTCTCCAGTTAATTATTGCTAGGATGAGACACATGGAGAAGATGTTTGACAAGCTGATTGCAAAAGAAAGCCGGAAAACGAGGGTCGTGCAGGACAATGTCGTCGAGAAAAGGTCGAGTTTCCGAACAGTCCGGAATGCATTTGGAGTTGGCTTAAGGAAGCGGATGGGGATCTGGAAAAATGAGGGGGACGCTGTATGAAGCTGTTGAAGCTGTGCACCGCGTGAACTAATCAGTGGCACCAGGTTCAGGGTTCCATCAGAATCAAGTAATCTACAATAATAGCAACTTGCACTGCATTGATGGATTCTCTAGCTCTCATCTGCAACTTCCATCCTGCAAGCCCCAATCTTG
>Ga0247778_1000532_pt1 | contig 43650 bp, 48 predicted proteins | sample UWRJL049202B5_FD_179939 | JGI IMG/M metagenome (GOLD analysis project Ga0247778, IMG submission 179939) | Plant litter microbial communities from Arlington Agricultural Research Station in Wisconsin, United States - UWRJ-L049-202B-5 | ecosystem: Environmental > Terrestrial > Plant litter >...
AAAAAAAAAATATTATTTTTATTAATAATTAAAATATTTTATATTTTAAAAAATTCGTTAGAATAAAATATTTCTATTTAAATATATTATTATAATTCTCGAGATTATTTTTTTTTTATTATTATTGCGGTTATATTAACAATTTTATATAAAAATTATAAAATATTTATTATCGAAAAAAATAATTTTTTAAGAAATTTGGTTATTATTTAATATTTTATAATTTTTTATTATAAAAAATAAATAATTTTAAAAAATAATTAAAGTTTTTTGGAATAAATATTATTTTGTGGGATATTAGAATATTTTTCCAGGTATAATTATAATAATTTTTAGATAATATAAATATAATAAACTATGAAATTAAAATATTTAATATTTTTTAGAATCTAAAAATAAAAAACTAAAAAAAAGAAAAGAAGTGAAACTAATATATAGGTGATGTTCGGGCGTCATATGACTTATCATGTGACCATGACGCTCCAAGAACCGAACCGTCACACTTTTAATTAATAGAAAAATAAAAAAAAATAAATATTTTATATTATTTATAATAGTTAGAAAATATCTCGAAATTTTTGCTATTTCAGTTTTTTCCGAGAAATATTTCTCTCAAGGGGCCGATATTATAAATAAAAAAAGAAATAAACTTAGTAAAATTAATTTTGAAAAGATTTTATATTTTAAAAATTAGGGAATTAATAATAAAAATAAAAATAAAATAAAAAAAAATTAATAATATTAAGGATTTATTTTTTGATTTTATTATTACTTATTAATAATTTATATTTTTTTTAATTTTTTATTATAAAAAATATAGTTTTCGAATTATTATTTTATTTTATTTATTTTGGTTTAAATTTTAAAAATAAATAATCATGTGTAAATTATTTAAATTATATTTAAATTATTTAAAATATTTAATTCAATTCAAGTTTATTTAAGACTTATTCAAACTCAAATCAATTCAAATTAAATTGCATTTAAATTATACTTAAATGATTGAAATTTTTTTGAAACACTGTAGTCTAGTCATCCAGTGAAATTCTGTACAATGTGAGTCCAGTATCTGGTTCAGACTATAGTGATCTCAACACTTGCCCCGCCAAATCATTCCAGAGGAGCCAAAAACTTCCCAGCCCTCCTATAAATTCCTGCATTGCTATTAGATGATCGTACTATAACAAGGCCATGGCAATCTTTGCTCAGCCCATCGCATTGATCATAATCACGCAGAATGGCTACACACTTCACAACATCACCAGGCAATATCTGGTTCTCCCCATGATCCAGAACAAAATCCATATACGGCTCTGCGACCTTGTTACCTCTCATAAGCCGGACTCGTTGTTTCGCAAAGCGCGTGGCATATTCCTCTGCTTCATCTGACATCTCATATGAGACTACGGCCTCGGTGATTCGTGCTTTGAACGAAATCTTGCCAGACTCCACAGCGCGAAACGAGTCCGAATTCGAAAGACGAAGCTCCAGCTCAAATTCTTTGCACTCCGGAAATTTATCCGCGAAGTTCATCTGCGCTGCCTGATTGACATAAAGAGCGCTCGAGTTTGATGGCAATCGCCGATGGTCCCAGGTCCCTCTAACAGACGCCCACGACCAGGAAGGAGCAGTGGGAAAATCGTTGCTTGGAGGAAGTGGGGTACAGCCGGGCGCACTGGCATCCACAAACCACAACAGGGATTCTACTAGCCTCCCCTCCCAAAGGCCAGCATAATAATCCTCCAAGGCTCCTGTGTGATACATTTTTTCTCGCGACACCCGCCAGCGCTGGCAGGCGGATGCTGTCGAACGTCAAGTGTCGATGAGTGTATTGATGCACAATGTGATCTCACACCTCCAAGATACCAGTCGGTCTGAATGGTATCAGGTGCTGAAGTATTTGTGAGAGTGCCATTGGTTCAATAAACCGTGGAAGCGAAATTTGAGACCAGAATATTTGGTTCCCTCATATCTCTGGAGAACCTTTTCAGTATATGGACCGGAGCACTCGCATCGAGAGTAGGTCGCACATTCGAATACCATTTCGTCTTCGCAAAGATATAGAATTCTATAAGCCAAGAGCCGTTCTTGGAACACCCATGCTCGATGAAAGAGGGGAAGATGGTTATTGAGCTTCTCTAGGTGCTCTCTTGAGTCTATCGGAGCGCGAACTTTACGAGCATAAATTCTAGTCAGGGAATCTCCGTTGCTGCCGTATTTGAGGTCGTACTCTTTAATATCTTTTGGGGCGGGGAAGCACCCAAATGTTCTATCAGGCGCCGCGGCGGCAGCGATTGTGAGCCATGAGTTTTGGTAAATCAATCCCATCTTGACCGATTCCGAAGCCCAGTCAGTTTTGTCATCTTGAAGGATGCAAAGTGAGTCTATCCATATATAGTTAACATCGAGAGAAGCAGAGATTATGATGGCATCTTGAAAGGTCTTCGGTAAAGTTTCCCAGTCTATGCGCATTTTCCGGCTATGCAGTGTTGTAGTCGTGGTAGTCAACGGCTGCTCATTGCCCCAGCAATGGCTCAACGTGCTATATTTGATATTGTGTTCCGGACCCTCAACAAGAACAATTTCATACTTTCCCTTATCACGCTCAATTTTCAGAATCATTCGAGGCAGACACGTCTCCGGAGAATCGAAAGCCGAACGCCGCTGAAGTTCACGACAGAAGCTATGGTTTGTAGCACAATCTTCTATCCAGTCCAGAATGAGGCGGTACGAGTGTTCAGAACCCGGGTCGGATATAAAATTCCGCCGAACAAGAGGGGCTGGAATTTCAACACCATCTAGTCAGATCAGCTTCGTCCCATATCAAAACGAGTTCGAGCGTCCATACCTTGAGGGGCAGGAGTGAACAACTGCAAATGCTCCATCTTTCCATTAATCCAGAAAACGCCGACGAAGCCATTTCCGGACTTGACATGGGTTTCAGAACAGAGCGCATCCCGCGTGATAATGTCGACTTCACTGAGATCCGAGATTCCACGGCAGACAATGCTGCATTGTGAGCAGCCAGATTCGGCTTGCAACTGAATACTGCTCAATAAGGTTTTCTCGCCTGACCTTTGGCAAGAACAATTTAAACGATTGTCTGACATTCACGTTGATGTTTTTAAGTAGTAAGAATGGTGTGCTTGCACACAGGATAGGGGATTCCCAGGCTTCGAGACTGCGGCTGAGGTTGCAGCCCTCCTACACAGCCCCAATGCTAGACGTAACGCTAGCGCCGACGTGGCAGCTTTGTGGTCTCCGTATTGCTGCTTCAAAGTGGACGCTGAAAGAATTTGCAGCTGAAAGGTGAAACCAGAACCTCGTGTAAATAATATGAAGGTTAAGGCCTTGACTCTTCCTCCCTTGATTCTTGACAACAACTATAGTACCTATACATATTCTCTTAATCGTACAATGATTCAATATTTGAAAGTCATTTTAATTATTCTGAATGATAGCCACATCGGCACTCTGTTGGACGTCGTCGCCATCTTCGTTATGTTTGATGAAATTACCTTTGCGCCGGAGCGACATGTTCTTTCCATTTCTATTCGGTTTCTCGGCCAAAGATGTCACGATTCCATCAGAAAGTCCCAACCTCAAAGACTTGTTGCAATTTGCCGCTTCGAGCGGGTAATCTACTACCCTCATCTGTTGTTTATTGCATTCCTTTCGAGGCCGCCTGTAAGGGTGTTCTGCGCACCTCACGTCGTCTCCTGAGTGACCCCGCTTCAGCGAACGCAATTGTCTCGTTTCTCCATCACTCGCAACTAGCTTGGAAAGGGTAGTCTCGACGAGTTTCGGTGGGCTTTTAACAGTTGAATCCCCATCCGAATCTTCGTCTTCTGATGTTGGAAGGGTCGAGGTGGACATGCTCATAATAGATGAATTTCCGGTATCCGACGATATGTTGGAATCGGGCGACCGAAAGGTATTGGTGCCGGCACTTAACAGGTCCACATTCGGCTGGCTATATATACCGTCATCTTGCTTGACTTTGGGCTTTAGAAGATTTGTTATCGTGGAACTTAGTGGATTGCTAGCCTGCCCAAAAATCACAGCTCCCTTTGCCTCAAGTGGGCTGGGCGTTGTTATACTGCCAAGGCTGAAATTGTCAGCAACAATCTGCTGAAGGCGGTTGCAGTTGCAGGAAAAGGGCTTCTTGGAATCGCAGCGCTCCTACCACGAAGTTAGTACGTATTTTCACCAAAACGCTTGAAGACGCTAGGAGCCGAGCCCCTGGGGCAAGAGCTTCGAAGACAGTTCAACGGGTCCGCTCTCAAATCGCCAATATGAAATGTTGCAATAAGTTACTGGAAGTCACGTACCCAGAGTTGTCCTCCACAGTGCCAACGGAGGCGTGTGGACGTGAGGTGGTTGCGGGATAATTTAGAGCCAGCTTGCTCGTACAAATTATTCATCATGGGGACAGTAGCAGCCAAGAAGTCCCGTCCTTTAGGAACGCTTTTCCACGAGTGGCAGAGTCCCGCCGTGGATCCCGGTCTGATAATATCCTCGAAACCACTTCCGAATAGAACGATGGCATCGGTATCGCGAGCGAGGTCTGTCCATCCGCCGCTGGTTTTCTCAATATACGTTTCTTTGAGTCGAAATGGAGACCTATCATCGACGAGATCCATGAACTCCCATCCTCGAAGGAGATCCCTCATGGTTGCCTTTAGTTCTGGATCAGTAGTTGCTTCTTTGGTGATATTCTTGTCCAGTAAGGTTTCGAGGTATGACCAAATATCTCGCACAAGATCTTGAAGGTAGTAGTCTTGGTTTCCAAGTCCGTCTTGTGTACATAGCTTCAGGGGAGCTTGTTCCAGTAGCACCTTTTCAGCAGCCTCGTGACTGCTCGTCGACGGATCTGCCGATGGGAAAACGATTTCTTTCCCGTCATTCATATATGGGTTGCGGAAATGCCGCGTCTTGGCGATGTGCAAAATCACTGCTGAGGAAGGAACAAGCCAGGCTCTCTTCTCCCCGGAGTCATAAAGAACCACTGGAGATCTCGCAGCGCACTGAACAATTCGCTGATAGGGGCCTTTCCTCTGAATGTGTAGCTTACCATCTCTCGCCCCTAATGAGAAATTTATCTCGCCAGTCATGATCTGCTGGAACCCCAGGGTAGCACCAGAGATTTTTAGTCCCCGGCCTACTTGATTGCAAGCAGACCAATCGATATTTTCGTAGTTTGCAGTCTTCGTGCCTAAGTGGGTTTCGGCAGTGCCCCACCATCCCACAAAATGGCGAGTGTTTTTTAGGCTTTCTACGTCCACTTCAAATGAAGTTGCGCGGTTTGGATACCAGGCGCTCAGTGTTTTATACGACAGCCTGAAATTGAGGGGTTGGTTGATATAGTGCCACTGAATGGATTTCGAATAACGTTTGACGGGGACGAAGGCACTGGAATTGCCTTTCAAGAGGACCCCTCCTTCGTATTCTACGGCATGGCGGACACCCGTGAGTGCGGCCATCATATTTAGCGGCATTTCTAGACCGAGTTCGTTTCCCCGTTCTTCAATCGGAAAACCTTCAGCAATGACGGATCCAGAGAAGATCGAGTGCCAGCATGAAGACTCGTCTTTTGCAAGCGGAGTCAGATTGAAGGTGAGTTGTAGAGAAGAGGATAATCTAGGGAGTGGCGTAAGTCTACACTCCGAAGTCCTTAATGCATCATCTGGAGAATGTTGCAGCGCAGTTCCAAGCCAGGCAAATTGTTGCACTACATCCACAATCCTTTCTTTCGATGCTTGTTCCCTAAAGCCTATGTCGATGACTAGGTTATCGTTCACTATCTACGGAAGAATTGTCCGTTAGTCTTACTTCTTTGGTGCTATTTTATATAATGCATTTCAAGATTTAAAGAGCCGTGGAACACTATTGGCCCTTGTCCTACGGCCCCCGACTTCTAGAAATCCTCGGAATGCACTTGGAATCTTGGAAAGGGATTGAAAGAGTTAGCGATTATCTTACCCAAAGAGACAGTTTCAGATTTTTGCCTGATGAAATTCCTATTTGGCAGGGAGCCAGCTCGGGGGCATTTCCTGCTGATGAGGTGTCTCTTCCTGTAAGATTATCAGTGCAAGAGCTATACATGCCTTGGATCTGCCAAAGCGCTGTAGGGAGTCGCATCAATGAGAATCGCCAGCAAGACGAATGGGTTCCACAGGATGAAAGTTGATCCAGAACAGCCTCGAAATAGAAAATAGAAATGTATAAGGGGGAACAATGCTTCCTTCCCGTCTCGGAAGCAGTATCACGTACCTTCGGTGCACTCATTTACATCGCTCATACAGTCACCCAAACAGTCAAGCACGATCGAAAAAGTCTCAGGCCAATGCCTGGAAAGATATTCCTTGCATGTTGTAGCCTGTGCGTTTAACGACGTTCCGGTCAAGACAATAACAGACCCAATTGATGATTCTGAGTAGAGATCTCCGAACTGACGACGCATGAAGTGACTGGGATTCCATAGCATCTGAAATCGGAGATTTTCTATGTTATCTGGGAGGCAATCGTATATGCACGACCGATCTGCTTTTCGGGTGGAGAATTCTGGCATTTTCAATCCTGGGTCGCTCATCACCGTCTTGATTTTGCTCGCCCCAGAGTTTGTAAGTGGTAGTTCCAGATGCTTTGGAAGCCAAGTCTCATTGTTTTCAGACCCTTGCCCTGTCTTATGCAGGCTATAGTCTTCTGAAGAATCGCTCATCACCTCGCTCCGGCCCACAGGTGATTGACTCCCGCTATTAGTGTTCGATACCCTATTGACGGGTTTCCCGCAACCTCTCAGCAAAACATGTCTCTTGTCAATAGTCAGCTTTTACCATTCGACGAAGAGATTATCTTTATGGAACCCAACCTTCAACGCCTCCTTTCTTGAAAAGGTCTTCTCGCAATGGCCACAAGGATATGGTTTGACCGCCACTATGATTTTCAGTCAGAATTGCTTGAAAAGAAAGGTACTCGGACAATTCGCTAGCTTCGACCCCATTTCAAATGCCGCGGTACTTCAGAGTTATTGAAAAGGGATAAACATTAAACCACCGGGGGACTTTGCATACAATGAATTCGCATGTGGCGCTTTAAATCATGATTTCGGTTAAAGGACTGGGGGCACTGGTCACATTTGAAAGGGCGATCATTGTGTTGGTGTTGTTGCGCTGGATGATGTCCATACATTGGTCCACCCAACTGATGTGGTGAGTATTGCATGTTCATACTACCGACAAGTGCCATCTGGTTGCCTGGGCTATGCACGTTTGACATGATCGGACCCGCCACCGAGGGGAGGCTATAATTAATGGAAGGTCGAGATTGATAGCTTGGAGGTGCAGCGACAGCTGGGGACTTTGGTTCTGAAGCTGAGGGGAGCTGTGTGGGCGATTGCCTCGAATATGCAGGAAATGACTTTTGTTGTAGCGCCAAGGATCCATCATATTCTGTGAATGTAAGTCGGCCATACTGATACTGTACATATGGAGAGCTCCATGAATATGTCGGAGCTGAAGGCTGCTTCGTTGAGCTTGTTGCCTGTAAAGTTTGGGTCAGTAGTCACGGTTGCCTGTAGGACGAAATATGGGGAACAAGAAGAGGGAGACCGACAGTGGCTGGCACATGTAGAAGCCCATCTTGGGGAGGCGTGACAAGCGTAGCGGGCGGGGAGGCCGCGATATACTGTGAAGACAGAGGTAATCCGGCCGCGTGTGTTCGTCCACTTGGCACTACCGCTGGAGTGCTGGATGGGTTTCGATCGTAAGAAATGATACCAGCACTAGTATGCTCCGTGTTTTCCTTTGGCGCACTAGATGCGAAATTCATACCATTTGGCGGAGGTGTTGGCAGCCTGCCGATAGATGGGCCTGTATGTGATGGATAGGGTGTATGGGATGGAATGGGTGTATCGGCTGGATTTCCTTCGATAGGCGGCGGAGGAAGCTCGAAGGATGGCAGGTTGCTAGCGGTAGACCGCCGGGCCGCAAAACTTGGGGGAGTTCCCTCCATTGCCCGAACGTTTTGAGATATTGATCATGTGCTGGTTGGAAAGCTTCTTGTCTTGAGACGAAATAACAATCTTCCACCGATTTCGTAGATGGGAAACGAAAGGTGTTAAGGCATGGACGAGATGGCGAGGCTGAGTGAAGAAAACAAATGCTGCTGGCACAGCCCCTCAACTGCAGCCTGGAACACTAGCCTGGAGCACTCAATATCGTCCAATGGCGGGGTCGAACTTAGCGAACCTGAATACCGTGTGCTTGAATGGCTTGAAATCAAGCCACAAAAACGCCCCGTTCAGCCCAAGCTTAGCGAGAACGGGGGCGCTTGCATAGACCTCTGCCTTTAATTTACACTTGAACTGGAAACAGAATGGAGCATGATGGGTATGTCGACTGTGTGTTGTAATAGGGACAAAGAGCAATATTGTAGACATACTCAAGAGGCTAGCGTCGAGACAGCAAAGGCTCCCCAACTTCGAGGTGCATTTGAGCCATACGATTAGCCCGCATAAATGGAACACTGGTCCGGTTTTTGTCGAGAAAAATCTCTCAGCGGAAGCGAAATAGAAGAGTATTTGATGTCAGCTGAGTTGCCAAAAAGGCTCCAAATGATAGTCGAGCAGGAACTCAGTTTTATTAGCTGCTCCATATCATGAACGAGTCAACTCAACCTTTACTCTTGCTGAGCCTCGGCATGCTTTCCCATCATCCCCGTAGGGTATCATTAAAAAAGCTCAGGTTTACCGCAACGTAATCCTTGACACTTCACGGGAGAGGTGTCTGCCTCGACTTTCTCGGGCATACTAGTGCCATCTTCGCCAGGGATCCGATTCCCCTTACACCAGTCGCCTTCAATACACCCCTTCGGTTCACCCTGAGCTCTCTTCGCCAACTCAGCGGCTCCTCTGGCATTTATCATCTCACCATCGAAGCCACTGACCTGGACCTGCCGATAGATATCAACTATGCCCAATTCCCCAAGGGCCTCCCAGACAGTATCCGCGAATTTCTTTTCCTTGGCTCGATCTCCGAGCAGGATAAGAGTGTCGGGCTTCGTATCAGTAGCACGCACGACAGTCGTGATTCGTTGCTTGATGCCAGTCCAGAACTCATCGCTGTGTTGGCTGGTACCATTGTAGCCGAACTCAGGATATCGCTCATGAAGATCAGGACTAACCCAAGATGCTGTCTGAGCCCAGGCAGTGTTGAGGAAAAGCTCCTCGTCGGTATATGAGATAGTGATCAGCTTCTTTGGCGTCATCCTGTTTTCTTCTTCAAAACACTTGGTGGGATCTGCCCAATGCTCACAGAGTCCATATCCCATACCGACGAAGCCGGTAGTGATTTGGTCGGGTGCACTATATCTGAATCTGTAGCCAAGGGATTCGGTGAGGTTGGCAAATGCGAGGGCTTCTTCGAAATCTCCGTAGGGCAGATTGGGCATCTGTGCTTTACTAATGAGCACGTTATTGCCGATATCGACATCAGCGCTACAACTGGCCAGATGGTGTAGCTGCCAGAGAAACTCGGACAGCGTCTCGATATCTGTGGTAGAGGGGAGACCTCTGGCATGACGGATTTTGCGCTGGGCTTGCTCGTATTCCCAGCGAATTTGGTCGCGGATGTCATCAAATGGTGGCCTGTATTGGATGAGAACTTGAACCGATTATGTGTAAAGGTGTCTTACCCCTGGCTAACCCACGGTGGTGATAGCTTCTTCATCAATGTTTTATACTCCTCGTTTCCGTCAAGCTGAGAGCTTGTTAGTATGGTGGGACCGAAGCTCAATGGCGGAACCTACTCGTCCAACATTGACGATTGTCTTGTTATGGTATCGAATAGCCACGGTACTAACAGACGGTATCAGCCCTGAAGTGATCTGACTCGGCTGGATAACCTACCCATATGTGGTGGTCAAATCGATACCGATTCCCGGCGCGACAATCTGCTCTCTCGGGACGCATCCCGAGCAGATTCTCCCCTGAGAAGTGTAGTCCGAGATGTATGACTGCAATTCGCCATGCTCACTCGCAGTGAGAAGCAATCCATAAATATACGTAGCCGCACTTCCGAGTCGTTCAAACATAATGATATCGGATTTTCTGCCCTAGATGTTGAATGTCTTGTGTGTTGGCTAGAGGTAGAGCAGAAGCAACACTTAATGGGGACACCTCTCCATCTATATCCTCGCGTGGGCTGTTATGACAACATGTTGGTTGAACAGCCTTGCCCGTCTGCCTAACTCCCATGTAGGATTCAGGCGCAGCAGGCGTGGCACCTCTCTTATTGGACAACACCAGGTATGTCCGTTGGTGATTGGTTTCAAGTAACGATCTGAAGAGACTCGCACATAGATCGCGGGAGGAGGAGATGGTTCTTTATGTCAAGCTGTGCTTTGATGCTTCTGAAGACCTCAGGGCGTTTGTGAATCCTGCCATCCTCGTGGTAGTGAAGTTCGCTCACGTGCGAAGACACTTGCCTCGGACCCGCGCCTCCTACACCAACATGCAAGAAATTAAATTTAAAGAAGGAGAATATACGGAAAGCCTTGTGCGAGCGTCAATCAATCGTTTCGAGAGCCTGTATATCTGGCTTCATGATGAGTGCTTCGCGACTTCGCAATGCTACCCTATCCCCATGCGCCGAGTAGTTTCGCCGCTAGGCAGTGCAGGCGGAAACATTGAAAATATCCTATGTGGTGGCCTTTCGTAGATATAGATATAGCTATAGCTATAAATAATTAGGTGGAGGTATTTTGACATGAAGGTCATCGTCGTCGTCAAATTTAGCGTACGGCTGGCTCCCAGCCTCGCCGCGCACGGATCATCTCTTCAGAAAATAATTTCTGCTTCATCCATCTTATCTTCAACCCCGCCATACAAATATACGGAGTTTATAATCAACCCGCAAATATGGACGATACCTCAATTCAGCAAACGCCCTTCGTTAAACAGTTAGCTGCAAATGGTATGTTCGCTCCCGTCTTCTTCCCCTCCTACCACAGCATCCTCTCCTGCCCTTCGAATTCCTATCTCCCATATACCAACTCCATCCTCACTCTTCTCTAACTAACACTTCTACCCCCTCAGACCGACCAACCCGCGACAAAGCCCTCGCCTCCCTGCGCACCTATCTTTCCGGCCGCCGCGAGCTTCCGCCCCTCGAACTTCTAAAACTGCACAAAGGCCTCTTTTACTGCATGTGGATGTGCGACCGACCTCTCCCCCAACAACAACTAGCCACCTCCCTCTCCTCCCTCCTATTCATCCTGCCCCCCGGCACCGTCATCCCCTTCCTCCGCGCCTTCTGGCAAACCATGTCCCGAGAATGGACCAACATCGACGTGTTACGCATGGAAAAATTCCTACTCCTCACTCGCCGCTATATCAATGCCTCTCTCGAAGTCCTCAAATCCTCATCCTGGGATGCAGCTCAGGTGCAGGATATGGTGAAGCTGTGGGAGGAAGTGCCGTTTAATGTGGGGGATATGAAGGTGCCGAATGGGATGAGGTTTCATTGTATGGATGTTTTTGTTGATGAGTTGGAGAGGGTTGGTGCTTTGGAAGAGAATGGGGAGAAGGGAGAAGGGGGAGATGTGCCGTTAGAGATGTTGTTGGGGCCTTTGAGGGGTTTGAAGGAGGGGAGTCCGACGAAGGCGGTTAGGGTTAAGGCGAGGGCTGCGTTGGAGGATGAGAGGTTACCTGGGAATGGGAAGCCAGAAGAAGAAAAAGGGGGAGAAGAGGGAGGGGAAGATGATGAGTGGGGTGGTATTGAGGAGTAAAGTTGCGTGCAAGTTGTAAAGTTCTCGTTTTTGGGAGGAAAAGTTTCGGGTTGCTTTTAAGAGGATTATTAGAGCAAGGAGTTCCGGAAATAAATGCTGTGCTATTTTGATGCAGCCAATATACAAAAGTCCCATCCAAAACGCTCTTCATCTCATCTCATCTCGTCTCATCTAAGCCACAACCACTTCTGGGTATCTCGTAGTAACAATGTACTTCTCCCCAATCTCCCATTAAAGCCAAAACAAAAGCCATGCGATTCAAAAAAAAACGCCCCTCTAACTATATCCAACCCAAACCAACAAAAAATATTACACCGGCCCCGGCGCCTCATACATATGCCCACTCTTACTCAACACAGTGCCCAACCCCTTATGCACCTCCGCCTGAAACGGTTGCCAAGGAACCCTCTCCCCATCAATACTAATATACCCATCCGGCTGATTTCTCGGTATGATCCTGTACCCCAGAATCTTGCGGTACCAGACGGAGGGAATGTCGAAGAATTTCCCGGATTCGACGGCGAGCATCATTTGGAGGGCTTGCATGCGCGAAATGTCGCCGTTGACGCAGACGAGGTCCATGAATCCGTCGTTGGGGAGCGCGGGGGAGAAGAAGTTGGCGTCGGTAGCCATGTATGCCATCTGGTTTTTGTTAGGATATAGGAATTGAGGGGGAAAAGGGAGAAGAGGCTTACATTTCCACAATAAAAGTTCCCAAGCTTGTCATAAGGAACCAATTCCCATCCATCCGGCAACTTATCATTAATAGTCCCATACCGCAGCGGAGGAAGCCCATCCTCAGATCCACTACTAGCACTCGCATCATCATCCAACAAATTCTTATACCCCCTCCTCTCACTCGCCGGCTCATGATTCCCCTGCTCACTCCTATAATGCTCCCTAATATTTTCTTTCCCCTCAATCGCCACCTTCACCGCCAAATCACACGGATACACCTTCTTCCCAATCAATCTCACCAACGCCCCGTAATTAAACCTCATCTGCCCCATCCACCGCATATGCTCCGTCGCCAAATCACTCTCCGCCACAATCCCAATACTCTGACTCAGAAAACTCAATGTCCGTGTCTCGCCCTGCGTAATAGATATCAAGTCCAGCGGCGTCGGGATGCCCTTTATAATCGCCAGCGTAGCGAGAGATGGACTATCCGTGCCGTTCAGATTATAGCTCATGGCATTGCCGCTGCCGCACGGTACATGCGTGACCGCAATCTTGGAAAGCGCTTTCTTCGCATCCGGCCTCTTCCCTAAACCATTGAAAACCTCGTGTGCTAATCCGTCGCCCGAACACGCTATCACCATATCAAAAGCCTCTATATCCAACCTCTCGCATATCTCCACCGCTTCGCCCCGGTACTTCGTCTTCACCATATCAATGCTACACCCAGCCGCCTCCAATAACGGCCTCACATCCCTTGCATACCATTTCTCCGCTCCCCCTTTACCGGAATGCGGATTCACGAGCACTTTTGCGCGTTTGTGTTTTTGGGATTCGCCGTAGGAGCGGTCGAGCAGTCTGGAGACCCATTTGTTGACTGTTTCGACGAGTTGGTATTCGAAGGGGTAGGAGAGCGTTGCGGCTTGCACGCGGTTCTTGGCTGAGGGCGAGGCGTAGGTTAGGGTTAGGATGGAGTCGGTGAGGGAGGCGGAGAGGATGTTGTAGAAGGGGATTGCGCGGGTGTTGGCTGTGCCTGGGAGGTGGTTGTTAGATGAGTGGGCGGAAGTGGCGGGTGGAGAAATTACCTGAGGGCCAGATACCGCAGCAATTGCTTCTGTCTCTTTTTTCGAATGCTTCGTCTGAAACGTATTGTTAGATTTGGGTTGGGTAGAGGAATTGAGGATGTACCTAGTACGATCAGAGAGTCTGTTCCTAGAGTCAATGAAGCGTTGCGTCCCACGGCCAAAGTAGAGTCCACAGCAAAGGAATTCCCTCTCTCGCCTTCATAGGAAGGATTCGGGTCGACAAAGGGATTGTCGGTCGCCATGGCTATGCAGTCGTATCTTCACGTCAAATCCCCTCTTCACCTGCGCATCCTTGTTTTCCGTCGTGGTGTCGTGGAATTAAGGTATGTCTGTTGAAGTGACGTTCCCAGGCGATCGGTTCTTAGCATATAAAAAGATGCCGAGCTTGGTTCGGTACAGACCCCGGTTATATTAAATGTCACAAGCAACTGACAAGCAACTGTTAAACTTTCTTTCCAAATACGGTTATGTGGCCGCGAGGGCAGAGTCAGACGACAAGATCAGCTTCGTGAATAGAGTTTAGATTCGTGTCACCGGTGAGGGGATTCGGCGCGATCGCCGGCGCATTGCTAAAAAATGAGGGGACCAAATCAGGATTTGGATAGTTCCCCGTTCCCCAGTGAGGCGTCTAGAACCTCCAGGGCCCCCCTATCACATGCCTTGTACCTTAAACCGAAGGAGATCTCGCTAATGCAGGCACACCCCAATGTTACCAATATCAGGAGATCAGTGTCTTTATTTTGCAAATGCCCTCTCTGGATCTAGATAACTCCTTTTTCGCTTTTATACCCCTTCATATTCATGATGAGTCGCATTTAAAGCGTGGCTGTCTTGCACACAACTTGAACAACTATGCGCCCTTTAGACAATGTCCATCAATCACCCACCAGCGCCGCTCTTAATTCTCTTCATATTTCATTAGGAAGTCTGCCAACCAGAAAAGTCGTGCATATGATCCACTTCATTTTAATCCTTAGACAACTCAAGCAACTTCTCCGACCTTGTTCAAGCCTTTCAGTGATCCAAGACTGAGCGCTAGACCTTGTGATCTGCTCCGAATTCGGACAAATCCGGTCACTGGTCCATCTTCTCCCTCCTTCTCGATGCTCAAGTTTGCAAGCGCATCCTCGCCTATGGTTTGTTAGTATATTTACGCAAGTGTCAGAAATGTAGAACTTACCAAATACACTTCGCGCATACAAGTTTGCACTCAAAAATTGACAATCACCCTTCAGTGAAGCCTCCGGTGTCAAACAGCTCATGTTTGTACTAGCCATCAACTGGGTCAGGAAATCCCGTAATGACTTGGCCTTTGAGTTGATGTTGACCTTGTTCTCCCACTCGAATTCGGTCCACATGGTTCGGAATTGAGTCTCCGTGCAAACTGCAGGTTGGATGTAATCCATGATATCAACGTGGACATCGTTCAAGATAACCACGTTGTTCTCCGTCGAGCTTGCACCATCGTAAACGACATTTCCGAAGATGACACCAGTATCTGTTGATGAAACTTTGATGGTGGATTGGACATTCTGGAAATCGTGGGGGCCAAGGTTTTGAGTAGTGGGTCTCTCCACAACTTTGAGATCACCCAAAGTAGCGAATTCTACAGAGAGATTTTGCAGCGTCTCTGTAGTCTGGTTGACAAGGAGAACATCCAAAACAATATCGAATTGATGCACCTTGACATACGCTTCGGCGTAGACTGGATCCGAGAAACCGGTGAGTTGGACAACGCGGCTCAACTTCGAGGAGAGATCTTCAACCGTCGAATCGCCCCCGGTTGCCTTCTCAAGATCGAGCTCGATTTCATCGGTACCATCACCAGCATTCTTCTTCGCCAATTGTCTGATTGAAACAACATCATCGACTTGAACGGCAGTTTTGGCCTTTTCGAAAGCCTCTTTGGCCGCGCGCTTCTTCTCTTCGACTTGAACCATTGCGCGGAAAGCTTTTCGTGTGTCATCCAAGAAGACTGTCTCGAGATCCTTATTCTGGGCAAATTCGGCGAGTGATCGAACACAAGACATGATTCTGTCCACGGAGTCTTCGTCAATGGGAGCTTTGACGAATTGTGATTGACCGACACGGATAATGGAGATCATAATGAGCATAGCCTCCGCGCGCAATGCATTTGTACGTGCTTTGTCTTGGGAGATTTCGGAGTGGCGCATGACAAGTTTGGTGAGTGTTGATGAGAGAACGGATGCCAAATAGTAGTCGCCATCCAGAATAAGTTGTCGGAGAGGGGGCTTCTGGGCAGCCTTGACAGCTTCTAATTTGGCGGCAGCGGCAGACTGACTGGTAAGGGCACTTTCGGTAGCATAAGTACCATCGGCAAGAACTCTTCTTGAACCCGTGGGGGCTGCTTTTGAGTGGCCATTAACCTGCTCTGGCTCTTTTGGTTCTAGGCCCTCTGCAACTTCATCCAAAAGACGCTGTTCTGATGCCAGAATTGGGATTTCTCCCAAACTAGCTCGTATCCGCTTCCACGCATCTCTGATGTCGCTGGCCTCAAGCGAATACTCTCCAACAATCCAGAGTGCTCCACGATACACTTTTCCTGCACGCACTTCGCTGAGAGTAGAAACCAAACGCTCGACAATAGATGGGCGTAGTTTGGGGAACTTCTCCACCACCTCCTTCACGAACGAAATTACGTCCACAGCCGAAGTGTTGTTGAAATCCGCAATAAAATCCATAAGTAGCCCAACAACGCTCGCCGCTACCTCCGAAAACTTGATCGCGCACTGATGTATCGAGTGAATTAGCAATTGTCGGTATTCGTTGTTCTTCTCGTATTCTTGGTCGACGGTTTTCGTCAACTCCTTCTTCAGCAATAACACAACTTCCTCGACATTCTTGCTGGAAACCATCTCCAGCGCAATGCCTAGAGCTTTTCTCCTGACATCAATATCTGGGCTTGAAAGAACACGGAGGATCTCCATAGTCAAATCATCCAAAACGCCCTCATTCTTCTGTCTCAGATGATCTACACGGTCCAAGACAATAAGCTTGACATTGTTGTCTGCCTCCTTAATGCTGAGCTCAATAAATTTCGACGCTGCAGCCTTGACGGCTACAGGATTGCTGGTCAGAGCTGTAAGGGAAGATGCTGCCTCGTAGACGACAGTGCTCGCGCCAGCTTCTAGGAGATCGAAGATAAGGCGTAGATATTTGGCCTGAAGATGTCAGTAGTTTTTCCCTTGAGAGACAATAATCCATACCTTATTTTGCGAGTTTTGGACCGCATCTTTGCGGATAAACTCCAATTCGACCAATTGTAAAAGCTCGTCTGCATTTGGAATCCCATCAAAAACATTGCTAAGATATGCCAAAGATTTATCGTGGCTAATGCTGACCAGCGCAGCAAAAGCGTTGCGCTTGCATGTATGATCACTCTCGCCCTCCAAAAATGTAGCAATCAGTTCAGGCGCATCTGGGATGAGACTTTCTGAGTGCTGGAAGATAGATGCTACGGCGAAGACGGCATTCTTTCTTACGTAGGCGTGTCGGTGCTCGAGGCAGGATCGGGCGGAGGAGAGAAGCGGTTCAATCAGCTCGGCTTCCCGCAGCTTGCACAGGAAACGTAGCGTGTTACCTCGTATATATTCGTTTGGATGTTGTAGGTCATTTCTAATACCATTGCTGCAAAGAAATTAGTATGTGCCTTTCTCAAGTCCCAGGACGAGCCTTACCAGACCAAGATCATCTCCTGCTTCAATTTCCCGCTGGCGTCGAGCTTTGGGCATATCTCATAGTAAAAATAGAGCAACTTCTTGAGAGCCTTGTGCTTCGAAGGCATAACGAATCGAATGATATGCATGAGCAGTTGAGGCATTGGGTCCCCATTCAGCATAATAGTGAGAATGCGCTTCATTGTGTCCACCTTGCTCTCATCTGTCCCCTTCTCCAGCTGCGTCCGCAGCTCGGACATGGTAGGAACGTCCGCCGCATTGTCCTGATGTACCAAGCTGTAGGATTGTTCCAAGAAAGAAGCCATGTTGGCTGGTGTTGCGATGTGTGCAGCCGCAGACCGTGCTGACGATTTGTGGTATTCGTGGAGAGTTTAAGGGATAATGGGTTGACGGCGCGGTGCGTGGCTGTTGATTCGAGGAAAAGCGGATCAAAATTAGGGGCAAATGGTGGAGGTTGAGAGTATTTGCAATGATCCGTTCGCACAGGGAGGAAAAGAGGCGGTCGCGCGGCGCATTAGAGGCTCATTCTTCTATTTCATGGAGTGGCAGCTTCCTGAATGCTGTTCACTTTGAATTTAGCGTGGTGTGGTGGCCTGAAATCCTCCCAAGGCACGAACCCCGCCAATAGGCTCGAATTGCGACTGACGGACTTGGCTTCGAAAAGCTTCAGCCTTCTCAAGGAAGCAACGTCCAGCAGCTTGATTTTACAATCAGCACAAGATGGCTGCCAACGATCAATTCTATATTCGCTACTAGTATGCCTGCTCTGGGTTCAAAGAAGATCCCTGCTAATACGTTTTTCAGCTCCGGACATCAAGGTCGACATGGCCACGAGTTTCTTGGTGAGTTCTCCACCAACGCAATTGTTTGGCACAAGTTCTAATCCATCGCAATAGAATTCGACTTTAGAGTATTAGGAGACGGGAAGAGCGCCTCTGCTCGTTATGCCAACAATTCCAACTACAGAAATGATTCCCTGATCCGTAAAGAAAGTGGGTATTGACTACCTTTATTTACCTGCGGGCGGCTGACATGAGATGCGTATAGTGTGTGTAAGCTCTGTCGTTGTCGAGGAAATCAAGCGTATTATCAAGATGAGCGAGATCATGAAGTACGTCGATCCATATTGATATCTCGAAATAGCTAGTTGACTTTGAAATAGGGAAGACGACAAGAACTGGCCACAGAAGAACAAGGATGGAAGACAGGAGTTAGAGATCCGCATGGGAGGCGAACATATTTCTTTCGAGGTATTTAATCTATCTCGAGGTCTTTTTTGAGCTGAATGCTAATTCTTCTCTCTCCACAGACGGCCAAGATTGGTTCCCTCGTCGATGTTACGGAATCGCAAGACCCAGAAGGCCTGCGTGTCTTCTACTATCTCGTCCAGGATCTGAAGGCATTGGTCTTCTCCCTGATTGCTTTACATTTCAAGATCAAGCCAATCTGAAGGAATATTTGGCAAAGCGGATGAAAACAAGGAGTTAGGCGTTGTATATCGAGTACCAAAAGGATACCATAGAGTCGGAATGAACTTATGACAAGGCCCCACCTTCAGAGTTCTGTACTACATCCGCTGAATCTTCGCATGGTAAAATCATTTGGCTTCATGCGGCTCTAATAAGGCGAAAATTCAAACCTTCATTTGTGTTACCCTTTCACATGAAATACAGAGCCAATAGAATATGACCCGTCAGGACGGAGATTGATTCATTGCATCATCCATCCGGCCGATCATAAATGCGTCAATTAATATTTTCCGTTTTTATATTAAGTCAAATTGCATCTCGAGGCAACTTGTACTCTGACACGCGACTTTTGCAGAAAGTTTACATGTGGGGAACCCCAAAAAGCACGACCCACGGAGACCAGCCTTGCAAGGATTTCCGGCTTCGCCTCTCGAGACCCGCCCCAAGCCCAATCGAGGCCTTCTCCATATCAAACCTGCCTACATACAATACATACAGTATCCCCGAATCTACATCTGCAGTTTCTTGCATAACGACGGCCATGTCAATCTAAACCGCTCCCCTAATTCTTCATTTTCCTTCGCTTCCTGTATCATTAGAACCTCCTTCTCCCTTCTAGCCTGGCCGGCGCGGGCGCAGACCAAATGCCCACCCCTTCGAGCGACGAGACCATCGTTGCAGTCCCCTCTTCACACTCCTCATGCCCGCCCGACGATGACAGACCAAGCTGGACGAGTACCGATATGGACGATAATCCCGAAGGGACAATCTCAAATGCGCCCGAAGTCCTGCAACAGCCAACGCCGCCGCCGTCAGACTCACAAGTGACCAGTTCAACAGACACACACGTCAGGGAACCGCAAGCCGCCAAACGAATGGATATTGATGAGGAAACTACGGCTCCGGATATGCTCTCGCCCATGAGCACACTGGGTGATAAGCAAGAGGAGACGGGATTGCCAGCCCTGTCTTCAACGGACCTAAGTTCACCGTCAATGGGATATGACTTCTCGAATATCAGAGTAGGTTGCCTGTTTAACACATAATGTGCTAGCATTGCAAAATACTGATCAATTGCCCAGCTTACACCCTCCTCTCCTTCCTCCTTTCTGCGCGCCGGCAGCAAATTCCGCGGAACTCAGCAGTCAGAACGCCAAGTCTACGACGTTCAGGTCGAGATCAAACATGTCGATATGCGAGAGTCTTTTCTCTGCGGGTACTTACGGATCCAAGGTATGCAGAAGTCGTCTGCAAATGCGCCGGGAAATAACCTGCTGACATTGCTTTCATTCAGGGTTAACAGAAGATCATCCCACACTTACTACCTACTTCGAAGGCGAGATCATTGGATCTAAATACACATTTCTCACCCAACATCAAGATTGGGGCTCGAGCGATAAAGTCGACCTTCAACATTGGGCCAAATTTTCCGCGTTCAGGCCATTTCAGAAGGCGGCCCGAAAGGGACATTTCCATATACCGAACCTTGCGCAACGGGACAATATATTCATGAGATGGAAGGAACATTTCTTAGTCCCAGATCACCGGGTGAGGACGATTAGTGGTGCCAGTTTCGAGGGATTTTATTACATCTGCTTCAACCAGATAGGTGGGACTGTAAGCGGGATATATTTCCACGCAAAGAGCGAAAAGTACGTCCAATCGCCTGAACAGAATGCTGAAAGTGTATACTGACGAATCACAGGTTTCAACAACTAGAGCTGAAGCATGTGGAAGATCGAGGATGCTTTGCAGCAATGGAATTTCGATGAATGATGAACAAATGACGACATAACATATGGAAAGGATGGAATAGGGATAATGGGCACTGGATATAAAGTGAGTATTTCTCGGGCAGGAGAAAAAAGCGCGTCAGGGACTGAAAGCAGGCGTGGTTATGATTGCATACAGGAGGTATGGTACAGGATGTGCCACGGTTCTTGATCCTTCCAGCATCAAGGAAGGAGTTCGTGATATTTTTCAGCGACCTTTTTTTTTTTGGTATGTTGGAGGATATAAGTAGCTATTAATACTACTTCATAATCCCTTAAACTAATCAAACGCAAATCTTTCCCAGTGCGGTGAATTCCAATGTCTCTCCTCAATTTGAATACAGTGTGCCAAGCACAGCCGCAATCCCAAGGCTGACACCTCAGCCGTCCGCGAAGCACGCGCGGCATCAAGACCATCCGTTCTACAACACCAAACCTCACCTCACACAACGCAACGCAACACAAAAACCATGGACTTCGCACCCTACCAAGACGTATCCCCCGAAACCTCACGCGCGCTCTCCCCTCCACCCGCAGAAGGCAGACGTTCCTTCTCCCCCTCAAAACGCACCTTCTCTCCTCCCCCTTCCAATATCCGTTCTCCGCCTTTAGCATCACCCATCAACGCTCCTGTCTCTTCATCGAACCCTTGGATTCCTACTGCCAGCAGCGGATTCGGAGGCGGGAATGGAGGAGGAGGAGCGGATTTAGAGGGTGGTAGAGAGGGCAGATTAAATGAATTTGAGACGAGTTTGCCGATACGATTGGATTATGAGGCTTGTTTGGCGTATCTTCTATTACCGCCTGCTGGGGGTGTGTTGCTGCTTGTGCTGGAGAGGAAGAGTGATTATGTGCGGTGAGTTGAGGTCGGGAATACATGATGGAATGGAATATGGGGCTGATAGAAGGATTAGATTCCATGCGTGGCAATCCTCTCTCCTGTTTACGGCGATCTTTGTCTTGCATTTGATATTTTCCTGGAGTACGTTTTTGAGTTGGCTTATTTTTGTGGGGGATTTGGGCTTGATTGGGTGGTTGACTTGGAGGGCTTATACGGATGGTGAGTTCTCTTTCCTTGATTATTGGTTTGAGATTTTGGGGGAAAGTGCTAATGAATGGATAGCGGATACGCTGGATCGGTGTGAAGTTCCGTTCTTTGGGAGGCTGGCGAGTAGTATATTGGATGATGAATGACGCCGCGGAAAGAGATGAGAGGAGAGTGCTACGATATATTTTTGGCGTTTTCGATAGATACCCTTTGTGGACAACACATACCTTGCGCTGTATATTTTTATTTATTTCAACCTCATTTAATCGTATAATATCATATAAAAGAGAAATCACCTCCCAACGTAGAAGAATCAAGATATTCCAACGTAACAAGCACAAACCCCGCAATAAGAGCCAGCGCTACCAAGACCCAGCCTACATCACTCTTCACCCGTACCGTGGCATCGTGATATCGATTGGCTGCGTCCTTATTTGCGTCTGCGTCTGCGACGAACCAGAAGGCACGTTATCAAGAATCCCACTCATCGCAGGCCAAAACTCACTCTTCATCAAACTAAGAGTCCCTCCACTCCCACTCTCCTCACTCTCATCATCCATCTCTTTCCTCAACGCACTAATCTGCTTCTTCAACTCTTTCCACAAAATATTACCGCTCAAATCATCTTCTTCACGTGCACGGTAGTTCTGACGGGCTACAATGACGAGCAGCGCGGCGACGAACGCTTCTTTCATGTACGCGAATGAGAAATCGGCCGTGAGGTCTGCGATACGGGCGGACATTTCCTTGGGGAATTCAACTTTTTTGTTGTTTCGCAGTTTGTGGCGCCAGTACTCTGCGTATTGGACACGCTCGTCCCTGGTAGGGACTTCGAAGAGATACTTCCTATCGAAACGACTTGGGCGCTTTGCAATGCCTGGGTCCAAGCGTTCCAAATGGTTTGTGGAAGCGATCATGAGGATGCCGTGGTTGGACTCTAGACCATCGACTTCGTTGAGGAAGTAGGAGCGGACGAGGGGAGAGACGAGAGAGTCGATGTCTTCGAAAATTAAGAGGCAGGGGGCCATTCGGCGGGCTTGGAGGAAAATGCTGCGGATGCCGGCTTCAGGACCGCCGTATGCGGTGAAGGACTTTACGTATAGGGATTCGATGGTGGGGTCTTTGCGTTTGGAGATGTCGTGCATGAGTGCTTTGGTGGAGATTGTTTTGCCATTCTGTCTTGTTGTCAGTAAGGGACAGGCTCTTTTTTGTGGGTTTTACTTACTCCTGGTGGACCGTAAAAGATGATACCTCTCTGGAATATTGTCAATGGTGACTCGGGTACATAGGACTTGGAGTACTTACCTTCCATGGCACGCCGAACTCGGCATACCTGTCTTCAGCATCGAAAAATCCGAGAACATCATCAATGATAGACTCCTTCTTTTCCTTCTCCAAAATAACATCTTCCCACTCCGCCTTCTGGATGTTCTCATACAATTCCTTATTCTTCTGCCAATAACCCTGATCAAAAACCAATACTTCCCCATGAAGTTCCTGCATCCACCTCGACCCAGCAGCAAGCAACTCATCCGTCTTCTTCTGCGCATCCTCCTTCTCCAACTCACTCATCTCCTTGTTCTTCTCACTCGGAGCAACAAGGATATAATTCATCCTCGTCTTCGAATACATGCCATCGTGGCCCTCGACAACATACAGCAAAAATTCGTTCCCCTGAAACTTGTACTCAAAAGTACCAAACACAACTCGTTCCCCAAACTTGCCGCCATTCTCATCATTGTACCTCCGCATCGGAGTCAAGAATTGGCGTTCCACGAGCCCATCGCCGCGGTTGTTGATGGGAGAATAACTGGCATCGTCACGTGCATCTGCGTATGCAAGTAAATCGCATTGAAACGCATTGTTTACAGTGAGATGATGGTTCCGGTGGTGATTGCGAATGGAATCGATAACTGAACCCTCAGTATACCAGGGAGTCGACGCCTGAGCGCGCCTGAAGAAATCGCCCGAGACTTTCCATCCGTTTGAATTGGGCCCAGGACCCGTGGAGATGTGGATGAAGTCGTCGTTTGAAGCCATGATGTTTGTAATTGAAGGAAAAATAAGTTTGAGATGTTTTCAATTGTGTTCAGATGCTTCTGAGATGGAGATTTTGATAAAGGGTCGATATGTCGTTGTCTTGAGCCCTAGCCACTTGGACGGCGTAATACGAGCGGCAAAGCAGCATTGAAACGCCTACTTGACGCCGATCTTTGAGGGGTTATTCACGTAGCACAAGGGAACGTGCATGTTTTGTTTGCGAGCGTCTTGCATCTCGACGTATCATTTGATTGTTTGAAAGGGAAGCTTCTCATCTTACGGATACCTGCATGAAAATGAAGTCGACGAGGAGAAACGGGCGAGATTCATGGGTCATCCATCGTCCAAGTCGGTCACATGACCAAAATCGTAGCTTTTGAAAAGTTATGGGAGACAAAGGAGGGCACGTGGTTCTGAGGGATGAAGTAAATGAAGAATCGATAGAAGAAAAGTAAAAAGCTACAGGTGTTTACACCGAAATCAGCAAGAGGTGGCTTTAATAGGGCTACACCTGGTGCGTATTTAAGCACCATTAACGAGGCGCGTCTTTTTGGGACCCTGGTGGGCTCGACCTTTCATCCGCTCAGGTTTACCAATTGAGCACTCGAGGAGCTCGTTCCTTGAAGTGTCAACAGATCCAAGCTTAATCCTTTCGAATGCTCTTCAAATCTTCGCGACATGGGCGTTCTACTAGCGCCGTCAAGATCAGTGTCATCGTGTCAACCGCGAGGATGCTCTTTGGTACTCATTTTCTCTGTTATCCGTTCATAGCCATGTTCAATCGATCAGAATTCCTAGCAGTTACGGAAACTAAAGTATCTTTACCGCTGAATTTAGTAGAAAATGACCTGCTCATATCAGCCTAATCAGTCCTTCTCGTATGCATGGAACGAATTTCCCCGCACTTTCAAGGGAATTTATTTTTCTGCGTTCGGAAACTTTCTGTTCCTGGCGTTAGCTTATGTACGATCAGTCATTGACTGGCACAATAAAAGCAACGATCATGCGTCGTCAAGTGTTGGCGATCGTGGAATTTTCTTTTTCAGGGCCCTTCTTTTTGTGATCTTCAGAATTATAAACAGAGCAGGATCAGAAGTATCATGAAGATCTCCATTGCTGTCAATGGTTTATTCGCTGCGGCGGTGTATGCCGTGGATCCCATTGTTGACCTCAGTTACTCAAAGTATGAAGGCACCGCATTGACCAATGGGGTCTCTCAGTGGCTTGGAATTCGATACGCCGTGAGTCTCAATTTGTCCAGATCGCTAAGTATAACTCATTGATATTTTTATGTCCAGGCACCTCCGCTCGGAAAATTGCGGTTTGCGGCTCCGACGACCCCGCCTACATCAACTACCGTGCAAAAAGCAGACAAGGTGGGGATCCCAAGTAGAAAATGACCGGTCGAAGACCGCTGTGTCTGACAAGCTCGCAGCATGGGTTCCTCTGTCTAGCCAACCAGCAAGGCCCTGGCCTTCAATATGGCAGTGCACGGCAGCCCATGGATGAGGATTGCCTCTTCTTGGATGTCTGGGCTCCAACGAACGCCACTACCACATCTAAACTTCCTATCATGGTATTTATCCAGGGGGGAGGCTGGCAGTCTAACTCAAATGGAAACTTCAATGGAAGCTTGCTTGTAGAAAATTCAGGAGGTACCGTGATGGTCATTACATTGAATTATCGAGTGGGGTTGCTGGGCTTGTTGGCTGGTGAAGAGGTAGTCAACGGTGGGAGTCTAAACAATGGGTTAAAGGATGGTGAGAGTTCTGGGAGCATAGCATTGGATTGAAACTGATAGGAGATAGTCATGTATGTCCTGCAATGGGTACAAGATCGGGCTGATCAGGTATGGTCCACCCTGCGTGGGCTATATATCCTGCTGACGTTTATCTCAGTTCGGCGGGGACATACATCATGTGGTCCTCTCTGGAGATTCGATAGGAGCAAATATCATTGGGCATCTCATGGCAGCTCATAATGGGACGGGTCTACCAGTAGGAAAAGCGATCGTTGGAAAACATAATTTACTGAAGGATGATATTAGGGGTTTTTCCACGCAGCAGCAGCTGAAAGCACGGCGTTCGCTGCAAATGCTCAGGTCGTTGATCTCCAAGATCATTACAACGATTTGACCAAAGCAACCGGCTGTTCGAATGCGACTGATAGCCTCTCATGTCTAAGGGGCCTCAATGTTACACAGCTCCAGACAAAGTCACCAGTCTTCAATTGGAGCCCTGTGATTGACAATGACATTCTCGTTGCGCCTCTCTACCAGCTGTACGAGCAGCGAAAGTTCCGTCAGGTTCCTGTAATTTATGGCAGCACTACAGATGAGGGGACCAAAAATGTTGACAAGACTGTCACATCATCCACACTTGACGCCGCTATCCGAGCGACCCTGGGCAATATCACCGACGCGCAGCTGGCCAAGCTGAAGACTGCCTACCCCGAATCCCTCAATAACGTTACCTTCTCAGGGGCAGTATTGAATGCCTCCTATCCTGGAGCCGGTGATGAGTGGCATCGTCTAGCGACTATGTTCGGTGAAGGTGGCGTACGATGCATTGCGTACTTCCACTCGGATATGCATGATGTCGCTGGCAATACCGCAAATTGGCATTACCATTACGATGTCTTGGACCCCCGCGATGCAGCAAACGGCAATCGGGTGTACCATACCGTTGAATTGAACGCGATCTGGGGACCCAACAATACGGACGGCAGCCCGCCCCCACATTACTACATATCCAACAAAGATGGTGGTATCGCTGATGTTGTACCGATAATGCAAAGCTACTGGATTAGCTTCGTCCGCACCTTTGATCCGAACAAGTTGCGCATGCCAGGCTTGGCGGAATGGTCGCCTTGGACGTTAAAAGACAGACACCGATTGCTCTTCGACAACAACGGAACTGCAATGGAGACCATGACCGATGCGGAGCGTAAGAGGTGTGGCCTCATAATGCCATATATGAAGGCTAATAATGCTTTTGCATCGCCTTTAAAAACATTGCCGCCATTCGCCAATGGGACGTATCCGGATCCGTATCAGTAATAGTCTTAGAGGTTTCACGGTGTGATGGGTATAGATATGCGGGGGAGATCATGCTTTCGCGCCCCTCGGCTGCTCTTGGCATTGGGAATTTGGGAGGAGCAGATGGTTCCCAGCCATTGTACGACAATGAAAAATTTACGGCCTCACGCCAATCATATGAATGTATTGGTCCTGCAAAGTTCTCGTGTTTAATACTTACCTAAGAGTGTGGACAGCAGGTATCGGAAATTCTGGTTAATTCTCTTTACCAAACCTTGCGGTGGTCAGAAAAAGCGGCACTAATTATTGCCCATTTTGAATGTCCCACTCGGCCTGGCACATTCAGAATTAGTGCCGCTTTTTTGTCCACCAGGAGCCAACCTAGATGGCATCTGCATTCACCCGGCCCAAATTCCGGCATATCCACCCATCCGCGTAACTCTATCCCAGGAGCTGACTCCAATATATTATATAGTGCACTCACTCCTGCAGGACCATGAGCTAGATAATTTTGTACCGGGAAATGGTACCACAAGATCGTCACATGGTTGGAGTGCTCTCTCTCATCCTTTCCAGGTCGCGGATGAGTGTTCGCTGCTTCCTTTACTCGTCTATCGTTCTTGCTCTTTCGACTTAATAACTTCGACTACGATATCCACGATGAAGTCTGCCATCATTCTTCAACTATCGCTCACATCCCTCGCATTCGCAGCACAAAATCTGGGCACTCGAACAACACCCAATACTCCTTCGCGAGAATTGCTTCCGCGTTTCAACACTACAGACTGCTGCGCTTGTTTCTTCTTACTTCGCGGCACGCAGGTATTCTTCTCTCCAAAATATACCGCCGCAATACTGACGCTAAGTCGTCTGCTTCAGTTCGGTGGTCCTCGTCACTGCAATGACGATTGCGTCTGCGATTGGTGCGGCACGAATGTGAAGAATGCGCCGTATGGTACACCTTGTGCTGGAGCTGGAGGAGTAGGGAATTGGACGTTTTGTAAGAACAACTGCGTTCTACCCACGACTTCGACAACTTTGCTTGCATCCATGACGGCGACTCCCACGATGACTTCGAGAATTCGTCAGATCTAAGACGAGGATACGACTACGAGCAGAACGCCGGCTGATGATGGCGGGGGCACGACAAGAACTGCGACGAGCGATGCTTCAGGAATTACAAGAACGCCCACCGACAGTGTAGGGGGATTGACGAGGAGCACGAGCCTTCAGCCTCTGGCCCTGAGACGTGCCTGAGCTAGATATGTGCTGGAGAAATTTCAAATCCGATCTCACATTCTACTCTTGACGATCTAAGGGATCAGCTTCACTTTCTATACACTCCATTTTTTTCACCCAACCATGAATATCACGGTTTTGTCGCACTATGGAGCCGTTTCCCTCTAACCATGACTCCGATCCAAATATGTCGGCGAGGTAATTTCAAAGATATCAGTCAGTCCTCTCCCGGACTCCCAGTTCCGCAGCGCCCACCGGCCCACGCTTCTCTGTTCTTCAGATGGCGACAGCAAACAGAGCATCTTGAGCGGCAACACTGTTGAAAACGAACCTCCATTAGAAGGATCCTGCTCTTTCTGATAAGCAGCGGAGGCCAATACGGAAGCACAGTGTACAGCCATCTGTCGCTTGTACATATTTGTCATTCTCGTTGTTGAAGAAGTACTTGCGAGATAGCCTAACACGATCATATTACCACAGTCGAACATGGAGGTGAAATACGCATCCGATGAATTTTGAAAAGGAACGACATAGGAGTTTGCTGGCACAATGGTTTCTGTGCTCAGGATTAGGAGTGAGAGAGCTTGGATACGCTGATCATAGTTTGGGTCAACTTTAGCCTTGTGGTCCAGCCAAAATTGCTCGAGGCTGGAGTGGATTTGTTGAGCGGTCGTCTCCAGGTTTCGTCTGAATTGCTCTGAAGCAGCAGGGTCCTTGTCTCGTAACCGTCTCATTTCATTCCGACCCGGCAAGCATGATGGCAGCTGGAGTAGTAAATCCATAAGTTTGTCGAATGGAGTCTTGTTTGTTTCTGCGAAAGGGACTGTACACCAAACGTCCGATGCAAAAGCCGATGCTCTGTTGAATGTGAGGGCGTTGATAAACTATGTACGTCAGTCTCAATCACAGCTAATAGCGGAATAAGTAGAGCCTCACTGATGAAATTCTGAGGGAGCGAAAGAACATGTGCATCAGGCCACTTTGACAAGTCTCGGGTCCGGCAACCTCAACTATTTCTGCAGCCGCTGCATAGTGCTGCAGGTGTCCCATCGGCATGGTACACATTATGCACTCGAAGTACGAGAACAAAATTGCGGCTCCAATAGCTCCGCGGCTACACGTTCCAACACTCCCTTTCTGGGACGCTAAGGACAGTTTCATTCGTTGGGCTTCCAGACCCTTAGAATACCATTTCAATGCTTCAGCTTGTAATTCTCTATTTTGTGTCACTTTGCTGTACAAAGCCATGGTCGCTGCTCTGATGGCAAATATCTCCTCATTTCCAACAGGACGAGCGAGGATGTTTGGCAATTCTGCCAGCCAAGAATGAATCCTGAGATCTCCGGAAGCAATAAAATGCGCAACGTAGAGTTGTTGGAATAGACTTCCTCGCTCTGGCTGGTATGTCATTGGAGCGCTTGAAGCTTGGCGTAATCGGTTCTCGAAATCCTGGGAGCCACTGAAGGAATTTCGTGCTGGGGTTTCGTTCGTTCCCTGTGGTGGTGGTGCGGGTTTGCTAAGGCTGGCTTTCCCCACGTTCCCGTTGGCCAGATTCTCCCGGACTACATCTGACATATCTATAAAAAGAGTGCCTTGGAGGGCACCAGGACACGTTTTGCCGGAGCTTATACATTGATAGCATTCTGGGGTAGCCTCGTCACACTCAACTTGGCGTTAGTCTTGCTCGTAGCTGCAGGTGGGAGGTGTCAAGTAAGACCCTGCGCCGCTTTTCAGGGAAGACATACTTTAATTTTTCGCTGGATACAAGTCCGACAACCTCTACTGCGTCCGACATGTCGTCCCATCTTAGACTTTGATTGGATCCTGGCTTCAATGGATATGCGCAAGCAGTCAATCAATCTGTACAATCTCTTAGAAGAAGGCGTTCGTAAAGAATTCCGCATGCGGTCCCCATTGCTTTTATCAATACACTTATCACTACATTTACTTCCGTAAGTCCCCCAACCATGCCATTTCATGCCCACCAAGAAGTTGTGTGGCTTGCGCCACGTCTTTCATTTTGCCACTCTTGTCTTTCCAACCAAACCCCCGGGTTGACTGATACAGTAGAAAACCGGAGGAATTCCATACAAGGCTCAAGTCTTATGTAAGTAACTCCGCTGGTTTTACGGCCGGGAAAGGCTCACCCCGGCCGCAAAATGTTCCCAAAGCGGTAAGATGTGGCTTAGCGCTGACTACCAAGCTGTAAAGTCACGTGGATTCTCCCCCTTTCCCGTCCGCTTGGATACAGCTCGTCCTATCGTGCCCAAAATAGACGAGAAAGATCTTATCATGACGAGTCCAGTTGAAACCGCCACAGTAGGATTAAAGGTCAGACTAAGCAAAGATTCACGCAGCTCCCTAAGATTAAGCTCAAGATGGAACAAATTGCGGTCAGCCGCCTCATTGCTGTGCTTCGGCCAAGGAAGGAGTTATGAACCTATTACGAGGGATTGAATCCATTAGTTATACAAAATGAAATATAAAGACAGCCAGAATGGCGACTCAATTTCACCATCAGCTCTTCTTTCCTTTCTCAACGCCAACTGTCTCTTTCATTAATTTATCGCGATACCCTTTCCTAGTCTTTCAACACTCCAGCAAAAGTCAACAATGTCGGGCATGAGATGTAAAGAAATTGGGCCCGACTGTCCCTCAGATGGCTCTTCTCTAGGCTATGCGCCAAATATGGCCGCAAGCATCATTTTTATGGTTCTCTTTGGCATTTCGTTCATCGGGCATGCTGTTCTAGGGTGGAAATACAAGACATGGACGTTCCTAGGTGCGATGCTCTTGGGTTCGAGTGCAGAGGTCGTGGGGTATCTGGGAAGAGTCTTCATGCATGAGAATCCATACAAACTCAGCACGTAAGTCCCATCCAATCTCACCCTTTTCTGATGCTTGCTGATACCCTCAGGTTTCTCGTCCAAATTGTCAGTCTCACAACTGCGCCGGCATTCTACTCTGCTGCCATCTACCTCTGCCTAGCTCGAATGTAAGTCATCCTCAAAGTACGGGCTCTAAACACTTGGCTAATTCTTCAAAGTGTCATTGTTTACGGAGAAAGCATATCCCGCATCCGCCCCGTTTGGTATACCCGCTTCTTCATCGTCTGCGATCTCATCTCCCTCACACTACAAGGCGCCGGAGGTGGCATTGCTTCAGCATCCACGAAACAAAAGAGCATGAAACTCGGCAACAATCTCATGCTTGCTGGCCTGATCTACCAAGTCGTCTCTCTCCTTCTGTTTGCTGCGGCATGTATCGATTTTGCCATCCGGGTTTATCGACACAAATCTTGGCAGAACCCGGTATACAAGAAACTCCGAACTAGTACAAGATTCCATGGCTTTCTATGGGCTCTCGGTATTTCTTTCGTTGCGATTTTTACGCGTTGTGTATACAGGGTTGTTGAACTGGGTGGGGGCTGGAATAATCATTTGATGAGGGAGGAAATTCCGTTTATTATTCTTGAGTCTTGGTACGTATGCCGTCCTTCTTGCATACTTTGTTACTGATTTATGTCTTAGTATGATCGCGATCTCCGTCTTCGCATTCATTGCCTTTCATCCTGGTTTCGGCTTTGGGGATCAGTTCAATAAGCTTGAGTACGAGAAAGTGTCAGTGGCACCTGTCGGTGAGGGCTGTGAAGAATCGATCTCGTTGTATGCTCCGAAGCAACATCGGGGACCTAAACGTGATATCTCTTATGCTTGAGTCTTTGGCCATTTTTATCGCCGCAAATCTTCCTAGAAGGCATTTCGAGTAGGATAGCCCTCACATATTGCCCGTTTCACTTTGCACGCTAGTGAGAGGTTTGGGTCCTCGCATGATGGAGTTTGGTGTTTGATGGGATGATTTGGGTGGAGAAGTGGCGTAGTTCAGGAAGTATTTACTAAAATATAGATGCCTCTTATTTGCTGCCTGAAGCCTTTCATAACCTTCATCGTGCCTCGATAATTTTCGCAGGAAACCCGTGCGGATGTGGGATGCGAATGCAGCATATTATGACGGATTCGACTCTCAAGAAGAGTGATGAGCATGCCTTGAGATATCTGTTTGAAGCGACACTGAATAATTTAAATTCCATTGATACGGAAAGCTTACTGCAAATATACATATATTTCACTCATGATTCTGGATGCAATTCAATTTCTGAATCATGAGAGTAATGCTTCCCATACGATCTGGGACTACTTCAAAACCTATTTGAATGAACGTATTATGCGGTCTTCTTGTGTCCATACGAGCTGCCTTTAAATTCTTCCTGGGATTTTTGAAATACAATGAAGAGACTTGGTCACCTGATTGGAGAGACATTTTTGTCCGTGCATCGATTCCGTGTGAACCCCTTTCCTAAGCGAATTGGATCACGTGGGAGGAAACATTCTCAAATGCAGAGTGTCCCTGTTTCATAGCCAGAGGACCGAAATTGGCAAGGAAATTTGGAATATACCTTGGGGTCCCCTATTGTGTACTTGTTATTTGCAAATTCTGGGCAGCTAGACATCGGTTGTGTCCAGCATGGTGAGACAGACTAGGATACAATCGTTTGTCGCTTGAAATTGCAGCCATCTCCAATGTAATTCTAAGAAGGCAATAGCAAAGTTTCCAGGGCACCAGAGCCAAAAAATTGTGATGTCCGGCGATAGAAGAAAATCTGAAAAGTTTGTCACTTTGAGCCTTACTACGGAAGACGCCTTGCGCCAAAATCGTCCACATAATTATCTTTACCTAAGGTTAGGTGAGGCAGTCTGTCAGTGTATCATTTGGGAAACTGGTTCACGAGCTCCAGATATAGCGTCCATACTGAGCATCAACGGGCAGCGGGGCTCGTTCACTCACAACAACAGATGAAGATTGGCTTGGTGTATATTTTGCAGCTGGTGTTATTGACTTAAAACCGGTGACAGTTGTTGGTCTTCGCTCTCTCCATTAGGTGTGCGCTGAAATCGAAGATTCATCGTTGAACCTTTTGTTCATGCTCTAGAATCTTAGTATTTTAGAAGGCTGGCTGAACCCAACACGCCAAGCTCGAAATCTCATGTTTGGTTCGGTGGCTTCTCCCGCGATGGCGCTAATGCACCCATTCTATTAAATCACATAAGTAAGACAGATCTCTGATGTTTCATTTGACCCTATGTCCTACTTTCAATATTTAGCGATGAAATGTGCAATTCTCGCGGCCGCCAGAAGGGGAAGCGTTTGCAGACTCGTTGACCCCTCCAACCTGACATATTTTGAGGATATCATAGCTCCGCAGTAGTCGCCTGAGTAATCTTGGCTCTCTTTCTTTTCGATAGGGTTGCCCAAGCTAACTGGATCACGACTGTCAGAATTACTGTAACCAAGACGTATATCCAGCTCCATGGAGATATACGTGGCTTGTCAGCGTCCAAGAAGTCGAAAAATGTCATAGAGAAGAATGTCTTGAGTGATTGTTAGTAATTGAGGCTCCTTCCTAAAGTTTCTCTAGTGACTTACGGCGGTGAAGGTGGCAGGGAGGAATAGGATCGTAACAGCAGCAATCACCTCCATTGCTGCACTGTTTTGAGCTGCTGCAACCGCAACTGTTCGAGCGTCCTTTGCTACTTGGATCATAAATTCGTTGTCCCGGCGAGTGAGTTCCGCTATCGCACGTATTGCCTCATTTTCTCGATGACTTTCTTCTGCAATATTACGAGATGCTTGAGCAATCTCTATATTCGTTAAGTTGTCCTGGGACGCGATAAGACAATAGACCTATATACTTAGTTCACGTCCTCTGAAAAATAATAGTGAGCTTACAGTTTGGCTTTGTGCGATAGTGCGCTCTGACAAATAACGGCAGCGCGCTGCGATTCCAAGATACCAGCTTTGAAGATACTCAAGCTTCGAGATGATATCGTATTGGTCCCTAGTGTCAAATCCGATCTTGCCTCTGCCGAACCTGTCAAAAAGTGACTCGGTGGTTCGAACCATCTGCTGTACGAGGTATGCTCCAGTCTCCGCCTGCATCTTGAGGAAGGCAAACCTGCTTAGGAAGCTACTAAGGTCACGAGTGATCGAAATCAAATCTAAGCTCTTCCAATCCTGGGTACTCGTGCCCTTCCTCTCATGCGGATAATTAAACTGTCTCATTCCAGTGGCTACCTCAATAGAATGGATGCGATCATGGCAATTCTTGATAGTCATGCTGAGGCCTTGAGCTTGTAACTCCATGGCCACTGCGAGCACAACCATCGGCCCCTGCGCTTGGGGTGGCATGGAACGTAGGTATGCAAACAGCTCCGACAATGACGAGGGTTCGACTCCAAATATCAGGACACGTGTCTTGCCAGTCCCTAAGTCAAATGTCATCGCTATTGAGAATGCAGAGTATGCCCTGTTTTGCTGAATGACGAACTCTAAAATGTTGTTGAGTAGTTTTCCCCTCTAGAGGCTGAATTCACTAACGCACGTTTTCCAATTCTCTGCCATCTTCCCTACTCTTGGTTTGAACAGTGCTGGTATATGTTGCCAAACCGGTGTTAAGCACAGTTAGAAATGTTGTAGAAATATTAAAGGCCTGGATGACATGTTCAAACAATCTTCTAGAGATAGGTAGCGGTAGCTTTCCATTGCCTTCCGGGGAGAGGTTCGTAAATGCACTACTTGTTTTAGCATTCATTCTTTTGGCAGATTCGCATAAAGACGCACAGTATACACACATCCGGTTGTGTCTTAGAGAAAATTATCAGCGAGGGATTTATATAATGGTAGTATCGCAGAGAGTATACATTTTCAAGATTGTTAAGGTATATATATGCGTTGTGTTCGGAACCGAGCGTCCTATCGTTCGGTAAAGTTGGAAGTGAGCCTGCCAGGCTTGAGGGGCCAGTTTCTCCACGCTAGAAATTAATACTCTAGTTAGGAACTTGCTTCATTCGTTGGGTAATTTTATTAGTCATCGCATACCTGGACCGCTGATTCAAACACCAGGCACTGGTTAAACTGGCCAAAGACTTCTGATTTCTCACTGAGAGATGTAGGAAGCCATGCCCACCTTGACATCGTGGAAGCGGACAGAGATTAATTATTATAGTGAAGGGATAAACTACAGAAAACTTAGTCCGGATCTATTTATTTGTTGCATGAAAGCGGAACACTAAGCTGGCCTATACATATTTGCATAAAGGAGGCTTAGCTAGGGGGCTTAGACAGAGGATTGTACCTCTTATGCATGCCATTTCGTCCTAGCCTCTCAAACCGGGCGAAATTGGGGCCGGGCTACTTGGGTTACATTCTCATCAAGAGTGCGCCCGAGGCTATTTGGTCGACCCACCATCAGTTAGGAAGAAGTTAGTCTGGCGTTACCTCAAGAGACATGGTGTGGTTGCACAGCAGGCATTTTGTTTCCCCCTTAGCGAGGCAGAAGGAACTTGTAAGGCTGCGCATCCCCCACTCTCATATCTCTTTTTATTCTTTCAAGGCCGGTGCTCCTGAGCTTTCCCTCGTAACTTGAATGATAACTGAAGTCTACTGAATATACTTGTACGGCTGCCGATATCCATATAGCAGCTTAGGGGGCGGATTGGCAACTACTTACTATCGAAACACGGCAGAGACACAATTAACTTATGGCTTCTGGAATCAAAGTCTTAGTTAACCCTGTGCAACAGGGCGCAACTAAGATGAACGAGAACGAAGATGCGATTGAGTAGGTATGCGCATTCCGACTGGCTACAAATTTCTAACACTCTAGAGCATCGTCGCAATACATGGAATCGGAGCCCACCCAGACAATACTTGGACCGGGAGAGGATCGGACGAGGAAAAGATCAACTGGCTCACACATTCCAGCATGCTTCCCAAGGCGATACCTTCTGCCCGCATTATGCGTTTCGGCTACAAATCTGGCTGGTATGGTGATGCAAAGGATGAGCCTAAGAAGACATATGTCTCTGACGTGGCTCAAATGCTGCTCAAGCAGTTGGAACTCCATCGTCGCGTGAGTCAATCTTCCATGTTCACTTACATATTACTAAGGAGCGCATTTAGGATACTACTCGGCCGATAATATTTGTCGCACATAGCTACGGTGGCCTTGTGCTTATGCAAGCTCTTCGAAGCTCCTCCGAGAATCCCGATAAGTGGTCAAATCCCTTTCGATACACGGCCGGCCTCCTATTTTTTGGAACACCCTTTCGTGGACGACGGGGTCTCTCGCTAGAGGAAATCGTTAAGGCCGTGGCACAATCTGACCCAGATCTTCAGATCTACAAAGAAACTATGGCGCTTTCCGTCGAGGAGAACCCGTACCTGCAGGACATAGTAGATCGGTATACAGAAACACGTCGCAGGGATCATCCAACACCGCTGTGGTGCTTCTACGAGACCAGTCCAAGTCCAATAAGCAAAACACTACGGAATAATAACTTAGGCGATGTAAGTCAGATCATATAACTAGTGGATCTCGCATATTGTTGATCATATGTTAGGGCTACCTCGTACCACAAGAATCAGCATGCTTAGACATGTCCAAGGGTGTAGAAAGGCATCCCCTTGAACGGCATCATTACAACCTCCAGAAATACCCTGGCCCTTCGGATCTTGGATATCAAGCTGTCGAGGATGCAATCGTGCGCCTGGCTAATGGTGCAAGGAAATATCTTAGAGAATGTTCTACTGGTAAGCTAATCTGGGTTGTAAATCTATATACCGTTCAGAGCAGTTCTTGCTGGAAGAATGAGAGAAGAAGCAGACTATGGCGGCAATGCGTTCTTACGTCAAATTGAAATCTGTATTCGGCAGGTGAAAGCATTCTGACAGGTCCCAGATTTTAAGAAGCCTGAGGTGGAGACTGCGGAGGATGATCCTAGAATGGGCTTCTCTCGTGCTGTATTCTCGGGGACTGAGAATAATGGGGTCCAGCTAGCTTATAATATGGGGAATATGACCAACACTTTTGGGAGGAAATAAGACGCACGCTGCACTCCGGCCGCTGGAAGGGTTCACCGGCCAAACGCCGATACTACTCAACCGCTCAAAAATCCCATTTGACCACAACCACACCACAATATAACAAATGTAATTCGAAATTCGTAGTCTACGACCTGGATTTACTCATTCTAGGGTTTTCGGAATTTTCAGAGCACTTTAAAAAAACTCTTAAATTTTTGGTGTCCTGACATGGGTATTTAGAAGTGTGTGGTTGAGTGGGTGCGTGCGTTTAGCCGGGCGACCTGCTGGGCGTAACTCACCCCCGACGCCCGACTGACGCTGCCCCGCCTGATCACACCTCAGTCGCAGCCTTATTAAGATTATTCTTCTTCTTGCATTGCTTCATATCCAGCCTCGGGGAACTTCTTCCAACTTATCACTATAGATGTCGCAGAGGGCTTGTCTGGTTCGATACTATACGTCGGACAGCCCTGAGCTTCGGGTCGTACAGCATACGAAATCCAACCTTCTACCATGTCGATCGAAGCGTCAAACGCTCCGACGAGCAAATCGCCAAAGGAGCTAGAGATCAGTTCAAATAGCAGCTTCCAGGCAACGTTTACCGCGACGACCAACTACGGCAATCAAGTTGCCTTCAATAATGGATCAATTTCTAACTACTTCTGCACCAATTCCGATGATACCACTCATCAATGCCCCCTCCCAAAAGGTTCAACCGAGAGTCGGCTCTCCAACAAGATAGAGAGGGCGCGTGAATTGTATAAATCGAGACGCTGGAAGGAAGCGAAGGTTTTATTTTATGAGGTTTTGCATACGCGTGATCTCACTCTCACAGGGACGGAACGACTCCTTATCCAGTACAACTTAGCTCGTTCCTACTTTGCCCTGGAGGAGTTTTCCGAAGCAGTCGATCACTTTCAAAAGTTAGTTGATATCTGCAATGAACGAAATGAGACCCCGGAGGAAAGCATCAGCGACAGCCGATACTGGCTCGCACGCAGCTTCTATCATCTAAAGAGATACGAAAAAGCCTCCACAGAACTCCAAAGATTTATCTCGACACAAGACCAACAGCAAGCGACAACCGGCCGACTCTGGCTCGGCAAGACTTTCGAAAGACTAGAACTCTATGACGAAGCAAAAGAGCAATTGGAAAGGGCATTTAAAACACGGTCTCAAATTCTCGGATCCGAACACTTGGACACACTCGCATGTCAACACCACTTGGCCAATTTTCTATATAAGCGTAAAGCATTCCTCAAGGCTCAGGAACAATTTGATGCTTTATTGCGTGCAGAGAATCGCCTCAGCGGTCCTGAGAAGGCAGAAGCTGTGAAGACTCGGTGCATGCTTGCTTTCTGTCTAGCAAAACTTGAACGCTACGATGAAGCTGAGCCACATTTAGAGCTAGTCCTCGCTAGTATGGACTCATATTCGCAGCGAACAGCCGAGGAGCTGAGAGACACAGGGCTCATCTGCTACTGGCGAGGTTGCATTGGCTTGCATAACGGCCGAATGCATCCAGACGAAGCTGGGCACCTATTTCAACGCGCCCTGAACTATATCACTAACGCCATGGCCAACAACAAAAACGACAATGATGATCTACAGGATGAGCTGATTGACTGTCGGCGGCGACTAGCGATTAGTATGTATCGCCAAAACAGGTTCGCCGGAGCTGAGCAAACATTTCGTCAAATTATAGATGGCGGGGATGAGAACAAACAAGACGATTTAATAGCGAGCCGCTACGGGCTAGCATCAAGCCTCATAGCGCGGGGAAAATTCACAGAGGCCAAGTCGATTCTCGAAGAGATCCCCACCATCATGAGTCCAATAGAAAATTGTCGTTACACGGGAGAAGATCTAGCTGCTTGTATACAAATGCTTGGCCAGGCATACAACGGGCTTAATCAGCGCCGCGAAGCTGGAGAATGTTTCCAACGAATTGTCGACAGCGTACCTAAAACGCCCAACAAGTACTACAGTATTAGTCAACGAGATTTGGCGATCGTTTTGTTCGAATTGCAGGAGTTTGAAAGTGCTTGCACGCACTTCCAAGAAGTTTACGATACTGCGACCAAATATTTCCCCTTAGAGCATCAGCTCGCCAACGTTACCCGATTTTGGCTCGCGTGGTCTCTTTGCGAGCTTGGACATTTTGATGAGGCCGAAGCACATCTGCAGCCTACTTTTACCGAATTTCCAGAACTGGAGAAAGGTCCTATAAGTCGGTTGAACTTCGTTTTGGGCCGAAGTCACTACTATATGGGGCGCATCGTGTCGCATCAAATTGATAGGAAGGAGGCAGAAAGACACTTCCGAATTGCACTTCCGATGCTCGGCGGGCGGTTCGGACGAGACGATCCAACATATCTTCAATGTCGATATCATCTGGCATGTTCTCTTTTCGGATTACATAAACATAGTGAAGCTCGGCAAATTTTCGAAGAATTGCTGAATAGCAAGTCCGAACACAACATCATACAGGACATTCGCCTCATCCTAGCTCCATATTGGCTGGGTCGGATATCGAACTTGCAAAGGAAGCCACAAGATCCCGATCAATTCTTTGCGAAGTGCCTAAATGCTTTGGGCAGCAAGCCCCTGCCCTTGCATCCAACTATCTCCACCTCGAGCGTCCAGTACCAATATGCACTCGGCCTATATCGTTACAATAAGATGGAAGAATGCGCAGAGATGGTGCGAAAAAGTCTAGCCTATCAACTTGATCTTAATGCGGGCAACGAATCATGTCTACTTAAGCGCTGGCTGCTTAGCCGCTGCCTCTACTTCACTGAGAAGTATGACGAGGCCTGCGAGCATCTAAAACTCACAGTCACTGCCTATGAGGACAAATATGGAAATGACGATTTACATACGTCGCTCGCCCGAGCTTACCTAGTCGACAGTCTTTGCGAGCGGAAACACTACATCGAGGCGGAACCTATTTTGACGACCGTCGCATCGCAGCAAGGCGCATCTCCTGGTACAGAGCAGGAGCTGATCAAAGCTATCGGAACCTACTGGCTTGGTCGTCGCGCCTACAATGACGCGAAATGGGAGGAGGCAAAAGGCCGTTTCGGTACTGCGCAGACACTGTTGGCATCGTCAAGAGACAAACCCTGGGACCGTTTACGATTTGGATGTCGGCATTTCCTCGCGCGAATTAAACTAAAGAACAAACAGTATGCCGAAGCAGAAAGCATATTTCAGGAACTCGCAAGGCAGCAGTACGCGTCTGGTGACATCAACTACGCGATTGACAACCAATACTACCTTAGTATTAGTCTACGCTGCCAGATGAAATATGAATCCGCTATATCTGTGCTTCACAAAATTCTTGATGACGACAAGGAAGGTAGATTTATCGATAACGGTGTTACTTTATGTCATTACCAGGTCGGATACTGTCTATACCGCGTGAATAAATTCACGGAGGCCAAATCGCAACTCGAGATTGCCCTTGAATGTCACCAGTTCTCTGAAAAGTTCGAGGCTCGCCGCTTCTTAGGACAGTGTAATTATCAGCTATCCCTGTTTGAGGAATCCAGAGCCGACTTTCAGTCACTTCTCAAAGATCTTGAAGGTCACAAAGATTCTAAGTCCGTCTTTCTCTGTCAATTTTGGCTTGGGAAAACTCATTTTGAGTTAAAAAATTGGGACGATGCTTGCATTTATCTCCTGGATGCTCTCGAATCTAGCAAAAAGGGATGGTCGTATGTTTTAGACTCCCAGTACTTCCTTGCACGAGCTCAGTTCGAGGCCGCGAATTATACGGATGCTTTATTCTATTTCCAATCAATTTGCGACACACATAAGGACAATATGTCAAGTAGGATCTCAGATAGCCACTACTATCTCGGTCTTACTTTGTTTGAGCTAGGCCAATTCAAACTGTCTAAAGAGAGATTACTCGTTGCCCAGGCGAGACAACAGAAGCGAAAAAATTCGAAAATGCTTGAAATAATAGGGTATCAAATTGCACGGTGCAATGTAAAGCTCGATATTTTGACTACAGCACAATCGGAATTTGAGAGTGTTCTCCCTTTCTTTAAAAACAGGTCTGCAACAGGAGACCAGACTGTTGTCCATATACAGTACGAACTTGCCTTCATTGCGTATCGGCAGAAGAACTGGAAAGAAGCGTTGGAACTTTTCCAAGAGGCACTACGCAATCACGAAACGGTTCATATCAACAGCAGCCTGAACGTATTACAGTGTCAGCAATACCTAGCGGCAACCCTCCACGAGCTACAGAGATACGATGAAGCTTTACGGCTCTACCAACAGGTTCTTGAGAAACGCAAAGAGATACTACAGGCTCCACACCAGACGGTTATCGATGTGCAAATAGGATTGTGCGAAACTCTGTGTCGGCTAGACAAGTTTGGCGAAGCTTTGCCATTAGCCCAAGAAGCCCTGAAGTGGCAAGAACAACTCTCTGGGACAGACCATCCTAGCTGCTGCACAATCCAACGAATACTTGCGAAACTGGCATAATCAATCGGAATTCCATCTGGTAACAAAGCTCTATTCAAAGGCGCTTGCACAAGTAGAGGTTTCAGACCAGGCTCAGAAAACGGTGCAGAACTATAAGGGACTCAATGGCAGGGTGCTCCACAAGCTGTCAGCAGGGCTAGTGACGTGTCTCTAAGGTAATAGTTGTTTCCAAACTCTCAATTGCTCAATTCTAGTAATATACTAATCGATACCCCCTTCTACAGTATATGTAGACACGCTTTATACTGTTTTAGCGCTAAGCAAGGTAGGAGGCACGCCTAGACAACGTCCACACGTGACCTGATTTGTGCCTTTCATAATGTGACCGATGATTACAGGAAGCACAGAGACATCGTACTGCCTTTTGTGCGCCGAAGTGATGGATGATGGAATGCAGGCCTAAATCTGAGATGGTGTATCGAGAATTGGGATAGCCGAGGATGGAGCTGGGGGTACCTCGATGGACGACCAAGGAAAGTTAGATTTTGGGAAGGCAGGCGACGACCTGAGACGAAGATTTGACGCTAGGGCAGGATTGTTGGCAGCCTAATATGCAACGCAAAACGAAGGCAGATAAACTGCAGATGACTCATTCTAAGCCTTGTTCGAACAAGATGCAGCTGTATCGTGGACAACGTTAAGTTGTGGAGCGTTTCTCAACTTCTCTTTACTAGAACGCTTGCATGATAAGCTCTTTAAATGGCAAGTGCATAAACTTTGAAGGCATCACAACCGCATACTATTCAGGAGCAAAGTTGCACTGGGCAAGATCTGTAGTTGGTTTTAAGATGCCTCATTAAGTTCCATCTGCGCAGGAGCTGAGAGGATTACACAAGCAAGGAACCCCCGTGCCGCAACGTTACGTTGGCCGAGTGGCTTGTGGTGATCGCATATTCGCTGGCGATAAGTTCATGAGATTCTTGCAGCAGCGAGTGCGTGAAGGACAGGTTGAGAACCTCTGCGGCGGAGCAACTTGCCTCAATCACCCGGGTCTGCCTCGTAGGGGATTCAGCTGTCAGTGCTTAGGGACTTGTTGGTCCGGCTGCATATGCTATTGGTGTAGCTGGGCTATATTAAGAGTTCTTCTACTCGAGAATAACGCTCCTCGCCAATGCAACTTTTCTGCCAAGATTATTCTGCCTTGCCGTGCGTTGCATCAACTTCTATTCGGCCTAATATCTTGCTATCCCTGTTTTGCAAGCTCGTTTCCCTCGCCTGTCTTTACCCACGTCAAAAATTGAAGCTGCAACACATCCTTTACCGCGGTGTCTCTTATACGGCGTTACAAAACGGCCTGAGCATAAGCCTGTCTTGGGTTAGCCATACCTACCTATAGTGCATGAATTTCCTAGCTACGCCGAGACAATTCTGCCTTGCGTTACTCGCATATATAACTTCTCAGGGAGGGCATATAGCGTAGTATCGCCGAGATGCTCTGCCACGTCTTACTTACATCTTAGTGCCTAGTACAGAACCGGGATATAATCACCACTTAATACGATTTCATATCTGCGCAGCTCCTACGTGTTTGGTGCAATCCTGCCCTGTTAGGATCCCACATAAATCTCCCAAAACTACTTGACGCGGCATCGCCGCTACATGTCTCTCCCCCTCTACTCAGCTGATTCCTGGCTGCTAACGTTAGGATAATTGTGCCTTGCTAGGATCCACATAACATTCTTAAACCTTTGATGGATCCTGCTTGATGCAACATTCCTGCTAACATGGATCTTTTGGCGGTCAGCAGGCATAGTAGCTAATTAGCTTCTAAGTCTACCTGAATTCATCCATGAAGCAAGCCTGCTCTTCTTAAACTGCGGATGAGTTCTAATGTGCCCTAATCGAGACGCTAGGGCGTCGTATTCCCCTTGCTTACTATGGCTTTGCTCGTGAGAGGATATTTTCAAATAATGTAAAATCATCTGATCGCGCGCGAATTCTCGTAATATTCAAATTAATTAATTTCTTAGAAATTTGAAAATCGTACATTTATATACCAATTAGTTTGTTTAAAGAGAGTTAAGGAGAGGTTTCGAGGGGTAAGGTATGAAGCGATACTCCTTTGGTTAAGAAGGGGGGTTCGCTTAGAATGCTACAATATGGACAAAGTCGCCTGATATTGCAGCTCGTAAGATCCTTAACTGATAGGACATACGAGCCTAAGCATGTGTTCAGACGAAACATACCTAACAAAACTCGCGGAGACATATATCAATGGGCATAGAAAACTTGCACCTAGCACCTGCCACAACGCCATCCAGAGAATTCAATAAATCTATGCCCGCATCCTTCGAGCAAGACTCAAGTAAGCATGGCTGCTGCACCGAGTCACCCTCAAACAAATGCTTAAGCTCAAAATGCAAGCTGGAGCT
>Ga0247778_1000533_pt1 | contig 43602 bp, 43 predicted proteins | sample UWRJL049202B5_FD_179939 | JGI IMG/M metagenome (GOLD analysis project Ga0247778, IMG submission 179939) | Plant litter microbial communities from Arlington Agricultural Research Station in Wisconsin, United States - UWRJ-L049-202B-5 | ecosystem: Environmental > Terrestrial > Plant litter >...
TCGCCACCCCCTCCATCTCCTTCTGCCACTCCAACGGCTCCACCGCAACCCTAACAGGCCCCACATCCCCGCCCTCCCCCCTCCTCCCCTTCCACTCCCACACATCCCTCTGCTCCACAAAATTCCCATGAATGCCCAACCTCAGCTTAAACGGCAAATGAATAACAGCAATCGGCCCCTTACTAACCTCCAACGCATCAAAAATCAAAATATCATTCCGCAACACATCTAAATGATTCAACAAAGCAATCAAATACCCTTCTCCTTCTTTCTCCGATCCGGCTTTGGGACAAAACACTGGCTCTTGGAATGTGGTGGTGGGACCGGCCCAGTATACATCTTTAGTAAGTCCATCCCACGTAAAATGTCCAATGGCGTTAAACAGTCCTCCCGCCGGACTGCCGCATTTCGCGAAGTCGTAGGGTCGAGAGGTGTCGATTTGGATTTGCCAGAAATGGTTATATTTCTTCGTTACTAGACGATCATCAATCCTGCTAAACTCGCCATTAATACCAAACAGCAGCGATGGCTCGACCCAGGAATTTGAGGGCATTTTTGGATCGAAGATCCAGCGGTAGGTATCTGATGTTAGCGCGTTGCGCTTTTGGAGATCCCCGGGTGGTGCGTTGTCGGGTGGGAACCAGAAGAAGACGTTTGCGGTTGCGACCGTTAGGTCGAATACTATATGGCCGTCTTCGTTTTCGTAGGCGCCTGCTACGTGGCCGTGAAATGCTTCTTGCTATCAGCTCAACTCTTCTCTCAAGACCAGAGTCCAAACTTGCCATTTTTCGACCTCAACCAAACGATATCCTCAGGTTTTCCACCCCTTCGCGGCACAATGCCATACCACTGATCCTCATCCGGATCCCAAGCAAAATGATTCCCTCCCTTCTTGATCCGCTCTAAATCCGCTTTCAATGGTGTAAGAGGCAAGACGAGGTAATTCTCCGTAATGCCACAGTCGTGTATCATGCCATAGAACGGGGCTTTATACCACGTTTCCTCAGTCTTGATACCGTTTTTATCAATAGTGTACACCACAACATCACAACTAGCATCATGTCCATTCCCACCAGCTTCATAGCCAAAACATACCATTTCGCCCGTCACGGGATCAATTTTCGGATGTGCTGTGAAAGTAGGAGATTTGACTTGCCCATCGAAATCATATCGTCCCAATGTTTCAAGCGTCACCGGATCCATTGCAAATGGCGGTCCATCTTCTTTCGTTGCTAAGAGTACGCCGCGCCAGAAAATGATGTTGGTATTGGCAGCAGTGCGGATCACGCCTTTCACCATCTCGTTATCCGTATAAGGATTTCTATACCGGCCAAACAAGGCTTTGCGTGCTGCAGCTTCATGTTTATAGCGATCGGTATGTACGTAGCGTTGTTTGAAATCCGCCTGACCATTGGCGATTTTGATAGCGGAGACGCAACCATCGCCGTTGAAATGGATGTCTTCTTCGAAAAGTGGTGGGAAGTGATGATCTGGTTGGATACGGAAGAAGGTGCCGTTTATGTCTTTGGGGATGTTACCAGTGACTTCTAGGGACTGGATATCGGCTTCGAAGCGAGCAGGCTTATTGAAACCTTGAAAGAATGGCGTATCAGGAAATGTAGTACTGTTTTCTGTTTTGCGACCGTCAACATAGGAAGGTGAGACTTCATGGGCAAGGGAGAATATATGTGCCATCACGTGAGTATGCTGGAAGCTGTCCAGAAAATGTTGGTACTTTGAGCTCTAATGAGAACCTGCATATAGCGGGGTATTTACAGCCAAGTGGTGGGCGCGGGAGCGACCTGTGAGGTACGCGACACGCCACATTTGAAAATGGTGGAGTGGCTTTGATGGGCCAAGGATCGGGTTCATGGAGCCGATGTGGAGGAGGTACCGATGTGGCACAAACTGCGGATCTTGAAAGTGCCCCCCCTCATGCGAAGCAGATGAAGTGACATCCCGAGACTTTCAAGAGCCCCGCAATGAGGGGTAGATGTGCCGTACAAATTGTGTTGCAACGCGGAACAAATTCGACCCGAATGGTAAAGGCAGCTTCTGAATTGACTGCACAGAGAGAATTTGTGTGAATTTCGAAATGGCTTCAGAAACACCCCAGCAAACGTTTGATATCCCCAAGACTTACAAAGCAGCCGTATACGGTAAGATCGAAGATAAATCTCACATGATAAGAAATTCTTAACATACGAATAGACGCACCAGGGAAAATCAGCATCAAGATCAACGAACTCGAAACACCCTCCCCCGGGCCAGGTGAAGTTCTAATTCGCCTCACGGTAAGTTACCATGGCACAATTACAACAGTCATCTAATGGTCTCAGCATTCAGGAGTATGCCATAGTGACTTGAGTGTTATGACAAACGGATGGAAGACCCTTCCATTTCCAACCGCCGCCGGACAGATTGGAGGCCATGAGGGGATCGGAATCGTCCAACAGCTCGGAACGGAAAACGAGACGAGTCCGGTGAAGATTGGGGACCGCGTGGGAGTGAAGTGGGCTGTTGCTGCATGCGGCTCTTGTCCGCAATGCAGAAATGGATTCGATGGGCATTGTAGTAAGATACGCAAGATATCAGGGTCAGTTTGTCTCCAGGTGGTCACTGCTGGAAGCTGAAAACTCGGGGCAGATACTACACTCCCGGAACCTTTGCGAAATATGTAGTCAGTTCCGCCAACTATGTCACTCCGATTCCAGAGAAATTGGAGAGCCCAGAAGCAGCACCTATGCTCTGCGCTGGATTGACCAGCTACTCTGCACTTCGGAAATGTGGAGCGAAGAGTGGCGAGTGGGTTGTGATCTCAGGCGCTGGAGGTGGTCTCGGACATCTTGCGATACAGATTGCTGCAAGAGGGATGGCCTATCGTGTGATTGGAATTGATCACGGCTCGAAAGAGACACTGGTGAAAGACTGTGGGGCAGAAGACTTCATAGACGTTACCAAATTTGACGACACATCGATCGCTGAGGAGGTCAAACGAATCACCGAGGGTAACGGTGCAGCGGCAGTCATTGTCTGTGCTGGAAGTTATGCGGCTTATGGACAGGCTTTGCCAATGCTGCAATTCGGTGGTACCGTGGTCTGTGTCGGAATGCCCGACGGCGAGATGAAGCCGATATCGAACGCTTTTCCAATAAATATCGCTACACAACACGCGCATATTGTGGGATCAAGCATTGGCTCCCAGAAGGAAGCCACAGAAGTTCTCGGACTTGCGGCTCGGGGACTAGTGAAGACGCATTATAGACTCGAAAAGCTGGAGGCGCTTGAGAAAACTTTCCAGGAGATGGCAGAGAGCAAGCTAGAGGGTCGTGTGTAGGTTGGCCCCCGTGGAGCTACTTCTGATAGCACAAATGCTAACAAGATATAGTGTTCTTGATTTGAGTTGAGACCAATGACAGAGAAGTGGGAAGTTGAGTCATGAAAATAATTTCGAGCAAGCTAAGATGACCACGAGTTTTGCTTTGGTACTGGGGTTGCAGGGTCCTGATTTTGCAAAGGCGGGCAAAAGGCTTCTTGAATAGCATGGTGACTATTTGAGAGGGAAGAGCATTTCTACGACACCACTCAAGTGTCTCACAGAGTTATAGATAACACGTCTTAACAAGTTGGCCAACCCCTGAACAATAGATGAATTCATTTGGCCTTAGACAGATCGAGGAAGTCGAACTGAAAATTCTCATTCGAAAGTGGGACCGGCGAAATGTTCATATTCATGTCCATGTCCATCCAAAACGGATTCCCAAAATCTGCGTTGATGTTTTGCAGATGCTCGAGGGAATTTAAGTACGGACTAACAAAATTAGTGACACATCTATCAGCCTTATGCGATGCTGTAGAAACTCACAAGTCGAATTCAAGGCTAGCCTGGTCAGTAATACTTTTCTCCGGGCTCTCTAAAAAATCCTGCTCTTTCAAAATACCAAGCTCCTTGAGCCGAATAGGTAGCTCCTGTGTAGCAGTCTGGCAGAAGCCAACTTGTTCCATACCCTGGAGCAATGAGACACACGTTTCAATATCTCTTCTATACTCCTCCAAATTTGTGTTAAACAAAGCGAGAACCAAGACCATCACGACCTTGAGCACACAGGTCGCATCAAACGTAACCAGACTAGAGAGAGTATGATCTTGTTCCATGGCTTTGAGCGTCGACATCGCGTTCCGTGCAGCATCGACACATGTGTCGCCCAACTTCTGGAACCAGTTTCTTTTCGGATTGCTCAATTTCTTACTTCTCAGTACGAGGTATAGCAGGAATGGCTGGGTGAGAAGCATTGTTGCGTCCCAGTACTTTAAGTGTAGTATCGCGATGGCTCGTTTGTGGGATGGCGCAACAGGTACACCCCAGTTGAGATGAGAGGGTACGGTCGTGAGCCATGTTTGGAGGGCGGAGATGAAATGCGTGACCTTAGAGTAAGATACGGTTCTGGAATCAGGAGATTGTTCGGGGTATATGGTTTGTATTATTTCTTTGCGGAGGCGGCAGAGGGAGGCCGAAACTGCGAGGATGCCGAGGGGCGTGTTGGTTCCGGGGTTGAGAACTTGTTCAGAAGGAAATGCAGTCTGTATTCCCAAGCTCCTTTCGTCGATCGCACATGGGTTTCCGCAACGAGAGGCGATCGATTGGTCTAAGAGATAAAGAGTCCACCAGATTCGTCGGTTGCGTTGTCGAGTCATCAGACTTTGTGAGATATGAGGTTTGTCGTGTTGAAGGCCAAGAGAGAAGGCTATACGTATGCTGGTACCCATCTGTAAATAAGATGTGATTCTGAATCCGAATGTCTGTAAAGCGGTACTCTAGAGATTGCAAATCAGAGTTCAATTACGAAAAATAGTGATTCGTTGGGAGTTGTTGCAAAGGGTCTGAGCCAAAAGGGATATCGTACCAACAAGGCCAATGCTCGCACACTCTCAATATCAGCTTCGTCATTAACGTCTGGAACCAACGCTTTGGCCAAAGTTAAATAATCATGGGAAGACTTTTCATCTTTAGAGGTTCAGGAGTCAGTTTGGTTCCAAGCAACTGGTTGAGGGATCTGTGGAATGGATCAATCAAATATCTCATACCTACGCTCTCTCTTGCGCCGCAGTTCGTCATTTCAGTAAAGACAGAATCGTCGCCTTTGTCTCCCCCAGCAGCCCCCAATGCACAAATGGAGTACAGCGAGCAGAGCCACGAGCGGCTACTAATGTTGTGGTAATTAAGATAGGTCTCGTCCAAGCGAGCATGGAATTGCTCAGTTGGATAGAGCCAATAAAGGCAATGCACCTCCTCAAAATAACGTGCGACGTAGTAGTTGCAGTATTCCCGAGGTGGCAGATATGGTAAATCGTTCGTTGAGAGATCTCGAGGGGAGCTAGGAGTCTGTGGCGGGAAGGAGAATTTTGACGGCTCAATGATGCTCTCCGGGCTCGATGGTCCTTTCATTGAACATACTGCAGCATTGAAAGCAATCTCAGCGTAGGCGCCAACATATCCTGGCAGTGGTCAGTATAGGGGTTTAACACTGTGTGCTAGCTCTTACGGTATTCTCCCAAGGAGTCCTCCATTAGGCATCCCAATTGATCGTGTAGGTCCTCTACTTGTTCAAGCTCTGGGTCTGCCACTTCCGGCACATTGTCTGGATTCGAACCTGGCAAGCAGCTTTGCACCGCAGAGACCGGTATATTTTCAATTGTGCCACCATCTTCAAGCTTCTTTGCAATATCCTTCAGGGTATCTGGCGAAAGATTTTTAGATGGTAGTAGATGCTGCAAGATCTGCATGCCACATCGATATTCCTCTTCGGTAACATGGTAAAATGGTCGTTGATTTCGTCGACTAGGGATTCCGCATGAAACGCCAATTTTTGCACAATAATGGCAAGGTCCTGGGACGGGATCTATACACTTTGGATTGTTAGCATTTTATGGACGGGGAATTTTAACAGCAACTTGCTTGCCGGTTTACGTCGAGCTCAGATATATGCCAGGCCAAGATTTACCTTCGTTTTCCTACTCTTGCACCGATCACAGCTTATTGGAGTCCGCGACTTCTTGGATCTAGCTGAGCGACCATTCGGAGAGGACACGCCTCTGCAATTATTTCCATTCCGTCCTTCTGTCATCGTCACTTGAGCTTGTACAGAATGATTTTGGTGCTAGATTGGTATTTAGAGAGGAAAGAAGATGTGGTGCGGATGAATCTGCCCAAACCTTTGGCAGACCGGAAACAGAGTATTGAACAGATAGCTTCATCACACGATAGTCTCAGGGACCATGCCAGCCTTGCTGGATAATGCGGGGAGAATAAGGGTATGCAGGACCCCAGCGACCCCTCCCCGACTGCCTGCTTTACCCCCCACATGCCGTTCGGAAAACCCCACATCCAGATTGCTCCATGACTCCGGGGAGGAAGAAGTCAACTGTTAAATGCTTGTGACACGTTGAGCAATCTTTTGTGTAGAATGGCGGAGTGTGTAGAAGTGAAATTCAAGATGAAAGGGAAAAGGTTGCGAGGAAAGAGGTGGATTAGAGGTAAATAAATAAGCGCGCTAGACGCGCCTGCCCCACGCGTCGACCTCACAGCTTCCGGAATTCAGTGTACTCCGTATGTTTCTACTACGACTCAAAGCTTCACCACTACCGTCTTCGTTTCAAGAAAATTGTTCATCGTATAGAACGGCAAACCCTCCCTCCCAATTCCAGAGCCTTTGAAGCCTCCAAAAGGCATATCCTTTCCCTGCGTCGGACTCGTACAATTCACACCCACAGTCCCAGCCTCGAATCCCTTCGCGAACCTTATAGCCCGGTTGAGATCCTTGGTATACACGGAGGCATACAGGCCATATTCGGTGTTGTTGGCCTTTGCCAGCACCTCTTCTTCCGTTTTGAAGGTGTTGATGTGGACCACTGGCCCGAATATCTCCTCCTTCATGGTCCTTGCATCCTCTGGGGTGTCGGTGAAAATAGTGGGGCGGATGAAGTATCCTTCTCCTTCGACTGCACTGCCTCCAAGTGCCAGCGTTCCCTCCTCCTTGGCTATCTCGATATACTTCAGCACATTATCATACTGGACTTTGTCTGCCTGTGGTCCTTGGTTCGTCCCAGGCTTTTGTGGGTCGCCAATGGAGGAAGACTCGAATTTAGCCTTGAACAACGCGATGTACTTTTCTGCTACGGATTCCTGAACGTACACCCGAGTGGTCGCCATGCAAGTCTGCCCACTGTTCACTTGAATGGAGTGTTGTGTGTCTTCCGCGGCAATTTCAAGATCGGCATCTTCGAATATGCAGACGGGAGACTTGCCTCCCAGTTCGAGGAAGATGACTTTCAAATTGGACTTTGCGGCAGACTCTTGTATAATACGACCGGTTCTTGTTGATCCAGTGAACGATAAGGCTCTTACATCCATATGGGAGCTGAGTGCAGCACCGGAGATATGTCCGTGGCCCGAGAGAACGTTGAAGACGCCTGGTGGAAAACCAGCCTCTTTTGCAAGGGATGCAACTTTCGCAGACTGCCTAAGTGTAAGCAAATATGTGACCCATAGTCTTTGAACGAGGGCTTCTTACAGTGAGAGGCGCCTTCTCGCTACTTTTCAACACGACCGTATTTCCGACGGTCAGGGCAGGAGCCACCTTGTTAGCCAGCATAATCAATGGGACATTCCAGGGAATAATTGCTCCGACCACACCATATGGTTGTCTCAAAGTCATACTGAAATATCCGGGTGTGTTCAGAGAAGTATTGCCTTGCATGTCGTATCCTGCTTCGGAGTAATGGTCGAAAGTACTTGCACAGGCCATTCCGTGGAAGTATCCGGACTTGGGGTATCCCATCGAGATAGCTTCAAGCGTAGCTAGCTCATCATTGTTTTCACGTATCAGCTTTGCCAATTTCTTGAAGTACGACCCTCGTTTTTCTGCTGTCAAAGCTGCCCATCCTGGCTGAGCGTCCTTTGCAGCTTGTACCGCGCGATTGACGTCTTCTTCTGTTGCTTCGGCGACTACCATGAATTAGCTGGTTCCAAGTCCTCCTTTTTAGGTCTGTATGTCACCATTTGCAACTAGTTCATGTGTTGTGGGCGAGACCAGTGGGAATGTTTCTCCGTTCGATGCATCGACGAACTAGAAAAAGATCCTTGATTAGCTGTGTCTTCTTGGCTGCGAAAAATATACCAACCTCCCCGTTGATGAACAACCGAGTTTCAATACTACTTGACGCAGCTTCCGTTGCCATCTTGGATTCGATTCTAAATCTTTGTTCTGACAACGTCAATTGATGCGAAAAATCATGGGCCTCCCAATGCTGCGGGGTCAATTTTGTGTCTCGATGTCTAAACACACAATTCTTCTTTATTCATGTTACATACGGGATCACAGAGTCTATTGACCAATGGCATCCAACCTGCAGTAGTACACTCCCAGTGAAAGTAGATCTTTCTCGTTCCTAGTGGTATATCCAACACCGGATGCATGCTCGGGTTAATTGTGGCGTCCGGGATGCTAGCCTTACCAGGTACCGAAAGTTCGGCTTGATACTACCGAAACTACGCGTGACATGAATCGAACCTTTGGCGGGGAATTGTAGCTTGATATAGAAAGTCACTGTGAAGTCAGACAGTTTAGAACTCAATAGCAATCCTCGCTGTGATAGCTGTCTTACAACGGCCCAACTTTGCCAAGCTCCAAGAAATCCAGCAAGCATGTCTGAGGAAATCGCTGAATTGAAGAAGATTGTCGAAGGGTTGCAAAAAGAAGTCACTCGCCTCAGTGGTTAGTAACCTACTGCTCATTTGCATCTTTTCAGCTCTGATATTTTCCGATAGATCAAGGAGAGATCAAGAAGCTTCAGTACAAATATGGTTACTACCTCGATAAGTGTCTCTACAAAGAGGTAAGAAACTCGAGGCACGTGCCTAAGTTCCTCAATTGACAATTGAAAGGTCACCCAACTTTACGCAGACGACCCCGAAACCTCAGTAGAGTTCATCGGCGGCAAATACAAAGGCAAAGCCGGCGTCGAGCGCCTCTACCTTGGCCGCTTCGCCCCCCGCTTTGTCGACAGCCGCAACGGCCCCGTCCACGGCTTTCTCCTCGATCACCCGCAAATGCAAGGCATTGTGGACGTCAACCCCGATGGCAAAACCGCCAGCGCTCGTTTCCGCGCCCTGATGCAAGCCGGGACCCACAAATCAGTACAAGATACTCACCCCCGCGGATTCGTGCAATGGTGGGAAGGCGGCTTGTACGAGAACCAGTATATCAAAGAAAACGGCGTATGGAGGATTTGGAAACTGAAGTATTTCCCGTTCTGGCATGCGAGTTTTGAAAAGGGCTGGGCGAACAAGGAGATTGGTGAATTTGTGCCGTTTGATACCAAGACGTTCCCGGAAGATCCGACGGGGCCGGATGAACTTGGGGAACATGTTATGTTGTGGCCGGACACGAGGGTTATTCCGTTTCATTATAAGCATCCGGTTACGGGGGAGTATGTTAAGGAGGAGGATTTGAGAGCTCCTGGGTTTGGTGAGGATCCGGCGAATAGCTTGCCTGCTTTGAAGTTGTTTTAGATGCTGGGATTTGTTGCACTGTTACTCTCCGCGTATTGAATTCAAACATCAACAAGATACTGCCCTAGAATTATTCATTATTGCAAGTGCTTTACTCTACTGTTCTGGTTTAATCACCCCACTTTGAGCACAATTGTCTGTCGGTAGTAATTGTCTGTCGGTAGTTCCCTGGGACCATGCAAGAGTTTAATCATTGCTCCCGCAAATGCATACTTTGGATCTCAGATTGCCTTCGTATTTCATCGCGAGATTCAAGTTCGGTTCTCCAATCATTCGGCGTTATTCTAATCATGATACCAACATCGGCACCATGCCGCCGATGCTGCATCGTCGGAATGCACTGATGTCCCGAAGCGGCGCCTCGTTTCACCCGATGCAATTTGCCGTCCTGTTTCATTATTGCGGACCCATTGAGCCGAGCGGGTGTTTGCATTCATCAGACGTCTTCATTTTGAGGATCGTTTCATATTCGAACTGCAGGTCACGTTGTTCGCGGGGTCATCTTCAACACCCCTCTCAATACCATATCTACTAACCCTCAACAAACGACCCAAACGCGAGACATTCTACCTTATCCCCGTATCTAGACATTAGCAAACAGAACCTCCAAGATGGCAAAAGGCACAATAGCAGTCGAAGAAGCCATCATCGACCCCTCCGGCCTCGCCTCCCTCGCATCATGGCAATCCCTCATGTCCCCCTCCAAAACCTCCGGCATCTCCCTCTCCGCCCACTCCCAACGCCTCCTCGACATCCACGACGCGCGTCTCAAATCCATGGACGAAGAAGGCGTAGAATACATGCTCCTATCCCTCACCTCCGCCGGCTGCCAAGGCGAAGCCGACCCTGTCAAAGCAGCCCAAATGGCCCGCGAAGCCAACGATTACCTTTCTGCTGAAGTTAAGAAGAATCCGAAACGCTTTGGGGCTCTAGCCGCGCTCAGTATGCATGATCCTGAGGAAGCGGCGAGGGAACTTGAGAGAGCTGTAGAGGAGTTGGGTATGTTTGGGGGACTGGTGAATGATTTTCAGAGTACGGGGGAGGATGGGAGTGGGAAGGTGTATTATGATACACCGAAATACGATCCGTTTTGGGAGACGGTGCAGGAGCTGGATGTGCCGATTTATTTCCATCCGAGGTATCGCATTCCGCAGGATTTGACGCCCGAGAGTAAGTATGGCACGAGAAAGCATTTGTGTGGGGCGGGCGTGAGCTTTCATTTGGATTTGAGTTGGCATATTTACGCGGTGCTTTCGAGTGGGATGCTGGATAAGTATCCGGGGGTTAGGATTGTGGTGGGGCATTTGGGGGAGGGGTGAGTGAGATTGTTTTTTGTGTGGATGTGAGCTGATGAGTGGCAGGATTCCATTTAATCTTTGGAGGGCGAGTCATTGGATTAATCATCCTTTTAAGAGGGATACTAGGCCTTGCAAAGAGGATTATAAGTATTACTTCACGCATAACGTATTCATCACGACATCTGGATTCTTCTCGACACAGGGACTCAAATTTTGCATCAATGAGATTGGGGTTGATAGATGCTTATATTCAATTGGTAAGGGGCTCTCTAATGACTTGCTTGCATGATCTGACTAAATTATAGATACACCTTATGAACAGGTCAAAGAAGCCCAAGATTGGTGGAAGACCGTGGATCTTCCAGAAGAAGAGAAAGAAGCAGTCGGCAGAAAGAACGCCATCCGAGTTTTCAAGCTCCCATTAGAAGAATGAATTCTTAATTCTCGTTCTGAACTATATACTATTACTATTAATTAAACTCTTCTCGGTCTCAGAATGGAATTCCGACTCGACCCGGGTCTGTCTCAGATTTGGGCATCCTTGGTCTCGGTCCCGCTGGCAGTCCAGCTCTTGGACCACTTGGCAATCCGCGACCTCTCGGTCCGCTCGGTAGCCCGCCCGGCCGACCTGCCACAGTGTTCAATCTCATTACGCCTGGGGATTTCGGCGGCGGTTGAGGGCGCATTCCAATCGTGTTGTTCCTTGAAACTCCCCTCTCAGCCCTCCTCACGTCTAGCCCCAAGTTCGCTTTAGGCACAATCGGTGCTGCAAGTGCAGGACTACCTTGCCCTCTCTCTTGCGCAAGTCCAGCGAAAGCTGCTCGGATTTTCTCTTCTGCCTTCCTCATTTGGGCATCCTTATCCATAGGGTCGTCGTCAGACTCTTCTTCATACTGTAATTGCGCTTGCCTTTCTTGCTCCACGCGTCTCTGTTCAGCCATCCTGTCCTGCTCTCGCCGTTTGCGTTCCGCTTCCATTCGAGCCTGCTCTTCCTCAGCTCTTTGTTGTTCCGCTCGTTCCTCATCGAGTCGTCTTTGCTCTTCTTGTCGGTCTTGTTCAGCTTGCATGCGCTCTGCTTCCCATTTGGCGTCTTCTTCTTGTCTCAACCGCTCCCGTTCTTTCTCCTCCTCTTCGAACCTGAGCTGCTCTTCTCGTTCCTCTTCTAAGCGAGCACGCTCTGCAATTCGTTGCTTTTCCATGCGTCGAGCCTCCCGACGATACTCCTCCTCGACTCTCAATCGCTCAAGTCTTTCCTCTTCAGCACGCTGCTGTTCGAAAGCTATCCTTTCTTGCTCGAGACGCTCAGCTTCGTATCGTTCTTCCTCTTCTTGCATCATTCTCTCCTCTTCTATTCTTTCGGCTTCTAACCTCGCTTCTTCCCCCTCGCGTCGCTCTCTCTCGCGCTCTTTCTCTTCCCGTCTCCTGCGCCATGCCATTCGCTCAGCTTTGACGCGCTCTTCTTCAAGTCTAGCTTCCTTCTCAAACTCCGCCTGCTCTCTTTCAGCCTGTCGCTGGAGTTTAGACTGCCTGTAATGAAATTAGTATGTAGTCTATTTGGACATTTGAGGAGGTGGGGACCGGGGCTCTCAAAGGTAGCTCCGAGAGAGCTCTGCTCCTAAGATGCCTGAGAAATATAACGAGAGATTAAAACGAACCTCTCATTTTCTAGCCTCTGTACTTCCAGCAGTGCCTCATCTTCTTCCTCGGCATACCTCAAGCGTTCTGCTTCAATTTCTTCTTCATAAATCCTTACTTCTGGGCTCTGAACCCCAGCTCGTCCCGGAGCCTCCTCCAACCTATCAAAACTGATTCTTCCATCCGACTCTGATTCGTCTCCATAATCACTCTCTTCGTCCAGCATTTGCTGATTCCCATCCCTTTCTTCCCTCACTTGCCTTTCTTCATCGTTCCTGATCCGAGCCTCCTCAAGTTCAACCTCCGCAACAAACTGTCTCATCATCTCATCCTCTTCCGCAAGTTTCTTTTCCTCTCGTTCGAATCTCTCTTCTTCTTCTAACATTCTTTTGCGCTCCATATCCATTTGTGCTTGTTGTTGCCGTATTTCCTCGCTCATTCGTTGGTATTCGAGGATCGATGGTCCGTTGTATTTTTCTTCTTCGTCTTCTGGCTCTGAGATGGGTGATGATGAGAGGGTGAAGAAGCGGGGTGTGTCAGCCGGGTCTGCGGGGAGGTTTGTTTGGAGCACGATGGGAATTTCTTCGATGGGTGCTTCTGTCAGTGTTTGTAGCGGTGCCTTGGTGGACAATGAGCCGAAAGACGGCGGTCTGGCGGGCGCTTCAATTGGTGATGCAAAGAATGCTGGCTCATCGGCTCGCAAATCCATAATCCATGGCTGGGATGGTGCAACTGGTGGGGCTGTATTTGTTTGCTGAACCACCATTGATGTAGTAACAGTAGTTGTTATCTTCGCTGGAGGTGAGGCCTTGTATGGCTCTTGTTTTTGGGTTGAACTCTGTTGGGACGATGGAATATTGGTGTTCACATTCAAATCCATCTGCAGCATACCCATCAACGCATCGAGGTCACTGATGGAAGATTTTCCTCTCTTGGGAACCCTTCTTCTTTCCTGGGGTGTCGGTACTGATCTCGCGGACATGCGACTCTGTATCTGATCCTGAGCTGGCACTGGCTTTTCCGAAGCACTGATAACAACCGGTACTGTCGAGATGTCTTTCAACTTTGACACTGGAGCGTCTGGCTTTGGACTTTCCCACAGATCTTCAACCCCATCTAAAGACTCGAGCTGCGCCGCCAGACTGCCTAAGCCTGACGGAGACTTTACCCGCTCAATAGTCTTCGCCTTCTCTTTCACATCTGGAATGTCTGGCTTTTGGACGTTCACCGAACCTGTTGCTCCCTCCAAAGACTGCCGCTGCGTCGCTAGATTGCTTGAACTTGAAAGAGACTTCACCTCATCCACAATCTTTAGCTCATCCTTTAATTCTTGCGCTGCCTCCAAGTCCATCTTTGCTTTAGCAGCAGCTGCATATCCAAACATATTGGCCACTCGAGAGGCATTGGAGTTCGATCTCGGGGGCGGGGCATTTGTGGATGGGACTGCGGGATTGCTGTAAAGTTTCTTCGTGGCTGTATTTGTGCGTGATAATACACTCATGGGCTGTTTCTAATATCAGCTGGGGTTCTCTGATTTAGTTGAAGGTTTTGCTCACCTTGGTTGGAACTATCGATGCATCGCTGGCACTCGCTTCTGCCTTTGGTGCCTCTTCCTTCTTCTTCACGTAGGATGCAAAATATGTGCCCCATCCAGTCGCCATATCTCCTTTGCTGTGAGAGTTCCACGATCTGATAATCTTTCAAGTTTTACCAACAAGTAGTCGAAGCCGTGCAAATGTCCTGGAGCCGTCAATATCGCGAGACTTGTCTTGTGCTCGACCGGCGAGAGAATTGCAAACAAAGTAAGACAAAGGAAAATAAAATGACGGACATGAAGAGATATTGAAGTCTTTTTCGTCATCCTGAGACACGCTTGAGACTCACTCAAGCCTGAGCGGGAAATAAAGTGGTGATGAAACAGGAGCCCAAAGCGCGCGAAACAATGACGGAGATCTCCCCCGCGCTGCATTTTGCGAGATCTCGCGAAGCTTAAAAACGTAAAACTTTACGAGTTAAGAAATTCCTAAACAGGAGAAGGCCGCTGTCCGTTGTCCATTCATTTTTCGTACTCGACAATTAATTGTCTTTCTGGAGCGCGGAGCGCGAGGTCGAAAGTTCGCGATGCGGGGCTGGCGGGGTTTTCCTCATCGCGCGCGGCAGCTCCTTCCTTCTCCTGTTTTGCGACGCGCTGAAAGTTTGCTTTGGCCAATGCGAGTTCTTTTAACATAAATCTATGGTCGCATTGATTCTCGTCCCCAAAGGAAGTTTTTTGTTCTCATGCGACTGCGGAAAATTGAAATATTTTGAAGTGTTCAAAGATAGAATGACATGTTTCATGATGTCCGAGAGTCACGCTGATCATGATGACAGGGGCTGGCTTACCAGATTTCATGATGTGCTTTGAGAATGTTTCTGTGACGCTTTGATACTTGTTCGTTTCATACTAGATTGGGTTTTCTTGTCCTTGTTCCTCATATTTGGACTCCCATGTTCGGCTTTTCATGAGCTCTCACTGCACGGAGGTATCGCTAGCGACCAACTGCGCCGCTGGCGATAGAGCCCCCAAAGCCAAGGGTTGCGCGTGGGGGCCTGGGTTCGGATCCTTCATCGTTAAGCATTTAGCAACCTAAAATGATCATCAACCATCTTTCTACTCTTCGCGTATCAGAGTGGAAGATCCTGCGCGAAATCCCGCTGCCTGTCACGATCTCTTGCGTAGAACCCAAGAGGCTCAGCCAGAGCACCGGCCGCCCACTGATCCGCGAGATCCAGGGCATTCGGTAGCCTGAATCCACCATGGCAGCATCCGCCGGTGACATTCACAAGTCGTCTGGATTGTTATATCATATTTCAGTGAACGATGGCAAGAAAGAAACTATCGTTCTCCTCCACGGCCTCAACTCATCCCACCGAGAATGGGCCCTAATATCCCCAAGTCTCTCTTCCTACTACCTCCTGATTCCTGACCTCCCCCGCCACCGCTCATCGCCAGACCGGTCGTGCGATGACCACGGACCGTATACATTATCAAATGCCTCTCAAAAAGTCGCTGATCTAATCCGAGCCCAGGGTCACAATGGAAAGGCTCACGTGGTCGGTTTCAGCGGCGGCGGCTTCGTCGGCGTCGCGCTTGCCAATGCTTACCCCGAGCTTGTCCAAAGCCTGTTTGTGACAGGCGTCTACAACATGGAAAGCAGAAGGCGGTTGTTTACTGTTGCGAAGTATCTTGCTGTTTCTGTTCAGACAATTCAGAATGCGCTTCCCATGTCGGTCTTGAGGTATCTGACTGATTTGGAGGAGCTCCCTGTTTCTTGGGCTGAGGACGGAAAATTGAATTCGTCCTTTACACTTGGGAAAGAGGGTTTCGCAGCGATGTTGGGATTGGGCGAGGGCTATCCTTTGACGATGAGGGCCTTAGTCGTTGCGGGGACCAAACATGATGATGTTGAGGGAACAAGGAAGCTGGGGGATATGTTTAGGAAAGGCAACAAGGACAGTCGTGCTGTCAAGATTGAAGGGGGAATGCATGCTTGGGGAATCAAATGGCCTGACATGTTTGCGGAAGCAGTGAAAGCTTGGATCGAGAGCAAAGATCTACCCGAAAAGCTAGAGCCTATCGACCATGCCGTGTCTTGAAACTCTGTAGTCAATAACTCCATTAACTCAGGATTTTGTTTTTTAAAGAACACATAGCGGTAGGCAATATACTTTTTAAGTCTATTGACAAGGTTTTATCAATACACTAGAACCTCCACGACCGGAGCCTCCAATGCCCTCCGTGACCTCACAAGCCAGCCTGCTGAGCCATCGCTCTGGCAGCAGCCTTTCTATCCTTCTGGGTCATCTTCTTGACGATGGTGTACACCTCTGGCGCCGGTACATCCTCAATAGTGGCCTCTTTCGATGGCTCCAACGTGGTGTTCTCGCCACATCGCTTCTGTCCTGGCTTGTTGCACCAGATATGCTTGTGAACCTGGAATTGGTTCGGTAGAATACAGTCGCCCTCTACTTGGCACCAATGACACATCTAAGAAATTTAAGGTCAGTAAAAGTCCAAAGAGGAGAGAAAAGCGATAATAGCGTTGAGGACGGTTGGGACTTACTGGTTCCGTTCCCTTTTGCTTCCTGTTGGAATTCGAAAACATGCAATGCTTGAACCAAAGTTGGCAATAGCTACATTGCCTAGGATTAAATTAGCCGTGGATCGCTGCCGAGGAATCTCACGTTGGGCGTAAGACTTACATGGCGAAAATGGGAGTGCGTTCATTGCTCGAATGGATACCCAGAATTTTCTCCTTGTTATCCATTACAAATTGGTATCTCTTCGGCACAGGGAGAATCTCCTCTGTCTCCTCGCCGGTGACTCCCAAGTTGGCAAATTCTGGAATATCCAGGATCTGGTCGGAGTCTGCGACAGCGCCCTTCATGGTTGTGGAGGGTGCCGTCTTGGTCGTTGATGGGTTCGATCTTCTGGACGACATCGTGGTAGATTTTTAAGTGGGATTAGACGTGTATGTTGCGAACTTTTGGAATGTAAAGAGCTTCAGAGAGATGTAGAAACTTTACTAAGATTCAGTGTCTGGTGCGTTGGGGGTCAACTTTATATTGTGGGGTTCCACTAGCATATTAGCGGATTTTGATTTAGACTGTTGTATTAAATGGAGTTTGGTGTTGGCGTATTTATTTCCAGACGTCATATTTCGATCTTGACTGGCATTCGCGCTACCGATTACCTTCGAACCAGAATCTTTTCAAATTTCCGAACTCAAATATCTTTCGAAGTCCAACAGAATGACAGCATCTCAGCTCCAGATATTTGATTCGACCAAGTCCGGGAATACCCGAGGACAGCATTTGGGATGCTCGAACGGCTGATCAAGCTGCCCACCACATTATCCCCTGAAATGGTCGCCACAGAGGTCAACAAATTATGTGTTGCTCACACAACAGCAGTTGAGAAGCATGAGGATTATGATATTTGTATCCTTCTCTACGAGCTCTTGAGTCTCATTTCCGCTACCTCCTCGTGACTTCCTTCCGACAGCGCGGAGCAAGATATCTTGATAGAATCCATTAGATACTTTTAACAAACTAATACATTAATAATAACTAATGGCGTAGAAACCCAATCCCCTTAAACCGTCTGATATTGATTGCTCATGAAGCCATCAACAGCATGTTCAGCCCAGCGGAAAACAATCTATATCTTTCTTGGAAACGTTGACACCTAGCTAGAACCGTATAATTACAAAATTTTACTAGCAACATCGAAAAAATGAATCTCATGGCACGCGTCGCGCATTTCGCAAAACAAGTAAAAGCGTAATCTATCTGCGCCGCTTGCAAATTCCGTGAAGCCCTAGCAGATAAACTAGACTCAAGATCCAATAAATATTACTCGCAGGATTCATAGTTATATATACGCTTCCCGCTTAAGCTTCAATGGATCAAAATAGCTGGAGCAATATTCCTTCGTATGAAGCATTTGTATAGGGTAGCCGCTGGTTAGCCATTATGGAAGAACTTCAAACAATTCGAGGGAATCTTGGCCTGATAATTTTGAGGTGATTGCTAGGTCTGAGCAGGATATCGAGGAGACGAGGACGATTGCTGGGGAAGTATAATATCTGCTGAAGATATGGAAAGTTGTGATCTTAGGGTCATCGGTCATATCTCGTGGATCCGAGGGATTCGGTTTTGCTTATTGAAATGAGGGTAAACTTGAAAGTCGGTATTATAGGGAGTCACAGTGAACCCACGACAATTGGAAGCAGCTTTGTAGTTACCGTATCGTACTAGTATAAGCTCTCACTGTTGCTAAACAAAAAATGGAAATCCACCCGCAAAAATCCAGGGATTTGAATGCTTTAAGTCCTGCAGAAAATTTCCAGCGTGTATTCTCTTCCATCTCGCGCGCCAGCAACGATATCATTGATCTCGAAAGTATCATAGGTTCTATCAATATCAGCAAGTGACGCAATTTCACTCAGTGGTAAAATGTTGATGTTCTCACTGCAGCCAAAAGAAACCAGCTTACATAGCTCAGCCAGATACGATACAGCCAATGAGAAGCACCGGAGATTAAACAGCTACCCCGGACTGTTTCGAGCCCCATTTTATATTTTACTGGCGTTGTCACTGAACTATTTTGGTACTCACGACATTTCGGCGATGTCCAGGGTGGGTGTTTATCCCGATCAAAGCATAACAAATACCTGCAGTCAATTGGCTCCCGACTCCAACACCAACCCAACATCTTACATGGACAACCCGGACTCCGGGCCTTGCGTCAAGATGCGGCGCGGTTTACCTACAATTATATATACCTTCGAATCTCACAAATTTATTTCTTCACGTTCATTTCACGTTAAACATGGACTGGCAGTCGAAAAAGGAGATTGGGAAGCTCAGGGCTGCGCTCCGAACCTTCATCAACGAGTCTGGCAATCTGACGATATCTGAGCAGCAGCAGGGCACTTTGCTGACAGCCCCGGTTAAAGGTCCCATGTGGGTGGCCAACTTCACCTTACCACCGCCAAAGGAAGATGATGCTCGCAGTCTTTTGTTCCAGGTGATTGATGATCTGAATGAGAATCATGCTTCTTATACTCGGTCCGAGCCCGTACCGACTTATGCGGAATGGACTGGTTTCCGGAAGGGTGTTGGGAAAAACGAACCCGAGCCACAAATATCCGAAAGAGAGAAATATGACAGTCTCATGAAAGACACGACAAGGCCCGGCATTGTAATGTTTTGTTACGGCGGGGCTTTCTAGTAAGTCAACTTACAGAGAGATCGTTGCAATGTGCTGATATTGTCCCACGAAGTATGAACAGCCAAGCAAGCTATCGGAAATTTACCACCAAACTCTCTCAGATGACCGGACTACCCGTTGTGACTGTCAATCAACGTCTAGCTCCCCAAAATCCATTTCCCGCACCCCTCCTAGATATATTCCTAGGCTACCTCTCGCTGCTCGCACCACCTCCTGGGTCTCCACACACCGCAATCCCCGCATCGTCAATCGTCCTTGCAGCCGATAGCTCAGGAGCCTGTCTCGCCTTAGCTCTACTTCAAGTCTTATTAACTCTCCGCCGCAAAGGAATTTCTTCACTCCAGTACCACGGCCAAACGGTTGAGCTTTCTCTCCCCGCCGGCCTAACACTCCTCAGCGCGGCCACTGAACTAACCGGCCACCTTCCCTCATACGAAGCTAATTACAACACTGATGCATTCCCCATTGGTCTCCCAGCCATGCACCTGCCCAACTTTCCCGCCTGTCCCCTCTGGCCCGCCAACCCACCCCGGGGCTACATATACTGCGACAGCGACATGATGGACCATCCCCTCGTCAGTCCCACATCAGCAAGGGACTGGACCGGTGCGCCCCCAATGTGGTTCCTGAGTGGACAGGAACAGGTAATTGATGGGCCGAAATTGATTGCGAAGACGGCGGTTGGACAGGGCGTTAGTGTGGCGTTTTGGGAGTTTGAGGCCATGCCGCATACGTTTATGTGGAGGTTTTTTGGGGCGCCGCAGTATGAGATGTGTTGGCGTGAGTGGGCGGATGCGTGTAGGGCTTTGGTCAAGGGGAAGGGGATTGAGTCGAGAGGTGTGTTTGTGGAGGTGGAGGGATTGAGGGAGAGGGAGGTGAAGATCAATGAGCTAGTTCCGTTTACGGTGGAGGAAGCACGAGAGATTATGAGAAAGGGGACTAAAATGTTTATCACGTATCCTAGAAAAAGAGGGAATGGATCCGTGCTTTGATTACGGAGATGGTCCAGCAGTCAGGAAGCATTCAACAAAATTTAGATTTACTGACTTCGACACTTAACGAGATCTACTATTGTATCGCATTTAACAGATAGCCACTAAAGTAGAAGCTCTTGTGGGGCTTCGTTCCATCCAATGAGTCACAGCAATCTATTTGAGCAGTCATTGTCTATATGAATGCGAGCAAGTCCTTCCGTCGTCCGTGTTTCACGAGGACCCAGTCAGATTCCCCGTTTTCAGCTTCGGATCCAACAGTTCTCTCATCTTCTTCGTTCTTCTCGTCATCACCTTTCCCCGGCTCTGGATACTTTCTCAAATGCTCCAGAGCCCAGACCAAGTCTTTCCCCAGCACAGGCGGCACTCTCCCCTCTCCCCGCAATGTCCCGAGCCCGGAAATCTCAAAGAATCTTCCTAGCCATTCCTCTGTCTCTCCCGTCTCCCAGTCAATATCATGAAACTTCCTACCGTCTCGCCTTCTCTCTTCTAGCCTTTCCCTGTCCCATCTTTCTTGCTCCTCCAACGGCGGAAGCGGCCTTTTGTTCCTCCCCGAAAATAGTCTTGCAAGTGCAATAGCCTGGTATTCAAAACTTCTAAACGTCAACACCCGCGGCAATCCTACAATAGCAATCATCTTAAAGTCCTGTAGAAAAGTGTGCCAATACCCTTTCACCAATTTATTCGCCTCATAATCCCAAAACGGTCGTCCATTCGCTTTTTCATTCCAAAATGGGAACGAAGCTTTGTATCCCGTACAATAAATAACGGTATCGATATCATCTAAATACGTATCATCTTCAAATATAATCCTCCCGTCGAGTCTATATTCTTTGATGATTGGTTTCCACGCCTGTCCGGCTGGAGGTTCGTCGCCGTCCCATCTTGACTTTGATCGTCGGGATTGGTAGACGGGGAGATGAGCGGCCGATACGATGTCGGCCGTGAGGTCGTGTCCCGATGCTGAGTTGCCGATTATGAGAACTTTTTTGTTGGAGTAGAGAAGTGGTGTGCGGTAGTGTTTGGAGTGAACTACTCGGCCAGGAAACTTCTTGGTATAAGCTTCAAGCCCTTTGACTTGGGGGACCTACAGCTGTCAGAACTCTGGTTCGACGGCGGAAAGAAGGACTACCTACGAATGGAACGGAGTAGTGGCCGTTGGCTAGGATGACAGCATCGAACGTCTCTTCCCACCAAATGTCAACATGTCGAGTGGGGTCATATTTTCGAAGTGTTAATTTCCATTTGTCAAGCCCGTCACTTGATGAATGAGGTATCTTGGAGACGTCCTCTACAGTAGTGTTGAGCTCAAGAAAAGTGTCAGTTTTGTGAAGTGAAAAATAATTGGCGACGTATTGGGCGGGAACATGATGCGGGACGAACGGTCCATATGCAAAAGGTGCATCTGAAAAGCTCATCGCAATAGCTGGAACATTAGTGCTATATGTATGTTAGTCTAGATCCTCTTCCCAAAAGTATTTTCGTGCCTCACGTGAGAGAGTTATAGATTGGTGTGCGAGTAAATCGCTCCTGCTTGTTTGGGGCTTTGACCTTGGGAAGCTCATTTGGTATGTCCAACGCCGGGTCAACGTCCGCTGGTAATCCCCCAGGATGAATAGCCAGAGGTGTTCCTGGATCTGGATCATGCATCCTAGCTACATTTAGTCACGGGTCTTCTTTCATGGAAGACTTTGTGGATGGCACCATGTCCCTCCAGGTGTTTCCCGGCGCTCAAAAACTCGAATTCGCTCGAAGTAATTCTCGGCATTCAAAGCTGCAGCTGCGACGGCTCCTATAGTATTCTATTAATAATCTTTATTTGGGATGCGGGTATGAAGGGAGCTTACCGGCCGCACCGGCCCCTATGATAGCAACCGACTTGATGGGGTTTTCGCCGCCCATAACTTTGAACTTCCGCGACCGAGTTTAGAAGCAATTCAGACATCTTGAACTCTTCGACGGTAAAGTTACAAATCAGACACACAAGCAAAGTGGGAGGTTGATATTCGTCATACTTTCTCCGCATTTCACCATAAGGCTATCACGTGGACTGTGACCAAACATCTTCCCGCTTTCTGCAGCCGGTAATCACTTCCTATCTGCATCTAGTATTTCATCAGCTGAAACAGATATCCGTTCAGCGTTGCATCTGTTGTTCTTATCGCATATCCAATTTACACCCTCTCACGGACCTTTTTCTTTTGCTGCTGTCAAGAGCGGCAGGCCGAGACATTCGCCACCCCCGCCACCCGTCCCCTCATTGACTCAAATCATGGCTCTCACGCAAAGACAGCCCGACATAACTTACCATCCCGACTTTGAGAAGTATCAGCTACGTACAGAGCGGCTCAAGCTACTGCGTCCCGCGAAACCTAGTCTGCCACATGGCTTTCCCGCACAGCTTACCGGGGACTTGGTATGGGAGGGCAAAGACTTTACGGATGAGAGTCAATGGACTTTGTCTTTGAGCGACGCTCAAATTGAAGAAATCCACGACGCTTTGAAACAATTCAAAAGTAAGTTAACCATGAAAGTGAAGTGTAAAAGCTCACTTTCTAGGTCTGAATAAATCCATAAGTCATGTGAACCAAAACACTTTCCCGCTCCCGACACTTGCGCCACTTCTTCGCCAACATGCACAAGCTTTACAGAACGGTCGTGGCTTTTTCGTTCTCCGAGGACTCCAAGTGGACAAATACAACCGCGAAGAGAATGTCATAATATACGCAGGTGTTTCGTCATATATTGGAAGTATTCGAGGGCGGCAAGACAGCAAAATTATAGACGGCGTTAAACAGTCTTCCATGCTCAATCACATTAAGGATCTCAGCCAGACTTCTGTGGCCAACAAAATTGGAGCTCCGGCATACACGACTGACAAACAGGTATTCCACACAGACTCCGGAGATATCGTCTCGTTATTTTGTCTCAGCCCAGCTGCACAGGGTGGCGAAAGTAAACTTGCAAGCAGTTGGAGAGTTTACAATGAACTTGCCAAAACACGGCCTGATTTGCTCAAGACATTGGCGGAAAACTGGGTGTTTGACGGGTAGGTCAACCGTCTTAGGAGCCAATGGCACGATAATTGCTGAGATGAATAGCTATGGAAATGCCGAGAAGCCGTACAGCGTCAAGCCACTTCTCCACCACATACCTGCGCATGGAAGTACCCCCGAGAGAATTATAATCCAATATGCGCGTCGCGGCTTCACTGGATTTCTGCATCTTCCTCGAAGCGAAAATATTCCCCCTATTACCGAAGCGCAAGCCGAAGCTTTGGATGCGCTCCATTTCCTCGCAGACAGGTTTAGTCTGACACTTGATTTCCAAAAAGGGGACATTCAGTACGTCAATAACTTGAGTATTTTTCATGCTCGTGATAGTTTTCTTGATTCTCCTAAGAAAGAGTAAGTCGCCCCAGAGAACCTCCGTACCTAATGTCCCCGATACTAACAGCTACTCAGGAGACATCTACTTAGACTATGGTTGCGAGATCCTGAACTAGCATGGGAAACTCCCGATGCACTGAAGCCGCGCTGGAATGAGCTCTATGAAAACGTAACGGAGGACGAGCAAGTGTTCCCTCTTGAGCCGAGAATTCGAGGAGGTGCCGGGAAAGCATAAATAATCGCCTAGAATTATCGATACTGTTCACTATTGAGACAAAACCCGATTATTGGCAACTATCATGACGATTTACAGGCTTTCTACCGTCAATATTTAACATTTCTCAGCTGCTATCAGGTGAAATGTGACCGTGCTAGTGCAGCGGCTGGGCGGTGGTAAGTGTTCGTGCATTAACTCAATTCCACGACATCTCCACCGGCTCTCACGAATTTTGTATCGTTCCTATTAAACGCCACGCGCCCAGAGATTGTTGGGTTTCATTTTTGGGGGTTTCATGCACCTTTATCTTGGACTTTCCGCGTTTAAACAGGGTTCCGCAATAACGAATAGTGCAATACAGGCAATCGATGGCGAAATCTCCAACCCGGTATCACGACACGATCGGCAAAAATCGCAAACAATTCTGGGAGCTCACTGCAACTTTGTGCGCCCTCTATTCGAATCCGGAAGGTACATCAAAGAACCCCACAGGCCAAGAGACCCTTTCTACGGCATCCAAGTGGCCCAGCATGCGCGGCACTCCCGAGGGTGCATTTGGCAATATGTATCAGAAAGTACGAATCCTTGGCCCACTGCATACCCGACGGCAGGATTCCCATGTGGCCAATTTGTTGGTACAAAATCTGAGTAAATCCCCAGTTTACTTCGAAAAGTAAGAATTCGTGAATGTTCGTCCGACACTATGGCTACCTTTAGTTCCGAAGAAGCGCGAGGCGCGAGAGATGTTGGTGCAAGCGACATCAAGGTCGATGGGTCACTTGAGTTTGTGCATGAGTATGGTAACAATGAATCGCAGCCGTCCTATCAGGAAGCTTCTGGTGCTCCAGTGGAGAATGTCTCTCCTCTTGGGACACAAGTCTCTTGGTTTACTACGATATTCTTGAATATTGGGATGATGATTGGGACTGGAGTTTTCTCAACTCGTAAGACTTCTCATTGGTAACCAAATACTCTGTTGCACAACTAATTCCGATCGTCTATCAGCTGGTTCAATTCTCAAAGGGGTCGGCTCGGTAGGATTAAGTCTGGTATTTTGGGCTCTTGGCCTTCTAATTGCCGGGACCCAACTAGCGGTCTACATGGAGCTAGCTAGTTTCTTTCCCAATCGCTCCGGGGCAGAAGTGGTATATCTCGAGCAAGCATACCCTCGACCTAGATATCTTCTTCCCACAGCTTTCGCCGTTCTATCCGTGTTGTTGTCATTCAGTAGCAGCAATGCCATCGGTATTTGGCATTACCCCGCTTCAATTGCGTCGCTGACAGAAAGATAGTCATGGCTCAATATCTGTTTGCGACTGGAGGATATACACCGTCTGCGTGGGAGCAGAAGGGTCTCGCTGTGGGCTGCATCACTTTCATCGTCTTATGTAAGTTCCATGCATAGGTGCTCAAAAAGTAATGAGTTACTGATTCCATTCATTAGTGGTAATCTTCAACACAAAATTGTCTCTTCGACTTTCAAATGCTGTCGGCGTCATCAAAACCATTACTCTACTCTTGTATGTTCCACAGAAATGCATGAACTCTTTGGCGGTTCTAATTACTTTTACAGCATTGCTATCACTGGACTGATCGTTCTCGGTGGGCACACAAAAGTGAAAAATCCGCACGCCAACTTCCAAGATGCTTTTGCCGGAACGACTGGCAATGGGTATGGATTATCAAATGCCCTTGTAAAGATCAACTTTGCGTACGCCGGATATAACAATGCATTCAACGTGGTCGCCGAAGTCAAGGTATTTTGTTACTTTCTCCCAAACGAAACTTAGGGAGACTGACCCAGAAATTTCTGTAGAGACCAATCAAGACTTTGAAGAAGACAGCACCTGCATCCCTCCTGGTTGTGGCCACCCTTTACATTCTTTGTAATATCGCGTACTTTGCAGCTGGTAAGTAGCTACATGATCGAGACTCGGTATTCTCTTTTAACAACGGCCCCTACAGTACCAAAGAAATCTATCGAGGGCTCTAAGCAACTAGTCGCCTCTCTTTTCTTCAGCGCAGTCTTCGGCTCCAAAAAATCTTCCCGCGCACTGAACTTCCTGATCGCTCTCAGTGCTTTCGGGAACATCACCTCAGTCATCATCGGCTCTTCGCGAGTCATCCGAGAATGCGGTCGCCAAGGTGTCCTCCCATATCCTCGCGTATGGGCCTCGACCCGTCCCTTCGGTACCCCACTTGCACCATATGTTCTAAAATGGACCTTGACAGTTCTTATGATTCTCGCTCCACCGGCGGGAGATGCATTCAACTTCATCGTTGATCTGCAATCATATCCTAATAATGTCTTCTACTTCTTAACTACCTTCGGTCTCATCCTTATCCGGAGACGTCGGGCGAGATTGGGAATTGAACCTGCGGAATTTAAAGCGTGGAATTTTTCAATTGCTTTCTCGCTTGCTGTTAATATCTTTATTCTCGTTATGCCTTGGTTTCCTCCACCAGGGGGTCGCTTTGGTGGGGATGTTAGCTTCTGGTATGCTACTTATTGTGCGGTTGGACTCGGAATGTAAGTTCCACTTTTCCCCAAGCCTTTTCGTAGTAATGAATATGGGACTGACCTCTCATCAGACTTGCTCTCTGTGGCATCTACTACGTCTTCTGGATATTCATCCTTCCTCACTTCGGCAAATATCGTATCCGCCAAGAACTGATTCAACTGGATGATGAGAGCGCTAAGGTACACAGATTGGTTAAGGTTCCACTTGCTGAGCTGAATGATTGGGACGCGGAGCATGATGTGGTTGGCCACAAAATAGCAGACCTGCGTGATTCGGGAAATGATAGTGTTGAGCGCATTGAAGTGACGAAGAAGGAGGCATGAGAATTCCTTCTATAGTTGAAAACTTACTTGAGATACAATGTGGAGGAACGTGTGAAATTTTTTGGATAGGTAGAGAGGAATTAAAGAAGTAGAAAGTCATGCCTCAATCTCAATCGTCGCGGAAAGGGGGGTGGCCCACGTGATCTCACTGCCGTTCAAAACTTGCCAACTTTTGGCACTGTGAAGTGAAGGGTTTCAAGAGAAGCAGCAGGACTCCACATGTATGGTTAGAAGTCCATTCATTCAGAGTAAGCCTCCGCTACACATTTGAGTACACCGGACGAAGTTTTCGAGATAACTTGAAATTTGACAACTGATACCTCGAAGCTGACACGCCGAATCTAGTTCTGGTAAATCATCATCTATCACCGTGGTACTTTCATCTACCACGGCTGAACACCATCCTTCCTAACCACCGTCCCCACATCGCCATCCCTCTCCCCCTCCACAACACTCCGCACAAACGCTCCCCCAACAGCCGGATCACCCGCCCCCATCTTCTTATTCGCTTCCGCGCTTCCCCCTAATCCCGTCGCCAAGAAGCCCGGACTAACCCCCCAAACTTTAACCCCATCTCCGCCAAGAATTCTCACCCACTCCCTCATCATCATATTCAACCCCGTCTTCGACGATCTGTATGCGGGAATCATAATCTCCCTCTTCTCCTTCGGCCATCCTTTAGTTTTAGGGGTAACGTCTATAGGGAGAGCGGCGTTTTTGTGTTCGGTGAGGGTGGAGGTGCCGCTGGTGATGAATAGGAGGCGCGGGGAGGTGGAGGCGAGGAGCAGGGGTGCGAAGGTGTAGGTTAAGATGTAAGTTCCGGTTGTGTTTGTGTTCCAGGATTTGTTGAACATTTCGCGCAGACTGAGGGTTCCGGCGTGCCATTGGAAGTCGTATTGGCCTCCTGTTTTGGGGAGTTAATTGGAAGTATTAGGTGGTATTGGGGAAGAGAAATTTACCGGCATTATTAATCAGTACGTCGACACGACCATACTCTTTGGACATGTGGTCAAATGCGGTCTGAATGGAATTATCGTCATCGATGTCTATTTGAATGGTCTTGATGATGCTGGAAGTGGAGGGGAATTGTTTCTGAGCGTCGACGGCTGCAGCGTTGGCCTTGTCTAGACTGCGGCCTCCGAGTAGAATAGTATAGGCGGTAGGAGATTCGCAAAGTGACTTCACGATTTCGAAACCGAGGCCGGTGTTAGCACCGGTGATGAAGATGATTGTGTTGGACATTCTTGCGGTTCTTAATCAGATGATGGGGTCAATGATGGTGAGTGTGAAAGACGGAACAGACTCATCTTATATAATAAATTTTCTCTCGGCCGAGAAGGAATTCCGTAAATCCGATTCACGATTCATAAGAGTCTTAGGAGGCTTAGGGCCCGCCTTTCGGGCGAGGTTATTCAGAATTGCCTAATGCGGCAATTATGTCGGCCGAGTAGTTTTCTATTTTAAGCGAAGTTCCCCGCGGGACTGGGATGAACTAAAGATTGACGTCAATGCTCCAAAATCATTGTAGATCTTATTGCCCATTAAACAATGAGGAAGTTCTGCAATGAGATTCCGGAAATATGATCTCTAGAAGGACTGACTTAGACGGTTCAGCAACTCATCCCTCGAAATCAAGTCCACTCGGCTCTCACTTTGCTACCAGTGGACTAAATACAGTCGATCGCAAAACTTTTAAACTACTGGAACCCACGAGAAGTTTAATTCGCATATTTACTCTGCCATTGACACCGTCCATTGATTTTCCAGCTCACTGACACAAGTTACAGCGACCTGATGATCGTGGTGTCACGTGAGTAACTTTCATTTTCGTGCTCTATCTATCACATGAAGTTAGGCTAGAAAGGCATACTTTATAGGGTAATAGTATACTCCGTTGATTCTCAAGTTCCGAAATGAATATTAACAGGTCTTGGGATTAAAGCGCATGGTCAGAAGTTGGCCTGTGCTGAATAATATGTCACGTAAGCGTAGGATCTACACGTCCCCGCCTTTCGACTTCTGCAAAACGCGTCTTTGAAATCATGTCTCATATTTCCAACTTTACAGGCAAGTTTAAGGTACACGCAAATGGCCTTCAGGAGTCTTCAAAGGTCACGAAACGGCCTCGAGAATCCCTCGTGTGCAATCAATGCCGAGCATCTAAACTCCGATGCGATCGAGGCCAGCCCTGTGGCGGCTGCGTGAAAAGAGATGCCGCGGCATCCTGCAGTTACCAACGCTCCGCGGCGTCTAAATCTGATCACAGCCGCCATAATGTGGCCGAGGATAGACTGCTACACCTGGAGTCAATGGTCAAAAGCTTGATGGAAGAGCGGGGGTCGGATAAGGTCGGCAACGGCCAGATGCCCGCAAACCCCTTGACGCCCCCTTGGCCAGAACCACCTCAGGATGCAACGGAAACTGCCAAGTATCCTCGTGGTGAGCAAGCAGCGAATGGGAGTTATGTTGGCTCCACCCATTGGTCTGCCATCCTCGACGACATACAGGAATTGAGAACGGCTTTAGGCGGCTTGACGGAAAACCTAGAAGCAGACGCGCATATTCCTTTTGCACGACCTGCCGTCAATTCTGAGCTGATATTTGGGCATTCGAGTGATTACTCCATGCAACGAATCCTATCCCAATATTTGCCTCCGAAGGTCGAAGTTGATCGTTTCCTTTCCTGGTATTGTAAATACCCCTTTCTTTTATCTGGCTTGCTCTTCCAGTGCTCCGGATTTTGGTCCCATATACATTTACCTGGGACTTCTACTCCAGCTATTTCATAGTGCTGATTTGACCTAGTCCGTGGAGAAACGTTCATTGTTCCATTCGTTCACACATCCCATTTTCAGCGTCAATATCGAGATTTCTGGGCGGATACTGCAAGTGTCAACCCCCTTTGGCTTTCGATGTTGTTCTCAATCTGTGATATGGCTTCAGTTATTACCGGAGCAAACAATCCTTATCGCTCCGTGAAGAGTGACTTCGCTGCTGGACATTCCTCTCTTCACACGGCGGCTGGCCAATGTCTTGTGCTAGGCGAATATCATCGACCACAGAAGTATGCGCCAGAAGCACTCGCTATGTATGGCCACTGCAGAACCCTCCAGAGTCTTGATCCCCCACGAGAAACTGGCGCAATTCTGAACATAGTCATCCGCATGTCGTACCAGATGGGTTATCACCGGGATCCTGACTCATTCGGATGCTTCACCGTATTCGATGGAGAAATGCGCAGGAGATTTTGGGCAACATTGAAGCAGATGGACTTGATGGTCTCTTTTCAACTTGGCCTCCCAAGCATCATTTGCCTTGACAATTGTGATTCAAAGAGTCCAAGACATCTTCTGGACTCGGACTTTGACACAGATACCAAAACATTGCCTATGCCTCGGTCAGAAGATGAAGTCACAAGACTACTCTGGTTTATTGTCAAAGACAGATTGATGGAGAGCTTTGGTAAGGTCTGTCAAGATGCCCTCTCCTTCAAAGAGAAGTCGGACGATGAGATCCTTCAACTTGACCAAGAGATTCGGAAAATGCGCTCAACAGTCCCTGATGTTTTCCGACCACGCACCGTTGCAGACTCAATCGCAGACCCGCCATTTATCATAATGACCCGGATTTACATCGATTTCATTTGCTTGAAAAGCATTTGTGTTCTGCATCGAAAATATATGGCACGAGGCAATGCTTCCAGCACCGGGCCTTGCGTAGAAGCTGGAATGAAGCTTGTCACTCAGTTCCTTGACATTTATAAGGAATTTGCACCCGGAGGTCAACTGTCGACGCACCGCTGGATGCTTACCAACTTTAACATGAACGATTTCCTCCTGGGCGTTATGGTTCTCTGTCTTGCTGTACATACTCGTTGGAAGCGGGGCCCACAGAACTCTGCAGTCGACAAGTCTACAGAGACAGAGATCATAGCGTTGCTTCAGCAATCGCAATTTATCTGCGTCGAATTATCCCCTTTGAGCAGAGATGCACGAAGAGTGTCATATGCAATACGTCTGACACTGAATGGTGCTAAATCTGCAAATGGGCACCCGAACGCAACTCCACAGACACCACTTGCCGTCGCCTCTGTCATGCCGACAGATTTGGGCGAACCACATGGTGTTGATTCTGCTTCACTACTGCTGCAGCAATGGCCGAGTTCTGTTCACAATGACGAGACTGCATTTGGTCCTCTTGACCCATTCAATTTCATGGGAGATGGTCTCGAGAATATCGACTGGGCTGCGTTCGATTCTCAAGTCTTGGGTCAGGACATGACATCCCACGGGGCTATAAGAGATTAAAGTATCTCCTCGAACTATAACTTACTTCCGCGGTATGGGGTCCCTATTTCGTGTCTAGCTTGCGTGGGTCTTTGCCTGAGCGTTCCCCGCCTTGAGATATTCAACTTCCTCAACAGGCCAAGCACGCTGTTGTATAGAAAACTTCGTATATTTTACCCGATCTGGAGAAATAGTTGGCTGAGGAGCGAAGAGGTAACCAATGGCCGTATGGGCTTCTTCGTAATGTAAATTGAGAGTTTGCGCATGCTGAACTTTTGATAGAGTTCACAGGCCCCGATGGCCTGGGGCGTTCGGCAGGCATAGTAACCCCCACATCCGTGCCAGTCGCCCAAGCTGATGAACGAACTCTCCGAGCCCCACGCTCTGGACGGCATGAAATAAATTTCTCCCCCCAGGACATTTTTCGCACGAAGACCAATGGTTCCGCCTTGCTCGTAGCTTCTGCGCGAAGCATGCTAGTATTGGGTCCCAGATAGCCGGTAAGCAGCACTGCGCCGCTAAGCCACAGTCCCTGAACCTGCCCAGCCAACCAACCTGGTAAAATGCACGGCAAATTGCGATTCAAAAGGCTGTAGTCTGTCTCCAAAATTTATTCTTTTCCTTCGCGCGTTGACCTCATTTGTGAGTCGATGATGGATTCCAATCTCGCGCCGTGCACTAATATTCAACTTCTCTCGACATTTGGTGCGCTGGTGATTCTATGGCTTGGCAGGGTTCTGATGAGAGGATGGAAGCATCGTCGCTTCTTCATCCGGTTGAGAAAACAAGGCATGGTAAGTTCGGAGTACTCCGCCCATTGTTGAAGTCTAACCCATCGCAGCCAATGCCGAAACACAATATTTTGTTCGGCCACTTGCTAGCATTGAAGCCTTTCGCCGACAAATTGCCCACAGATGCCCACCCGTTTCTTACTATCGGGCAGCTGTCGAGGGATTTTCCAGATGGCATCGTATATCTCGATATGTGGCCGTTCTCCGAGGCGCCCCTTCTGATCTGTACATCTGTTACGGCTGCAATTGAGACTGCCCAGAAAACTGCCATCGGTGTCAAAAAACCAGCACGCCTGGAACAATGGTTCCATCCAATTTCTGGCGGCCCAAACCTTTTCACGATGCACGAGGGCGAGTGGAGGACATGGCGCAACATCTTCAATCCCGGATTCAGCCAGTCGCATATTTTCAAGCTCGTTCCGGACGTCGTTCAAGAGGTGAAAGCATATCGAGACCTACTCCACAGTTTCGCAGAGAAGAAGGAAATGTTCTTGCTGGACGATGAAACACTGTGGTTTACTTTGGATATGATTGGCCAAACTGTATTGTGAGTGAACACCAAGGGCAGGGAATTGAGGGGGTCGGGGTTAATTCTTGCTAGGGGGAAGAGTTTGGATTCCAAAAGGACTCAGAACCCATTAGCAACTGCGCTTCTAAGTCAACTTCGCTGGAAAATTTCCGACCAAGAGGTGAATTTGTTCAAGCTGTGGAACCCCGTTCGAGGTATTGTGGCGCGCTACAATTCACAGCTGATGAATAACTACATCGGAAAGGAACTGGATAAAAGATACGATGAATACCTCAGAGACATGTCCACCGGACAGGAGCCTGAGGGTAAGTCTGTCATCAGTCTTGTTTTCGATGGATATCTGAAGCAAAGCGGTTCTAAGAACCCAAGTTTGTCACTTGACAAAAAGCTTCGGTCCTACGCAACTTATCAAATTCGCACTTTTCTCTTCGCTGGCCACGATACTACAAGTAGCTCTATCTGTCACATCTTTTACCTGCTCTCCAAGAATCCTTCAGCCCTGAAGAAATTGCGCGCCGAACACGACACAGTCCTTGGAACCTCAATTGAAGCTGCACCAGAGGCCATCTCTAGCAATCCTCACCTGTTAAACCAGTTGACGTATACTCTCGCTGTCGTTAAAGAAGCGATGCGTCTTTTCCCTCCAGCGTCAGGCATCCGCGATGGCGTGGAAGGCATCTACATTCACGACGATGCGGGACACTCTTACCCAACCGGTGGCACTTTTGTATGGATTCTGCACCAAACCATGCAGCGAGATCCAAAATACTGGCCTCAGTCCAATGAATTCATTCCTGAGCGATGGCTTGTTGGTCCCGATGATCCTTTGTACCCGGTCAAAGGAACATGGCGTCCGTTTGAACACGGTCCGCGGAATTGTATCGGGCAAGGACTTGTACTGATGGAGCTAAAGATTATTTTGGCGATGACGGTCAGAGAATTTGATATCAAGGATGCTTATGAGGAGTTTGATGCGCTGAGGGGTAAGAAAGGGCCCCGGATTAAGGATGTGGAAGGGGAGCGAGCTTATCAGATTGAGCAAGGTGGTGCCCATCCGGCTGACCGATTCCCTTGTCGGGTTTCGCTGAGGAATTGACTTTGAATGTCACAGTACTGTATACTGAGAACTGCCTCGGAAATGGTTCGGTTCTTCGTGAGATTTTTGGAAATCCCAGGCTTGTTCAAGAACGCAAAGCTCGGGATACGAGCCGTGTGTTTCACCCTGCATGCACCTCGCTCTCAGCCCGTGGGCCGAAATCGGAACTCACCCGCACCTCCTCGCACTGTGGTAGGGTGATGCAATTCAGGATCAATCTCATACGCGGGAACAACCTTTGGTGCCGCAACAATACATGCGCACCGTAAGCGTAGGATGACACTAGGGGATTGAGTCGTATTTCTCGCCAAATGGGGGGCTCTTATTTGACGCTCGCCCCCAATGAGGACTTGTCAGACCGCCAAGAGTACTGTATCTCCACCAAAAGATGGCCACACTGTCGCAGAATAAGACGAATGATTAGATATCTCGGTACTGTGCCGTCTCACTGGGTAATTTCTGCCTCAAGAGCCTACTATTTGGTGGCAGGTCGCGCAGTAGTCATTCGCCTGGAAAGACTTTCATCGCCCTCGCGAACAATCGATGAAAATGGTTTGTTTTGTGCTGTTTAACAATTTACATTTGTTTCAGGTAGAAGCTCGGCGATAGGGACGCGATCCATTTCGTGCATACTTCAGGGGGTTGGCTGCACTACGTGCCGCTCTGAGGTCGCTACACCTCGTGGCAGTGTTTCCCTTGCAGGCGGGCCGCAGTTGTGTGTGTAACATCGCAGTGGGCGACAAACGGTACTGGCTGGCTCGCATGCCGTAAGCAAGCCTCTCGCCTTTTTTGATATTGCGCGGTGTTTGTCAGATGTATTCATAGGCATGCTGCAGAGTGGCCCCTGAAAATGTGACTGGGGGCCAGGCGTGTACCCCTGTGCTATTCCCCACCCCACATTATAAGGAGCCAAGTCTCCCTTCATCTTCCACCTTCTTCCTTGTCTATTCAATTATACTCAATTATTCTAGATTATAACACTATCTATCTTAATTATTCCACGATGTCTAGATTCACCACTCTTCTTGCCTTCGTGCTCTCTTTCACATTTCTTGTCTCGGCTCAGACCCCACAATTGCCTACTTGTGCTGTAAGTAAGCCTCGACCTTCGATGGAATTTTTCTGACGAGACTTGCTTCAATTAAGTCCGCCTGTGTCATATCATCATCAGATCTCCCTTCTGGATGTAGCCAAACAGATTTCAGCTGTATTTGCAAAGATCAGGCATACATCTCCAAGCTCGGCTGCTGTGCAGTTGCAGCTTGCTCGGCTTCAGATCTCCCAGGTAAATCAGAATCTGTCTAACTAGCTTTTGGTCCAATATGAACTAACTCGGTCAGCTGTCTCAGCGTTTGCTCAGAATCTATGCCAAAGGTACGTTTCTCCATGGACTATGTGCCCCACGAACAGACGTGCAGAGTTAGTGCAGAGTTACTCACTTGTGAAATGTAGTGTCGGTGTCACGGTAGATACTACTCCACCAACAAATTGCCCGGGATCAGCTGGCGCCGCCAACGGTACAACAAATAGTACCAGTACCACTCCTTCGGGTGAGTTTGGATCGACATTCTACGTTATTCGAAAACCGGGCAGGCTAACTTCCCGCAGGCTCTACTACTTCAGCCTCACCGTCTGCGACTGCTAAAAGCCTGGCAGCTAGCAATTTCACGAATAATCTGGCACCTTTTTTCACTGCGATCGGAGCGTTGGTAGCGGGATATCTCCTGTTGTGATCTTACCCAAAGGTGTTCGTGTACGAGTTGAAGTTTAAAATGTTTGTCACAGGGTCACTATCCTTTGTATTCTTATAGCCTCCGAGCCTTTTGGAATTTTCATTGAATAGAACTGTGTTCTGCGCCATTAGACCTGTGGCATTGCGCTTAAGACAAAAGATTGGGGTTTCAGGATGCGCCTCCCAAGCCTTCAACGTGTATATGTTATTTTATGTTCCCTGAATGATACTGCAGATATCGAAACTGAAGTTAGGTATGCTAATCTCTTCGTATTTCTTTCAAAATCAAGAGATGCCTTTAAGGTTGTTGCTGGAGGCGTGCTGTCGAGATTAGCAAAAACTTCAAAAAGCGGTTGAAGCGTCCCCCTTCGTACCCCTGAAACTAGGCGAGAGTAAGCTACTCTCGCTCATGCATATTAAAGTTCTGTCTTAATTGAACCTACGGGAACACTTGATACAAAACGCTTGCATGCTCATTGTCAGTGCGAAAGATCCTCGAAACAGTGGCATAAGACACCCGCACTTGGCCTCTCCCAGTATGAATATTCTCAGACCCCGCAAATTTTTCTGCCGGGGCGACCTATAGAGGATCGTGGTCTGGGGAGCCAAACCATTTAAAATTTCTGAATGTTTCTTTCCCCCACACCTTATGCTGCGATCAAGGCTCCTATGGAACGAATATCGACATATTCCATTCATTACTCGAAACAGATAAGTGGCTCGGCCCTTTGTCAGTTGTTTTGGACTATCTTACAAATACGACTCGCGAAGCTCTCCAAATTCTCGTCTTGACATATGATCTCGGTGCCAAACGGGCATTAAGAAAGCTCCGGGCTATATTAGGTTTGGTACCTGCCAAGGCAACTAGAATGGCGGGGTAATTTGCGGGGCTTGATCGCTGGGGCTGCTTTCCGAATGATTGATCGTCACCGCTACCACCACTATAGAGGAGCCAATAAGCGCTTTCAGTATGCGCATGTTATTGAGCTATCAATTGGATATCAGGATGCTTGCTCCATATTGTGTACCGACAGGATCTATCACGGTGTCCCGCCGGGCCGCCGCACGATTTAGACTTTTGGCAGACGAATATGCATACTCCGGAGTAGCCTAACTCGTGCTTTAGGGCTCGGATAGGCCTAGTTTTCCGGTCCCTTAGCAGTATAGCGGCACCTCTCTCAAGCAAGTCAGCAAGCTTAAGTCAATCTCCAGAATCCGCCATTCCCAAACAAGTTCCGAAAAAGGTTGATCCTCCAGGGGCATCTTTTTCTCGAAGCTTTAGTAATGTCGTAAATTACGCTGTCACTTTCTAGCTTGGGTAAGTATGTAAAACAGGGTGGGGTTCGAAGATGGCGATTTTTGCACTGGGATATAAGTTTGCATGATTTCTCCATAATCTTTTTGGCTTCAATCGAGGGAATTCGTACCTACCTTGTATTCTTCGTCCTATTCCATTCGACGCAATCATGAAGGGTATCTTCCTCGGAGCCTTGCTAGGCTCCCTGCTAGTAAATTCGGCGCCAACAGAAAGGGATACATGCAAACAAATCCAGCACACATTTCACCTTGGAGCGGGGAACTCCACTCGAGCGGACGCAGTTGCTCAAGCATATCGAAGAGTGTTTGGCGAATATGAGAAATACTGCTTCGGAAAAGATGGCTTGCAGCCACTTACAATGACCTGCGACGCGGACTCTCTTTGGGGATTTGGCGGTACTATCATCGACGGCCTGGATACTGCGATTATCATGAATCTTCCTGATATTGTGGAAAAAGGATTGAACAATACTGCCCACGTGGACTTCTCGTGAGTTGGGCATCTTTTTCCGAGATTGAAGGTTGAACTGATAATTCTCAGGAGGGTGCCTTCACTGGTTGAACTATTTGACGCAAACATTCGGATCATAGCAGGGTGAGTCCAATAATTCCTACTTCCTTCTTGCTTTTGTTTCACTCGTCTAACTATTTTCAAGGTTGTTGAGTGCTTATGACCTGCTCACGAGCGGAATGTTCTATAACGACTACCCTAACGACCAGATCGATGCGCTGCTCGCTGGAGCTAAGACACTAGCCACTAACTTGAAGCCTTGTTTTAATACGGCAACCGGTGTTCCCGCTAGTTTCACAAATTTCACCACCGAGGAACCTGCCTACGGATCCAACTACACGTCTCCCAATAGTGCCCCATTCGATGGACAATCACATCGAGCTCAGAATACCGCCACAGTGGGCACTCTAATTTTGGAATACTATCGACTCTCGGACCTGACCGGAGACAATTCTTTCCGTGAATTGGTATGTTAGAAAGGGTCCTGTTTGCCAGTGACAAAATAACTAAAAAGAGATAGGCATACAAAGCAGAATCGTATTTGATCAACCCAAGTCCAGCACCATACTACCCAGGAATGGTAGGCGGCCAAGTAGACATTGACACTGGAAAGTTGCTAGACTACAATTATGGATGGCAGAGTGGCGTGGATAGCTTTCTCGAAGTGAGTATGAGCTTCGAAATTCCTCTCACTCAAATCTAACCGCTATAGTATCTACTTAAAACTCATATCTATAATCCTTCCGGAGACCACAATTCCGAGTTTGCGAACTTTTGGCTGGCGGCCGCTGATTCCAGCAAAGAGCATATCGTGCAGTCACCAATTGGGTTTGACAACCTCAAGTTTCTCAGCAATTCGGATACTGTAGGAAATCTGGTATACAGCATTGATGACTACGTGAGTCACCAGGCTAGACCCAAGAGGAAAAGCTAACATGTGTAAGACGTGTTTCGCAGGCGGAAGCTTCTTGCTTGGAGGAAAATACTTGGACAGACCTGACCTGCTAGAGTTGGGAGTAGTGCTTACGGATTCATGCCATCAGTTCTATAACACGACCGTAACGGGCCTCGGAGCGTTGAGTAAGCATTTCTTGTGGAGCAGCAAGTTTCAATCACGATTACTGACTGGAATAATTTTGTAGAAATGGCTTGGTACAATCAAGCTAACATGTCCGGCAACCCCGACTATAATGACAACGCAGAGCTTCGCGCTTACGCTGCCAAGAATGGTTACTTTATCCCACCTGAGGCATTTGCCGAGGTATACTTCTCGTTCCCAGAGAGCATTGAAAGTATTTTCTATGCTTGGCGTATCACGGGAGATACCAGATGGCAAGACTATAATTGGGAGATCTTCGAGGCTCTCAACACCACCCGTTCAGCGGATATTCCCTACGTCGAAATCCTGGATGTTAATGCTGAGTACGGAGGAGGCCAATGGAATTCTCTTTCGACGTGAGTTCAAGCTCCCAAAGTCTTCATAAAGTAAAGTTTATTGACAATTCTTCTCAGATATTTCTTCGCAGAAACGTTGAAGTATCTGTACCTGTCGTTTACTGATCCCTTGACCGTCAGCTTGGACCGATTCCAGTTCAATACAGAATGCCATCCATTCCTTGTTCAAGCCGGGACTTGCGCAGTGGAATCTGCACATGGAAAATAGTAAAACATCATGGACATGTTAGATAATACGAAACTCTAATTTTTATTACGAAAACTTTTCTAACGACGAAACTCATACTTAATATTATATGCGCAGCATGGCTCTAAGCGAGCGAAAAGGGGGCGGGGTAATCACTCGAATTCTGCCAGTTTAATGCGAAAAGAAATAATTGAAATTATATTATAATTAAAAATTCTGAATTGTACTCGAATATCCGAGGAGACTTGAACCGCCAACCGAGAGCGAAGAATTATAAAAGAATAGAATAAGATCCCCCAATTGAATTTGGTTTCGCCAGTGTATAAAATTTAAATATTTGACTTGAATAAACTTTGTAGCTTAACTCAATTCAAGGCTTTTTGAACCTCATTCAAATCAATTTAAATATAATTTAAATATAATTTAAATATAATTTAAATAATATATTATATAATATTGCACATACAAAATGATAGGGATTATTGAATTAAAATTACCGAAATATTGTAAATAACTTCAATTATATTGAAACTTAATCTAGTTCAATAAAATACACCATTTATCACTCGGTTGATAAAACATCAGCACCTTCACATTTTCCGGAAAAAATCGGCTTAATAGATTTACGAGTTTCCTGCAATTAGTTAAAAATCTAATTAAATTAATAAAATTAACAATTCTTAATTAAGAATTTTAATTTTTTTAAAAATTTGATCTAATTAGGAATTTTTTTTGTTAGTTTTAATAATTAATTTCTATAAATAGAAACTTTTTATTAATAATAATAAAATTTAATTTTAAATTTTTTAAATTTTTTATTAAATTTTTTAATTAATATACGGATTATATAATAAATTTATTTAAATTTTTATATTATAATTATTTATATTAATATAAATATTTTTAACTATATCGAATTTTTTTTAAAAATTTATATATATATATATTTGTATTATATAAATATAATATTATTTGATATATTATATTAATATAATATAATAAAATAAAGTTTAGACTTAATAAATATTAATATTCAATATCGATTATATAATAAAAAACCAATCGTGCAAGATTTGATATTTTTATATTTAAATTTGATATAAATAAATATTTAAATATATAAGATATTTATTAATTCTAAAATTTAAAAAAAAAATTATTAATTTTAAGAATTTCAACTAATTGTACTAATTCTAATAAAAATAAAAATTTATTAAAATTTTGATATAATCCTAGGATTAGCCAAGAATCCTATTAATCCGATATTTTGTGGGGGTCCTGATGAATATTATAAATTCTATTTTTTTATTATTATTAATTTATAATAAATTATAAAATTATATAAAAAAATATTAAAAATCAATAAAAATTAGAAATCGATAATTTGAAATTATATTTTGATTTCTAAATTTTTGAAATCTATTAAAACCCAAATCCAATATAGATTTATTATAAATATATCTATTTTCCTCGACGATTTATTTATTTTTTATTATTCAAAAATTTATATTAAATTAATATTTTGTTTTACCAGAAACTTTTTGTTTATAAATTTGTTCAAAATATCTTAAAATAAACTTCCCTACAAACTAATTTGGAAAAATGATCCTAATTATATTTTAGAATCTATTGAAAAACAATTGAAATTATTTAAAAAAAAATTATATATCAAAAACCTTTGATTTTCTATATCCAAATCCTATTTTTACAATTGATTATCAAATTATTATTATCAAATATTTGATAAATAATTATAAATAATTTTTATTAATTTTTTTAAATAAATTAAATTAATATTTTATAAAAAAATATAGCAAAATCAAAAAATAAATTATATTATTAATAATTATATTTAATATATTAAAACTAGATATAAATCAATTATTTTAATTTTAGATTATAATATAGATTCAAATAATAAATTATTTTTAGATTTTTTTTAATATTTTTTTTAAATTAATATTATTATAAATATTAATTTTTATATTAGATATATCTAATTTATTTTTAAATCAATTAATTATAATCGATCGTTTTGTATCCTAAAAAATTCAAAAAAGACCTAAGACCTTTTTTAAAATTTTTGATAAAAAAATATTTAAAAAAAAAAATTAAAATTTTATTATTAATAATAATATTTTTTTTATAATTATTTGTTCCCCAGGATTTAAAAATATTATTATATATCTCAAAAAATAAATAAAATATAATTTATAAATAGAAATAGAAGTTTATAAAAATCTAAAAATCCTTCTATAATTTATAATCAAATATTAAAAAAAAAAAATTAGATTTAATTTTCAATTTTAAAAAATAAAAAATCAAAGATTTTTTAATTAATTAAAAAATTTCTAATAAAAATTTTTCATTAATATTTAATATATAAATTGTATTAAATCAATAAATTTATTTAAACATTATCCTATAAATATTAAATATTATAAAAATTTTATATTAAATTTTTATTAATTTTTATAAATAATTATATTTTTGATAAAAATATAAAATTATATATTTTTTTTTTAGGGATGAAAAATTTTAAAAATAAATATTCTGGGATTTATTTAAATAAAATTTTATTAGAATTATTAAAAGAATTCAATATAAAATTCGAAATTATTAAATAAATTAAAAATATTAATTTTATTTATTTTAATATTTATTAATAATTTTTTATAATATTACTTGAAATAATATTTCCTTTAATAATATTTTTATTCAAAAATTCAAAAACCATTATAATTTATTAAAAATTAAATTTTATAAAAATATAACTTATATAATTTATATTTTAAAAATTATTATTAAAAACAAATATGATTCGCTTGATAATAATATTTCTAATATCGAAAATAATAAAAATAAGGATATTAATTATAAATTAATTTTTTTAATTTTTTAATTAATATAATTTTTAATAATTTATTTTAGATTATTTATTTTGGAAGCGAATTTAAAAAATTATAATTATTTTTAAATATAGCCAAGAAAATGCTTATTTTTTAAAAAGGCAAATATCTACTATAAATATTCAAAAACCTATTATACCTTAACTGGATTAATATTTTTTATTAATTTTTTTATTAATTTTTATTAATTTTATATATATATTTACTAATTCAATATTAAATCGAAAAACACGGTGGTCTTTTATATATAATATAATTAAAAATTTTATTAATTTTTGGTCTATTATAAGAATTATAATTGGTCTCTCAAAATTAAAGATTTTTAAAAATAAAAATTTATTATTAATAGATAATAAAATTAATTATTTACAAAAAATCTTAAAAATCCTTGAGATATTCGTTAAAATTATTATTAAATTTCAAACTGAAATTTATTTGATAATTTATTACATCAGGACCCCCACAAAATATCGGATTAATAAGATTCTCGGCTAATCCTAGGATTATATCAAAATTTTAATAAATTTTTATTTTTGTTGGAATTGATACAATTAATTGAAATTTTTAAAATTAATAATTTTTTTTTAAATTTTTAAAATTAATAAATATTTATTTATATCAAATTTAAATACAAAAATACCAGATTTTGCATAATTGGTTTTTTATTATATAACCGATATTAAATATTGATATTTATTAAATCCAAATTTCAATAATATTATATATAATATATTAAATAATATATTAATATAATACAAATATATATATATATAAATTTTTAAAAAAAATTCAATATAGCTAAAAATATTTATATTAATATAAATAATTATAATATAAGAATTTAAATAAATTTATTATATAATTTATATATTAATTAAAAAAATTTAAAAAAATTTAAAATTAAAATTAATTACTATTAATAAAAAGTTTTTATTTATAAAAATTAATTATTAAAATTAATAAAAAAAAATCCTAATCAGGTTAGATTTTTAAAAAAATTAAAATTTTTAAATAAAAATTATTAATTTTGTTAATTTGATTAAATTCTCAATTAATCACAGGAAATTCGCAAATCTGCTAAATTGATTTTTTCCGAAAAATGTGAAGGTGCTGATGTATATAATTCCTAAAATTTATTTTATTTATAAATACTTGGATAGGGTTAAAAAAGAATTAAATATAAATTTAATTTTTAATCTCCAAAATAATTTATTAATATTTTATCAAAAAAAATTATAAAAAATATATTTATTAATTTTTATTAAATAGAATACGAATTTTAATAATACTATTGATAAAGATATATCAAAACTACAGAAATATTATCTTTGTAATATTTCTATTAATAAAAAAAATAAAATTATTTATATAATTTTATTATTAGATCCTCGAATTAAATAAAAAGATTTAAAAAATATCAATATTATTTTAGGGCAAACTGTGGATATATATAATAAATTTTTATCTAAATATACGAGATTAATTTATTTTATATATTTTTTTTATTAATTAAAATTAGAATAATTTATTAATATTTATTAAAAATAGATTAAAAATTCAATATATTTTAGCTTTATCTCTTTTATAATAAATAAGAAAATTAGATATTTATGAGAATAATTTTAATAAACTTGGGATATATATAAAAAACAATAATAATAAAGAAATAAACAAATTGCAGAAATATTTAAAAGAAAGAAAAATAATATTAAAAATAAATAAATTTTTATATTTATTTATTATTTAACGATTATTTAATAATTATTAATTTAAATAATTTATATTAATTTATTTAATCTTTTTAGATCTGTTTTTTTAATTGATAGAAAAATAAAAAGAATAAATATTCTATATTATTTATAATAATGCGAAAATATTTCAAAATTTTTGCTATTTTAGCCTCTTTCGAGAGATATTTTTTTTAGGGGGCTAATATTATAATTAAAAAAAAAAAATAGGTTTAATAAAATTAATTTTGAAAAAATTTTATACCTTAAAAATTGAAAAATTAATAATAAAAAAAAAAAAAAAAAAAAAAAAAAAAAAAATAAAAAAAAAATATTTTTT
>Ga0247778_1000534_pt1 | contig 43505 bp, 49 predicted proteins | sample UWRJL049202B5_FD_179939 | JGI IMG/M metagenome (GOLD analysis project Ga0247778, IMG submission 179939) | Plant litter microbial communities from Arlington Agricultural Research Station in Wisconsin, United States - UWRJ-L049-202B-5 | ecosystem: Environmental > Terrestrial > Plant litter >...
GGTATCGCATCATTCACATCAATCATCAAACTGCCACCCTCATATCCATTTCCTTTCCCAATTTGTACCCGAGTCGCGCACCAGGCCCAACCCCTCCCATTCCTCCCCCCTCTCTCACGTCCAACCTAAGCACCCCCCTCCCTCTTAGCATACTCCTCCTCCATCCTCTCCTCATACAACCTCTCCGCATCCTCCTTCTTCAAAATCCCCTCCTTAACCAGCTCCTCCGGCTTCGGCCTCCCAGCCAACTTCTCATTCAACGTGTCAGCCCTCATACTCTTCTCCAACTCCCTAGCTTGGCCTTGAATGGCTGGGGCGGCCGAGGATGTGGGTAGGATGTTGCGCTCGATGAGGTCTTCGCGGGGAGGACGCTGGGAGAGGGATTTTTTGAGCGAGTCGGTTGCGCGTTGGCGCTCGAGGTCGTGGGCTGTTTGTTGGAGGGAGCTTTACCCCGCTGTTAGCCTTTTGTCGTTTGGGTTCGGACAGACACGAAGGGGAAAGGGAGAAGGGAGATAATGGGAGGAAGACAAACGGAGCAGCATTTGTATCGAGTAAGATATGTCTATCCTTCAGCTCCTGCGGGTCGGGACGGTGCTGGAGGTGTTTCTCGAGGGAGTTCTGGCGTACGTGGGAGGAGGGGCGGACGGGGGAGATGGGGGTTTCGTCGATGACGGCGCTGCGGTCTTGGTCTTCGGATGCCATGATTGCTTTCTGGATTGCAATCTGTTTGTTTGTGTGTATTTTTGAAAGTTGGGTAGGTTTCGTGAGGGAGTGTATGGAGGAGTCGTGGTGAAATTTGAACAAAGACCTTGTTTACAGCCTGCCGCCAAGCATTGCGGGGTAACAGCCGTTGCTAGGAGGTCAGACCCCTGAAGTTGGCATCGCCCAGGAGACGCATAGTTGTATATTAGACTTTCATTTTCTATTTGATAGTTTCCTTTTTCAGTACACAAATCTTTAAATATCCTAGCATGAAACTATAAATTGCGGTACAAATATTACTACCGTCACATAAAAGTCTAAGCGCCGGCATACGAATCACGAGGCCTCCATGAATTCAGTCTTTCATTTCCTCTGAATGATATTTACTGTCGCATGGGAATCGTCAAAAATTGTTTTGCAAGAGACACTTTTCCTGAAGCACTTGAAAAGAAAATTGGGAAGATGGGCAAAAGGTTGAAAATTCAAGTCACTGGTATATACCGGGTTTTTCCAAACTAAAACTCTCAATATTTCCAAAGCATTCTCTTTTTCTCGAAAAACAACAATTATTATAACCAAAGTCCACTATAGGGGCACATTTTAAAATGACGAATAATAATGTCGTACCTCTTCTTGATCATATTTAATGGAGTTTTCGTATTTTTAAAAGTCTAACCGTCAAAATTTTGCCTCCCAATGTAGATCGATCCCGCATCGAGATTATCATTCTACATCAAAACATACGAGAAAAGCTATGATATTGAGTTGCTATTAATTAAATTTATTGTATCCCATCTCATTTGAGAGTGTTAGAGCGCGGGTGAAGTGATTGGCAGCGACCCCTTTTTCACGGCGGGGCTCCTAAGCGGGTACTGTACCACAAAAAGACTTATCCAGGTATGTTTTGAAGTAGGATTTCATAGTCAAGTAAGTATAGCAACGAGATAGAAGTAATAAAAGCAGTCTAACCGGCATTTATGAGCTCTCTTGGCTCGTTCAGAAATATGTAATTCAAATTACAGGAGTCCAAGTAAACCCCTCAAAAGCACCTTCCTTTCTTATTATCTCGCTTCTGACGCTGCTGGTGAACGGACTTGAAGTTGTCATCTCTATATAGGAGGTCTGGAGAATATTGAGCTGCTTGTGTCCAGGAAATGATACACCTTGGTCTCTCTGCCAAAGATTGTGGCGTTCACTCTTTTCCTCATTTCGGATCCGCGCCCTGGAGATGCGATCAGCAAGACTTCACTTTTAATGGCAAAGAAACTATCAACAATCCCGTTTTTCTGAGAGAGCCCCTTGCGAGACAAAGGTGGATACTATAACATGACTAATCTTTGACGTACCATTGGGGACCCATTTCCCGGCAGTATAATCTTTCAGTAGTTCCTCCACATCTTTATGATTCTTTTCACTTGCTAGATCTAGGGCAGTCCGGCGATCGTGATAGGTTTCTGCGTTAATATTGGCCCCACTGTCAAGGAGCCGTCCCACAATCCCAAGATGTCCTCTGTGTGCGGCTCTATGCAGTGGCGTCCAGTCATCCATATTGTCTGGAGTATCGATACTTGCATTACTCGAGGTTAGAAGTGCAACGATATTCTCCCTACCAACAGTGCTCGCCCAATAGAGTGCCGTCGCTCCTCGATTGTCTGTGATTTCGCAATCGGCTCCTTTCGCTAGAAGGAGCTCGACAATTTCATCTCGCCCGTGGTACGCTGCTTTGTGGAGAGGTGTCCAGCCTATGACAGTTTCTACGGTGCGTTCACGATCCTCAAGCAAGCCGTAAAGATTCTCCCACTGGCGTCTCCGATGTACAGACATGCCTCTGAGCGGGGAGAAATCTATCGAATTAAGTCGTCTAGTGGGATCTGGGAAACTTTCCATCGTCCAGTACATAGCTATTTCATTCCTTGTAGTCGTTGAGTTAATATCCGCTCCCCATTGCAGAAGTAGATTCACGCAAGATTTGTTGCCAAACCTAGCTGCTACATGCAAGGGTGTATTGCCGCATTGATTCGTCTGATGATGCTTAGACTTCCCTTGAAATTCCAAAGATCGCAAAACAGGAACAAAGCCAAAACTACAAGCTAGGAAGAGAGGCGTTTTTGGTGAGCTGACGCTGTTCTCAATGCGGCTTTCTATCTCTGTCAAATCTGCGAGAGTCGACCATTTAAGCATACCGGATGCGGCGGTAATCCAAGTGGAAAACGAAGAGTTGTCTGGCTCCGAATCTTCCCCATCGAGCAGAAGCTGGTCGAGTTTCTGTTGAATTTCTAGGCCTAATTGGTGCTCCGATATTTGTTGATAGTGATAGGGCCAGCACAAGAATGCGTATTGCGTAAATCCTGGGAGTGGCGGATCTTCTGCAAGATACCAATTCTTAAGTTTCGCATTATCAAATTTGATCGCATGAATTGTACTCAGGCATCTATCAAGAGAGTATGAGTTATTTTTCAGTGGTGAAAATTCCTCTCTGCTTTCGAGATAATCCTGTACAGATGAGTGCGCGAATCTGAATACATCCTGTTCTTTATCGTGTACTAGCAAATTGCAGGAGTTGGCCAGTATGTCTGCTTGTGACAGAGGAGAGCAGTACTCAGCAGGCTCCCATCCGATCGCCGCTATTAGGTCAGCTGTTTTGAGGAGCCGCACAGCACAAAGTAGCCATCTCAAAGTTTTGAACGCAAGTTCTGGTCCAGGACTCTGGAGCCCGGAGATTTGGGCCAGAATAACATCATAAGCTGCAACTAAGTCCTTCGGTAGTGTTTTAAGCGCAGATATGACTTGATCGTCGGTTCTAACAAGGCCCGGATCGCAAAGAGTCTGAATGTGAAGAGTGACCAGTCGAAACCTATGGGATATCTAGTCAATGATAATTTGAAAATGTAGTCGAAGGGGATAACTTACATGCCATCAGCTTTCTCGATCAGAGTTTTGATGACATGATTTTTCAGGTTGTCCTTGACGCTTCCGCAAAGCAGCCGTCTTTCTTCGATCGCTTTATTGACTTGGAAGGACACGAAGTTTTCGATATCAGTCTTATTATCTGCTGATTCGATGGACACGTTTGCTTCGTCTCTCAACTGTGACAAAATATCATAGTCGTCCCGGCTACTCACAAAGATCTTCACAGCAGTCTTCGATTTCGTGACGAGGGTCTGCAATGCTAAAATTAGATCCTGCCTCTTCGATGAGTCGCATTCGTCGAGAGCGTCGATGACGATGATCGCTGGGCTACGTTCCAGGAGGGAGATGATGAGATCCGTTGCTTCATCAAGGGTGAGCTTTTGGGGTTCTCGCGGCTTTCCCTCCTTCTTCTCCCGGTATAATTTGATAATTTGATCATCCATCGCCGATCCAGCTCCCCATGAAAGCTGTTCCAAGATATTTCTCGTGATATTGGCGGGATCCGCTCGCTCGCGGTACGCTGCTGCTCTTGTGCAGTAGAAATAGGCCACGGGCTGGGTGTGAAGACCGGAAAAGCCGCCTTTGCGCAAGTACTCGATGACTGAAGATCTATTTTTCGTTAACTTCTCAACCGGCAATACAAAAGAACGATATTGCTTACAAAAGGACACTCTTTCCTGCTCCAGCTGCAAAATTGTAAGCCAAGAATGTATGAGATCGGATGTATGATTACCCTGCCCGTGAAGCCAGAAGATTTTAGACTCGTGACTAGATTCCCATGCCTTGAACTCCTCCCTGTGGAATAGCCAGTCACCAGTGCCCGTCAAGTGAGCTTCCGTTCGAATTCTATGCTCGTTCCTATACTGACCGTCTGACAACCAGTCGACAATCTTCGACAATTCCTGTTCTAGATACGTCGCGTTAGAAATGATGAGGTCACATTTCAGGGCGGTTATGACCGACCTCCTAAGAAACTTGAAATCTGGTTTCGAATTTGGACGACGGGCTGATCAATGTTATTCAAAAGTCGCTTCAGATCCCTTTGACCTGTGGGAATCATGAGCAAGATGTTTCCATTTCAATTCTTTTTGGGGAATAAGAATAGCTGACTTGTCGCAAGAGTTCTGAGCTCCGAATCTCCTTTATCTGCGCTCTTTGCGACTTTCTCCAGCACTAGAAATGTCTATTAGTAATCTGGAGTCTACGATTCTTGCAGGAAGAGATTCCATCCAAAGCGTTATACATACCAAAAGCGTCAATAAGTGGTAACCATGTGTCGATCTTTGCTTGCGCTGCGTTCATTTTTTCTACATATGGCTCAACGCCAAGCTCCTTGGGTTTTACAACACTTGATACCAGCCTCTCTAATGCAGTTCAGTGGAGGACTTTGCAAATTGCGTCAGCATATTGTTTTGCTATACCTGTTCTTCCTTTGCCGTAGTATTTTCTTGCTTTGGCCAAGTATTGTAAGGTGGCTGCATAGAGGGATACAATGTCGTTCTTGAGTTTTTCAGACGCCTCGCATGATATCTGCAAATAGATTCTCTCGACAATTGCATAACGAGTTATCAGCCCTGCCACGTGCTCCATTCCATCAGCTAAAGACGAGCGATTTTGTTGGTCATTGATGGCAACCTGCAGATGATGAGCGTCCGTGACCCTGAAATTGATCCTGGGAAAGAGACTATACTTGGAGAACCAAGCGAACAGCAGCCCACGGAAGAGCAGCATGGCCAGGATCATATTGCACAATAGTGTCTCCTATAGCAATGAATTTATTAATCCAGATAGTCAACTTGTCCAGTACATCGCGCACGAGTACTGTTTTCCCGCTGCGGTCCACGAACGGGGTCGATAGGCTCTTCCGATGTCCCTTTAATTTTTCTACATCTCCTTTGACTTCTTTTAAGACATTCAGCCTGTCTAAGCGGGTAGAATCGATTGCCAGGCCATGCTTGGTAGAATTTAGAGTCGTGAGTGCTTCTGCCCAAAGATCCTGTGGCGGCCTGCGATTGCGCATATTGGTCAGTAGATGCGCATATGGACAGAATGTCGCAAACTACTTACGCGGAGGCAGTCATGTTGCCAAGTGTGAAGCCCGTAAGAGGGTGTCGAGAGGTTTACGTTACAGAAGTGCGTGTATTTCAGCTGATCAAGGCTGCGCGATCCACGTGTGCGTGGCTGATTTTCTCAGCCTCACAAGACTTGGGGCTTCATGCAATCGGGGCGTGGCTTTCATACTCTCGCGCCTGGTGGTGAAGGCCTCCAGCCTGAAAATAAGCATTTGAGAATTCCCTGGTGGTTAAATATTTTTATATCGAGTTCGAAAATGCCTGTCTTTGTACTTGATGAAATCAGATCATGTATCGATGTATGATGCTTTATGTACCCCAAATACCCAATATACTAAAGATTCTTTATCTCAAACCTCTTCCGAATTCGTTCCCCCCACAGCAGCAAGACGATGGGAATGGGCAAGAGGCCAATAGCAACGAATGCCAAAAGACTATTACCCCAGCCCAATCCCAGTTTTAGATACATCTTCTGCCCCGCAAGCGGTAGGACAGCTGCCATCACAGATCGCACTACTGCATTCGCAGCAAGAGCACTTGCTGCGTAAATAGTAAAGCAATCGACTACATAGGTCACAATCGTCATAAACACGGCGATGTTCCCAACGCCAATAAAAGCTGTAGCGATAATAGGGACGATCCAGTGCACATGATACTCCGCGGTCCATCCGTACATGAATAATCCACCCGGTATCAGGACGAGACTGGGAATTATCATCGGCAGGCGGTACTCCGGTTTCATTCCGCCAGACTGTTCACCTGCCGCCGCGGAAATGGCATCTGCTTGTTCGGTGCGGCGTTTGAGCATGCGGTCTGATGACCAGGCGAACATCATGAGTCCGGCTAAAGATCCCACGCCGATGCCCATGAATGAGAGGCCCACCGATCCGGAAGAGAAGCCATATGATTCCTCGAATACGAGAGTGAAAGTCGTGAATAGCAGATACATATAGCCATAGACGACTCCGACGTAGATAGACGTCCAAAGTACAACCGGTGAGAAGATGAGCATTTTCGCGGGACGGATGATGGATCTCACGAAGAAGTCTTTTGGTGAGAGGCCAACATCAAGTTTGGAGCGCAGGTCAAGATTTCCTGTCTCTTTTCGCAGACGCTCTGTTTTCCGGGCTAGGATCACTAGAGCGTATGTCTCTCGCATAAAGAAGAAGCACAGTATTGTGCTCAATCCAGCAAGCATGGCTAATACCCAGAAAACCCACCGCCATCCTTTAGCTTCAGTCAAATATCCACCTGCGACAGGTCCAACTGCAGGAATGTTAGAAACTACTTGAACGAAAAGGAGAGCGCCAGTTTAACTTACTGACTGGGCCAACGATTGGTCCTAGTGTAAATGCCGACATTGCTCTTCCTCGGTGCTGCATCGTAACCAGATCTGCAATGGTTCCCCCGCCTACACACTCAATTAGTGCTGAGTCACAAAGAATTCGGCAAACTTGGGCACACCATTTGTCAAGGCGGCAGCTCCAAAGCAACCTGCCACCAACCGGAAGCCAATGAGCATGTTCAAATCAGTGGCGAGGGCGCAGGCTACCGTGAAAGCAACAAATCCAATATTACACGTGTGATAAATTACCAACCGTCCATATATCTCGCTCAACGGTGCGAGAACCATCGGCCCAATAGCGAATCCAAGCACATAGACTGAGACAACGAAGCCAGCCAATTCGACATTATCACTATTGAACTCCTTCATAAGCTGTGGAACGCCAGGTGCAAACATGGACGATGCGAGCGGCGCGATGAAGCATATTGAGGATACCAGTCCAATGTTCAAGACCTTCAACCACGAACTGAAGTTCATAGGGTTCTGCGGATCGTCCGGTCCATCCCACCAAACAATATTCGAATCCTCAGACTCTTCCGCCGAGACATCCACGGAGTGTTTCTCGACGTCTCCATTTGTACCACTCTGTGGCTGATCTTCGGATTTTCTCGTGCCATGATGCTTATTATATTCCCTGGCGATCGCTTGCTCTCTTTTCAATTCGCTGGCTGCATCCAACACGTAGCCTTCATTTGAGGGAATGTCCACATCGTGGCCTTCGTACGTGGCTAAGGATTCCTTCTCGATATCGGACAGGATAGTTTCTTGTTTCGGGGAGGTCTGAGCATTTTGTGGCTCTTTGTGGTTGGCGTCAGCCCCCTGCGAGGAAGCCATGCTTGGCCCTTCCTGCTCTCGGCATATTAGCTGATTGGCTTTCCATGGTGAGATCAAACTTGCACACAGCCGTGCCAAGTTGAAAAGTTACTGCGTTGAAGAAAAAATAAGCTCAAACTCACCAGTACGGGAAGATCCGTCGCGCCACAAAACTATGTGGGGAATCTGGGGGTACACGGGATAGGCTACCCGATCGACCAGAGCTTCGATGCCTACGCCAATCCCTTGTGCGATAACACCAGGGCTCGGCGGATCTGATACATCGTGGAACTTCAAGAAGAGCTCTTTCTTCGAGAGTTCGAGAGAAGTCAGAGTACAGAGCCCACGTCTGAAGAAAAAGCAACTTCGTCAAGCTCTTCCTCTTTCGGAAGCTCAGTTTCTGCATTATTGAGAAAATGTGGCGCAAGTCGAGCATTACTGCCCTCGCACTGGGCAGCACGGATATTCGGAGGCGGGATGCCTTGCATAAAATGCCAATTCCACCAATAGGCTGATGGAGCTCGGAAGTCTGGCCCACCCCACCTTCAAGTGAAGAATAATTCGGATTTTTGAAGAGTATTTGAGCCACATCATAGTATTTTGAATCCATCTCAAATAATATAATAACAAAATTTCCCTCCTAAGAATCATTTAGGCCGCTAGTAACTGGTAGGGAAATGTCTTCAGTGAGCGAGCCTCAGGAGTCCCTGTTGTAACGCCAGCGCTGCGGGCGTGGGCGTTTTGTACGCCCTAAGAAGGCTGTCATTTCAGCTTCCTTCCGTTGTCTTCTCCAACTTCACTAATTCTTCAGACTTCGTCTAAGAAATATTTCAAGAAATTATGAGTTTGCGCTATACGACATCGAACACTTCCGATCGAACTGTTTCTCCTTTTATTCGCAGGCGTAAGACTTTCTTTCCTCGCGCTCAATACTCCTAAGCAGACACGATGAACAACGACCATGAGCTCACCTTGATACCTGGGCTCTACGACGACGAGTTCTTTGAATTCGAAGCTGCATCAGGCCCGATTCATTTGAATGAGTACCATGCCAGTGTATTCAACGATACGCTCAATTTCCAGGCCTTTTCCTCGAGCCTCCCCGGCAATCAGCCTGCTTTGACGTACTATCCACCAACCAATTCAAACAATAATATCTCTCAAACATCTGCAGTCCGCAATGGTGAAGAACTCCACACCATGCCCCTCACAAACTCCGAGATCAAGTCTATTCTGGCAATGGGAGCTTCGAAGGACATTACATGGAAGCAAGCGGCAGCCGAGGGGAGCTTTCACCCCGACAACCAGATCCCGGCCCACGCTCAAATGGATCGTGAATTCAAATTGATGAAAGGTGATCTCAATAGCGGTAAATGAAATTTTTGAGCAGATTCAATTTCGGGAGCCTGCCGAATTGCGCTCCTGCAGCCCGACGGCGCCGACCGCCACAGCTCACTCAAAGCTGGTGCTGGGTGTGAGAATATCACTGCCTCTCGACTGACCAGTAGCTGCATGGACCGCGCCGCCAACGAGACCACTTCTTCGACGACGAATATGACGGTTGACCAAACTGTTGAATTGCCGTTGCCCCTAAGGTATAAATGCTCATGGAAAGGGTGTCTCTCGAGGGTTGTATTCAAAAAGAAGTTCTTGCTCAACGAGCACATTCAAAATGTGTACTGCCAACCTCTGGTCTGCGCGGTGGCAGAATGCTCGCACAAGACCCCATTCTCCAAAAAATCGGACCTCAAACGTCATCAACAGTCAGTCCACTCTACAGATCGCAGATTTGTCTGCAATGTTCCTTCCTGCGATGCCCGCATTAAGGGGTTTACGACAAGAGACCATCTCACAGAGCATATGCGAGATCTTCAAGACAACTACTTCTGTAGTCTACGACACTGCTCTCGCGAGTCCAAAAACTCATTTGCCAAGCCGGAGGATCTTGTTAGGCATATTGAGGATGAGCATGTCAGCTTTGAATGCGCCATACAAGGCTGTGCAAAAGGGCCCCGTCACGATTCTTTCGTGCCACCTTGAAGCATCATCTGAGAAACCATCACGGCATATATTCCTTCACGACCTCTGAAATCTTCAATCGAACGTTGAATGACGGGTCCAGAACAGTGACTGAGGCACACCTCAACCAGAGCCATTTCACTGATTGCAAGATATGCCAAAATCTTAGAGACTTGAACTATTAAGGATAACATCCATAGTAAGACTAGGCCAGATTGTGGCTGCAGAGTGTTGGCACTTGTATTGAAAGTCCGGGAGTGAAAGCATGTTTCTTGTTATCAACTTCAGCGCGAATCTTTTTCGAACTCAGTTGTCTGTTTTTTGAACAATACAGACAGATCTTGTTGGTATTTTTGATACTCTTTCAAATGATATACTTAATCTTTTATGGATTGGCACCTCATGACGTAGCCCTTAATTTCAAATCTTCCAAATCGTCTATATCTGAGGCCGCTCAAGACATCCTAAGTTAAATCGAAATAAAATTTAATTTGGCTGGGTTTTCTGAATTATGATCTATGCAGAATCTAATTGAGCTTCTTTTATTGTGTTAGTTTTATGTCAATTCATATCAGTACTTGACGGGCCCAGCCCAAACATTCGCGGGGGCGTCGCTTGCGCAAAGCCACTGTCTAATCGCCCCGCGGGCTCCTCGAAGATCAGGTCCCTTGCGAGCTATCTCAACATCGGATGAAACAGGCTATCCAGGCAAGACAGCCTACGGGTGTACCCACACCAGTTGGCTATGAATCAGAGTTCCGTCTAGTAACGTAGTGGGTCGTTTGGAACGCAGGGCCAAAGTCAGTCTCGGAACTAGCCAACCAGAACGAGATCTTTCACGTCAACATTCTCACAAAGTAAAGATCTGATCATCAAACTTTCGGGCGTGCTCTTGGAACTCTACCCAAGAATCACAAGCGAACTCCGTACTTACCCACCGTCCCCCTAGCTGCGGTCAATTGCAGCACAGGCGGTCGGGTTTTACGGACCAATACAGCGAATACACCGACGCCGCAAACAAGTAGATTTTCCCTTCCCCTATTTTCAGACATTATATAGACCATGCCGCAGAATCGCAGAGGTTTGTCTTTCGTCTGGATATGCATAATGAATTCAGAAATAAATCAAAGTGTTCAGATGGCACGCGCTTCAGAAGGTAGCCGCGACCCCGAATCGACAACTCTTTCCTCCGTCCTGGAAAAAGAAAATGACGCCCAACCAGCACCTCAAACAAAAACACCAGCAATCCAAGCGAGCAGTCCTCCGCCAAACGGTGGACTTCAGGCATGGCTCCATGTGCTCGGCGGATTTATGCTATTCTTCAACACTTGGGGCATCTTGAACACCTTCGGCGTCTATCAAACATATTACGAATCAGGGTCACTTTTTACGGAATCGTCTTCCAACATTTCGTGGATCGGATCAATACAGTCATATATGGTTTTGACGGTGGGCATCGTTTCTGGGCCGATTTATGATCGAGGCTACTTGCGGACATTACTGTTTGTTGGCAGCTTCCTGATTGTATTCGGACACATGATGCTGAGCATCTGCCACACGTACTGGCAAGTGCTACTTGCACAAGGCTTTTGCGTCGGTATAGGAGCCGGATGTCTTTTTGTTCCTTGCGTATCCGTCCTTCCAACATACTTCAGCTCACGGATTGGTCTTGCCGTCGGTCTCGCATCCTCGGGCTCTTCATTGGGTGGGGTAATATATCCCATCGTTCTATATCGACTCATTGATCGTATTGGATTCGGCTGGTCCGTACGGGTACTTGGTTTCATAGCACTTGGCACACTTCTCATCCCGATCTCTGTTATGAAGATGCGCTTTAAGTCCCCGAAACCGCGAGCATTTATCGACTGGTCTGCCTTCAAGGACATTAACTACATGCTGTTTACGATCGCTACGCTTATTGGCTTCATGGGCCTGATTGTCGCTTTGTTCTACATCTCCTACTACGCTAGCCAGCAGCACATTACCAATTCCAGGCTCGCTTTTTACATCATCCCGATCTTCAACGCGGCGTCATGTTTCGGTCGGGTGTTGCCGAATGCGATCTCGGACAAGACTGGGCCATTCAACTTGATTGCACCATGTGCCTTCATAACTGGCATCCTCATTCTCTGCTTGATGGCAGTGGAGTCCGTGGCATCCATCATCGTCCTCGCACTCCTCATCGGTTTCTTCAGCGGCGTATTCATCGCCTTACCTCCCGTCTGTTTCGTCAAATTGACAGATGATAAGTCGAGGATCGGCACAAGAGTAGGAATGGGGTTCAGCATGGCTGGATTTGGTATATTAGCTGGTGGGCCCGTGGGGGGTGCTATCTTGGGCGTTGCTGAGCCACTAGACTGGAATGGCTTGTGGGCTCTTGGCGGTGTTGCGAGCTGCGTTGCGGGGTTGATGTATGCTGGACTGAGAGTTGCAAAATATGGAACGAAAGTGGCAGTGAAGGCTTGAGGCATTTCGTTTCTTTGAGCTTGATGCAGCCTTCGGAGATGGTAGCCAAGAAAGAGGGTGTGATGCACCAACTTGTTCAGGATCAAAGCAAGGATGTTGATACTACCTGGATAATTTTCTTTTATCTCTACTAGATACCGCAGAATATAGACGGGGGTGAGAGTGTTACTACTATGTATGAGTTTATTGAACACCGTATTCCTTGTGAGTAGGAATAGTGTGATTTTCAGTCAACATCCGCCTCAGAACTAAGCGAGGGACGCCACTGTAAGGAATAAGGGGGAGGTTATCGAGCGATGACCAATTATCTGACGGATATGGTTCGACGCACAGCTCTGAAGATGCGCAAGTCATTAGTAGCTTATTTATATCAATGAAACTTGATTGCCAGGTGGGCATGCTTCTGATTTCGACTCAGGGTTCAATGTTCATACCCGTGGCAGGGCAGCACACACTAGCGAGGCTCAGGCCAAGAATAATTGGTAACTCAGATCTAACGCTATTCACATAGCTATTGCTTCCATTATGGCTAGTTTCGTCTATATAGTTTTCCTTCTAATGATAGTCAATCTCAAAATGAAGTTTATATCGGTTGTGCTATCTCCCAAAGTCCGCAAGGTTTTTTCCGCTCCCCTATGATAGTCCAAACAATAAGTTATTTCTTTCTTTCCATTAAGCACAGATGTCGTGCTGTTGCTTGACGCTCCAACATTTTCCGCGCCACCCACAGAATAAATGAAGCCACTTTATATCTTGTCCTCGCCCGTCGCTCAGAAATTTGGAAAGCCTCTCTTGTGACTCACCTACAAACTCAAATTCACATTGCTGGAGGTCCAAAGGTCGGACAAATTTTAGTTTGCTGTTATTGAATTAACCATTGAATCATTGGTATATTCCTGTGGTAGTATGGCATGGGTAATTAACATTTGGGTAGCTCTCGGTCCAACGTTGCTTCATCGCTTTGCATTAGACCTTATTCACTTTTCGTTTCTTCATGTAGGCCTAGGATGGGATTGCTATATATAATTGAATAGCACACTATTTCCCTCAAACTTGTCAAGCTGCCGCAGAATTTTCTTCATAAATAACTCTTCGTCCTTCGTTACTAACATCATCTCTGAAGGCTCGATCTCGGCCTTTGGCCTTGACAAATAAACTACCCTATTTGCCTCTCACGGCTCACCATCTTGGCCCCTGGCTTTGATCTACTTAATCTCATCCGAAACCAACGAAGGCAATGTCTCCGTCGATAACCTTAAGTCCGGCCTCATCTAGCGGTCGGTTCTACCGACCATATTTACAAAACAAAAATCCTTTAACACGACGTTGCACAAATCATTTCATATGGTTACGGCAACAACTCCTTAAAGCACGGTGCTTTGCGTTGCTCAGCAGCTTGCTGATCTATTTGATCAGCGAGAACTATCTGTAAGTATCTCCAATTTCTTATCATCTTTCCAAGAAAACTCTGCGGCGGCTTGACAACATGCACAGACTCATTTGAGGTTGATCCATCGGGTCAGTGGCTTCGGCCTTACTTTCCAAAGACTCCAGCGAACAATTAGCTCCTCTGAAGCTGTTCATTTTTTTCCCCCTGCTTAAGTTTTGCTCAGCTGTTGAATCTTTCCGCGACCTTGCCCTCGATATTATTAGAATTTATTTGAAGAGTTGGTGTAAGCACACACCATGAAGTGAGAGAGTAATGTAATTGTATATCTTTTAAGAAATGGTGGTAAATTAATATTTTAGTCTCCATAGTCTTAGTATAGCATTGTCTAATGTCTCCCGTTCTGTAACTTTGTGATCGAAACAGTCATTGAGGCTAGAACCCAGTTCGCTGGAATTATAGGGGGTGCTCGCTAAAACTTTAGGCGACTTTGTCCTGTAGCGGCTTTAAAGCAGCCTAAGCTGTTCTGACTCAGCCATCAACACCCTAAATTCCGACGCGTCCCCCCATGGTTTAACTGCACAATAAGGGGCCTAAATCGATCCCTTTCAAACCAAGGTGGTGGGGAGCCGCATTTGAACCCTTAATCATCCCAAAATCTTAGGCATCTTGAAACAGCTCAACCAGAATGAAAATCAGAAGATAACATATATGTGCTATTCTTCCTACGAGAAGTGGCTAACTTCGCCCACGCAACGCCACGCCGCTAACATATACACCACTATGTATACTTTAATACCGAATCGGAGAATGAAGGACGTTAATCCTGACATCATCCCATCAACCACTGTCGATTCAACAACTACGACATCATCAAACCTAGTAGTCTCAACATATGAATATAATCAACAGATGCTTGCCGATCCTTAGGAATGACGGTAGTCGTGCGCAGCCGACCCGGCGAACGCAAGTCTGCTGACCGAGGACATGAATCTGGCGACTGGACCTACTGTTTTATACTCCCAACAGATGCGATCGGGTACATAAATCCCAATCGTGTGGTCATTCTCTCGCGTTCACAATAGTCCCTAAGCATTGTGGGCAGCGCGCTAACAGGGCAGTTCAAATTGGTGTCCCAGGTAATCCTTCAGGAGCTGCTGCTCGAGCTTGGCACACGGAGGCTCAAAAATGTCGACCCAGGGCATCTGGCGGATATCTGCCATGATTTCAACCCACGACACCGACCTCGGCTCTTTTATCTCGCTGGCTATCATTTCCATCGAGGTCGCGAGGTCTTTATCACTAGGTTCACTGATGCTGCAGAGAACGAGAAGCCAAAGGCGGACGAGGCGTAGGTCGGGACTGTTCCAGATATGTTCCGCATTAGACTTGCTCGATAGCATCTTGAGTAACGTTGAGATACGTGCTTCAGCAGTTCCGGGATAGGAGCGACACCTTCGCTTCACTCGTATGATCCAGATCATAGCGCCGAGCCGAAGCGCCTCCGAAATGATATCCCAACGCGTTCCTGGCTCGGATCTTAATGGTTGATCCAGCAACTGGTGAGTAACTGGATTCACAAGGAAACCCATCTGCTCTTCATCATCCCAGATGGCATTACCTTTGGTGGCCAACTCGAATTGAACAAGTGCAGCAAGTGCGTTCAGGTCACCAATATTGGACATGACGTTCATGAATCGCGTATTCTGTGTCTTTTCGTCGTCGATGACGCTGAGTAGCGGAGCGGGCAGCGTTCCTAGGCCTGAGTCACGGAATACACTGGCGCTGGCCATGGGAGCGGAAAATGGAAACAGTGGTTTGGTGTCGTGGAGCAATGCTGCAGTAATGTCCACCCTAAAGTGAGTTGTTAGTGTCTGTAACAAATCCCCAGCAATTGCATAGGCTATTGGTGTCGCCGAGCCATACCATGAAATCATGAGCATTAGGTCCTGGTTGGACTCCAAGGTATAGATGCCACCTCTTGCCGCAACCACCATCCACATGCCCTTCACATGGATCATCGCCTGGTCAAAGTCTAGACTGGTAAACTAATTTCAAAAATTCAGCTGCATGGCTTTTTCTCATTTGATTTAAGCGCTACGGCTCCTAAGGTAGAGCTTACATTGTAGCAAACCAGTGCCAGCACCGCATGGAGTACACTATCAGACGTCGCGTTGCTTGCATCAGAGCTGGAAAGCCTAGACTCGACACACTGAACGGTTTCTAAAGAGCGTTCCAACGCCAGGGTTCGCAGCTCTCTGGCGGATCTGCGGTATAGTGGGATGAGGACGTTGGGTGAAGTGAAGATTTGTTGATAGTGATGAAGGAAGGCGGATTTTCTGAAGGCGAAGGGGAACCAGAAGGTGTTTGTCGAGCAAGCTGTGTCTCAGTATGTTAGCAATAGTGGTGAGAATTGAAGTTGATGGGGGACTTGGGTATTCTTACTGGAGCTCATAGCGTTCCTTCCTGCGACCATGATTAAGGTGAATCCATAAGCTGAAAACGAATCCTCTCCCCATTCATTCTCAAAGACGGATAATGCATGTAAGATGGGCGGCGTCGCAGTATATAGTGTAGTATATTGCGCAGCAGTCTCTGGTACGACCAAATCCTTCGCCGTAACTTGCAAGTGGTCGACATCTCGACTCGTCAAATGCTCACCCTGGCTAGTACTCGACAGCGCCCCTGACGTTTCTGCTAGGGACCATACGAAGGTGACGAATTGAGGTGCTTTCGATGGTTTTCTTCGGGACATGCCAATGTCGACCATGAGATGGCGGCGGACTTTGGAGTCAAGCGACTTGCTGCGGGTGCGACGTCGAGTGGTAGGATTACGAGTATCGGCATTTAAGAAGAGGAGGCGTCTCTTCTTTGGGGGCCCCTCCATTATTGATTGTTGTCAAGACGTAAGTAGTGATAGATAGAGAACGAATTACTTGTGACGTCGGATTGAAGGGGGTTCGTTGGACGACGAAATTCCGTTGCTAGGCTGCTAGCAAAGGCCGTACGAGGAACTGGCCCAGTATACGGTTTACAGTGGCTGAAAGCCGGACTTGCTGAGTATCGATATACCAATCAATGTCACGAGAGAAGCAAGAAACACGTCATGCTAAGGAACGAATCACAACTATTAATGGCGAAATTTTACAGTAGTGGATTATATGTCCAAGACTACGTGAAACCTTTGCGTGTTTTTTGACGCGTTGGTTATAAGTCGACCGATTGGCGGCGGCCTGTCTATGGGATCAGCCAAGGAAAACCAGTCGGCTTCCCGTAGGTATCCATGGATGATTTCAAATCAACAGCGTAAGCGAAAGATGATTGATAATCATGCCAATAAATCTCCTGCCCGTCACTAGCTCCCGGTGGACAGAAAAAGCCGGACTGATTTTTTAACCACGGTATTGATATAACACAACATATGTAAATAGAAAATGTATAAAACTTGATCCAAGAAATATGTATATGTCTCTGATCTAATTGCAATTTTTATAATATTTTTATCGTTCTTGGGGGGGGGGTTGGGAAATTGGTGTTCTCGTCCATTTAGTCCGCCTTTTTTTGTCCACCGGGAGACTACAGTAGCCACCATCGCTGCTCCTGCACTACCTACGATTTCTGATGCACTTACAAGTCGCGTGACAATTTCTGCCATTTCTGATGTACCATTGACCTTTTTCGGCGACTTGAGGCTCCACGGTCGACGTCGGACACGGCTTACACGGCGGCCCAGTCGTATGCATTCCGATCTAGTCCTTGGCATTCCGATTGGTACGTAGTGGATGAAACGTGCAAAAGGAGTCGTCTGTTTGCCTAAGCTGTTTTGGTGATACCATGATCCTGTTGAGGCAAGGTCGAAACCGAGAGACTCTTGCAATCGCTTCATTCCTACGCCCAGGACAGAATGGACTGTCCCCTATGTACGGTCCGCATGATTGTTCAGCTTGCGAGCTAATCATGATCTTAAGGGATCCAACGCGTATAAATACGAGTCAAGAACCGCCGTGAATCAGATGAGTCAAAACGTGAAAAGCAGATTCATCGCGACTTGCGATCTCACTATTGGCTTCCTCCTACACGACTTGAACGCTGCACAGCTTTAACTCCGTCTCATATATTGCGCCAACAGCCTACTCACCTTCGCCCACCATGAGCACAGAGAAGCACAACATTACGCTCTACTGCGAGGGCACTCCGAATCCTCTCAAGATCTCCATTGCCCTCGAGGAATTGGGCTTGAAGTACAACGTACGATCCCATCACCGCTCCAGATCCCCCCTAGAAACAAAAAGGGACAGAAATCTCTGACATAGTTCCGCATGTAGGTACGCCCAATCAAGCTCTTTGAACATGAGCAGAAAGAGAAGTGGTACCTCGACATCAACCCCAATGGTCGCATCCCAGCCATCGTCGACACGGACGAGAACGGCCAGCAGCTCAAAATCTGGGAAAGCGGTGCCATTTTGCAGTATCTCGTGGACCGGTACGATGGGGACCACAAGATCTCGTATCCTCATGGGACCAAAGAGCACTGGGAGATGACAAGCTGGGTAAATTGGCGAAATTCCCATGCCTCACTTGAAGAAGGGCATTTCTAACAGGGACATTGATAGCTATTTTGGCAGGTGGGCGGCCTCGGCCCTATGCAAGGCCAGGCAAACCACTTTGAGAGTATGTTCTAGCTGTGCTACGGGGATGGAAGGGGAAAAAGCGTTCACTGACCTGGGTTGAATCACACAGTGTCTGCTTTCGGCGACTATCCATACGCCTTGAAGCGTTACGTCAACGAAACACGCCGACTCTATCACACCATGGACAAGGCACTCGCCAAGAATCCCTCTGGATACCTCGTAGGTGATCATCTCACCATCGCCGACATTGCTATTTGGCCATGGACCACCGCGTACAGTAAGTCTTTCACCCCCTATCCCCCCAGAAAAAGCGCTCGATGGTGTCTATATGCAAAAGGGACTAAATTGAAGTGCGCTGCAGAGTATAGTGGTCTATCCCAGATTGACGAGTTCCCTCACGTCAAGGAGTGGATGTACAGACTCCTCGCGCGTCCTGGGTTCGAGAAGGGTCGCAACGTGCCGAATCCTCATATTTACCTTCAGCTCAACGAGCTGCCAGATGAAGAACTGAAGAAGATTGGGAGGGAGAGGTCGAGTTGGATTCAGGAGGCTATGAAGCGCGATGCTGAATGATTTCGGGGCTGTCTGCTATGCGGCTAGGCCGTGGCTTGTGTCATGGTCGTGGCTTGACTCAGACTCGGTATACCAAGCACGGGGATTATTCTCATGAGAGGATAACATCGTAGGCTATCCATCGGATAAATATTTCCGTTAAAATAGTTATATCATTTGAATAGAGTTCCACTCGCATCAATTCACGCTGTGGGACGCGACTTTTGTTTTGCGATGTGATACAGTGAAGTATTGGCTGGCAATATTTCGGCCTTCGCCCACTAGACAAAGATTGTTCTTGCCAGCGCAATCGGACTGATCAGAACAATCTATCGTCTTCCATCTGGCCGAGTTACTGTAGGACCTGTGGGTGTTGAAGCAGGGTGGTTTTCTAGACACGACCATCCTCGCTTAACATGTCTGCTAGTCATTGGAGGGGGAACTCGCGGAGAAAAGAAGAAGTTGAAGGGGTGAGAGGTAAATGCGTAGGGAAACCAGGCAAGCCGCCCTAATATCCTGACTCCCTGATGCGATATTCTCAGCGATTTGTGACTTTGCCCTGGCAATATATGATAATACTAGCACCTGTAATCTTTCTATAACTGAAGGAATTACTTGAGAAGGCCCGGGTATTTCCTTGGGCCCATCTTAGCTTAGAGAAACACCTGACGGTTGTGTTGAAACGCCATGAAAAGTACCGCCTAAATTTGGAGAATAGAGATGCCAAGCCTACGTACACCTAGTGTTCTTAAGTATTAAATAATCTGCCGACATATCAAAAATACTTAAGAAATAAAATTATTTGACAATTCGACGTACAAAAATCGATTAGATCCTTCAAAAATTTATATTAGTATTATCTATTATAGCTAATTAATTAATCTTCCGTATATTATTGATTCTTTTTAATACAAACGTGATTTCTAATTCTGTTGGGGATATGCGAGACACGGTCGACAAGGCGTCAGCACCATACAAGAAGAAAATGGAAGAGGCTCGACAGAAATTCGTGATGGAAGGCAAAATGACGGAATAGGCAAAGTCGATCGTCGGACAAGATGATGAGGCGAGGAAAGGGAAGAAAATGCTGAGGAAAGGATTGCGAAACGCCTTGACCGCCGCCGAGAAAGAGAGGAAGAAGGCGATGGATCTGATTGATGGGATGCGTGGTATGACATTGGTGGAGACACAACAGAAAATTAAGGAAGTGATTCGAGAGAATAAGAGAGTCCCTCTGGTTCTTGATTGCTACAAGGCTCTTCTCAAGAAATTTTCATAGGGACAACCCGATGCTGTGGAGACTTCGAAAGTATTCGAGGACAAGATGAAGGAGTGCAGAAAGTATTTCTCAAGGCACAATGTGCTGACACCGGCAGAGGCAGAAGCAATTCAACCGAAAACTGAAGATCTAGAGGCTGGTGGTGAAGCAGGGAAGCAAGGCAATTGGGGAAAGGACAAGGACGCCGAAGAAGCATTATCTCCAAGAGCTGTTACCGAAAAAGGCTTCCCGATCACCAAAGCTGGGTATGAGAAGTTTGTTGAGATGAGTGAGGAAGTGGAAATCGTGACCAACATTCCTAGGACATCTAAATTTCTAACGACTTCTCGGGTTATGGAGTCACGGAAGTTCTGGAGGTTACGGTAAGTCAACACAGTCAAGCTGCTCAATACAATCAAGATATTCGGGCAACACTGATCTCGTGAACAGCTTGCCGAGTTCAACAAGGTCGTTTTCAAAAAAGACATCTCTCCCGTCCAGAAATAGGCCATCGTCGAAGGACTCACAACCTATCTAGTATTGGGCGACCATATGTCATTTATGAGTGTGTTTTCCATACCCGCCTCCCACTCCTCATCATGTCGCTGACAACTCCGAAGGCATTGGCGAAGTCTTTGATATGATAGGCATGATGTATATTGCGGCGCTCGAAATGCTCCACGAGTGTGATTTGATCGGTCCCACGCCGCCGCTTCCAGACAACATAGCAGACAACATAGGGGTCATGATATTACATTTCCTCGACTTCATGATGAGAATGGCCGCAAATTTCCATCTCACGTGGGTGCATGAGAGTTTTCGAGCGGCAGATGCTTGTGGTATAAATCTGAGTCCGTTAGAACATATCAGTGATATCAATCAAGGAATATGGGACAGTCTGAAGAAGAAGTGTGGCAAGTCAAAGAAAAAGCCGGCGGGTTTCGCTTGGCAGCCCAAGGTGAGCTGATATATTTTGGAGAGAACGAAGTAAAAGAAGCAAACACTGATCGATTTTATAGGCAATAGTATTCCAGGTTTGGGTGGGATCATCCCGGCGGCGAAAATATGATATTACTAAGATGTCGAAGGAGCAGAAGACACAATACAAATTTGAAGACTCGGATGATATGAAATCAAGTTCGGATTCGGGTTCAGACTCGAGTTCAGACTCAGATTCGGATATTGACTAAGGAATCTGAGCTCTAGGGGATTGTGTATCGTTTCCTGGGAGGGATTTATTGCACGATTTCAGGTGAGTTAGTGGTGCAGGCCTCCAGTCATGTGCTATCGTTCCCGAAAATTCGCTTGCGGTGGGCTGCAGCTGGTTTCCTCCAGGGGTTGATTTCGCCTGTCGCAATCTTTCTACATCTTAATTTTATTTAGCCATGGACCATCACGAACGCCAACGTACCACCACGTCGTCTAGAAAGAACATGGTTACCAGAGCATCAGCTGCAGTAGAGAACAATGTCAATCGGGCAAGGAATTCTATTCTGCTCTTCTGGGACGATCTACCTGCCTGGCAACAAGACAATCAACACATCCGCAGCGGATACCGCCCAGTCTCCAATTCGCATGCCAAATCCATCCACAGTCTGACCTACTTGCACAATGAGTCTGTGAATATATATACACATCTTATTGGAATGATTCTGGTCTCCTTTCTCGGTCTTGCTGTCTTTAGTACGGCCAGAATTCGCTATCATGCGGCATCGTGGCCAGATATACTAGCAATGAGCTCCTTCTTCCTTAGCGCAGCTCTATGTTTAGGCCTGAGTACGACATACCACACCCTCTCGAACCACTCACCGAGGATAAGTAATCTTGGGAACAAGCTTGATTTACTGGGAATCGTTTGCCTGATCTGGGGTAGTATGGTGTCCATTATTTATTACGGATGGTACTGTGAGCGCAACATCAAAATTTCGTATTGCACGATGGTAAGCAATGCTCCTGTGCGCGGAAAAATTGCTGATTCAATCAAACAGATCACAGTTTTCGGAGCAGTATGCGCATATCTTTCTGTGAACCCTAAGGTTCGAACACCAAAATGGAGGACGTTTCGTGCTGTCATGTTTGTGTCACTAGGACTTTCGGCGGTTATTCCAGTGATCCATGGAGTGCGTCTGTATGGTCTGACGGTAGTGAATGCCCGCATTGCATTTGTTCCATGGTTGCTGATCGAGGGCCTGATGTACATCTTGGGCGCGAGCGTCTATGCAGTAAGTCCTTTTACAGGCGCGGAGAGTAGAGCTCCATATTTATTAACCACAAAATAACAGACCCGATTCCCAGAAAGCCTACGACCAGGACTCTTTGATATATGGGGATCCTCTCACCAGATTTTCCACGTACTGGTTCTTTTTGGGGCGGGGGCTCACTTTATGGCGCTGAACCATTCGTTTGACTATAATCATACCTCCAACAGATGCTAACCGGAGGCTGTGCTGAGGACGCCGATTGGGCTTGTTCCAATGAGATCCTGCAGGCATTCTGCTGTTGGCCCGATCACTGCTCGAGAATGGTGGATGCCAAGGGATTTGTTTTTACTTCTTGCCGCCTTGTGCCGTAAATTGGATGGCTTTTATATGTCTGAGCGGCCATATGATTGGAGGTCATGGTTCCAGGTAACTGCTGGTCTCGGAGCTTGTCTATTTGGGTCCTCTCCAAAACGAGGCTGCATGATGGCGTCAGGCCATTCCCACATTATTGAGGCTGGGTTCAGAAACCATAGTTCAAAGTACCCGAACAAGATTTAATCTTTACTGTACCCCCCCTCGTTTTACCCCGAATTCTCAACAGCAGTATATATTTGTCACTTGAAATTCGAAGGTAATACAAATGGATCAGAATGCAAACGATCATACTACATCACGCAAACATGCCATTGGTCTGCAGTGAAGAAAATTCAAAACACAAATCTACCCACCAAGATCTTTCTCTGATACATATTTTCTGAAACGCAATGAAAGCGCTAAGGATGCATATGCATGTTATCTCAGCGGCTCGCCCGACAACTTAGACATTGTATATATACACCTGGTGCCTCACACTGTCCCTGCTAGATCTCAGCCTTGTAGATCCTTCATCAGACCATTCTCCAGGTCCACTTTTTTTTTGCTATTAGTCATGTCACATATCGTCCACGGGTGGGTTTCACAACCTGATGGACGAGGTACTTTCGATATTGTTTGGAGCAGCCTCTTGACCGTATTTCTATGTACATGGACTGTGCTCTGTTTGAATCTACCAGCAAAGACGGATAGCTACTCGAGAAGAATGTTTCGAAAATTTCGCTGGATGTTGCTTGCAATTATCGGCCCTGAATTTGTCCTCTCTTTCGCCATCGGTCAGTGGGCTTCGGCGAAGCGATCTCAAAAGCAATTCGACATGCCAGAGTGGACAATGCGACATGCTTTCTTCGCCGATATGGGTGGCTTTGTTTTGCAGCCAAGAGAGAGTGCTCCTTTTTCGATCAATGCAAAACAACTGTACTGGCTCGTAACAAATGGATATATGCCCATACCAGCGGTAGAGGACAGCGATATCTCGGATAAAAGCAAAGCCGATGGGTTTGCAAAGATCTTCACAATCTCCCAAGTCAGCTGGTTCCTCATTGAAACACTAGGACGAGCGGTTCAGAAGCTGGAAATCACCACATTGGAACTCTCATCCATCGCAATTGTAGCCTGTACTCTCGCAACCTTCTTCTGTTGGCTGAACAAGCCTCTAGATGTGGCAGTACCAATCGTTATTCCTATTTCTGCTAGCAGCTCGGAAATCATTCTTCGTGCGGGTGAAGCAGCTGCGAAACCTTACCTGCAGACTCCTCTCGACTTCATCGATAACCAAGGTCCGTCTTGGTCCACCGATGTGATGCTCAAAATCAATTTTCGCACTGGACCTTCCGTTCGACCTCTTGACCGCCTCGGGAATGACAGAATACCACACCTCCCCTCTTCAGCCACGGCTATCCTCTTCTTTCTAACGCTCTTGTACTCCAGTATGCACATAATTGGCTGGAACTTCAGCTTTGCAACAGTGACAGAAAAAATACTGTGGCAAGTATGCAGTGTCACTATTCTCGTAACTACTGTCATGTTTTGGGCTGTTGACAGATTCGAAGCATGGCGCCGTCACGGCCTATGGGGATTCTGGATGCGACGGCTTGTCAGAAGAAAGGGGGAGGAAGTGTTGCCGCCTTCGAGGGCTGAGTACAAAGTTTCATGGATCGAATTTGCCATCAATCTAATCTTGATGATTTCATATACACTGTCAAGAATTTACCTCATGGTCGAGGTTTTTGTAGGACTGCGAGCGTTACCTGAGTCAACGTTTCAAAGTGTAGACTGGGCAAATCTGATTCCACATCTTTAGAGGTAAGAACCGATATTGAGTAGTTTCAGTCAGGATGGAGATTGAAAAGAACCGATGGTATCGGCCTAACGAAATTCTTCTTTGAATAATTTATCCACCATTATGTCATTGGACAAATGGAAGACCTTTTCTTGTTCTATGCAGTACGATTCCTGCGTATTATATCGACAGTTTTGAATAGGGCATAAGCCCTAGGAACACTGTGTGTGGGAAAGTTATTCAAAATTCTATGTTGTGATATACCAATTATTTTTGTGATGATGGTTGATTGTATATTGTGGCTCCGTCTCCGGTGTTTGGGCCCTGTCCACGATTAACGCCAGGACAAGAGCGGCCAGGTTAACCTACCGCAACAAATTCAGATGGAGCAATTGAATTAAAACTGCCGAAATAGGTCTATATATGATCAAAAAGAAGAAAAACCGTCCAAAATTGTCAAACTGCCGCAGTGTCTTCTTGAGAAGTCCCTCATTGATCCACCTTAACTAACAATAATCAGGCTCCTTCTATTCTGCGTCCTACTGACGTAGAAATCCTTCCCATACCCACGATCCTTGACATATTTTCCCTCACATACCTCCATGTTGCAGAAGCCCTACATGCTCCGGTTGCAGTAACATTCAAGCTTCGGCGCGCCTACTTCGGCGCCAGCTTTGTCTTCGAGCCGTTCTACCGTGCACTCGTTAAGCCATCCCTTTCGCCCTCTATTTCGATTGGTCAAGAGGGCACTGCGGCAGCTTGATAACACATATTTTTTTCTACCTAGGTCAAAGTTTGGGAGTTGTATTCATTCCACTTGCGGCGTATTGATTCACCCATCTGTTGTTCACTGTGTACTATTTACTATCAATCATATCTTTGTTAAGATTCAAAGTGAACGATTTAAAGAAACGATTTAAAGATTTGGTGTTATTTAAAGATTTGATGTTATTATCTACTTAGTTTTTTCTGGTTATTTCGTAATATGAGATTTGTAAAAGTTCGTACGTTGATAGAAATTGATATTCTCAATTCTTATAGAGGTCTGTAGGGTTCAAGAGGATGCGTATATTTTAAGCAGTCATATAAGATAATGCCTAGATTGACTTAAGCTAGATTTACATGACATTATAGATCTGTGATGATGATATTCTGTAACACGAAATCATCTGGAAAGAACTTGACAGATCTCATCCAGGTCAGCGGAAATGACTACCCAAGAATCCTCGGCGTCTTCCATCACCTCCACTGCTTGAACAATCTGCGCAAGATAGTTCACTGGGATTACTATAGGCCTCTGATGGCAAACAACACGCACCCAGAAGCACTATCCCCCATGCATTCGGGTGAGTCTTTGATGGACTTTTTAATTTCATCTTTGCTATATACTGAACAGAGCGTAGATCACTGCATTGACGCAATCCGTCAGACTCTTATGTGCCATGCAAACACGCACGTATACATGGCTGAATGGCTGAATAATACGCATCATCCCATCAACAAAGAGTTGAAATCGAACAAGCACACCGCCTGCGTCAAGTGGGATAATTTGGATGGATGGGCACGCCAGAGAGCGCTTGTACCTGGAGAATTTCATTATCTTCCTGGCCCTTATGGAGCCAACCGACTATCTGAGTAAAGGAATTTGGATAGGTGTTGCTAACATGATGACATGATGTAGAAGCGTTCACTGCATCGTTCGTACAATAGTCCTAGGGTTAGTATACAAAAAATTGATAATGAAACCTAGGCTGTTGATTTTGGCACTGGTTTAATCATGTCTTAATGATGTCTTTGGATCTAGGAGGTTGGAGCGCTGCATAGGACCCTACGCGCACCAGTGTACGTGACCATTTGACCATGTATCAGCATGTTACAATATCGCTTTTCTTGCACTTACGTGGCGTCTTATGCTATTTTTGCGGCGATTAGTACGTAACGCTAAAGCTAAGAAGCCCAAGCCATATCACATGTGCAGAGTAAAATGAGAATACTGAAGTTTGTCAACCTGATGAATCTTGCGCGTTTCACCAGAGCTATTGGTTGCATGTGTCGGCACAGGTTATAAGCACTAACGTAGCCTCTACTTCGTGCTCCTTACCTTCGAATATATTATCGTCAAACAAACTACCTTGCCTAGGCTAGCTGTACCCGGTGAGTCTGAGACTAATAGCATGTGGTTGCAAGGGTAAACCCACGGGATAAATGGGAATTCATGCAGCCCGACGCCGTGGGATCTATCCCTGGCCAGCTGAGTGCTGTCGGTTTTACTTGTATGCTCGTCATTACTAGGATGGCACAGTACTTAGAACAAAAAATCCTGACAGATCGATTGGCGAGAGAGGTTGCAGTATTATTGGCGACATCGTGCTTTCAGAATAATCACCATGTCCCTGCCCGCTGCCGATGCATTTAGTCACTGCAGTACTTGTGCTAGATCGCTCATGTGCGATTTTACTATGTGCTGACGTGCAGCAGATCAAAGCCATAGGGGCCGTGGCCAATTTCACCGTCGAGGACATACATCAGTTTCCCGGTCCCACGACTATAGAAGCTCACCTGAGCAGTACTTTCTGATAGAAAACCCGACTTGGCCTGCTCGCCGGGAAAATGAATTTGACATTGCACTTTTCCTTGCATCAAGTTTATTAGGATGACTTGAATGATGAATGTTAAACCGACCTGTACATGTGAGGAAGTGTGGTTTCGTTCCAACTAGACCTTTGGCTCTTATTGGTAATTCAATCAAGCTTCAACTCATGTAACGGTGGGGATTTGTCACTTCCACAGATTTTGATGCCCGAATGAGCTGCGCCATAGAAGAGCACAGCACGACAGGGGGTCGCCGCGGCATGACATACAGTATAATGCAAGATGGTGACCGTGTTGTGAATCTTTACCCAGGCAGAACTACAAGGCAGCAATTGCAAGTCTTGGGACTTGCTTCGTACCCAGGTAACCGGAGCTAAGATGGGTAAACGGCCAATATTTCGTGTAACCATCGTGTAACAGAGGGGAACCCTGTTTTCGGGCTGACAATTCACCGCAGTTGGACAGAAAACTTCTTTCTCGAATCGCTTTGGGAGTATTTCAATTCACCTTCCGTTTCCGGTTGAAAATCAAACCTCAATCCAGACCAACAAAAGCAAATTCCCCACACGACCACCAAGACATTCTTCGATCTCGTATCAACTGAGAAGTACCTACCAATCCAGAACTGAACTCATCACGCAACTTACCACCATGACAAAAATCCTGGAATCGGAAGGTGAAGTCGCTTTCGACGTCCCCGACGCCGGCAAGCTATGCAAAACCTGGTACAAAGTCCTCGGCAGCCTAGAAGACACCACCTCACCAGTTCTCATCGGCCTCCACTGCGGTCCCAGCTCTGGTCACGAGTACCTCGTCCCCTTCGCCGACCTCTACAAACCATATGGGATCCCGACAGTGCTTTACGACCAGATTGGTTGCGGTCGATCCACGCACCTCCAGGAAAAGGCGGGCGATGTGGAATTCTGATCCTTCGATCTCTTCATTCGTGAACTTGATAACCTCATCGATCACCTTGGCATTAGGGAGCGGGAGTTTTATGTCCTGGGCCAGAGCTGGGGCGGCGTACTGGGTGCTGTTTATGCGACGCGGAAGCCGAAAGGTCTGAGGAAGTTGGCTATTGCGAGTGGGCCTGCTAGCATTCCGCTTTATATGAACGGACTTCAGGGATTGCTGGCGAGATTACCAGATAATGTTCGAAAGACGCTTGAGGAATGTGATAAGAAAGGAGATCACGAGAGCGAGGAGTTTCAGAAGGCCGCGATGGTTTTTAATAGTCGCTATGTTTGTCAGCTTGACCCACTCCCCGACGAGATCATGGCTGGTTTCAAGAACATGAAGGAGGATCCCACGGTGTATTTGACGATGTGAGTTACCCCCAAAAGTATAGGCATGTAAGCATCTAATGATTTGGCCATTCAAGCCAAGGACCAGCCGAGTTTGTTATTGCGGGCTCTATCAAGGACTTCGAGGGCTGGAAGGACGCTCATAAGATTGAGGTCGAGACGCTGCTGGTCAATGGGAAGAATGATGAGGTTACGAGTAGCTGCATGTATCCTTGATTTAAAGTAATTCCGAAGGTCAGATGGGTAACACTGGACGGCAGTCACATGTCTCACTGGGAGGACCGCGAGAGGTATATGCAGGAGGTTGGTGATTTTCTTGCGAGCACGGCGCCTGGAGACAGAAAGGATCTGTAAATTATGTCAGAAAGAATCATCGGAGCTGCGGAAATGGCCGGTCACTGGGATCACAGCTTTTAAAAAAGTGGAGGTCTATTGCCTTCAGGAATCCTACAACGTCCCTCCTCAAATTTTACGCTCTCTTTAGGGCACCATTAGAATCTTAGAAAAGAATTTGCAATGCTCTCAGACCATATTCCATTACTTCGCACGCCTCTGCGCCATTTCTTCACAATGTGATGTCCCAGCTCTGGGATGAGAAAGCTCTGCTTCAAGCAGCCCACTTCAGTAAGTTCCCCCTCTCATTTCAATCTGAAGCCAATTCGAAAGCACCATTGCAATGCCCTTTTTAGCATTTCCACTGGTGGACGGCTCATCATATAACCTCTCGGAGTTGACATGCCCCTTCGTTTGCACTTCATCCCACCAGTACCACATCAACGGATATCAAGACTTTGAATTCTAATCAAACACTCCAGCAAGCTATTACTATCCTACCGTTAAAGAGCCTCTGTCCCCACCAAACTCATCAAATTCCCAATCCATTCCTGCTCGTCACCCGAGAGCAGCACCCAGGTTTCCACCCGCCATTTTCGATCAGGAAGAACACTTAAAGTTCGTATTGTCTCCATCTGCACCAACATATCCAAAGCGCCCCTCACTCAGAATATCGCGTCTCCCTTTTATCCCTTTTCCTTCCACGTATCCACGGCCGGCAGTTGGCCCCATTTGCATTTCACAAGCAACGGAGCGCGCAATGGGTGCCTCTTCTTGCGGATCTTCGTCCTCTCCGTGTCCATGCTTCGAAATCAAAACCGTCTCGCTGGTACTGCTGTCAAAAAGCCAGGCTGCTTTGTGAACTTGGAAGGGAAATGGAGACTGGTATGGCTAGTCGGAAGTCTTTGCGTGTTGGCTACCTTGGACCTTTGACTTGATTTGATTTTTTGGAGATGGGAGGTGCGGGTTGTCGATAGCGAGTTTATTGTGAGAGAAATGTGAAGTAGTGGTGTGAGTATTTGAGATTTTGTTTTGTTGTTGGATGTTCCCCCCTTTTGACACAGCGGATTAACCGAAGCTTCTCGACCAGGCCAGGGTAAAGATCGATTAAGAAAGATTTCTTTTGAGTTGAGGTGGAAGAGAGGAAGAGGAACATAGGTTGGTATACAGAACGAATCGTAGTTAGTATTTAGAGGAGCGTGAACTTTCAGACATGCTCCCAAGGTGAAAATCAAGGCAAAAAGGTAATATTCGCTCAATTCAACTCCCTACATCTCAAATGCATCCAAGATTCTTCCGCAATTTCTCTCTTACAAGAATTCTAATCACGTTCAACCACTGAATTCAAAATATGCAACCCCTATATTCCTCAAAGCTACCTCGACTTATTCCACTTCGTCCTCCGCTCCCGCCATCAGCTCCCGGTTCAGCTTTTCAATTTCCTCCCTCGCAGCGATGTCCGCCGGATCCTCGACTACGGGCGACTTTGGGCTGGGTTCTGCTGCAGGTGTCTTGACCTCAGTCTTGACCGCCGCTTCTTTGTCCACGGGCGTTTCGCTTGCAGGCGCGAGCTCTTCCTTGGCTGTCGCTGGTTCTGGCGTTGTCTCAAGGACTGCTGGCTCTTCAACCTTGGCTGGAGTTGGTTCTTCGAACTTCACGGGCACTGGTTCTTCCTTGACGTTCTCTGACTCAGACTCAGCAGTGACTGGCGTTTCTTGCTTGACTGGTTCGGAAACGGAGGCTAGCTCTTCAATTGGCTCTGGTGTGGGTTCAATGGACGCAGCTTTCTCCTCGACCGCGGGCTCCGACTTAACCGGCTCAGGAGCGACAGGATCTTCAATGGCTTCTGGCTCTTCCGGTTTTGCGGCCTCATGCTCGATATTTTTCGACGGCGCGTTGGTGATCTCAGCCTCGGTCGATTTTGGCTCTGTCACTTTGCTTTTGTCCTCAGCGACCTCAGTCTCTTCTGGAATCGACATAACAGGACTAGATACCGCGGCAGCGGTTTCTGTCGACTCCGTTTTGGTCTCTGGTATGGCAATCTTCTCTTGCGCAGGCTGCTTCTTTGACTCTTCCTTTGCCTTTTCGGGTACGATCTTCTTTTCTACTGCCTTAAGAGTTTTCTTCGCAACTTCCTTTGGCTTGGCCGCCAAGCTTGCCATCTTGGGTGGTCCATCCTTGGCTACTGGCTTCTTAACACTTGGTGTTTTCTTAGGCGGCGTTGTAGGCTTTTCCGCAGTCTTGCTTGACGAAGCCGTCGTTGGGCGCATCATTCTTGCCAGGAAAGAATCGTCAGCGGGCGGTGGGTTATGAGGTAAGCTTGTTCTGGAGGGTTGTTTTTTAATCGCTGGTGGTGGCGGGCCCAGGGAAGGTCTGCTAGAGCCTTTGTTCAGGGTTGAGGGTTTGCGAGTTGGTGCTCCGCTTGCTCTACTGGGGGAGCGAGATGCTGCATGGTGAGCTTGAAGACTGTTTGCTGGTTGTATGTTTCCAGAAGCGCGGCTCAGCGATTGCCGGCCTGGAGGTGGCGAGTTGGTTGTCTTCGAGCCAGATGACGCAGTGTGTGCTGTCAAAGATGCTGGAAGCTTCACTGGTCTCGTTGGAGACCTTGGTTTCGGCTTCTTAAACCCAGTCTGTGGTGGTGAAGCCCCGATTTTAGACCTAGGAGGCCCTCCGTTTGACGAAGCTGTTGTCGGGCGAGTTGTTGGCCTTGACGCTTGGGTCGGTGCCTTCTTCTCGACCTTGTTCTCAGGCTTCTTTTCGGGCACCTTCTTCGAGGCCTCTCTTCTACTGGGAGTAGTTGGTGTTTTAGGTGGTAATGGCGATTTCAAGCCCTTAGTAGGAGAAGCTTTTGACGCCGCATTGGACTTTGCAGTGGATATAGGAGCGGGTCTGCTGGTCTTGGTTGCCGCAGGCTTCTCCACAACCTTTGTAGCCCCAGGTTTCAAGCCCCCATTTGTATTTGATGGCGGTGCCGCTGCCTTCTTTTCCTCCTTAGGCGCTATTGGCTTTATAGCCTCCTTTCTCACATGCCCACTGCCACGTCCCAATTGCTTGTCCACCTCAATCGACGGTGTTTCAATCGCAGTCTCCGGGATCGTCTCCTCAACCATTGAGCTTCGTTTCCTAGCATCCAGCTCCGTAGCAATCGATTGCTTCCGCTCATTTGTCTCCTTTGGATTGTCTTGCTCATCAATGCTGAAACTTGTCCTCCGCTTCGACAAACTTGGTTCACCGCTGGTATCCCTCTTGAGCCCTGATCCCATCTGTCCGCTCTTCCCCACTTCCACAAAGCTCAAACGGATCGTTGATTTTGGTCGAGGAGATGTGCCAGTACTACCACCGCCTTCAGCAATATCAGCCAGGTCCAAAAGTTCAAGCGCTGTAAATTCACTCACCTATAGAGCTTCCACCGGGCGATCGACCTCGATCCGGCAGTTCTGTCGTGCCCCTATTCTCGAACATCGCGCGCAGGTTGTGTACTCCCGACATCTTGAAGGTATTGTATCTCGTACAGCAGCGCTGCCTCCTTTTCCTTGTGTTTCGCAATCAGTGAATCCGCACACTGAACCCTCGAGTCCGCCTCGCTGTAACTATCCAAAGGAACAAACAGGATGCGCCTATTATGTGGTGTAAGATTGCAGAGCGAATCCCAAGGAAGAGGCAGGCTACAAACGGGCAGGAAACACACTGGTCAAACGGGCAAAAAAGGTGGTGGTACGCGACACGGTATCGTAAACAACGCGAGATTAAATTGGTGGATGTCGGTGAAGGAAAGTCGGTGGAGAGGCCCGATTCAATGAAAATGGAGAAAAAGCCGTGAACGAGTAAGTTGTTCAGATGGAATGGATGTTGTCTCTCTCGTACGCCCGGCGTCTCGAAACTGTAATATGGGAGAGTTTTATTATGCAGGGGCTAATAAGGTCGTCGCCTGCGAATAGATGCTGCTGTGTTGCGGGGAGAAAAGGGGCTTCGAGCGCTAACGACACACGCTAGACTTGCTGGACTTGCAGGGTTCAATTGCCGAGTGAATTTGTGACGAGCTTCAGCTTCTGCAGTGAAATAATTTTGGGCCGACATCGCAGTTACAGCTTGGTTCATTCAACACCACGAAATCATGGCAGCAAGAACTCTACGCATTGGTATGTGATACCTTCACAATTATTTATATATAAGTAATCTAATTGACTATCTAGGTCTCATCCCCGGCGATGGCATCGGCAAAGAAGTCATCCCCGCCGGCCGGCGCATCCTTGAAGCCCTGCCCTCCTCCCTCAAGCTCAAATTCGAATTCGTAGACCTCCAAGCCGGCTTCGAAACCTTCGAGAAAACCGGCGCCGCCCTGCCCGACAAGACCGTCGCAATTCTCAAGAACGAATGCGACGGGGCGCTCTTCGGTGCCGTATCCTCCCCTTCAAAAGCAGTGAAGGGCTACAGCTCGCCAATTGTGGCTCTGCGCAAGAAGCTGGATCTGTATGCCAATGTGCGACCGGTGAAGAGCGTTATGACAGCAAAGAATCCGATTGATATGGTGATTGTGCGGGAGAATACGGAGGATTTGTATGTTAAGGAGGAGAAGACTTATGATGGGCCTGATGGGAAGGTTGCGGAGGCTATTAAAAGGATTAGTGAGAAGGCTTCTTTCAGGATTGCTACTATGGCCGGGGAAATTGCGTTGAGGAGGCAGAAGATTAGGGATTCGGGCGTGCCGAGTATACATAAGTCTCCGTTGGTTACGATTACACATAAGTCGAATGTGTTGAGTCAGACGGATGGGCTGTTTAGGGCTACGGCGAGAGAGGCGTTGGCGGTGGCTAAGTTTGGGAGTGTGGGTGTTGAGGAGCAGATTGTGGATTCGATGGTGTACAAGCTGTTCCGTCAACCGGAAACTTACGATGTCATTGTTGCGCCCAACTTGTATGGAGACATTCTGTCTGATGGAGCTGCTGCGCTTGTGGGATCTTTGGGTCTTGTGCCTAGCGCCAATGTTGGAGAGGGGTTTGCGATTGGAGAGCCATGCCATGGTAGTGCACCGGACATCATGGGTCAGAACATTGCCAACCCCATTGCGACACTGAGGAGTGTGGCTTTGATGCTAGAGTTCTTGAATGAAGAGACTGCTGCTGCTAAGATCTATGCTGCTGTTGATGGAAATCTGGAGGAGGGCAAGCTTCTGAGTCCTGACTTGGGCGGAACTGCTAAGACTACCGAAGTGGTTGAGGATATCCTGAGACGTTTGTAGATGTATTTAAATAGAGGGGCGGCGTAGAAAAGTCTTGAAATACAAACTATTTATATATCCAAAATTTCAAATTGACACTACGGCTTAAAACAGACCAAGCTATGCTTCGCTATTCTCCTCTCCGAACTTGAAAATTCGTGTAAATGGGCAGCTTCTTGACACGCAAAATATTTAATTCAAAGCTCGAGTCAAAGCTGACAATTGAAAGGATATTTGTTCTCTTTGGAGATGTGCGCTGTATTTTCTACATGCTCTTCCATACATCTAATTTATACATCTCCTTTGATGGATCCATATGCAAACGCCTTCCATGCCATATCATACACCTCCACATTGCTCTCCATCCAATTGTAGTCCTCCACCAATACTCTTTGCATTTCCATATCCAGCATAGCTTGACTCCTCACTGCACCCTACAAAGCAACATCCCCCCAACCCTCCTCTCAACACACTCCCTCGCCTCCATAACCCCCCTATCAGTACTAACAAACAAACACTCCCCCACCCCCGTCAACCCCCTCACAAACCCCGCCTCCCTCCCCCTAACAATCCTCCCCAAGCCCTCAACATCCATCCACACCCTCTTCGTCGGTTTACTAACCATCTCCATCTTACTCAGCACCGGCGCATTATCCCAATACTTCAATCCCAGCCACAGTCTCCTGCTACTGACGTTTTCTTGTGTGACGGGTTCCGGGACGTAGCCGGGGGGAGGGGGGTGTAGTCCTGCGCGGGTGACGGAGGAGAGGAAGCCGGAACTTTGGAGGGCGAGGGAGAGGGTTAGGAGTTGGTTGGTGGAGGGGATAGAGGTTAGGCCGAGGCGGGCCTTGGATGCGTTTTGGAGGTGCGAGCAGACGTTTGCGAGGTGGACGAGGGACATTTTGAGGAGAGGGAAATTCTGGTGTCCTTGGTGGGAGTTGGTGGCCCGCGCGGGCGCAGTGGGTGATGAGGACCAGATGGGGTTGATGAGGTCGCGCGCCTATTTGGCCGTGATTAGTGGGTGTTAAAGCATTGGGATAACTGGAGAGTTTCTACCTTTGACTAGAGTAATGCGATGAGGACGTGGATGAGGATGTGGAGCTTGCAGTGGTATGTAATTGGCGTTCAGATGTCCGTCGAGTTGATGTTCGAAAATAATGTACAGGAAAGTTTGCCGGACCGACCTTTCTTCCGACCGATCCCTAGCATTTAAGAAGGAACGTCTTTAGGAACATTCGACCAACTTTTGTTCATCAAATTACCTAGACCATTCAACAGACTTACATACTCATAAAAACTCTTCAACACAACATTTCAAACCATTCACCTTTCTACAGCATCAAAAGCGAATTTGGCCTATCACGTGATATATACATCCATCTCCTCTGGTCTTTTTTCCTTCAGGTTGTCATCAAAAGGTATCTTTCTAGCTCTATTTTTGCATCTGCAGTCCAGTTCTGGATAAAGGCTATGATTCTGCTTCATTGTAACGCTGCTAATCTGCAAAAATCCCGTCCTTGAGCCATTTGAAATCAAGCCAACATCTATTTCAGTTCAACCGCCCTACCAAACTCTCAAACCCCATCCCATTACTGTCCAACTACACCCAGGAATGGGCGAGTGCCGAAAGATAATTCCTCGCTATCTGGAAATTGTTCTCTCCTGATTCCTTATCATTTTCCTTTCCTGAAGCAGGTCACGAAACCGGCACCAATCACGACGTCTTTCTATTTCGGTCGATATTGCGCTCAACACTACCCCGCTCAAGAAATCATCACTCCCACCATCTCCCAATCGTCGCCGAAGATACATAGTTGCCAGCATTTCATTCCCGCAACCCAAGTCTCTGTATTCGTCAAGTCCTTGCATGACCTCTTCTCCAATTGGGCCTCTCTGAAAAGGTGGGATCGAGAATAGCTCCTTCTCAGTCCATATCCGTACAAATCTGCGAAGACCGAACAATTCAAACGCCTCCGAACGAAATGCGAAGCCAAGATCTTGCGATTTCCTTCACAACAAGCCACTTGGATGACTCTCAAGTCAGAATTTGACGGCACAGACCATACAAAGTCTCGGTCTCGTGTGAAGATGGGATTCTAAAGGCCCCAAACCAGGTCTCAAGGAGCAATTCGATCTTAACAAGAGAAAGAACAACCGAATGGGAGCAAGTGTTGAGCCTGATGACTGCATGTAAGGCTATCGTCACCAGACCATCCACGTTTTGGTTCCATAAAAAGGATTCTCAACCATGCTTAGCACATGCTTACCCGCAATTCTCGGGACGTTTACTAGCTGTAAGCACACAAATACAAGCTTCTTGCTAGGTTAGTTCGGACGAACAAGTGAGATATTGATGTGGGATCGCGGCAAATGCGGCTGCATTCTTGGCCTTTGTACTCCAACGCGGATGTTCTTGAGCGGCTAGATTTTATGAGAGTCATCTGCCCATAGAGACCTGCAGGCGATCCTAGCCCAGAACACTTTTTGAAGCAAGAATGAGGCGTGATGTTGAAGAAATCTCGAGAGCCGCCGTGGTGGAGACTCATAGACGCGCCTAATGTGTAGGATACTATTTATAGCAGCTCATTGGCCAACCTGCATGCAGCTTACCGCCCAGCATGCTGCACCTCAGTAAAGATAGACCCCTCCACACCACACAAGGTAAGTTGCGTTTCTTTCAACTTTTCATTTATATTTCTCTCAATTCTCCCTTCTGAAGTCAGACAATTCCCATTCGCTTCATCCCAATCCCCTCACCCGGTGCGCGTCATCGCAGGCAGGCACCATGGCAGCAAGACCTGGCGAAGAGCTTGTGGCGACCCTGTAAGCTAGGTGATCCATTCTACAGCCTTGTGATTCTGACAAGAAACAGCTTCGCGGATTTACATTATTACTACGGACCTCCTACAGCCAAGCCGCCCCATCACCGATTCGACAAGGGGTCGTACGTCTATCTCTTCGAGAACGCGTCGCAAAGACGGGCGCGGATAGAGATCGCCAACAATGCTGGGACTCCAGAACAAGATGCCTTCAATGGCCGTGGGTATCCCTAGCTCCAACTTCAACAACATATTGCTCATACAGCTCCAGATCTTGACGGCGCACACGTTCAATACTCGTATAAACATTCTACACTAGTTACCTTCACGGTCGACGGCCCGAGCCGTTCCCAACATCCTCCAGCGGATAGTCAAGAATGGCATCTCCCCACCTTCGATCCCAAGAACGACAACAAATATATGTATAGGCTTCATACTGTCGATATATATTTCTGGACGAAGGAGGATGCTCTGCAAATAGTCAATGCAATTCGGAGGGTTCTACCACAACCGCAAGTAACTGTCCTGGATGAACCAATTGCCCCTCCGCCTCATGTAGACGACATGAGCCCAGTCGTACAAAAGTTGGAGAATGTAGCAATTACAGACCCATCCTACCAGCAAGGACGAACTCGAGACTCTCGAACAACCGCCGCCCCATCATTCCCAGGACCTCCCATCTCAGCTACCCCACAAAGCCAAGAAGCCTCCAACTTTGCTCCAATGGCCTACAATCCCGCTGCGCCAGCAGCACCGGAAGCAATCCAGCACCGAGAAAAGACACCACCGCCCGAAGACGGTGCCGGAAACCCTCTCGTAGCAGCCGCAACATCAGATCACGGCCAAACCTACGGCGTCCCCTTTCAAAACCCCTCCGGAGGTTTCTCCGGCCCTCCAACCCAGCAATCCTACTTCCCCGGTCCCCCAACCTCAAGCGCGCCTCCTCCATCAGCAGGCCTGACCTCTCAATTCGGTCAACCGCCTCCAAGCGCCGGATTACAATCACAGTTTGGCCAGCCTCCTCCATCCGCTGGACTACACTCGCAATTCAGCCAGCCACCCCCTAGTGCCGGTCTACAATCACCATACGCAAATTCCTTCGCGCCCCCACCAAAGCCCTCACCACCATACACGCACCCCACTCCCCCCTCGTCGCTCCCACCCCCGCCAGCTCCCCCATCATACCAACACGCTACCTCTCCCCCTCCTTCCACCCAATACGCAAACTATCCCGGTTCCCCAGGCCTCCCCGTCTCCTCTCCAGGTCTCTACTCCCCCGCCGCTCCCTACACGCCTGGCGCTCCTCCAGGAGGCTACACGCAATACAACTACAACCCTGGCTTAAGTCATACGCAACCCCTGGGAGGAGATTATAGTATCCATCAGCAGGTTTATAGACCGACGGAGGGAGAGGCGACGACGAAGCATAATAATGCGAAGGCGAAGCCGCCGAGGGGGAAGCTGGAGGAGAGGGCGGGGCAGTTGGAGAAGGGTGTTGGGGGGTTGTTGAAGAAGTTGGAGAAGAGGATTGGATAGTGAGGGAAGATGGGGGAGAGGGAGATGTTTAATGAATGATATGAATCATTTTTAAAGGGGAAGAGGGAGTTTGCATAGCGGTCTTAGATAAGTTTTTTGTCGTGTTTTTTCAGCGTTTCGTTAATTCAAATCCCAATTCAAAGCTAGATTCCTACACGCTCCAAGTTCTATATATCATATCCCTCCCATCCTATACGTTTACCCTTTCCTATCCTATCCAACACCCCTATCCCAATACCCCAAGTGGGTCCATCACGTGCAGCCTTAACATCACATCTTCTTCACTCCTCTCACTCCTCCTCATTGCTATAAGCATAGCTATTACTCTGGAATTGCGAGCCCACGCCAGCGAGGTCATATCCCCAATCTGTGAGATCTTTTTCTGAAGTAGGAGATTGCCCGTACGAAGTCCAATAGGTGGGATCGTGGGGCTGGTTGTAACCGGTGGAGCTGATTGATGAGGGAGGTGTGTATTGTGTGTGTGAGTAGCTTGGGTTGGTGATGGAAGAGGAGGGAGTGTATTGTTGTTGTGGAGCTGTGGTTTGGTACTGAGGGGTAGTGACTGGGGGATGCGTGTTGTACTGCTGCTGAGGAATCCCTTCCTTGGAAGGTGACATGCCAACATTGCTGTGAGTAGCGTTGGCGGCGGCATGGGGACGTCGACGGTGACTGCGATGAGCGCTTTGTGTATGACGTTGATCACTTTGGAGCTGGGCATCATGACGGTGTAGCTCCTGAGTAGTGAGGGTAGTGTACCCTGGCGTGGCAGCAGTACTGGTTGTGCCGTACTGAGTTGAAGTTGTTGGGGCATCTTCACGCGGATGGAAGTACTGGGAGCTCAAAGCTGGTTGTCCCGATGCGGTAGCCATACTAGATGAGTTATAGTAGGCTGATGAGGGGTAGTCCGTCGATGACGGAAGATATTGATATGAGAAGTCGGAGTATCTGAAGGACAAGTCAGTCTTCATTGTCATGGATGAGTGTCGGGAAATTGGCCGATATAGAGAGGAAGTCCTTACTCTGAGGAGACATTTTGCCGGCTGTTGGATGACTCCATGTCAACTTAGAGATGGAGCAAGCGAAGCGACGGAAGAATAGAGTCAAATCAAAATAAATAAGAAGGTATAGTCGTGTTTTGGAGAGAAGGAAGAAGACTGACTAGGACTGAGAGAGGGTTGGAGAAGGGAACTTGCTTCTCAATATATGCATTTTGGAAATGGAAAAGGAGAAGATTGCGAATAGCCACGAGTGCACATCCTCGCTCAAAGATGGCAGTTTGCACTTATCATTGTCCAATGTGCAACTGAAATGACCTTACAAAGGTGCAAAAGTTCCCATAAAGATATTCCTGCCCGGTGACTAGCCAATAGGCGAGTCGCCGCGGGAGCTGATGGGGCTGCGCAAATCTCCCCTGATTGGACATGATATTTGTTGCTGTTGGCAGATCATTGCTGAGGCTCAGGAGGAAACAAGGCAAATGGTTCGCTGTATGGCGAACTATAATACTGGGTACTAAACTCCTGACTTTAGGCCACCACCTGCCTACCTTGCGGAAAATGCGTGCACTAGCCACTCAAATGGCTGCGCCTCGAAAAACAAATGCGAAATGCAACGACTGATCATTGCACCGTCGAGCGGAATCAAAAGTGCAAAATCTTCCAGAAGTCTCACCACCAGACAGCATAAGGCGGGATCAAAAGTGCAATATCGCCCAAAAAAACAGTGACCAACCAGAAACCGCATATACCGGAGAGATCCCCGAATCTTTAATTTCTTGCAGGGCGCTGCTCATTTCGCGGAACTGAACCTAGCCACGTCTTTCTAATTCTCTGTCGCCGTCACAATACTCTCCAATAGTCAAGTTCTATTTGACATTCGAGAGGTATGGTTGGTTAAAATCTGTGCATTTGCCCGATTTGAAAGGCCGACCCGCGGAAGCCAAAGATACAAGCCGAAATCTTGCAGGACGACCCTGGTACATTTTGAAGTAAGGGGCGATTTGGGCATTTCTTTCTGAAGATATTGATCAATATTGGAATTCGGTGCATCCATCACGTTCCCAGGCGGCACAAGCCGTGTTCTTCACCGATCTGATCTACTTCGGAGTCAATAAATTTATGCCCATTCGCCATGAGCGAACTGGGTGGCCGGCTGCATTCGCCCGCTCCTTTGGCAGGCTTTGAAAACAGTGCATAGTGCATATTGCACATTGCACATTGCACCTTGCACCTTCCAAAACTTCGACGCTACCCTGGTGCGGCATCGTCGCTATATACGACATGTCTTCACCAATCAAGAGGGAGCGAGTGGTGAATCTATTTTGCTCAAGGAGTCTCCCTGAATTTAAATGCTCAACATATTTATACCTTCGTCAAATTTCATGAATTAATTTCGACAAACTACGCTGGAGTAAGGCGGACCAAAACTCATGTCCAAGGATTGGAAACGCTACAAGGCTGAGCTAGAACAGCTCTACATCACCGAGAAGAAGCCTCTCAAAGAAGTCCAGCAACTTCTGCGAGACCGCCATGGATTTATTGCATCGTAAGTCTCTGCAAAAATAGTGATTCTTGAACTAAATTTTATTTTGATAGGACTCGAGCATATCGTATGAGACTTGACGAATGGGGTTTGCGGAAATATACCACAGGCAAAGACGTACAAACGGTCAACATTCGGCGCCACAGTCGTTCCCTCACGCCGGAACAAAAGTCAGACGCGACAACGGCAAAGATCAATCCGATCAATGAAGTTTGTGAACAAAATCGCGAAGACAACTATGTACGTTTTCCCGGCGGTGTCTTTGTTCCCAGGACGCCAATCAAGGTGGCAGACCTCTGGCGGATGATACCGCCGTTCTGTGAATACACTTTCGAGATCCTCTTGGTGAAATGGCAGCAGGATGGCGAGTACATGGAGATAATGAGATCCTTGTTGAAACGAGTCGAATATCGATATTATGTCTGGATTCGGCCGACCGTCCAATTCTCAGGGGAGTGGTTGATCAAGCTCATCCAAAGGAAAACGTCGGATTCAGAGCAAGTAGAGCTGATGAAGTCATTCTTTCATCCTTACCAAATACCAAAGATTCTCAATTATGAATCGATACCGTCCAAGAACCCTGTCGGCTGTCTTGCGGCTGTTTATATGGAGGATTCCTGGGAGGGGGCGAAGTTGCAACTCTTCAAATCTGACGTCTCGGCAACTTTTGGTCAAAAGGCTGTAAACTGTGCGCTTGTTGTGATCGCGGAGAAACAGTTGCAGATGAACAAGGCGTGCCTTCAAGGACAATGTTCCGGTCGTGGAAAACCGGAGGCTTACCAGGAGTACTTGAAAATTTTGGAAGATTTTGAAAGCGCCGAAATTGACGTGGACCAATCTTGGTACAAGTATGCCCTGCAGGTTCAAAACGAGGGTGCTTTTGTGGCTCAAGAGAGAATACAAAGGTTCGCAAACGAGAAGAGCCTCAAATATCGACAGCTGATCGCCTCGTACACTGGAGTGGCTGAAAAGGATGTCGATGTGCAGCTCGACGGACTCCTGAAAGCTGAAAATGGTAAATCTGTCAATGGTTCGAGCTCACAGCTGGGAATTAACAAAACTTAGAGAAGCGATCTTGTGTTAAGGAATCAAAAAATAATGTACCACCTTCTCCAAGCTGTTTCATCGGACACACGAGCACGCAATTCGTATGCGACAAAGATACCCGCGACAGCAACATCTCGATTGCACAACAAGTTTTGGGCAACCTACTTGCGAAGTACTTATCCAGTGGCAAGATAGATGAGAAGACTGTTGAAAGTACTCTCTCGGTCATCGGTTGCCACGATCGCGTTTACAATCAGAACATATTCAACATCATCCCTCGAGCGGTCAAGACACAAAATCAGATCCCATTTGCCAAGAGCCTTCTGTCGGTATGCTTGAATTACAAACCAGAGTACCCGTTTTGGCCTCTGTTTTTGGGTGAGTATTTCACCTTTCCATTGTTGGAGTCGCTTTATAAGGTCCAAACTTGGGATCGATTTCAAGCGCAATTGCCAGAGCTCGAAAAATGTATTTCACGGCTTGCAGTTCCATGGCCATCTAAGACCATTAGACTGTTCTCGGACTGCATGGTCCTGCTGGTCGGCGAACGTCTCTTGTGCGATCTCAAGACGACATTGGGTGATCAGCGATTTTCGAATATGTCAGAGTCGGTGCATGGCGTATATCGTAAAGAATATGTGTCGATTTTGAGGACGTTTTTCGACCGGCGCTTGGTTGTGGACAAACGCTGGTTGGTTTTCTCATTTCAGTTGATGGAATCTCTTTCTGTGATGCGAGAAAGGCGCGCTTGAGGGTCGTTACAGTGGTTGTGTTGAGATCGCATGAGCAACAGCCGGAAAGAGGGCCTCCCACGTGCTCGTATCTGTGACAAAATGGAATACATCCATGTCGGGAGGGAATGTTGAGATTGTGTAAATACAGAGCACTCTTGTGAAGTGGGCAGCACATCAATACTGCTACAATGACCTTCTAAAAATTGCAGAGATCGTAGAACCACCACATGCAAAGTCTCATACACGCCATTCAGATCGAGGAACTATAGATTCGCTTTTCTCGTAATGGAGTACGTATACCGGTGCCTCAAAACGAAAAAGGAAAAAGACGAATTTGGTTGGGTGCTAAAAGTGCCTCAGACGAATGTCACCATCAATCACGACGTAAAACCAAACGGGACAGACAGCGCACTCCGGGGTAACACAAGTTTCAAATACTGACTGCATTTCCTTTGGCGACGGGGAATTGCCGCGGATGCCGACAAAAATCAGAAGGCTGGATTTTAAGGGCTACCAACTACGAATCAGCAAATACGCCACTCGGGCGGGCTCAGGCACGTCGACGGATCCGGCAGTGGAATTCCTGATATAAGCCGGGGTGCTTCAGGGGTGGGCGAAAGGGGCTGAGCCAACTTATCAAAATCTCAACGAAGTGTGCAATATCAATGTATCATCAAGGAGAACTCGGGATGGGCCCCGCGAAGGGCCCGTACGGATCGTACCCTTTCGGGCCTATGCCGTCCGCCGTCCACGAGGATCGCCGAAGATACTGCACCACCAGCACCAGCCGTCGAGACCCCTGGTGATCAAAGTGCAAAAAGTGACACCCGGCGTGTCAGAGTTGCCCGGAGCAGCCCAGGGCCCTGGTGG